>WNGK01010297.1_pt1 | contig 11469 bp, 9 predicted proteins | sample 5400601 | NCBI WGS metagenome assembly WNGK01 (sample SAMN13153376, study PRJNA577476) | soil metagenome | isolation source: 60 cm soil or saprolite under Garry oak tree replicate 1 | place: USA:California | collected 2016-06-15
CGGCAAACGTTCAGCAAGGGCGACTCGATCCTGGTGTACTGGGAAGGCAACCCGACCACCCGCACCGACGACAAATGGCTGGCGGCGCAGCTGCAAAAGGATGCCGATCCGGGTTTCTGCGCCGACTCGAACGTCGCGAACAATCCGGCGTTTCTATTGACCCTGCAGCCGCAATGGATCAACGACCCCACGCTCAACCGGACGGGTGCGATCACGCGCGGTGCGCCGCTGCGCGGGTTCGACAAGATCGCTTACGAGCTGTACCAGGCGCCCGCGCCGGACACCAGCTGGTATTTGGGGCAGCGCAACCCGGCGTCGGGCGGCACGATCCAGCCGATGATCGGTCCGCTGATCGGCGCGAACGGGGTGACGTTCTTCTACTACGACAGCGTCGGCACCGTGACCGCCGATTCGTCGAAGGTGGCGCAGATCCGAATCGTGCTGCGCGCCCGCACGGCGTCGCCGATCCGCAGTGGCGGGACCGGCGTGCAGGATTACAAGGTCGATAGTATCGATACTTGGGTGGCGCTGCGCAACAATCCGCGCTGCGGTCCGGGCTCGATGCCTCCGATCCCGTGCAATTGACGGGCGGCTCACACGTGAACCTCAAGGAGTCGGGTATGAAGCACGTCCTGAAGAACGAGCGCGGCATGGCGCTCGCCATCGCGATCGTCGCGCTCGTGGTCGTGGGCGCGCTCATTGCTGGCGCCCTCTTCTCCGGCACCCAGGAGCAGCGGGTGGCCGAGAACGTGCGCCGCGCCCAGGCGTCGTTCGGCGTCGCCGAGCAGGGGATCTACGACATCATCCGCAACTGGAGCGACCCCAACAACAAGGCCACGTACGCGGGCTTGTATCCCTATCCCCCGGTGGCCCCGTCCAAGAGCACGTGGACCATCCTGCAGAAGACGGCGGCGAGCAAGACCGGGAGCTACAACGGCACGATCATGAAGCTGAACGATGGGCTGTACCTGATCGACATGACCGGCCAGGACACGATGAGCCTGGCGGGGCGCATCCGCGGCGGCGGGGCCAGTCAACGGATGGGTCTGATCGCGCGCATCCGCCCGCTGGCGATCAACATCCAGGCGGCCGTCACGTCCGGGGGCACGAACCTCGTGGCGGGCAATGTCACTATCGCCGGCAACGACAGCGCCCCGGACGGCTGGGCCGGGTGCCCGCCTAAGGACTCGACCAAGGCCGGCATCCGCATGCAGGTCGGCGACAGCATCACCAAGAGCGGGAACGCAAGGATTACCGGGCAACCGCCGGTCATCCATGACCCGACACTCAAGGACAGCGCGTTTTCGGTGTATGGCGACGTGACGTTCACCCAGCTCGCCGCGATGGCGACCATCCCGCTTACGGGACAGAACTTTTCCAACGGGATCGGGCCGGCGGTTCGGCCGGACGGCTCGTGCGACTATGCCGCCCAGACGAACTGGGGGAGCCCGACGAACCCGGCGGGGCCGTGCGGCAACTATTTCCCGATCATCTATATCAACGGCGATGCCATTATCAATGGCCAGGAGGGCCAGGGCATCCTGCTGGTAAACGGCGACTTGTCGGTCCAGGGCGGGTTCCAGTTCTACGGCATCACGATCGTCAAGGGGTCGGTGAAGACCTCGGGCGGTGGCGGCACGCCGGCCCACTTCTGGGGGTCGCTCATGGCGCAGGACACGGTGCAGTTCGCCGACACGGTCAACAACTTCACCGGCGGCGCCACGATGCTCTACTCTAAGTGCGCTATTCTCAAGGCGTTAGACAAGACCGGCACGGCCACGATGCTAACGTCGCGGGGGTGGGTGCAGCTGTTTTAAGTGGCCTAACTGTAGGCCAGCAAAGTACTTGTTCGTTTGGTCTAAAGTAGGTTCGAGGCTTGACAGGATAAGGGGCGGGGCTTACTGTAGTTTGCCCTCGCCCCATCCTTGTCTTTAGCTGATAGGCACTTATGGCCCTGTTCGGGTTCCTGGGCGGCAAAAAAACCTCGGTGGGCTTGGACATCGGCTCCGGCATCATCAAGGTCGCCGTGATCGACCATTCCGGCAGCGAGGCGGAGCTGGTCAAGGTGGCCACGACCGAAGTCGCCGCCGACGCCATCGTCGAGGGGGAGGTCATGGACCCGGGGATCGTGGCGGAAGCGATCCGCGGTCTCTTTTCCACGGCCGGGGTCAAGCAGCGGTCGGTGGTCACCGCGGTCGGCGGGCGCGACGTGATAGTAAAGAAGATCCAGATGGACCGCATGAAAGAGGGGGACGCCCGGGAAGTGATCCGCTGGGAGGCCGAGCAGCACGTGCCGTTCGACATGGCCAACGTGGAGCTCGACTTTCAGATCCTCGACCCCGACGCTGAAGGCCTGCAGATGAACGTGCTGCTCGTGGCCGCCAAGCGCGAGCTGGTGGAGAGCCGCACGTCGTTGTTGGGGGAGGCGGGGCTCGAGGCGGCGATCATCGACGTGGACGCGTTCGCGATCCACAACGCGTTCGAGTTGAACCATCCCGACGCGATGCAGGGCGTCGTCGGGCTGGTCAACATCGGGCACGAAGTGACCAACGTGAACATTCTGGAAGACGGCGTGCCGGTGCTGACGCGAGACCTGGCGGTGGGCACGCGGCGGTTCCGGGAAGACCTGCAGCGGGAGAAGGGGCTCTCGGCGGAGGACTCCGAGCGGGTGATTCAGGGGCAGACGCAGAGCGGCGACCTGGCGCAATACGTCGACGCGCGGGGCGAGGAGATCGCGGTGGGGGTGGAGCGGGCGGCGGCGTTCCTCGCGACGGCGTCGCGGTCGGCAGGGGGTCTGGGTCGGGTGTACACGATCGGCGGCGGCGCGCGCGTGCCCGGGTTGAACGAGGCGCTCTCCAACCGGTTGCGGGTGCCGGTGGAGCTCGCGAGCCCGGTGCAGCGGCTCAAGGTGCGGGACAGCGTGTTCGAGTCGGTCTCGGTGGACGAGATCGCGCCGCTGCTGATGCTGTCGGTGGGCCTGGCGCTGAGGCGCGCCGCATGATCGAAATCAATCTCCTTCCCGGGAAAAAGAAAAAGCCGTCGGGCGGTGCGGGGTTCAAGCTCGCCCTGCCCGACTTCCAGGGCCTGCTGGCCAGTATCAAGAACCCCTGGCTGCTCACCGCGAGCGCGGCCTCCGTGATCGTGATCGGGGGTGGTCTGCTGCTGTTCATCACCCAGAGCACCCGCCTGCGGGTGCTCGAATCGCGGCTCGATGCGGTGCGGGTGGAGAAGCGGCGCTTCGACGCCGTGATCGCGCAGAAGCGCCAGTCGGAGAAGATCCGCGACTCGCTGGTCTCACAGATCAACATCATCCGCGGCATCGACGCGGACCGCTACATCTGGCCACACGTACTCGACCAGATCACCAAGGCGCTCCCGCCCTACACCTGGCTCAACGGCGTGTCGGCGATGGGTGGGGCGACCGTGCCGGGGACGGCGCCCGTCGCCGCGGGGGCGCCCGACTCGACGGGGACGCCGGTAGTGCGCATCTGGATCACCGGCAGCACGGTCGACATCCAGGCGTATACGACATTCCTGCGGCAGCTCGCGGCGTCCCCCTGGCTCACGGATGTGACCCCCGCGACGTCGTCCACCGTGATCGAGGCGGACCGGCCGGTGACGGCGTTCAACATCTCGGTGCGGTATCGGGTGGCGGACTCGGTCTACATCCGTACCCAGCCCGTGGCCCGGTCGGTGAGGTAGCGTCATGGCCCTGTTACCGCAGGACAGACAGAGTCAGGTGATGTTCCTCATCACGATCCTCATGGCGGGGGTGGGGTGGGCCTTCTGGACCTATTGGGAGCAGCCCACCGGCCAGCAGATCGAGGCGACGCGGGTGGAGGTCGACAGCCTGCAGCGCATCATCGATCGCGCCAAGCAGGATCTCGCGAGCGGCACGGTCGAAGACCTGCGCCGCAAGGTCGAGGAGTACACGTCGCTGCTCTCCGTGATGCGCCGCCTCGTGCCCGAGAAGAACGAGGTGCCGGCCCTGATCGACGACATCTCGACCAAGGCGAAAATCCGCGGCGTGACGATCGGCCGCCTCGAGCCGCTGGCGGTGGAAGCGGGCGCCCCCTTCGACACCTACAAGTACCGGCTCGAGATCATCGGGCATTACGACCAGCTGGGCGAGTTCATGTCCGACATCGCGAGCCTGAACCGCATCATCGTGCCCCAGGACGTGATCCTCAAGCCGGCGCAGCAGCAGGCCATGCACTTCCTGGCGGACACGCTGGGCGCGCTGCTCGAGGCGCAGTTCGCGATCCGCACGTTCGTGAAGGCGGCGGCACCGCCGCCCGCGCCGGCCGGGAAGAAGCCGGCGGCACGGCCGGCCGCCGAGCCGGGCGGAGGTGGACGCGAGTGAGCGCGCGCAGCGCGGTGCTGCTGGCGGCATTGGTCGCGGTGGGGCCGCTGGCGGCGCAGGCGAAGCCCAAGCCCGTCGCGAAGCCAGACAGCGCCAAGGCCGATTCCCCCAAAGCGGACAGCACGGCGCCGCCGGCGCTGGTGCGGGAGGTCTACTCGTACGAGGGCGGCGGGCGGGATCCGTTCCTGTCGCTGCTCAAGTCGGGGGACATCCGGCCGCTCTTGTCGGACCTGAAGCTCGTCGGGATCTACTACGACGGCCGCCTCACGGCGCGCAGCGTCGCGGTGCTGCGCGACGTCACGAACAACAAGATCTACCGGGTGAAGCCCGGTGACATCATCGGGCGTCTCAAGGTCACCACGATCCGCCCGCGCGAAATCGTGTTTACGGTGCAGGAGTTCGGTTTCGAGCGGCAGGAGAGTCTGCAGCTCGCCAAGCAGGAGGTAACGCCATGAAGCACATCGCAGCCCTCGTCCCATTCCTGCTTGGGCTGACCGCGGCCCCGCGCGACGGCGAGGTCAAGGCCGTGAGCGTGCTGCCCGCGGCGCGCAGCGTGGAGGTCGTGATCGATCTCCAGGGTGCAGTCGAAGTGCAGGACTTCACGTTGGCCAGTCCGGCCCGCCTGGTGATCGACCTGCAGGGCGCCCGGCTCGCCGCGCCGGCCGTGCTGTACGACGGCCAGAATCGCGGCGGCATCAAGAACATCCGCTACGCGCAATTCCGCCCCGGCGTGGTACGCGTGGTGATCGATCTCGACGTGCTCAAGGACTACCAGGTCGAGCGGCGGGCCGGCCAGGTGCGCGTGAAGATCGGCACCGAGCGCACGGCCTTCGCGGCCTGGTCGAGCCAGGCCCCCGGGCTTGCGCCCGGGGTCAGTGAGTCCGGGGTGGCTAGCGCTAACCCCGGGCGCAAGCCCGCGGTGCGCGGGGGGGAAGCGGCGCGGGTCGCCGCGCCCGCCGCGAGCGGCACCGAGCTCTCGATCGAAGCGTACCTCGCCGCCCACGAGCGCGAGGGCGAGCAGTCGCAGGCGCCCCGTATCACCGTCACGTGGGACAATTCCGACATTCGCGAGGTAGTCGCCGGCTTCGCCGCGTTCAGCGGCCGCACCATCGTGCTCTCGAAGGACGTCAAGGGAACGGTGTCCGCCGAGATCAAGAACCAGCCCTGGGACCTCGCGTTCGCGGCGGTGCTCGAGTCGCAGGCGCTCGCGGCCACCACCCTCGAGGGCGGCATCATCCAGGTCATCGACAAGAAAGACCTGGCGCGGGCCGACTCGACTGTACCGGTCGAGACGCGCCTGGTGCGCATCAACTACGCCCGCGCCTCGGCGCTGGTGCCGTCGATCCAGTCCATCCTCACGCAGCGCGGCAAGGCGGTGGCCGATTCGACCACCAACGCCCTCGTCATCACCGAGATCTCGAGCCGCATCAGCCGGGTCGAGGATTTCGTCAAGGGCCTCGATATCCGCACACCGCAGGTGTCGATCCAGGCGAAGATCATCTTCGTGGACCGCACCGACGTGGAGCAGCTCGGGCTCAAATACGATCTCGGCTCCCAGACCCAGTTCTTCAACAGGCTGATCCAGCGCCCCGATCCCCGCACCGCCAAGGCGGTCGACACGAACGGCGACGGCATACCGGACGCCTTCGTGCCGCAGTCCAACTTCTCGCCCGACGAGGTGATCGTCGATCTCGGGGGCAACTCGCTCTCCGCCCTCGGTAACGCCGATCAGGAGATCGTCAACCCGGCGCTGAACCTGATCTTTTCGACGGCCATCGGCAACTTCAACCTGTCGACGTTCCTGCAGGCGCTGCAGCGCGTCGAGCTCGCGGACCTGCAGGCGGAGCCGACGATCACGACCCTCGACAACCGGCCGGCCGAGATCCTGGTGGGCGACCGCGTGCCGATCCGCGTGATCGACGTCAGCTCCGCGAGCGGCGGGAACGCGCCGCCCCGCGCGACGGTGCGGTTCGAGCAGACCGGCATCAACCTCAAGGTGACGCCGCACGTGACGGCGAACCGCCAGGTGCTGATGGAGGTGCATGCCGAGAACTCCGCCGTGAAGCCCTCGTCGGTGGACATCGGCTTCACGTTCCAGACGCAGCAGGCGGACAACCAGATCCTCGTGAGCGACGGCGAAACGGCGGTCATCGGCGGCCTCACGGTGACCTCGGTCACGGTAACCAAGACCGGAATTCCGTTCCTTGTAGACCTGCCGCTGCTCGGCAAGCTGTTCGGCTTCAGCTCGGAGACCGAGGAACGGCGGGATCTACTGATTCTCGTCACGCCACACATCATCGACGACCTGGTGACGCCCAGCACCGGGAAGTAACCGGGAGCGGATATGCGGCACGTTCGACCGAGTCGGAGCTGGTGGGGGATTGTTGCGCTGGCGGGTCTCTGGGCATGTGAAACCGCCCGCAATCCGACCGGCAGGCAGTCGGACCTGATTCCGCCCACGATCACGCTGACGACGAGCGCCGATACGCAGCAGATCGGGAGTGGTCTGCAGTTCACGGTCACCGCGTCCGACAATCTCAGCCTCAAGGACATCCAGCTGACCTATTCGGGCGGCTACATCGCCCAGACCGACACCGTCTTCACCCAGGCCACGACGACTTTCAACCAGACCGTGAACATCACGTTCCCGGCCAATTCGGGCGCAGGGGGGTTCATCAAGATCGTCGGCCGCGCGACCGACGGGGCGAGCAACTTCGCGACCGATTCGATCACCATCTTCCTGTCGAACGTCCAGGCGCTCACCGTCACGCTGCTCCAGCCCGTTCCCCCCGCGGTCGCGTCCTCGGGCAAGAACATCCCGGTGCAGGTGGAAGCGCGCCAGCTCGGCGGCATCGCGACCCTCGGGTTCATCATCACGCCGCGCAACGCCGTCGTCGACCCGACCACGCCGCCCACGGACTCGCTCGTGTTCACCCCGCCCGCGCGCCAGCCGCCGGACACGATCTACACCGACACGCTGACGGTGCAGAGCGGCTTCACGTCCTTCACCGTGACCGCGTTCGCCGTGGACGCGGGCGGGCGGCGGGCGCTCTCGCCTCCCGTCACCGTGACGGTGCAAACGCCCGGCAACGACCTCACGCCGCCGGCCGTCTCGCATTCGATCTCGTCGCGCGTCGAGGTGAACGACAACGTCACCGTCCACGCCACCGATCCGAGCGGCATCTCCTGGATCGGGTTCCGGGTGGACACGGCGCTGAACGCCACGCCGCCGTTCACGGGGATCGTGCCGCTCAAGGTCGACACGGTGAACGTCAGCGCGGGGAATCTCACCACCGTGGATTCGACGTTCGCGCTGGCACTGCCGCTGGGCGACAGTACGCTCCCCAAGAGCGTGGTGGTGCGTGGCTACGCATGCGACCTCGCCACCGCGCGTAATTGCGCCTACTCGCAGACGAGCACCGTGATCACGGGGACGGCGGCACGGCCCCGCGCGCTGGGCATCGGGGCGTTGTCGGGCACGGGCGTGGACACCGTGATCGTCGTGGCCGGCATCACGCGCCCGCTGCCCCTGGGCGGACACATCGCGGACGCGATCTACAACGTGAACCGGCGCGAGCTGTACCTCACCAACGACATGCTGGGCCGGGTGGAAGTGTTCGACGTCGCGTCCAAGACCTTCAGCCCTACCGGCATCGTCACCGCCGGTCCCGTACCGTGGGGCATCGCGCTCTTCCCGGTCGACACGCTGGGCCACTACGACGCCAACCGCATCGTCGTCGCGGACGCGGGCGGCACCGAGCTGTCGATCCTCGACGCGAGTACGCGGCTGCTCTTGTGGCGCCAGGCGCTGCCCAACTTCCTGATCGAGAAGTACTCGATCGTGAATGTAAACGGCTTCACCCGGGCCATCATCACCGTGCACGATGTCTCCGATCGGCCGCAGTACGTCGGCACGGTGTGCCGGCCGACGTCCGGCGGGTCGACCTGCGCGGCGGACTCGATCTACGGGATCTATTCGACCACGCCGACGCAGAGCAGCACCTCGCCGTTCGGCGGCCGAGCGACGCTGCGGATGGAGAAGCTCATCAACACGACCAATCCGGCCCAGCTGTTCGGGCATCTGTTCTGGGAGCTGGGCGACCTGGGCGCGAACGTCTCGGGCGACACGCTGCGCATCGAGCTGCTGCGGCCGAGCTTCCGCGTGGACAACGTCGTGCTCACATCGTGCAAGGCGGTCACCGTCGATATCCAATCGTTCGGGCTGGGTGACCAGACGTTCGTGCGCAACACTGGGAACTTCACGCACGCGTTCGTCGGAGAGGGCGGCACCATCGCCGCGGCGTTCGCACGCGTATTTGCCTACTCGGCGAAGGACTTGTTGAGGACCCCGACGAACAGCTGCAAGCACCTCGGCGTCGTTCCCGATTCCGGCACCGACGATCAGGACCTCGGCATGTCGCCGGGAGTGCACGTCAGCGACTTCATCAGCAACACCGGCGTGCACGTGGAAGCGGTGGCGACGAACTTCAACGGCCTCACCAACCTGGTACGCGCCGGGACGGATTCGATCTATTACCTCGACCAGGGATTGCGCTTGTGGGGCACGTCGGCCGCCGGCTCGGCGACGCCCGGGATGGACATGAACTACAACCACGCGTTCGAGCCGGGCGGTGCCTGCACGCCGACTTGCGGCGGCGGCTCGGGCAACACCACCGAGCGCATGGTGTTCGCCGCATCGCCCGACACGACGATCCGGGTGTACGACACCTACTTCTTCAACCTGCAGAAGCGCATCCAGACCCGCGATCCGATCATCGGCCCGCTGCGCGTGGCCAAGGACAGCGTAGCCGGCCAGCCGGCGACCCAGCTGCTGTTCGGGATCACCGCGCGCGGACTGGTGGTGGTCACGCTGCCGAGCATCACCAACATCAACGCGCAGGCGCCTCCCGCGGGTTGGCGGCCCTTCAAGCCGTGACCCCGTCTTGACAAGTCCTCACCCCCTGACCCCCTCTCCACGACGTGGAGAGGGGGAACGCGTGAACGGATCCCGAGAGCCCGGCGCGGAGTCGGGCTCGCGTGTTATTATCGACGACCATGACCTTCCGCTTCACCACCGCCGGTGAGTCGCACGGGCGCGGCCTGGTGGGAGTCCTCGAAGGGATCCCCGCCGGGCTGCCCGTCTCGGCCGAGCGGATCAACGCCGAGCTGAAGCGGCGCATGGGCGGCTACGGCCGCGGCGCCCGTATGAAGATCGAGTCGGACCAGATCGAATGGCTCGCCGGCGTACATTCTGGAGCGGGCGAGTGCGCGCGAGACCGTGGCCCGGGTGGCCTGCGGCGCGGTGTGCAAGCTGCTGCTGGAACAGTTCGGGATCGAGATCGGGAGTCACGTGGTCGAGTTGGGCGGAGTGGTAGCCCGTGCGGTTCCGGATCTGTCCACCCCGGACTTGCGTCCGGGGTCAGTCACTAACCCCGGGCGCAAGCCCGGGGTTCACGGGGGTGCTGGCCTGAACGCCGCCGCCGATGCGAGCCCCGTCCGCTGCCTCGACCCCGAAGCCGAGAAAGAAATGGTCGCCCGGATCGACGCGGCGAAGGCCGCGGGCGACACGCTCGGCGGCGTGGTCGAGGTGATCGCCCTCGGGCTCCCGGTGGGGCTCGGCTCGCACGTCTCCTGGGACGCGAAGCTCGACGGCCGCCTCGCCCAGGCGCTCATGTCTATTCCCGCGGTGAAGGGGGTTGAGCTGGGGCTCGGTTTCGAGGCGGCGCGCCGCAAGGGCTCCGAGGTGCACGACGAGATCCTTCCCGGCTTGAGCCGGGCCAGCAACCGGGCGGGCGGGACGGAGGGCGGGATGACCACCGGTGAGCCGCTCGTTGCCCGCGTCGCGATGAAGCCGATCTCTACGCTGATGTCGCCGCTCCGCACCGTCGACTTGAAGACGGGCGGCCCGGCGCAGGCGCAGTCGGAGCGCTCTGACGTGACCGCCGTGCCGGCCATGGGGGTCATCGCGGAAGCGATGGTGTCGCTGGTGCTGGCCCAGGCGCTGCTCGAGAAATTCGGGGGCGACGCCCTGAGCGAGACCAAGCGGAACTTCGAGGGGTATGTCGCTCAGGTGCGCGCGCGCACGTCGGCGGCGCCTTCCGTTCCCCCTCTCCGCGACGCGGAGAGGGGGTCAGGGGGTGAGGCCCCTCTCCGCATGGCGGAGAGGGGGTCAGGGGGTGAGGTGTGAAGCGGCATGTCGTGCTGATCGGGCTGCCCGGGTCGGGCAAGACCACCGTCGGCCGGCTGGTGGCGGAGCAGCTGCACGCGGAATTCGTGGACATCGACGCGATTATCGAGCGCCGCGAGGGGCGACCGATCGGCCTGATCTTCGCGGAGAAGGGCGAAGCGGCGTTTCGCGACATGGAGCGCAAGGAGATGGAGACCGCGCTCACGAACGCGCCCGCGGTGATCGCGCCCGGTGGCGGCTGGGCGGCGCAACCGGACGCAATCGGCGCGGCGAAAGCGCGGGCGCTGGTGATCTATCTGCGCACGCGGCCCGAGAGCGCGGCGCAGCGTGCCGCGCCCGAGGGAACCCGCCCGTTGTTACTAGGAGAGGATCCGGTGGCGCGCATGCGCCTGCTCCAGAAGGAGCGCGAGCCGTTCTATCGCGATGCGCACGCGCAGGTCGACACGGACCATCAGTCGACGTCGCAAGTTGCGAATGAGGTCGTCAGGCTTGCGCAATCGAGTGCGGGATGGTAAAGATGCGCTCTCGTGTCGTTTGACGAAGGATTGATGCGTGGCTGCTAGAAAGACCGTTGTGAAGGATGTGGAGGTTGTGGAGGTTGTGAAGGTGCGCAAGCGCCGCAAGGCCGCGGACCCGACCAACCCCGGGGCACCGCCACGGGGTAAGGCTAACCCCGGGCGCAAGCCCGGGGTCGGCGCGCTCGTCATCGTGGAGTCGCCCACCAAGGCGAAGACCATCGGGAAGTACCTCGGCGCGGGCTACACCGTGAAGGCGACCGTCGGGCACGTGCGCGACCTGCCGCAGCGCAAGCTGGGCGTGGACGTGGAGAACGGCTTCACGCCCGAATACGTCACCATCAAGGAGAAGGCCAAGACCCTCGCCGAGATCAAGAAGGCGGCCAAGGCGTCGGAGCGGGTGC
>WNGK01042452.1_pt1 | contig 11469 bp, 9 predicted proteins | sample 5400601 | NCBI WGS metagenome assembly WNGK01 (sample SAMN13153376, study PRJNA577476) | soil metagenome | isolation source: 60 cm soil or saprolite under Garry oak tree replicate 1 | place: USA:California | collected 2016-06-15
AAACACCAAAACCGCAAGGCCGCGAGATCGGTCGCGAACAGCCCGGCGCCGCGCAAGGCGCGACCCCGCCGCCGCGTCCCGAGCAGCGCGGAGAGGCCGCAAAACCCCAGGGCCGGGAAGGCAGCCGAACCGAGCAGCGCCGTGGCCCGCCTCCCGGTGCGGCAGCCGGACGCGAGGAGCAACGCGGGCGGGCCGATCAGCGCCCGGGTCCGAATGCGGCCGAGCAGCGTCGAGGTCCCCCGGGCGCGGAGCCGCAGCGCGGTCGGGCGGAGGACGCCGTGGTCCAAGTGCGACCGAACAACGCGTCCGGCCTGAGCAGCGGCCGGGTCCCAGCGCGGCCGAGCAGCGCGGCGGCCTGGGTCCGGGCGCGGAAGAGAGGCGCGGGCCGAGCGGCGACGCGCGAGCAGCGGCCGAGCCCGCAGCAGGGGTCGCGCGCAGGAGCGCGGCGGTACCGGAATGGCACAGGAGCCGAGAGGCGGAGGCCGGGGACCGGGAGCGGCTCCAGAGCAGAAGGGGCCGCGCGGGCCCAATCCGGCCGAGCGGCGCGAATAGCGCCACCGTTTGTCGTGCGTACCGAGGATGGCGGCGCGGTCGATCCACGCCGCCATCCTCTTGCATGATCGGCGCACGGCGCTGGAGAATTGAGAACGGGAGAACTAGAATAGCGGGGCAATCGCGAACACGGGAACGCCGCCATGACTCTCTATCGAGGTGGCCGCCGGACTCTTGTCGAGCCGAAAGAAGAAACGGTGCCGATCAATTGGCGTCGCGGCCTGCTTCGGGTCTGGATGCTCATGTCCGCCGCATGGATCATGGGCTGGGCGATTTATTCGATTCTGTACGCGATGAGCGATGGGTTTAAAACGGCCGGCGATTTCCTGAGCATCCTCGCCCTGCTGCTATTCGGCCTGGCTACCGCCTGGGCATTCCGCGGCTTCAAGATGGACGCGGAACCATCGGGGGAGTGAGGAGCCGTTCCCCGCACACCGTGATGCGCTACGCCCGGGCCATGGAGAATGAGAGCCTCACTCCAGGACCTCGGGATTGATCACGTTCTCTCGGATCGGTTTGCCGTCGAACACGCTGAGCACGTTGCGCACCGCCTGCCCGGCCATGCGATCGACCGATTCGCGAGTAACACCGGCCATGTGCGGGGCAGTGACGACGTTGTCGAGCGTGAGCAGCGGATTGTCCGTTGCCGGTGGTTCGCGATCGAACACGTCGATGCCGGCGCCGGCGATGACGCCGGTGGTGAGCGCCGCATGCAGCGCCGTCTCGTCGATGATGCCGCCACGCGCGGTATTGACCAGATAGGCGGTCGGCTTCATTCGCTTAAGCCGCGCGGCCCCGAACATGCCTTCGGTTTCCGGCGTCCGCGGGCAATGGATGCTGACGAAGTCGGCGCGAGGCAAGGCGGCGTCGAGATCGCCGACCGATTCGCAGCCGGCCGCGCGCACCTGATCGGCCGGGACATAAGGATCATAGACCAGTACGTTCATTTCCATGGCGAGACAGCGCTTCGCTGTCCGCGTGCCGATCCGGCCGAAGCCGATGATGAGCAAGGTCTTGTTCATGAGATCGACCGGCAGCGCGCTCAACCGCTCGCGCCAGCGGCCGGCGCGGACCAGGCCGTCGAGCTGGGCCCCGCGTTTCGCCAGCGCCATCATCATGAACAGCGCCTGCTCGGCGACCGTGGGCGAATTGGCGGTGCCGACGACCATCAACGGGATGCGGTGACGAGTGAGCGCCGGCACGTCGACGGTGTCGTAGCCGACCCCGATCCGGGCCACGACCTGCAGCCCGCGCGCACCGGCACATTCGGCCTCGCCGAAGCGCGTCAGGCCGAGAATGACGCCGTTGACATCGCCATCCGATCGCAGCAGCGCATTGAAATCGCCCGCCGAAATCGTGGTCGCAAACGCGATCGGCTCGACGTCCTCGCGCTGCTCGAGCACATCCCAGCCGGCGGCGCCCATGATGTTGGGAACCAGGATTCGTTTCTTGTTGCGTGCCATGTCGGAATCGGAAAACGGCGATCGGCCGTCAAAAATCTAGAAACCCGCGAGTCGGAATTCCGGAATCGGGTCTCTGCGGGGCTCAGGCCCAGAAACAGGACGACAAATACGAAAGTCAGCTCTGCGCCGTCCGTCGTCTGCCGTCCCAATTTCTGATGCCTGTCGTCCGGTACCTGAAATCACTTCCGCCGGCGTCGCTTTCTGGTTCCCAGCGAAGTTCCCAGCACGAATGCCTTTTGCCGCACCGCGCCTTCCGAGCGCCGCAGCTTGCTGGCGATCTTTCTCGCCGGAACTTTCTTGGCCAGCGATTTCAGCTGGCGGACGTCGCTCTTCGTCCACTCGCGACGAGTGATCTTTCTTCGTGCAGCCATCATCGATCTCCTGTCTGATACATTACGGTACCTCCAAATAAAGCATTTGGGCGCCGCTAGCAAGAGCCGATGATGATAATGTTAACGTGGTCAAGATGGTTGTTTTCTGATGACCAGACCTGTTGTCAGTTGAAAAATCGCCGTGAAGTCGAGATTCAAGCTTCCGAATCGTGTCTGCGGTGATTTCGGACGGGAATCCATTCCGTGTCATTAGCGACCCGCGGCTTCCTAAAGCTGATGGAGCGGGGCAATCTTCCCGATCTCGTCACGCGCGGGCTTGCCCGGCATGATGAATCGGCGCCTGCGGCCTTTTACTGCTCCAGCGCTTCGAGCTTCTCGAGCTCGGCTTGCAGCTCGTAGCAAAAACCGCTTGCGGGAAAATCCATCGCCACCTTGCTGGCGAACCGCTGGGCCACGTCGTTGAGAATGACGTGGCCGAAGCCCTTGCGGGTCGGCGCGGTCACCGCCGGTCCGTTTCGCTCCTGCCACGCGAAAGTGAGCACGGACTGTCCGTCGCTCCGCGCCACGTCCCACCGCACGGAAACCTCGCCGTCGGCAGCCGACAACGCGCCGTGCTTGGACGCGTTGGTCACGAGTTCGTGGACGATGAGCGAGAAATTCTGGGCGGCGCTCGGCGGCAGCAGCGTGTCGCTGCCTTGCACCTCGAATCGATCCTCGAAGCCCGCGAGCTCCCTTCCGACGATCTTCGCAAGCGCCACGCCTTCGCCCGCCGCGTCGGTGACCGCCAGGTAGGTCCGCGACAGTGCTTTGAGCCGGCCGAGCAGCTGCTGTCTCGCCTCGTCCATCGCCGCATCGCCGACCAGACTGCGGTTCGTGACCGCCTGGATCACCGCGAACAGATTCTGCGTCCTGTGGTGCAGCTCGCGCGTGAGCAGATTCTGCCGCTCCTCGGCGCGCTTGCGTTCGGTCACGTCGACGATGGTGGCGAGCACGCCGCGCTTGCCGTCGCGCTCGATGGGATTGAGCCCGATCTCGATCGGGATTTTGCCGCCGTCCTTGCGCCGGCCGAACAACTCGCGGCCCGCGCCCATGGCCCGCGTCTGCGGCTGCTCGGCGAAATTGGCACGCAAGCCCACGTGCACCGCCCGCGCCGCCTCGGGCACCAGAAGTTCCACGTGTTTCCCGAGCAGCTCTTCGCGGCTGTAGCCGAACACGACCTCGGTCGCCGCATTGACCAGCGTGATTGTGCCGTCGGTATTGACCGCGAGCACGCCGATCGGAGCCACCTCGACCGCGCGCCGGACGTTCTCGCGCTGGGTCCAGAGCAGGTCCACGGCCCGGTTCAACAGCGCAATCAGCAGGACGTTGAACGCCGCAATCGGCAAGAACACCAGCACCAGAACCGCGGGAAAAACGCCGGTCGGGATGAACAGATACCAGGCCGCCAAGGCGGACAGGATGGTAGCAGCCACCCCGGGGCCGGCCCCGCCGATCAAGGCGCTGATGATGACGCTGGGATAGAAGGTGATGAAGGGGACCGCAATCAACAGGTCGCCGATCGCCCATCGCGCCGCGATGCTCAGGGCCACGCTCGCCAATACTACCGCGTATCCGACGCGAGGATCTTGCCTCAGGCGCCGGAGCCGCTCGTAATATGGAACACTGCGTCTTGCCATTCCCTCCTCATCCGGAGCAGCCGGGATCGCGCCGGCGCGACGGGTCGCGCGCCGGCAAGCATGCGTGCACGGCGAAGTCCGGCTGCATCGCTCGGTCGAGCGAGCCCGTCCCGAGCCCGGGGCGCCTGACATCGCGGCGCCCTCGTTGTTGCCTCCCCGATTGGCGCTTTTGTTTTCCTTTCCTGGATGGCGCCAAATACGTGGCGGCTTCATGGCAAGTCAAGCAATCTCCTGCCCTCATCGTCCCAGGCCCGCGAAAGCCCGGAAACCGGGACTCGCGCCGACCCGGCCGAGCAAATTTTCCTCGGCGTCATGGGTTTCGCGAGCTGCCGCCCCCGGAACGACAGCGTGTTCCCGTCACAGGCCCGGCAGATTGAGCGCCTTCGCCAGGAACCTGGCGGCGTCTTTGGGCGAAGCCTTGTCGGCATCGCGATCGACCATGAAGTTCGCTTCCCGCATCCGCTCGACCGGGATCAGGCCGATCAGCGGCTCGAGCGCCCCCTTGAGCGCCGCATCGCCGGCGCGCTGCGGCGAGAGCAGGATCACGGCGTCATAGGCGGGGATCGCGTGCTTGGGGTCGGACCACGAGCTTTTGCGCGGCGATCCTGCCGTCGCTGGAAAACGCGGAGATGACGTCGACCTCGCCGCCCTCGAGCGCGCGATACATGAAGGTGGGACTGAACGAGCGCTCGACCGGGAATCTGAGCCCGTAGGCGTCGCGCAGAGCCGCCCATTCCGGCCGGCTCAGGAATTCGAGGTCGCTGCCGAGCTTGAGTTGCGAGGACTCGCGCGCAAGGTCGGCGATCGTGCGCAGCTTGAGCGCCGCCGCGCGATCGGCCTGCATGGCAAGCGCGTAGGCGTTCTCGAACCCGAGCGCGCCGAGCAGGATCACGCCGTAACGTTGCTTGAGATCGCGGCTGAGCTCGGCGAGCATCGTCTCGCGCGGCGGCGAATCCCGGCGCTCGAGCACGTTGGTCCACAGCGTCCCGGAGTAATCGACGTAGCAATCAATGTCGCCGCTGGCGAGCGCCCGGAACGCCACCGCGGAGCCGAGCCCGTCCTTGTGCCGCACCGAAAGCCCCTCGCGCTCGAGGCGCTCGCTGATGAGCTCGGAGAGGATGAATTGCTCGCTGAAATTCTTGGCGCCGATCACGTAGGTTTTCCCCGCGCCCGCGAACAGCGGCAGCAGCGCGGCCGCGGTTCCGAGCGCGAGACCGGTCAGTCCGAGTCCGAAGCGGCGCACATCGCGCCGCGCCGCGCCCGCCTCGACGAGGCCGAGCAGCTGATCCGCCGCGAGCGCCAGCGTTGCGGCGGCGGCGCAGCCGAATAGCACGAAGATCCAGTTCTCGGTCTGCAGCCCGGAAAAGATGAAATTGCCGAGGCTGGTCTGGCCAACCGCGGTCGAGAGCGTCGCCGCGCCGATGGTCCACACCGCGGCGGTGCGCACGCCCGCCATCACCATCGGGGCGGCGAGCGGCGCCTCGACCCGGAACAGCCGCTGGCGCGGCGTCATGCCGACCCCGTCCGCCGCTTCGAGGATGGCCGGCGGCAATCCGGTCAGGCCGGCGACGCCGTTGCGGAGAATCGGCAGCATGGAGTAGAGCGTGAGCGCCGCGACCGAGGGCAGAAATCCGAGTGCCGGCACGCCCACGCCGACGAGCGTTTTGGTCAGAGCCGAGAGCCCCAGCAGCAGCGGATAGAACAGCGCGAGCAAGGCGAGGCCCGGAATGGTCTGGACCAGGCTCGCCGCGGCCAGGATCGGCCAGCGAATCCGGGCGTAGCGCGAGGCCAGCACGGCGAGCGGCAGGCTCAGCGCGATGCCGAGCGCGAGCGCCGCCGCGCTGAGCAACACGTGCTGGGCGAGATAATTCGGCAGCAGGGAGAACGCCTGGGCGATGCGCTCGTTCATGGCCGCTCGCCTTCGCCGATGACCGCGCGGATGCGCTCGGCCTGGCGCTTGGGCATCGCCATCAGCGCTCGGACATCGGGGTGCGCCGCGTCCGCGAGCAGCGCGCGGGGAATATCCTGCGCCAGCACGCGGCCGCGCTTCATCACCACGATCTCGTCGGCGAGCAGCACGGCTTCCTGCACGTCGTGGGTTACCATAATGGTGGTCAAGCCGAGCTTTTCGTGGAGCGCCCGATAGGCGGAGCCGAGCGCGTCGCGGGTGATCGGATCGAGCGCGCCGAACGGCTCGTCCATCAGCACGATCTTCGGCCGCGCGGCGATGGCGCGGGCAACGCCGACGCGCTGGCGCTCGCCGCCGGAGAGCGCGGCGGGGAATCGCGACGCATAGCTTTGCGGCAGGCCGACGAGGTCGAGCAGCTCGGCGATGCGCGCAGTGATCTCTTGCTGCTGCCAGCCCAGCAGCTGCGGCGTGATGCCGATGTTCTCGGCGACGCTCATGTGCGGAAACAGGCCGATGTCTTGGAACACGTAGCCGATGCGCCGACGCAGCGCCGGCGCGTCCGCGCGGCCGACCGGTTCGCCCTCGATCCGCACTTCGCCGCTGTCGGGCTCGATCAACCGGTTGATGCTCTTGAGCAGCGTCGTCTTGCCGGACCCGGAGCCGCCCACCAGTGCGACCAAGGCGCCGGGCCTCACCCTCACGCGCGCGTCGCGGACGGCGAAACTTTGCCCGCCGTCGAACGACTTGCTCAATCCGTCGATCTCGATCAGCGCGGCTGGCATGCGTGCCTGCTCCTCGGCGCATTGTATAGGAATGCCGCATCGGCGTCGAAATCGGCCGCATTGCTCATGCGGCGAGTTGCTTGCCGGGCTAGGAGGGTGACCGATCCGGTCGCCCGGTAAACGCAAACGTGAATGGGTAGAGGGCGGGTCGGCTGGACGAACAAAGCACGCAATGGCAAAGGAGGCAGATCGAGGCTCCGATGCTGCGCGAGAGCAAAACATCAATGAATCCGGCGTTTGCTCTGTCCTTCCCGGGCAGCGGGGAGGGTCGCCCGCGGCTGCATCTGGATAAGCCCGCGATCGTGTTCGGCGGGCCCTACGGCAATCTCGAGGCGACGCGCGCGTTGCTCGAAGCAGCCGAGCACCTCGGCGTTCCCGGGGAGCGCATGATCTGCACCGGCGACGTGGTCGCCTATTGCGCCGATCCCGCGGCGACCGTGGATCTCGTGCGGCGATCCAGCGCCCATGTCGTGATGGGCAATTGCGAGGAGAGCCTGGCCGCACAGAGCGGCGACTGCGGCTGCGGTTTCGTGCCCGGGAGCGCCTGCGAAAAACTCTCCGCGGCGTGGTTCGCCCATGCCGACCGCATGCTCGACGGGGATGCCCGCGCCTGGATGGCGAGCCTGCCGCGCCGGATCGACGTCGATTTCGAGGGGCTGCGGCTAGCGATCGTGCACGGCGGCGTCACCGGGATCAACCGCTTCCTGTTCGCCTCGACCGTTCCTGCCATCAAAGCCGCGGAGCTCGACACGTCGGGTGCCGACGGCATCATCGGCGGACACTGCGGCCTGCCGTTCACGCAAATCATCAACGGCAAGCTCTGGCACAATGCCGGCGCGATCGGCATGCCGGCGAACGACGGCACCCCGCGGGTGTGGTTCAGCCTGTTGATTCCGCAAGCTTCAGGATTGCGCATCGAGCACCGGGCGCTCGACTACGATCATGCGACGGCGGCACGCAAGATGCGCGCCGCTGGTCTGCCGGAAGAATATGCGCTCGCACTGACTAGCGGGCTGTGGCCGAGCTGCGATGTGCTGCCGTATCGGGAGATCCGCGAGCGCGGCGTGCCGTTCCGGGAGGGGCACGCGCTCTGGCGAGCGCCGGGCCGGCCCGTGCAACCGCGCCGGCGCCTGCTCGCTGTAGAGCGGGCCTGGCCCGATCCGGCCCGCGACAATGTCGCGCCCCTGCGGCCTCCCAAGTTCAAGGATCCCTCGCGCACCGCCGACGGTAAGCCGCGCGCGAGCGTCGCCCTGCGGCGGCTCGAGACTCTGTGGTTCAACACCGGCAGCCTGTGCAACATCGGCTGCCGCAATTGTTATATCGAATCGAGCCCGCGCAACGACCGGCTGGTCTATCTCACGCGCGCTGAAGTCGCGGACTATCTCGACGAGATCGCGCGCGACCAGTGCGAGACCGCGGAGATCGGCTTCACCGGCGGCGAGCCGTTCCTCAATCCCGATCTCCTGGCCATGATCGAGGATTGCGTTCGGCGCGGCTTCCGCGTGCTCGTGCTCACCAATGCCATGCGGCCGATGCAGCGCCGCAAGGCCGAGCTTTTGGCGCTCAAAGCCCGTTGCGGCGCTAAGCTGCAGTTCCGGGTCTCGCTCGATCATTTCACGCAAATGCGCCACGAGGACGAGCGCGGCCCCGGCTCGTTCCGACCGACGCTCGAAGGCCTGCAGTGGCTCGCCCGCAATGGCTTCAACGTCACGGTCGCCGGCCGCACGATGTGGGGCGAGGATAGTGACGCCGAGCGCGAGGGTTTTGCCCAGCTCTTTGCGGGGCACGGCGTTCCGCTCGATGCGAGCAATCCCGCGCACCTGATGCTGTTTCCCGAGATGGATTCGCATGCCGATGCGCCGGAGATCGCAGCCGCGGACTGGGAGAGGCTCGACAAGGCGCCGGGCGAGCTGATGTGCGCCTCCTCGCGCATGGTGATCAAGCGCAAGGGCGCGGCGCATCCGGCGGTGGTCGCCTGCACGCTCATTCCCTATGATCCGCAATTCGAGCTCGGCCGCACCTTGCGCGAGGCGGCGCGGGCGGTACCGCTCAATCATCCGCATTGCGCGCAGTTCTGCGTGTTCGGCGGGCCGGTCGCCGAAGGCGGCCCTCCAGGCGTGCGGCCCTGCCACGCCCATTCTTGAGCCTTCGGACCGGCAAGCACTTCTTCAGGATAATGGCCCGACCCCGGCCGGCCTCGGCACAAAAGCCGGGTACGTTCGTTGTAAAACGGATGGAGCCCGTTCTGAAGCCCCCGTCATCCTCGCCTGCGATCGTGGTGCCGGCCGCCGCGGCGCCGGCAGAGCCGGCAAATGCCCAGCTTGCCGCCGAGGTAGGCGGCGAGATGGCGCGCCGCGTGCGCGAGTTCGATTGGGCCGGCAGCGCGCTCGGTCCCCCGGAGCGCTGGTCGCCGGCGCTCAAATGGACGGTCGGGTTGGTGTTGGCATCCGGGTTTCCCAAGGCGCTGCGCTGGGGTCCCGAGCTTATCCTGATCTACAATGACGCCTACCGGCCGATCCTCGGCGACAAGCATCCGGACGTGCTGGGCAAGCCGCTGCGCGAGGTTTGGTCCGAGATCTATCACGAGCTCGGGCCGCTCAACGAGGACATCCTCGCCGGCCGGCGTCCTGCATTCTTCGCCGAGGATCTGCAGTGGCGCGTGCAGCGCCGCGGCCGCGCGTGGGAGGACGCGCGCTTCACCCTGAGCTACAGCCCGGTTCCGGACGAGACCGCGCCCGGCGGCATCGGCGGGGTGCTGAACACCGTGGTGGAGACGACCGAGCGCGTGCGCGCCGAAGCGGCGCTGCGCGCGAGCGAGGAGGCGCTGATCGAGCTCAACGACACGCTGGAGGCACAGGTCGCGCAGAAGATTCGCGAGCGCGACCGCATCTGGCGGGTCTCCGAGGACCTGCTCGGCGTCTCGAATTTCGACGGCCATTTCCTCAGCGTGAACCCGGCGTGGACGGCGGTGCTCGGTTGGAGCGAGGACGAGATCCGTTCGATGCCGCTAAGCGAGCTGCGCCATCCCGACGATGCGTCGCATTCCGAGGCTGGACGCGCGCGGCTCGCCAATGGCGTTGCGAGCGTTCGCATGGAGAACCGCTTCCGCCACAGGGACGGCTCCTGGCGCTGGATCTCGTGGAACATGACGGCGCAGGACGGGCTGATCTACGTGATCGGCCGGCATGTCACCGCCGAGAAGGAGGCCGCCGAGGCGCTGCGCCGGGCCGAGGATCAGCTGCGCCAGGCTCAGAAGATGGAGGCGATCGGCCAGCTCACCGGCGGCATCGCGCACGACTTCAACAATCTGCTCACCGGGATTCTCGGCTCGCTGGAAATGCTGCAGGCGCGCATCCGCCAGGGCCGCGTCGGCGAGGTCGGGCGCTATGTCGAGGCGGCCGTCAACTCGGCGAACCGCGCGGCCGCGGTGACGCACCGGCTGCTCGCCTTCGCGCGCCGCCAGCCACTCGACCCGCGGCCGCTCGACGTCAACCAGCTCGTCGCCTCGATGGAAGATTTGCTGCGCCGCTCGATCGGCGAGGCGATCGCCATGGAGTTTTCGCCGGCGCCCGAGCTGTGGCCCACGTTCTGCGACCGCAACCAGCTCGAGACCGTGCTGCTCAATCTCGCCATCAACGCGCGCGACGCCATGCCGTCGGGCGGCAAGCTCGTCATCGGCACCCGCAACACCGAGGTCGACGCGGTCGCCGCGCGCTATCTCGATCTCAAACCCGGCGAATACGTGTGCATGACGGTGGCCGATACCGGGTCCGGGATGACGCCCGAGGTGATCGCGCGCGCGTTCGATCCGTTCTTCACCACCAAGCCGATCGGCCAGGGTACCGGGCTCGGGCTCTCCATGGTGTACGGCTTCGCCAAGCAATCGGGCGGCCACGTGCGCATCGAATCCACGCGCGGCCACGGCGCGACGGTGGAGCTTTATCTGCCGCGGTACGAGCGGACGGAAAGGGAGGACGCGGAACTCGCAAGCAGCGCCGGGGCTGGCGAGGCCGGAACACAGGCCAACGATGCAGCTGAGGTTGGGCCGGCGGGTCTCTCTCTACCCGCCGGGGAGAGGGTCGGGGCGAGGGGGGCGAGCGCGATCAGCGCAACCGTCCTCGTCATCGAGGACGAAGCCGCGGTGCGCGATCTCGTGCTCGACGTGCTTGCCGAGCTCGGAGTTGCGGCGGTTTCCGCTAGCGACGGTCCTGCGGCGCTGAAGGTTTTGCGATTGGACCAGCGTGTCGATCTGGTGGTAACCGACGTCGGGCTTCCCGGCATGAACGGCCGCGCGCTCGCCGATGCCGCCCGCGAGCTCAGGCCCGATCTGAAATTCCTGTTCATCACCGGCTATGCCGAGAACGCCGCGCTCGCGCGCGGCTTCCTCGCACCCGGCATGGCGATGGTGACCAAGCCCTTCGCGGTCGACGCGCTCGCGGAAGTGAGTTGCTTCACTTCTCTGCTCGCGGACAGAGAGCCTGTCCCGCTCTCGATCCGGGTCGAGCGCGGAACGCGATCTAAACTTCCAGCTCCCGCAGGATGAAATACGCGGCGACGACTGCGGCCGTCACGGCGCCGACCGCGGCGGGGTCCGCGCACAGCGCGGGCGCGCCGTTGCAGACCTGGTCGGCCCACCGAAAACCGTGGCCGTAAAGCTCGCTCGCCGCGAATGCGATTCCGGTCGCGGCAAGCAGAACCAACGAGAGGATGAATGCCAGCTGCGCAGCCATGCGGCATTCCTCGGGTGCAACGGGA
>WNGK01012089.1_pt1 | contig 11468 bp, 12 predicted proteins | sample 5400601 | NCBI WGS metagenome assembly WNGK01 (sample SAMN13153376, study PRJNA577476) | soil metagenome | isolation source: 60 cm soil or saprolite under Garry oak tree replicate 1 | place: USA:California | collected 2016-06-15
GCCGGGCGGGCCCGACGAGCAGTCAGCGGGCCCGTTCTGGAGCCGGCCGATCTGGCGGCGGAAGTAGCTGATCGGCATGGAGTTGTCGCCGTTCCAGCGCTTCGCCGCCTTCACCGTCGTGGTTCTTGTCCTCGCCGGCCTGGGCGCGTACCTGTTCCTGCCGCAGTCCCGGGCGGCCGGAAGCGGCCGCCCGCCGTCGCACCACCGCTCGTCGAGTCCGGCGCCGGCCCAGACCCCAGGTCCCGCGCCGTCCGGGCAGCCGGCGCCCGACATCTACCAGTGGCTGCCGTTCACGCAGGCGGGCCTGGCCAGCGCGGCGAACACCACGACGTCCTTCGCCGCGCGCTACGGGACGTTCTCTTACACCGAGAGCACCCAGGCGTACCTGGCTCCGATGCGGTCGCTGGTCACCAGCCAGCTCGCGGTCGTGCTCGGCCGGGCGTTCGCCGCGCCAGGAGTCGCCGGGACCAGGGTTAGCGCCAGGCAGATGGCGACCGCGAAAGCCGCCATCATAACGCTGCGCGCCTTCGGGCCGTCCAGCTTGACCTTCGTCGTGGCGATCACGCAGCGGATCACCAGCAGCAAGGGGACCAGCAAGCGGACCACCGACTATGCCGTCACCCTGACCGGCACCGGGTCGAGCTGGCAGGTCAACGACATCGAGCTCGCGACGGCGGGCAACCAGTGATCCGGCTCAGCAGCGGGCTGGCCAAGCCCGCCATCTTCGGCCTGGCCGCCATCCTGGCCCTGGTCCTCGTCGGGGTCCTCGTGGCGCCCGTGCTGCTATTCGCCGGGGGCGGGCTGCTGTACTCGACCGGGAGCACCTGCTCGTCCGGCTCGACCACCGCGCAGCCGCCGGCCAGCACCGCGGCCAGCGGCTCCATCCCGGCCAACTACCTGGCGCTGTTCAAGTCGATCGGCGCCCGCTACAAGGTGCCCTGGGTCGTGCTCGCCGGGATCGGCAAGGTGGAGAGCGACGATGGCCGGACCACGCTGCCCGGCGTGCGCAGCGGGTCGAACGCGTTCGGTGCCGCGGGCCCGATGCAGATCGGGATCGGCGGCGCGTCGACCAACACCTGGGGCGGCGCCCCGGTCCACCCGGCCAGAGATCACGTCAGCGGCGTGGCGGCCGACGGCAACGGCGACGGCATCGCGAGCGTCTACCAGCCGGCCGACGCCATCGCCGGCGCGGCGAAGTACCTGCTCGAGCACGGCGTCCTCACCGACGTCACTGGCGCGGTCTTCGCGTACAACCACCTGAACTCTTACGTCCAGACGGTGCTGACCTGGGCGAACCGGTACGCCGGGGGCGGATTCGTGGTTAGCTCCCCGGTCGGGAACAACGCGCCAGAATGCGTGCCCCCCATCGGCCTGACGTCGAGCAGCTTCGCCGCCGGCGCCGTCGCCTTCGCCAGGCAGCAACTCGGCAAGCCTTACCTGTGGGGCGGCACCGGCCCGGACGCCTTCGACTGCTCGGGCCTGACGATGATGGCCTACCGTTCGGTCGGCATCGACATGCCCCGAACCGCCGACCAGCAGTGGCTCTGGGGCCCGCGAGTCGACCCGAGTCAGGTCGAACCCGGTGACCTGGTCTTCTTCGCCGGCGCCGACGGAACGGTCACCGCGCCCGGCCACGTCGGCATCGTGATCGGCCACGGCCTCATGATCGACGCGCCCTCGGCCGGCCTCCAGGTCAGGATCGAGCCGTACACCAACAGCGGCGCGGTCGGCTTCACCCGTCCCTGGGCACACCGCGGCGTCAAAGTAGCTTCTCGTTGATGTACTGCCCTTAAGCGCTGAGCTGCGCAGGTGGCCTTGAGGTGGCCTACCGCGCGCGACACGAGGAACGAGAACTCGCCCAGCACGGGACTGTGTAGCCAGCATTGCCCAGCCGACAAGGACAGCGTACATTGACGGTCAATGGATGTTGACATAGACTCGGCGCTGGATGCTTTCGGGGATTCGATGCGACGCCGGATCATCGGACGGCTGGCCGTCGGTCCGCTCGATGTCGGTGGGATCTCCGCGGGCATGCCGATCGGTCGTACCGCCGTGTCGATGCACCTGCGGGTGCTCAAGGCCGCCGGGTTGGTGGGCGATCGGGCGGTCGGCAACCGTCGGGTCTACCACCTCGAGCCCGAGGCACTGCGGCGGCTTCGGGATCACCTCGACTGGTACTGGGAGCGGTCACTCGCGGCGTATCAACGCGCCGCGGAGGCGCGGGCAAGGGAGCAGAACATGGCGACCGAGCAGGAGATCGTGGTCGCCAAGACCGTGCGGGTGAACGCTCCGCTCGCGGTCGCGTTCGAAGTCTTCATGGGTCAGGAGTGGTGGCCCGTGGACACCCATCACCTCGCCCAGCCGCACGGGAGCGAGGTCGTACTTGAGCCGTTCCGAGGCGGCCGGTGGTACGAGCGAGCCGCCGACGGCACCGAGACCGACTGGGGCACCGTGCTCGCCTGGCAGCCCCCGTACCGGCTGCTGCTGACCTTCCAGGTGAGCCCGCGCTGGACGTACGAGGCAGACCCGAGCCGCGGCTCGCAGATCGAGGTCACGTTCACCCCGGAGGGTCCGGACGCAACCCGCGTCGACCTCACGCACCGGCACCTCGAACGCTACGGCCCGGAGGCCGAGCGGATGCGCAGGATCCTCGACAGAAAGGGCGGCGAGCCGCTGAACGCCTTCGCCAGGCACCTCGCCGCCCAACCGCCAACTTGATAGAGGAGAAACGATGACGTTCATGTCCGTGATGCCCAACCTGTACACGGCCGACGTCGAACGGGCGGTCGCCTTCTACCGCGACCTGCTCGGCTGCACCCAGACCTTCAGGACCCCCGCGGTGGGGCCTGCTGAGCACGTGGAGCTGCGGCTCGGCGACATTACCATCGCGCTCAGCAGCCGCGACGCCGTGCAAGAGGAAGGACTGCCGGCGCCGACGGCCGGCCATCCGATGGAGCTCGTGGTGTGGTGTGACTCGACGGACGACTCGGTCGCTGCCCTCCATGCCGCTGGGACGGCAGCTCGTTTAATCAGGCGAAAGCGTGGTGGCGCACCTGGGGGCCTGGTGATGGAGGGGCCACGCGCTGCGGTCAGAGACTAACCTCGCCGCCTCCCGCCGTATCACGCGCACGCCGGTCCCACAGTAGGAATAGGTAGGCCCGCAGCTCGGTATCCGACATGACTGCCACGTCGGCAGCGGATTCCCCAAACTCGCGCTCCAGCTCCCGCAGGAGGTCTGGATTCTGCGGCGGCGGAGGCGCGTCTTTCGGACCGCGCAAGCCTACGCTGTACCCATCGCTGCGGCGCTCGGGCCGCTTTCCCTCATTCACGCATGCCCAGAACTCGGCCTGGGTGACCTGGAGTTGCTGATGGACAATCGTGGATCTGATGCCTGGGGCGAAGTACTCGGTGCTGTCGGCGCCGTGGGAGATGCCAGTACGGAGGACTGCGAAAGGCGGGTTGACCCGTAGCAAGTAGTTGACGTGGCCTCCTCGCTCGCCCGCCTTCTCCCAGCCCTCTGCCTCTACGAACGCGCGATGGTCCCCAATCGTGAAAACGTCCACATCAGAGGACGTTAGCGGCTGGATGCCGCCTGTCGCTCAATCCACGCGGAAAGCTGCTCAGCCGTCGAGACGGCAATGAGCTGCGCGAGAGGCCAGTTACCGGCATGCTCAGGAGTCTTGGCTAGCATCGGCCAGGAGTCAGAGTAGAGACGAAGCTCGTTGATCATGCTCGCGATCGCGTCGTCGCGGGTGGCGCCCTGGGCGGCCAGCGGCTGCTCAACAAAGCGCACGTTCCAGCCGGCGGGATACTCGCGGATCTCGATACGCTCGTGTACTTCAGCCTCAAGATGCTCGCGGGCTGGCTCGCTGCCACCGACAAGCTGCGCGGACGGCCGCTCTGCTTCCTGCACGCTCATGATCTCTCCTTCCCTGGCAGCTACGGCATGCCTAGTTGCTTGGGGGCCACGAGTTCCTGGGCAGGGGCCAGAGGATGGTAGCGAGTAGAAGCTCCGCAGTCCGGACTACGAAGCGCACTACTGCGTCAACAGGCCTGGCGCCTTCTACCGGGCTCAGCAGTACACCATCGTGCGCGGTGGGCACGCGTCCTCCTGTGGTCGTGGAGCATTTCTCAGTCCTACGGAGTCTACTTGACTAGGGTCAAGTCGATCAGGTTGTCCTTCGGCCGGTCCTCCGCTCCGTGTGGCTCCCACGTGGCTCCCAGGGAAGCACGTTCACACTTCCGGAGGCCGCCGACCCGATCTCGCGAATTTGTACGGTCTATCTCCTTGCACTCAGTTGCCGTCGCTGCGCCTAGCCAAGATCATTCCGTACTTTTCCCGGATCATGGACGGGCTGAGCCGCTGACCGTCCGTTTTTCAGGCCGTGCAATAGTGCAGTCAGTACGGACGAGCAGGCGTAGACGATCGCGGACGTGCGATCGCGGTTGCTCGTGGTCGGCGCTGTTGTCGTCAGCGTTGTCGTCAGAGGATCTCTGGCCGCGAGGGCACGGCGTGTCCCGGCAAAACCCCTCGGGAGTGGATCAGATCGCGGCGGTCGGCCCGAAGAGGCCGCACGCCGGCCGCGCGAGACCAGGCCACGGCGCTGATCGGTCTCTGCCCGGTCCCGCGCCCTGACCTGTGGCACGCCATGCCCGGGTACTGCCGATGTTCGAGATCGTTGCTGTGTCAACTGCTGGTGTCAACCGTGAATCCGCTGATCTTCGTTCCTGGCGGCAGGTCGCGGATCTGCCGGTGCAACTGGCCAAGGATGTTGACGCTTACCACGAAGTCAATTACTTCGATGTTGCCGACGCCCATCTCGCCACCCAGAGCAGGAGCGATCTTGAATCCATACACCTGCGTCGCGGTCGGGACGATGCCCCGGCGCTCTGCGCTTGCCGCCAGGCCGGCGAGCAGATACCTGTCTTGCCGATCGGGGTTACCGAGCATCGTCTTGAGTTCGTCAGCGGTCGCGCAGAGTCTGGTGAGCGAGGCTTCCAGCGTGCCGCCGTGCTCTGGGCAGCTGGCCCGGTCGTCTGACGATGCCGGAGCTGAGGATGGCGTTCCAGGTCACGACAGAACCCTTATGCAGGTGCACGACGGCCGGGCTGGTGCCATGTTCAGTGTGTGCCTTGACTGCGACCCACAGCGATCCCATGTATGCGTAGGTGCGGGGGTTGATGATGATTTCGTTTTTTAGGAATCCGTTCTCGGTGATGTACAAGCCAATACCGCGCCGGCCGGCGAAGTCTTTAGCGGATCGGTCGAAGTTCACGCCGCGCAAGCCAGTCAGTACCGCGTACAGCTCGGCCTGGAAGCGCGCCGGAAGCGGGTAGTCGAGCATCAGGTACTCGATGGCGTTGAACGCCGCAGCGGGATCGGAGTGGTTGTTCGCGAGGATAATGCGCCGGAGCGCGGCCGGATTGACCGGAAGCTTTGCCAGGTAGCTGTAGACAGTGTTTACGCAGCCTGGCCAGCCAATCAGTTGCACAGCGCAGGGACTGCCTGAGCTGATGCCTTCAGGTGTCAGCTTGCCGCCGACCAGGACGAACCCGTGATGAAAGTTGACCTCTCGCCAAGTCACTTCGCGGTAGCGGCGAGGACCGTCCTTTTGGATTAGGTCTCGGTACATCCAGTAGTGCGGGCCGGGCACGAGTTTAGGGGTCAGCGCGGCAGCCTTGGTGGCGTAGTCCACCAGCTCGACGGCGTTCGAGGCGAGCCCCTGACTGGTTGCCTGCTGGAAGCCGATTACGGGCAGTGCCGACGATGCCGGGGGTGTGCTATTACGGCCGGCCAGGCTCGCTGACACGCCGATCCCGGCGGCTGCGACGACGAGAGCGGCCGCTGCGGCGGTCCATGCTTTCCACTGGCGCCGAGCCCGGAAGGACTGCCGCTGGGAAGGGTTCATGACAGGCGTGCTCAGAACGAGCTGCAGGAGGTCAGCAGCGTCGGCGCTATCGGCGGCGTCGAGCACATCTGCAATAGGGACGGGATTGCAGGCCGACAACCGTCTATCGAGTTCCTTCATTGCTGGGCTTCCTTCCCCGCGGTGGGTAGCTTCGGTTGCGGATGGGGGTCAGGCAGCCCGGTGCCGAGTTTGCAGGTGAGCCTCTGACGGGCACGGTGCAAGCGGGCCTTGGCGGCAACGGCCGAGCAACCCATCACGGTCCCGATCGCGGCAACGGTCAGGCCCTCCCACGCCGCAAGCCGCAGAACCTCCTTGTCGGATTCGCTCAGCGTTCGGAATGCCGCCGCGAGTTCCATGTCAGCGGCGACCAGATCTGAATGATCGTGCGTGATGTCGCTGCCTGCCAGCAGCAGTCGCGCCCGGTCATCCAGCCTGCCGCGCCTCGCCAGCGCCCGGCGCTGGTTGGCAACCGCGAAATGGGCGGTGCGGTACAACCACGGCAACGGCTGCGGCGGCAGGTCGTCAATGTTGCGCCAGGTGGCAAGGAATGTCTCAGCAACCACATCCTGCGCCAGATCTGCACCGACACGCCTGCGCACATAGGCAAGAACCGGGCCGTAGTAGATCCCGAACAACTCCGTGAACTGCCGTGCCCGGCCGTCTGGTGAATCTCCGGTTACGTTCATCACCTTGTATGCGTCCGGATACGAACGCCTGGCGACACCCAGCAGCCGATAATCTGCGCGCAGGTTGTCGCTGCCCTGCGCAACGCGTCGTGCGGTGATCCGTGTGCTGCTGGCCTCACTTGATCGATCTTGGCAGCCCATAATCTTCCCGTCTTCCCTATAGGCGCCGGGCCCGGGTGAGCAACCGCCGGGTCAAGGGTCGGCTCGGCCGATCGCGCAGCGACGCGACCAAAGGGAGCGCCCTTGAGGCGACGGCTGTGAACTGGACCATGCGAAGCCAGAAAGACGGCTGGCCAGCGCTCGCTCTCCCAGCACGACGGACTGACTCAGACTGTGGTCTCGAAGGGGTCGGGCGGCGCGCCCCGCGCGAGCGGCCATCAAGGCTGAGCGCGGCGCGGGAAGCGCCGCCGCGGTGCCGCGCAGCGGCACCGCCTTGATGACGTAGAGAAAATCCTCACCGGCGACCGTCCGCCAGGCACCGTCCGCCAGCCTGTCCGCCAGGCCAGTGCTATTGGATGGTGGCGCCTTTTACGGGTTCGTTCCGTGCGAGCTGGCCAGGCTGATACTGCACACGCCGACACGGTGCGCGGTGCCTCAGCGTTCATTGGCAGCATGTTCCTCCCATCTCATGGCCGTCTTCTCTATCAGGCGCACCGAGCTGGCGGGCGACTGGGCCAGACGGGCCAGCAGGTCAAACGTAGTCCTCGCGGCGCGGACGTCGGCCTGACGTCGGCCCAGGGTGATCGAGCCGCCGGGACCGGCGACGCATGCCACCTCGGGGGCGGCGGGGGTCGGCCGAGCTGAGTACGGTGAACGCTGGGCTGATGACGGTGCGGGTGGTGCCCATCGGGACGATCTGGAGGGTCACGGCCGGATCGCTGGTCGCGGTGATAAGGCGGGCGAGCTGGTCGGCCATGACGCGGGCACTGCCGACGGGGATGAGCAAGGCCGCCTCGTCGATGACGAAATGCCGCCGAGCTGCTGGGTGGGGCCGAGCAGCCGTGTGGTTACTGTTTGTATCCGGCCAGGAAGCGGCCGATCCGGGCAATGGCGGCGTCGAGGTCGTCGGCGCGCGGGAGGGTCAGGATGCGGAAGTGGTCGGGACGGGGCCAGCAGAACCCGGTTCCCTGCACGACCTGGATCTTCTCGCGCAGCAGCAGGTCGAGTACGAGTTGCTCGTCGTCGTGGATCTTGTGCACGGCCGGGTCCAGGCGCGGGAAGGCGTACAGCGCACCACGCGGCTTGACGCAGGAGACGCCGGGGATCTCGTTGAGCCGCTGCCAGGCATGGTCGCGCTGGTCGTGCAGCCGGCCGCCGGGCAGGACCAGGTCGGTGATGCTCTGCCGGCCGCCGAGCGCCGCCTGGATGGCGTACTGGCCGGGAACATTGGGGCACAGCCGCGTTCCGGCCAGGGTGACCAGTCCCTCGATGTAGTTCTTCGCGTGCTGCCTGGGGCCGGAGACAAGCAGCCAGCCGGATCGGAACCCGGCCACCCGGTACGCCTTGGACAGCCCGTTGAAGGTGAGGCAGAACACATCGGGGGCGAGGGCAGCCGCGCAGTGGTGAACGGCGTCGTCGTAGAGGATCTTGTCGTAGATCTCGTCCGCGAACACCAGCAGGTGGTGGCGGCGGGCCAGGCCGAGCATGCCCTCGAGCAGTTCGCGCGGGTAGACGGCGCCGGTGGGGTTGTTGGGGTTGATGATCACCATCGCGCGCGTCCGGCCGGTGATCTTCGCTGCCATGTCCGCGAGGTCGGGCAGCCAGTCAGCACCTTCGTCACAGAGGTAGTGCACCGCCTTGCCGCCCGCCAGCCGGGTGGCGGCGGTCCACAAGGGGAAGTCCGGGGCCGGAACCAGTACCTCGTCGCCGTCCTCGAGCAGCGCCTGGACCGCCATCGTGACGAGTTCGGAGACCCCGTTGCCGAGGAATACGTCGTCGATGCCCACGTCAGGCACGCCCAGACGCTGGTAGTGCTGCACGACCGCGCGGCGGGCAGGCAGGATGCCCTGGGACTCGCTGTAACCGTGGGCCCTGGGCAGGTTGCGTATGATGTCCTGCAAGATTTCCTCGGGAGCTTCGAAGCCGAACAGCGCCGGGTTTCCGGTGTTCAGGCGCAGCACGCTGTGGCCGGCCCGCTCCAACTCATTTGCGTACTCGACCACCGGCCCGCGGATCTCGTAGGAGACCCCGGCAAGCTTGCTGGATTGCCTGAACTTCATCGGCGGCAGCCCTCCCAGACCGGGCTCTCGTCCCACGCGCGGAAACTTGGTTCTGCCAAGTTACTACTTGGATGTTCCAACTGTCTCCTACACTGATCGCATGCCGCGGCGGAGTTACGACCAGTACTGTCCCCTCTCGCGCGCGCTTGACGTGATCGGTGAGCGCTGGACCGTCCTGATCGTCCGTGAGCTGCTGGCAGGCCCGCGCCGGTACACCGACCTGCACGCCGACCTGCCGGGCGTCAGCAGCGACGTGCTCGCCGCACGGCTGAAGGAAATGGAGCATGACGGCCTGGTCACCCGGCGCCGCCTGCCCCCGCCGGCCGCCGCCGCCGTCTACGAGCTGTCCCCGCGTGGCCGGGACCTGCTGCCCGCGCTGACGGCGCTCGCCGACTGGGGCGCGCCAGACCTCGGCGAGCGGCGGCCCACCGACGCGCTGCGCGCGCACTGGTTCGCGCTCCCGCTGCTGCGCCAGCTTGCCGAACTGGCGCAACCCTGCGAGGGCGTGGTGGACGTACGCCTCGACGAGGGCACCTTTCACGTCCTGATCGACGGTGCCGGGCACTCCTACGCCCACGGCCCGGCCGAGCATCCCGACGCGCGGCTCACCCTGGACTCCCGCCGCTGCCTCGCCGTGTCGCGTGGCCGGGCCTCGCTGCACGAGATGATCAAGAAAGGCCAGGTCGGCGTCGAAGGCGACGGCCCGCTCGCCCAGGCGCTCCGCAGCCAGTGACCGGTGGCACTCATGGGCATCGGTCTGGGTGTCAAGTTGTGGACCGCTCCGGCAGGGTCGGCCCGATCGGCGATGCCGTAATGTCAGGCTTCGGCAACCAAGCCCGGGACCTTCAGGAGCCTGGATGGACTTCGAGCTGTCGGACGAGCAGCGGCTGCTCCGCGACACGATCCGGTCTTTCGTCGATGCCGAGATCCGTCCGGTGGCCAGGGAGTGGGAAGAGTCGGGCCGCTATCCCGAGGAAATCGTCGCCACGATGCGCGAGATGGGCCTGTTCGGCCTGCTCGTTCCCGAGCAGTACGGCGGGATGGCGGCCGACATGGTCTCGCTCGCCGTCGTCTTCGAGGAGATCTCGCGCGGCTGGATGGGGGTTGCCGGGATCATCGGCAGCCATTCGCTGTCGTGCTGGATGATCGCCGAGTTCGGGACCGAGGAGCAGAAGAGCGCGCACCTGCCCGCGCTCGCCAGCGGCGAGCGCCGGACCGGGATCGGGCTGACCGAGCCGGGCGCCGGCAGCGACCTGCAGGGCATCGCGACGACCGCGCGCCGCCGCGACGACCACTACGTGGTGACCGGCCGGAAGACCTGGATCACCAACGCCAGGCACGCGGACCCGCTGCCGGTGCTGGTCAAGACCGACCCGTCCGCCCGGCCCGCGCACAAGGGCATGTCCGTGCTGCTCGTCGATCCCGCGTCGGTGGGCTTCGAGGTGCTGCGGGATCTGCCGAAACTCGGCTACCGCGGTCCTGAGACCTGCGAGCTGGTGCTCGACGAGGTGCGGGTGCCGGCGTCGAGCCTGCTCGGCGGCGTCGAGGGGCGCGGGCTCCAGCAGGTGCTCGCGGCGCTGGAGAAGGGCAGGATCAACATCGCCGCGCGGGCGGTCGGGGTCGCTCAGGAGGCCTATGACCAGGCGCTGCGGTACGCGGGGGAGCGGGAGGCGTTCGGGCAGAAGATCGCCGGGTTCCAGGCCGTGCAGCTCAAGCTGGCCGACATGGCGATGAAGCTCCAGGCAGCCCGGCTGCTGACGTACTGGGCGGCGGCGAGGGCCGACGCGGGACGGCGAGCCGACCTGGAGTCCGGCCTGGCGAAGGTGTATGCCTCTGAGGTCGCTCACGAGTGCGCCTTCACCGCGATGCAGGTGCACGGCGGGTACGGCTACTCCAAGGAGTTCACCGTCGAGCGGCTGTACCGGGACGCGCCGCTGATGGTGATCGGCGAGGGAACCAACGACATTCTCCGCACCGTCATCGCCGAGTCCTTGATCAGCGGTCGCGGAGTCCTGGGCTGACCGGATCCGCCCCCGGTTACGGCACTCGTCACTATGCTCGTGCGATAAGGGCACAGGCGGGGAATCCGTCGAGCTAGCCACCGCGGCAAAGGTGCTCATAGAGTGCAGAATATGAAAATCCGGGCCGAGCGCCATCCGAACTCCGTCCGGCGCGCCGTCGGGGTGATAGCCATCGGCTTGGCGGGCGGCCTGTCCGTCGCGGGGTGCTCCATCGTCGGCTCGCCCCACGCCGCGACACCGACGCAGACCGACCCGGCAGCCGCGCATCACAGCTCGCCGGCGTCCCCGTCGGACCGCCCGTCACCGGTCCGCAGGACTTCCAAGCCGCTCGCCGGGAAGATCGTGGGGATCGATCCCGGTCACAATGGCCTCAACCACACCGATCCTGCCTACCTGAACCATCTGATCTGGAATGGCAGGGAACGCGAGGGCTGTGACACGACGGGAACGCAGACGGCCGGCGGCTACTCGGAGGCCCTGTTCAACTTCAACGCCGCGGTCGACCTGCGGGCCGATCTGCGCCGCGACGGCGCCAAGGTCGTGATGACCAGGCAGAACAACCACGGCCTCGGACCGTGCGTCGACCGACGCTCGCGGATCATCAACGCCGCGCACGCCGACGTGGCCATCGAC
>WNGK01007447.1_pt1 | contig 11467 bp, 8 predicted proteins | sample 5400601 | NCBI WGS metagenome assembly WNGK01 (sample SAMN13153376, study PRJNA577476) | soil metagenome | isolation source: 60 cm soil or saprolite under Garry oak tree replicate 1 | place: USA:California | collected 2016-06-15
TAGCGGAACATTTTTTCCGCCTCTACCACGCCGCAGGCCGATGTCGGGACAGTATCCGTCACGGTTCCGTAACGATATCCGCAGCGATGCTCTGAAAAAATGGAAGTGCGGGAATCCGGCGCTAATAGGCCATGGCGTTCCGCGTGAACAGCGGACCGGGCGCTTTGCCCTCGGCGCATGCTTTGAGCGCCGCTCTGCGCGTCGGCTCGGCTGCGCTTTAAAATCCTGAGTGCCACATGCGCCTGAATCCGGCGTATTCTCGTGCATGGATGCGGATGCGGAGGGAGCGACACATGAATCCGAAACAAGCGCGTGAGCCAGAAGCAGCCAGAAAGATCGCGAACGAGATTCCCGGATATACCTACGGGACTGCCGAAGCAGCAAGATCGCCTGTTTCGCTCGCCGACTTAGAACTTTTGAAGAAGACGGTGAATTTCACCGAGGAAGACCAGAGATATCTGCGCATGGCCGGCGAGGTGCTGGCGAGCCAAACGGAGGAAGTAGTGAAGAAATGGCGGGGCGTCATTGCGGCCAATCCGCATCTGGCGCAATATTCGCTGGGCCCCGAAGGAAAGCCGGACGCGCATTATTCCGCCGATAGTGGATTGCGATTTCGACAATGGGTTCTCGATACCTGTTTCCGCAGCTACGACCAGGATTGGCTCAATTATCAGCAGGAGATCGCTCTGCGTCACACCAGTGTGAAAAAGAATAAGACCGACCACGTGGAATCGGCAGCTTATATTCCGCTGCGGTACGTGATCGCGTTTACCGCAATCATCAATGATGCCATCAAGCCATTTTTAGCCGCCAAGGGTCACTCGCCGGAGGAGGTCGAGAGAATGCACCGTGCGTGGTGCAAGTCCGTGCAATTGCAGATCGCGTTGTGGAGCGAGCCCTACGCAGACAGCGACCTCGCTTCGGATCAGTGGTAATCAAGTCTGCGAAATCTCATGTGGGGGCTATAGAACTGTCACCACGGAAAAGAGCGGAATATGTGAGCGATTGTCTGGGCGGTTTTTACCCTCCGACTTTTTCTCGGCGCTCGATCTTCCATTATCGTAAGCGGAGCGCAAAATCCTCAGCCCCGAACTGCGGATAATCAAGCCGGCCGGGGACGCTATCTCGTCGAGGAGATAGCGAAATGCACGGAATGCCACGCACCTCGGGATGCCAATAATCAGCTTGATCGTTCGCGGTGGCTTCAGGGCGCTTCGATCTGGATCGAGCCGGTACGCCCCGTCTCCAATTGGGCTCAATTTGCGCCGACGCTCGCGGGGTTGCCCAGTCTTATCGACGAACAGATGGAGCGCGTCCTGGAAAAAGGCGAATCGGCAAACGGGAGAGAGATTCAACCGCCGATGCACATCTACCACCTGAATCACAGCGACGCGCAAGCCATCATCGCTTACCTGCGTTCTCTGCCAAGCGCCACCAGCCACTGATTCGCTCGATAAGATACATTTCCAACGGAAGTTTCCCGGGTAGACAAGGTACCCAGCGGTGTGTATTCTTCGGCCCCCGGCAGAAGATTGGTGTTCAGGTGAAGCTCGCGAAGCGCGAGACTTCGTTAGAAACGAATCCAGGAGGAGCGCAATGGAAATTCACAGCGAATTTGTGGCCACCAAGGTGAGCGACGGCACGTCCATGCGGCTATACGTGGCGCGTCCGACTGGCGCGCTGGCTGTACGCGGTTTGCTGGTCATGCAGGAAGCTTTCGGCATCAATGCACATATCCGCGATGTTACGGAACGCTTCGCGCGAGAAGGATTTTTGGCTGCAGCGCCCGAGCTTTTCCATCGCACCGGCGCTGGATTCGAGGGCCGGTACGACGACTTCACCGCGTGCATGCCGCATATGAAGGAATTGCGCGACCCAAACATGGAAGCTGATTTTCGAGCCTCTTACGATTGGCTGCGTGCCAATGGTGTTGCCGCAGGCTCTCCCATCGCGGCGGCCGGCTTCTGCATGGGAGGCAGAGCCGCGTTTCTGGCGGCGATCACGCTGCCGCTGGAATGCGCGGTTTCGTTCTACGGCGGCGGCATTGCTCCGAATCCGACGAATCCGGGCTTGCTGAATCGCGTAAAGGATTTGAAGGCCCCGGTCCTGCTTTTCTGGGGCGGGCGGGACCAACACATTACAGTGGATCAAAGACGTGCGGTAGCGGATGCTTTGAGAAACGCAGGAAAGAATCATGTGAACGTGGAATTCTCTGAAGCCGATCACGGATTTTTCTGCGATGCGCGCCCGAGTTACAATCCGGTGGCGGCCGCACAGGCTTGGCCGCTCACGCTGGCATTCCTAAACACCTACACTGCGGCACGGGAACAGCGCGCCTCGGCACGGTCGTAGTATTTAGCAGAGATATTGCTGCGGAAGCTTTGCAGCCGCTAAGCCACGCCATCACGCTTTAAGCGAATCGAGTCTGGGCGGCATCTCCAGGAAAGAGCGCGCGACGTGCCACAACTGGTGACGATTTAGCCCGAGCACCAGAGAGTGTGCCATGCCCGGCAAGATCGCAAACTGCCGGTCCGAATTGACCAGCTTGCGGTAAAAATTGAGGCAGTCCTCGTCCGTGGCGATACCGTCGTATTCGCCACGCGCAACGAGCACCGGCGCGTGGATCTTTTGCGGGTCGATGACCGGGAGATTAGCGGTCATATCGAGGTATGTGCCGGTGGGAACGCTATCGCCGAAACGCAGTTCCGCGTCCGCGAGCGCATCTCCCACAGCGGGATCGGAAGTGCCGCTCTTATCGCGGGTAAAAATGCTGTGGACCATGGCGCGGTCGCGCGGGCGGCGATTGTGCGTGCGATAGAACTCGAGCTGCTTGGCGCGATCGGCAAGCGTTGGCGAACCTTCACCCGTATAAGTGAGAGCGGTAAGGACCAGGCGATTAACGCGCTGTGGCTGCTCCATGGCGTAAGCGCCCGCGCGGAGGGCGCCCGATGATTCGCCGAAAAAATGATAACGCTGCTGGCCCGTTTCGCGCGCCACGATTTCCACGGCGGCTTTAAGGTCCGCGACGCCATCGGCGATGTTGGAGTTGCCTTCGCCGGCTGAGGATCGGCCGTATCCGGACAAATCCATGGTCCATACATCGAATCCATACTCGGCGAACTTGTTCATCAAAGAGTATTCGCCGTGGCCGGGGACATTAAGATCGAAGCTGGGCCGGGCGGAAATGGATGAGCCGTGTACCAGGAAGAGCACGGGCTCGGCCACTTCGCGTGAATGCGGAGCATTCAGGCGCTTTCGGAAGAGGTTCAGCTTGAGATTGCCGCGTTGAGCCCAATACTCATTGCTCCAAATTCTTTTGTCCGCGGAAGCTGAAGGTGCTTCGTCATCCTTTTGACTTGGTGCTTTCGGTGCGGCCAGTGAGTTTCGGCTCAGGAGGCTCAGGAAGGTCGAACCCGCGCCAAAAAAGCCTAAACGGTGCAGAAAAGAACGGCGAGACGATTCGGAAATGCCGGGCGTCATAATGTACCTCCTGACGTCGAAAGGCGGACGCGGGCCCAGTTCCAGAGCAACGTGTGAGCTCCCGCAGCTTACGATACGCTCATCCGTGAGTGGATCGCAATACGGAAGCCAGTATGTCACACATTCCGACGTGTCACATCGAGTCAACGACAAGGGCTCACGACAATAACGATGGTTCAGCGGACGGCTGAACCTAATAGCGTTCCGCGCTTGAGTGAACGCTCTTTCATAAGCGCAAAGAAAACAGGAACCAAAATCAGGACGTGAATCGTTGAGGTGATCATTCCTCCCACGATTGGAGCGGCAATTGGCTTCATTACATCTGAACCGATTCCTGTTTCCCAAAGAATCGGAACTAGGCTTGCTAGCACTGCGAATACTGTCATGAGTTTGGGGCGAAGGCGCTGAACCGCTCCTTCAATGACCGCAACTTCGATGTCCTCACGTTTGAGCGGAGCGCCGGTTGCTAATCGCCGATTAAGCGCCTCGTGCAGATACACAACCATCACCACGCCTGTCTCGACGGCGATTCCGAAGAGAGCGATGTAGCCCACCCACACGGCCACACTGAAGTTGTACTTGAGAAGCCATTGGAGGATGAGACCGCCGGTCATCGCATAGAACGTCGGAAAAACGAGCACCGTGGCTTCTGTGACGGAGTGGAAGACCATGTAAAGGAGCATGAAAATTACAAAGAAGACAATGGGAAGAATGATTTTCAGCCGTTGCCTCGCCCTCAATTCAAACTCGTATTCGCCGGACCACTGATATGTGTATCCCGCAGGCAACCGCAACTTTTGCTCAAATAGGTTCGAAGCTTGTTGGACGAACCCGCCATAGTCGGTCGTATTCAGGTCAATGTAGACGTAGCCGGTGAGCTGGCCGTCCTCGTCTCGAATCATCGCGGGCCCTCGTGAGAAAGAAATGCTCGCCACTTGCTCAATTGGGATTTGAGCGCCGGCTGGCGTGGCGATGAGCACGCGGCGAAGTTCGTCTAAGTTGTCGCGGAAGTCGCGCTCGTACCGAACGTTGATGGGGTACCGTTCGCGGCCTTCCACGTTCTCGGCGATATTCATTCCTCCGATACCGGAAGACACCGCCGCCTGCACATCCGCGATGGTCAAGCCGTACTTCGCGGCTTCCGGGCGATTCACCTCCACGTTGACGTAAAAACCCTGGGAGACGCGCTCGGCAAAGACGGACCGCACCTGCGCCAAACTGGACAGAATGTGTTGCACTTGAGTGCCAAGTTGCTGAATGCCCTCAAGAGACGGGCCTTCGATTTTCATCCCGACTGGCGTTTTGATTCCCGTTAGGGCCATGTCCAGCCGGTTCTCAACGGGCATGGTCCACGTATTACTCAGGCCAGGAAACTGAAGTTTCTCATCCATTTCGCGGATCAGCTTTTCGTACGTCATGCCGGCGGGCCATTGCTCACGCGGTTTGAGCATGATAGTTGTGTCGTACATATCGAGCGGCGCATTATCCGTGGCGCTGTCCGAGCGGCCGACCGCGCCGAACACTGTTTCTACTTCGGGAAACGAGCGGATGATCCGATCCTGTTCTTGCAAGAGCCTGGAAGCTTCCACAATGGAGATGCCGGGCAGAGATGTAGGCATGTACAGCGAAGAACCTTCATAGAGCGGGGGCATGAATTGGCTGCCGAGCTTGAACATCAACGGGAAGGTAAGTGCGAGGAATGCGAGGTTCAGAAGCAGCGTCGTCTTCCGATATTTTAAGCAGAGTCGAAGGACGGGCAGGTACAAAGCCTGTGTGATCCGCGAAATCGGGTTTTCCGACTCAGGTCGCAGCCTGCCTTTGATGAACATGACCATCAGCACAGGAACGAGCGTGATCGCCAGGAAGGAAGAGAAGGCGACCGCAAGGGTCTTCGTCCACGCCAGCGGCTTAAACATTCGCCCCTCTTGTGCTTCCAGCAGAAAGACCGGAAGAAAGGAGACAACGATAATCACAAGCGAGAAGAACAGCGCTGGCCCTACTTGCTTGGCGGCACCGATGAGAACGCGCCGACGATCCGGCTCGTTCCGCGATGCGTTTTCGGAAAGGTGCCGGTATCCGTTCTCGACCATGACAATCGCGGCATCTACCAAAACTCCAATCGCCAGCGCCAAGCCGCCGAGCGACATGATGTTGGAACTGACATGCAGGTAGTACATCGGTAGGAAGGATATGGAAACCGCAATCGGCAGGGTGATGATAGGAATCAGCGCGGAACGAACGTGGAAGAGGAAAATGATAATCACAAGGCTGACGATGATTGCTTCCTCGACTAGGTCGCGCTGCAGCGTCTTGATGGAATCCTGAATCAGACCGGCGCGATCATATCCCGCGACAACTTCTACACCGGGCGGCAGCGAGCCCTTAATCTCCTCCAGCTTCTTCTTGACTCCATTGATTACGGTCAAGGCGTTGAGCCCGTATCGCATTACTACGATGCCGCCAACGGTTTCTCCCTCACCTTGCCACTCCGCCACGCCTTCTCGCATGTCGGGGCCGAACGACACTGTACCGACATCCTTAACCAAGACCGGAGTCCCGTTCTTCGCCATCAGGGGAACATTCCTCAAGTCATCCAGCGATTTCAGATAACCCAGGCCACGGATCATGTATCGCGTGCCGCTCAACTCCAACACGCGCCCGCCAACTTCATTCGTGCTGGACTTCACCCGGTCGATGACGGTCGAGAGAGGAATGCCATATGCAAGCAGCTTGGTGGGGTCGAGGTTCACCTGATACTGGCGAACGAAGCCGCCGATGCTGGCGACCTCAGCAACGCCGGGAACAGTCTCCAATTGATAGCGGAGGTGCCAGTCCTGGACTGCTCGCAGGTCGGCGAGGCTGTATTTATGCGTGTGATCTACCAGAACGTATTCGTAAACCCAACCTGCGCCCGTTGCATCGGGTCCAATCGCCGGATGCACGTTGGTGGGCAAGCGACCCGCAATCGTTTGTAGGTATTCGACAACTCGTGAGCGTGCCCAATAGATGTCGGTTCCGTCCTCGAATATGACGAAGACATAACTGTCGTTGAACATCGTTTGTGCGCGGACAGCCTTTACACTCGGAGCAGCGAGGAGCGCTGTGACGATGGGATAGGTGACCTGATCCTCGATGATGTTGGGAGGCTCGCCTTCCCAATTCGTATGAATGATGACTTCTACGTCCGAAATATCCGGCAGGGCGTCGAGCGGAATGTGCCCCATGCTCCAAATTCCCGCAAACGTCAACAGCAGAACACCTGTGAAGACAAGGAACCGGTTGTGAGCACACCATTCAATGACACGAGCAATCATGGCTACATCCCTCCCGTGGCATCGACGGTGAACTGCTTGTTGGCGATGGCTTGGCCATTCTGAAGCGCGGTAATGGTGACCTGCCAGGTGCCTCCCGAACCGAGGCTGGCACTGCCTTCATATGTACCGCCGCCTTTATCGCTCGTCTGAACCACGGTTTTCATCGCGGCCATGCCCATTGCAGGCATCGCGGCCATGAAGAAGGTGACGGTGACTTGTGCTCCGGTCAGGGGCTTGCCCGACTGATCCGTTAATTTCACGCGAACGGTATTGGTGCCCTTCTGCGGAGGAGATGGTGCCGTCGTCAGTTCAACGCTGGCCCGGGCTTGCGTTGGGGCATTCATCGCAGCAGCTTGTCCCGCGCCTGGAGGTGGAGGCATGAACGCGCCCGCAGCGGCTTGCAACTGAGCCTCTGAATCAATCAGGAAATTGGCCGAGGTAACGATCTGTTCGCCAGCCTTCACACCTTTCGAAACCACGAATTCGTCGCCGACGTGAGGGCCAAGCTCGACTTCATTTGGTTCGATGTTCCCGTCGCCAGCGTATGTGAAAATCAGGTTCCTGGTTCCCGAATGGAACACGGCAGAGTCGGGCACGACTAGACGCTTGCCCAGAGGAAGCTTCAGGCTCACATTCACGTACATGCCTGGTCGAAGCTTTAGATCAGGGTTCGAGAATACAAGGCGGACCGGCAATGTTCGCGTTGCCACATCCAGCTGTGGCAGCAAGTAATCGACTCTTCCCTTAAAAACCCGTCCGGGGTACGCATCCAGTGTCACCTCGGCGGGATCACCTGGTTTGATCTTCCCTGCATCATTCTGAAAGATTTGGGCGAGTACCCAGACATCGGAAAGGTCAGCAATGGCGTAAAGCTTCGTACCCGGCTGTACGTACATGTTTGGCAGAGCATTTCTCTCCGTTATGTAACCAGAAGCCGGAGAGTAGAAGGTCAGATCGGTAATCGCTTCGCCGGTTTCATCTAACTTCGCGATCTCGCTTTCAGGTATGTCGAACTGCTGAAGTCTTGCCCTGGCTGCGGCAATCAGTAACGCAGCCCCGTCCGAGACCCCGCTCACCGTGCTCTGTTGCAAAGCCCCGGCATTCTTCTTTGCCAACAGATACTCGCGTTCAGTCTCTACTAGATCGGGGCTATAGATCGTGAACAACGGTTGTCCCTTGCGGATGAAATCTCCCGTGGCATCCGCATAGACCTGGCGAATCCATCCCGCGAAGCGCGTCTGCACATAAGCAAACCGGCGCTCACTTGGCTGGACATTTCCGTACAAACGGATTTCGTCATTGATTGTTTTTGATTCGACCACGCCCACCTTTACGCCGATGCTTTGCATGCGCTGTGGCGAGAGTTGAATGGGCGCGAGCGGCGTTTCTGATGGAGGCGCGGCAGAATCATCAGAGGGCGCTGTTGCTGGCGCCGCAGGTGGTGACGGCTCGCTCCCACTCGCCGTCGCTGCCGGTTGTACGCGACGCATAATTGGATTGACTGGCGAGCGCCACCAGAGCCAACCGGCCGCAGCGACAACTGCGATCAATGCCACGAGCGTAACCAGGAAAGCTCGGCGATACTTATCGCCTGCTGCCGGTTGGCTCAACATGCTCTTTGTCTCGTCGATCATTTTTGTTCCTGTCATGGGAGCGTCACCCCGGTAAGTCGCTCGATGTGGGCCATTGCCGCGTCATGGTCAAGGAGAGTTTGTTGGTATTCGAGATCGAGGTTCAAAACATCCATGTAAGATGAAAACAAGGTCTCAAAATCGGCGCGATTGGACTCGTAGGCGGCTAATCCGGCTTGTATGGTTGCCTGGGCTTGTGGAATCAACCCGTCACGATAAATCAGCAGTTGCTCTTCGGAGGCTTTGATGGTGACGTATTGCTTCTGAACTTCGGCAAGTACAGCCTGCACCTGGGCATCCTGTTCTTGCTGCGCACGCTCAACGTTCACTTGAGCTTGAGCGAGTGCTGCTTGTCGTGGTTTACGTCGAGGGAAATTCACGCTGAAGGAGAGCATGTAATAGTCGCGATACTTGCGGTCTGTGTTCTCGTACATGTAGGAGACTTCGAAATCGGGACGAAATTCCTTTTGGGCTAACTCGACTGCCATTTGGTTGCGCTGAATCATCTCTGCATCTTGGTGAATATTAGGATTCTGTCCCCGGGCCTTCTCCAGAAGCTCGCTCGCGGTGTAACGGAGGAAAGTCGCTGACAGAGGTTGGGGAATAATGTCCGGGGAATCCTGAGATCTCCGAAGAATCCGTTTGAGCACAGCTTGATCTTCACCGACCAGTTGGTGATGCATGGAAATTTCGCGAAGAATTTTGGTCCGCTCAAGCTGCGCCTTTAGCACGTCCCGCTGATTCCCTTGACCCGTCGAGTAGTGCGCTCCGGCTTGTTGTTCTATTTGCTGGAGCAAGGCGGCATTCTGCTGAAGGATTCCTAAAGTCTGTTGAAGATACGCAAGATGGAAATAAGTCGTCTTCAGGGTGTCGATTTCGTCCTGCAACACGACTTCAACGTGCGCCTTCGTGGCATCAGCATCGGCATCCGCAACTGCGCCGCGCAGCTTGCGCTTTCCGGGATACGGAAACTGCTGAGAAGCCCCAAGACCAATGTAAGCAAAATCGCTGTTTGTGTATCCGGCAAACGGTCGCGGGCTCCCTACACTGAATTGTTGTAGCGTGAACTGAGGGTCCGGCAAGGTAGACGCTTGCAATGAGGCAAATGTCGCTGCCCTCGCCGCGCTTTCAGCACTGTGAATGGCCGGATCATTCTTCTTGGCCTCCTCGATGAGCACACTTAATGGCGTGGGATTTCCGGCCTCGTGTCGCATTTCGCTGGAAGCCTGCGGGGATGGCTCGTTTTTCAGCACTTCTTGGGGCACAGCGAATACCCTGGACGACACAATGAGAGTGAGAAAGCCAAATACAATCAGCCGAAACTCTTCGCGCCGGGTAAGGACCCGCACGCGAAAACAGATACGTCGCATCATCGCCCTCCGTCACAAATGGAATGCACGCGGACACACGTAGGCACCACGGAAAAACGGGCGGACGGAATTAGATTCTTAGAATAGAGGCAGTTTCAGGAGGGCTTATAGGCGGAGAATGGAAGTCCGTAAAGATCAAAATTGCCGTTACAGCTAAGCGCTGTACTGAAGCGAATACCCAGTTTGCCGCTATCGCCACACGATCAGCTTGGGAATGACTAATGCTTCTACTTCCTATGTATGCGTGAGCAGATTGATTGGGCGATTCACAGCAAGACTGCGAAGAAGACATCCCTTGCGACCCGCATTGCGATCCCATGTACCGGCAACAATCATTCGCCCCAGCGCTTAAGATTTGCCGTGGAACAAAACATGAAAGTGCTGGCGTCAAAAGCAGAATTAGAGAGGCAAACACGATGCCGCTTCTAACAGCTAATCTCATAAGAACAGTCTACCCGATGGTGGTGCTCCATTCAAGCAGCAGACCTCAGCATTCTCAGTTTCTAGTTCTTGAAGATTCGGCAACCGTTTGAGCCGCCTCAATCTCCTCCGCAGGCTGGCGCGCCGCAGTTGCCGCAGGCGCTGCGCGCAGATATTGCGCAGGCCAGGATATTGATTTGCCAAGCTGGGCCGCGGCGTGGAGCGGCCAGTAAGGATCGCGCAGTATCTGGCGGGCCAGCAGAACGATATCCGCCTGGCCGCTGCGGATGATTTCGTCGGCCTGACGTGCTTCGGTAATCATGCCCACAGCTCCGGTCAGGATTCTGGCATCGCGGCGAATGCGCTCCGCGAACGGCACCTGATAGCCCGGCCCCAGGGGAATTTTTGCCTCGGCAACGTTACCTCCGGAAGAGCAGTCCACCAAATCCACGCCAAGCGTCCGCAGGCTTCGAGCCAATTCCACGGCTTGCTCAATATCCCAGCCGCCTTCTACCCAGTCCGTTGAGGAGATGCGAATAAAGAGCGGCAATCGTTCCGGCCAAAAGCGGCGGACTTTGCCAACCACCTCGCGCACGATTCGCGTGCGGTTCTCGAAGGAGCCGCCATACAGATCGGTGCGGTGGTTGCTAAGGGGCGAAAGGAACTCATGGAGGAAATATCCATGAGCGGAGTGGATCTCGAGCAGGCGAAAACCGGCGTCGAGGGCGCGTTGTGCGGCTTTACCGAAGGCATCGACAATCGCGGCGATTCTTTCGATCGTGACTGCGGCGGGCATGGGATAGTTCGCCGCAAAGGCAATGGCGCTGGGCGCGACGATGTCGCTCCAGCCGCCTTCATGCTCGGCGAGTTTGCCGGCGCCATCCCAGGGACGCACCGTACTCGCTTTGCGCCCCGCGTGGGCGATCTGGATACCCGCAACACTGCCCTGCGAATGGATGAATTTCGTAATGCGCGCGAGCGGCTCAATGTGCGCTTCGCTCCAAATCCCTGAATCTTGAGGGCTGATGCGCGCTTCCGGCAGAACAGCCGTAGCCTCGGCCATGACCAGTGCCGCTCCACCGACGGCCCGGCTTCCGAGGTGAACGAGGTGCCAATCCGTGGCCAGTCCGTTCTCGCAGGAGTATTGGCACATGGGTGAGACCGCGATCCGGTTCACCAGCCGTACATCGCGGATTTGGAGTTCGTCAAAAAGTCCTTTCGTTTCGGCCGGTTGGGGCATCTACTCTGTTCC
>WNGK01007448.1_pt1 | contig 11467 bp, 13 predicted proteins | sample 5400601 | NCBI WGS metagenome assembly WNGK01 (sample SAMN13153376, study PRJNA577476) | soil metagenome | isolation source: 60 cm soil or saprolite under Garry oak tree replicate 1 | place: USA:California | collected 2016-06-15
GTGCTCTGGGTGCGCTGGGATGAGGCCAGCAACACGTTCAGTTTGTGCGGGGTCGGCGGCAGCAACGCAGCGCAAACGCATCACGGTGGTGGGCAGCCCCCGGCGAACTGCGGCCCAGGGTCAGCCCCCGGCAGCGAGACGCCGCTTTTCACCTCTTCGGCCCAGCTCGTTCTCGCCGAGACAACCGTAACAGGAAGCGGTCCAACCGGGCTCAGCGTAGCCCTGCATCTGGTCGTAAGCTTCGGCCCCGAAATCAATGCTCGTTCGTACCCCATCTGGCTGTCGGTTGCCGACGATTTCGGCAATGAGGACAAGTTCGTGCGCGCCGGGGAGATCACCGTCGAATAGCCCCCAACGACACACGGAAAGTTTCGTCCCGAGCTAGGCCGTCCGGCCGAGCTCGGGCGTCGCGATCATGCTTTACAATCGAGCCATAGAGTCGAAAGGAGTTTCGCTATGGCATCCGTAAACAAGGTCATTCTGGTCGGCAATCTCGGCCGGGATCCGGAAACACGCTACACGACCGGCGGCGACGCCGTGACCAACATCCGGGTGGCGACGACCGACACCTGGAAAGACAAGAACGGCGAGAAGCAGGAGAAGACGGAGTGGCACACCGTCGTCTTCTTCGGGCGCCAGGCGGAGATCGCCGGCGAGTACCTGAAGAAGGGCCGGCAGGTCTACGTCGAGGGCAGGCTGCAGACCCGCAAATGGCAGGACAAGGAAGGCCAGGACCGCTACACGACCGAGATCGTCGCTGATCGCATGCAGATGCTCGGCAGCCGCGAAGGCAGCGGCGCCCCCGTGGCCGCCGAACCCTCGGAGCGTGCGCCCGCCCCCGAACCCCGCACCGGCAAGAGCGCAGGTGCCCCGGCCAAGAAGAACGTCGACGATCTGGACGACGACATTCCGTTCTAGAGAAACCTACGCCGGGGTGACCGCAGCTCGCGTGGGCGCCGAGTCGGCGATGTCGCCTCCTACCGCCGTCGCAATCACGCCTCCGCCCAGGCAAACGTCTCCATCGTAGAGCACGAGATATTGGCCCGGAGTCGGCGCCCACTGCGGCTCGTCGAATTCGGCGCGCCAGCGGTCGCCGTCCATTGCGGCCAAGCTGCATCCTGCGTCCGCCATGCGGTATCGGGTCTTCGCCGCGAGCCGGCGATCGGACTCAGGCGGATCACCGCCGATCCAATGCATGTCCGTAACTTCGAGCGCGCGCGCATAGAGCCGCGGGTCGTCGTGGCCCTGCACGACGACGAGCGCGTTGCGCGCCGTATCCTTGGCCGCGACGAACCACGGCGCCTCGCCGCCGCCGCGCGTGCCGCCAATGCCCAACCCCTGGCGCTGGCCCAGGGTGTAATAGGCGAGGCCGTGATGGCGCCCAAGGACGCGTCCTTCCGGATCCTCGATCGGACCAGGAGTCCTGGGCAGATAGCGCGCGAGAAAGTCGCGAAAGGGCCGCTCACCGATAAAGCAGATGCCCGTCGAGTCCCTTTTCGCGTAGGTCGGGATGCCGTTCTCGCGTGCAATCGTCCTCACTTCGCGTTTGGTGAGCGCGCCGACGGGGAAGAGCGCGCTCCCAAGCTGCCGCTGTGTGAGCTGATGGAGGAAGTAGGTCTGATCCTTGGCCGTGTCGACCGCCTTGAGCAACGCAACGCCGTCGGGTCCCTCCCGTAATCTCGCGTAATGCCCGGTGGCGATCCGGTCGGCGCCGAGCGCGAGCGCATGGTCGAGGAACGCACGAAACTTGATTTCGCTGTTGCACAGCACGTCGGGATTCGGGGTACGTCCGGCCCCATATTCCGAGAGGAAACGCGCAAAGACCCGCTCGCGGTACTCGCGGGCGAAATTCACCGCCTCGACCTCGATGCCGATCACGTCGGCAACAGCCACGGCGTCGACCAGGTCCTCGCGTGACGTGCAGTACTCGTCGGTGTCGTCGTCTTCCCAGTTCTTCATGAAGACGCCGATGACCTCGTGACCCTCGCGCTTGAGCAGCCACGCCGCGACCGACGAGTCGACCCCGCCCGACAGGCCCAGCACGATGCGGTGTTTCGCTGTCATCTCGTTGTTGCCTCAGGACGCCGCCAGGGCGCCCAAAACAAAAGGGCAGGGACTCTTCGCCCCTGCCCTTACGCGTGAGTCGCTCGGGGCTTACTGGCCGGACGATTTCTTCTCCTGTTCCTTCAGCGCTTTCTGCTTGTCTTCCTTGGTCGGGAGCGCCTTCGAGTCGCCCTTGGTTGCGTCCACCGACTTCTTCCGAGTCTCCTCTTTTGCCGGCGCGTTGGGTTGGCCGACCTTCTCGATCTGCGCCTCTTCCTTTTGGCTCGCAGCACGCTTCGCCTTCTTGGCGGCAGCCTTTTCTTCGGGCGTCATCTTGGCCGCGGCCGCCTTGGCGGCGTCCTTGTCCGCCTTCAGCTTCGCTTGATCGACCGGCGCCGCGGGTGTCTTGTCGTCCGCAAATGCGGCGATCGAACCGAAGGCGAACGCGCCGACTGTCAGTGCGATGAGTAACTTGTTCATCAGTCCCCCTTGAGTAACGGTTAGCCCAGCATCTTGTCGTCGCAAGGAATGAAAGCAAAAAGGGCAGGCAGCTTCGCCGCCTGCCCCTCCGGATCGAATCGTTGCAGCGTTACTGGCCGGACGACTTCTTTTCCTGTTCCTTCAGCGCCTTCTGCTTGTCGGCCGGGGTCGGCAACGCCTTGGGCTGCGCCTTCGATTCCATGGCTTCCTTTTTGCCCTCGGCTGCCTGCGACTGGGGCGACGCGCCACCTTCTTGCCCCGCCTTCTCGGTAGCGCTCAGCGCCTTCTGCTTTTCCGCGCGCTTGGCTTTCTTGGCCGCAGCCTTTTCTTCCGGGGTCATCGCCGCAGCCTTGGCCTTGGCGGCGTCCTTTTCAGCCTTCAGCTTCGCCTGGTCAACAGGCGTAGCGGGCGACTTGTCGTCCGCCATGGCGGCGACCGAGCCAAGCGCAAAAGCGCCGGCAATCAGTGCGATGAGTAGCTTTTTCATCAGTTCATCCTCAGATAGGAAATAGTTTTAATCAGTCGTGCCCGCCGGCATCCGAACGCACAGCTGGGTGAGCCTGTCGATTTTATTGAACCTTATGGCCGGAAGCAACAGCCCGGCGCCACCCGCAGCGCCCGACTGTTGCGCCTGAGCAACGAGGGTTATTTCGGCGTGGTGCCCTTGTCCTTGGGCATGCTGTCCTTCGACGTGCTGTCCTTGGACATGCTGTCTTTGGACATGCTGTCTTTGGACATGCTGTCTTTGGACATACTGTCCTTCGAGGCACTGTGCTTCTTAGCCTTCTTCGCCTTCTTCTTCGCCTTCTTCTCTTCCGCCTTGGTCGATTTGGACGCATCCGACTTCATGCTGTCCTTGGCGTCGGTCTTTGCCGGTTCCTTGGCTGCCGGAGCGGGCGCAGGGGCCGGTGCGGGGGGAGGGGTCTGGGCCGCGGCGGTGATCGACACAGCGAAAGCGCTTGCAAGCAGCGCGGACATCAGCTTGTTCATTTTTCCTGTCCTCAGTTTGGTGAAATCAAAAGATGACACCTCTATCGTGTCAGGCGCATTAACGTCCCCCACCAGCCCCGGGTTGACAAATTGCTCGCGCGCCCGGAAGTCATCGGAATATCTCACCCTCGAAGGCCGGGTCTGGGGCGACCATCAGCCTGTTTCTATTGCTTAAACAGAGGGTTAGAGTACGTCTCTCTCCGGCAGCAGTGGCTTCGGGGTGGCGCGCACTCTTTCGGCGCGCCCCGCGAAAGTCATTTGCCCGCAGGCGTGCTCTTTTCCCGAGTTTCCCATTGGAGTGTGGCTTGCAGCCACTCCCGGAGCAGCGGCACCGTAATCGGCCGCTTGGCCGCGAGCGAAAGCCGGTCCAGGGCAGTCACCGCCGCGAGCAGCGAGCTCATATCACGTCGTCCGTGCCGCAACAGATAATCGATCACCTCCGCCGAAAGGTCGAACCCCCGCTGCCGGGCGAAAGTGGCCAGCGCGGCAGGTTTCTCGTCGTCCGCGAGGGCCAGCGCCTCGTAGACCAAGCCCCAGCCCAGGCGCGTGCGTAGATCCTCACGCAAAGGGAGTACGGCGAGCGGCGTCCGGCTCGCGGCGAGCAACCGTCCACCGCGCTGCTTTAGCGCGTTGTACAGCGTGAAGATCAGCGCCGCAGCCTCTGCGTCGGCTTCGTCGATTCGATCGACGGCGACCAACATGGCAGACTGGTCAGCCAGGTCAGCGGCCACGGTCCCCGGCTGTTGATGAAAGTGTGCCTCGACGCCCCTCTCGGCGCCCAGCGCGACCGCACCCCGCAGCAGATGCGTCTTGCCCGCTCCCGAAGCACCCCAGATCAGGAAGCCGGGATCGCTCCCTGCGCCGCTCGCGAAGACGGTCAGGGCAGCGACCAGCTCCCGGTTGCGCCCGGGCAGGAAGTTCGACAGCAGCGCCGGCTCAGGAGGCGCCAGCTCGAAGACGAGTTGTTCCAAGTCAGCGATACAGATCGGTCGCCAGGTAGGCCGCTCGCAGGTGGCGCAGGCCGACCAGCAGAGCGGCGCTCACCGGCAGGGCGAGCAGTACGCCGGCGAATCCGAAGAGTTCGCCGAAGGCGAGGAGCGCGAAAATCACCGCCAGCGGATGCAGCCCGATGCGGTCGCCGACCAGCCACGGGACAAGCACGTAATTTTCGAGGAGCTGCCCCACGCCGTAGACGGCCGCCACAGCCAGGAACCCAGGCAGCCCCGACCATTGCAAGAGGGCCGCCAGCATACCGAGGATGAGCCCCAGCCCGAAGCCCACGTAGGGAATGAAGACCAAGATCCCGGTGAGGATACCGATCGGCAGCGCGAACTGCAGGCCGGCGAGCGAGAGCCCCACCGCGTAATACACCGCGAGCACGCCCATCACCGACAATTGGCCGCGAAGGAACTCCGCCAGCACCTTGTCGATCTCATTGGCGATCTTGCGCACGCGCGGCAGCCAGCGCCGCGGCAGCAGGTCGTCGACGCGCTCCACGATGCGGTTCCAGTCGCGCAACAGATAGAACATCACGACCGGGATGAGCGCCAGGTTGATCAGGATTCCCAGCACCACGGTGCCGCCGGCCTTGAGGCTCGACAGAACCTTGAGCGACACGGTTTCCGCGCTTTCGATATTTTCGCTGATGAGCTGCTTGACGGTGGCCAGATCGAGCTGCAGCTCGATGCCGAGCGTGTCGCGCAACCACGGCGCGACCCGAGCGTTGAGTTGCGCGATCAGCTCGGGCAGGCGGCGGATGGCTTGGGTGATTTCGCTCTGCACCAGCGGGATGAGCACGAACATCAAGCCGAGAAGGATCGCCAGAATGACCAGCATGACGAGCAGCGTGCCGAGCGTGCGCGGAATGCGGCGGCGCTGCGCCCAGCTGACCGCGGGGCTGCCGAAATACGCCAGGATCGCCGCGACCAGAAACGGCGTAAGGACGGATCCCAGCCAATGCAGCGCGGCCGCGATGACAAGGACCGCCCCGGCGATCCACAGGTACTGCAGTCCCCTGATGCGACGCGGCAGCGGCGGCGCGGGCTCGGTGCCGGGGTCGTACGATGCGGCGTCGGGATCAGGTCCGGGGGCGGTCACTGTTTTTCTGTAAAATCGGACGCAAACCGCAGCACTGTACCCCGCCCTCCGCCGCGACTCAATCCGATGCTCCGAAACGCCTCCGGCCCATCGCTCTCCTACCGAGGGGCCGGCGTCGACATCGAGGCGGGCGATGCGCTGGTCGAAAAGATCAAGCCTCTCGCCAAGGGCACGCTGCGGCCCGAGGTCCTGGCAGGGATCGGCGGGTTCGGGGCGCTCGTCGAGTTGCCGAAGCGCTATCGCGAACCGGTGCTGGTCGCCGGCACCGACGGGGTCGGCACCAAGCTCAAGCTCGTCTTCGCACTCGGCCGCCACGACACCATCGGCATCGATCTGGTGGCGATGAGCGTCAACGACATCCTGGTCCAGGGCGCCGAGCCCTTGTTCTTCCTCGACTATTACGTCTGCGAACGGCTCGACGTCACGGTGGCGAGCAAGGTCATCGAAGGCATCGCCGCGGGGTGCAAGCAGGCCGGCTGCGCACTCATCGGCGGCGAAACGGCCGAGCATCCCGATGCGTTCCCGCCCGGCGAGTACGACCTGGCGGGCTTTGCCGTCGGCGTGGTCGAGAAATCCCGGGCGATCGACGGCCGCGCCATCGTCGCGGGCGATGCGCTGATCGGGCTCGCGTCGAGCGGGCCGCATTCCAACGGCTTCTCGCTCATCCGCAAGATCCTCGATGCGAGCCGCGTCGACCTGATGCAACCCATCGCCGGCGTCACCGGCGCCAGGACGCTCGGCGAGGTGCTGCTCGAACCCACGCGCATCTACGTCAAGCCCGTGCTCGCCCTCTTGGCCGAAATCGAGGTCAGGGGCATGGCGCACATCACCGGCGGTGGGCTCAGCGAGAATACGCACCGGATGTTTCCCGAAGGCCTTGCCGCACGCATCGACCGAACGACATGGCCCCGGCCGCCGATCTTCGACTGGCTGCAGCGCACCGGCAACGTCGTCACCGACGAAATGCATCGCGTATTCAACTGCGGCATCGGCATGATCCTGGTCGTGTCGCCGACGCAGGTCGAGGCAGCGCTCGAGCGGCTCGCGGTATCGGGCGAGTCGGCCTACCTGATCGGTTCGGTGGAGCAGCGTCCAGGCGCGCCCACGACCGTCGTCGCATGAGGCCGCCCGCAGCGCCGCGAACGGGAATGAAACGCCTGGCCATACTGATCTCCGGCCGCGGCTCGAACATGGCGGCTATCCTCGATGCCATGCGCGGTGGCGAGATCGCGGCGAGCGTCGTCGGCGTGATCAGCAACCGGCCCGCCGCGCCCGGGCTGGCGCTCGCCGGCGAGCGCGGCGTGCCCACGATCGTCGTCGATCACACCGCCTTCGCCGACCGCGCCGCCTTCGAGCGCGAGCTCTCCGGCGCGATCGACGCGCTGTCTCCCGACCTGATCGTGCTGGCCGGATTCATGCGCGTGCTCGGCGCCGACTTTGTCCCGCGTTACCGGGGCCGGATGCTCAACATCCACCCTTCCCTTCTGCCGGCGTACCCGGGCCTTAACACGCATCGCCAAGCGCTCGCCGACGGCGTCAAGGTGCACGGCTGCACGGTTCATTTCGTCACGCAGGACGTCGACCACGGACCGATCGTCGCGCAAGCCGCGGTCGCAGTGCTCGACGGCGATGACGAGGCGAGCCTCGCCGCGCGAGTCCTGCGCGCGGAGCATCGGATCCTGGTCGCCGCCGTGCGCTGGTTCTGCGACGATCGCCTGGTCATCGACGGCAACCGGGTACGCGTTAAGCATGAAATCGCCGGCGCGGACACGCTGCTCGTGCCCGCGCTGTAGCGATCACGGCGTACTCGCGACACCATGGCCGGCCACCAACTTCATCCCATCGCCGTGACGAGGATCGCGTCCTGGATGCGCTCGCATCCCCGAGGTGTCCTGGCCGGAGCTCTCATAGCGTCGCTGCTTGCGCATCTGATCATTGCCGCGCTGCCGCAGCCGTCCGCCGCCGCGTCCGAGCCTCTGCCGATGCTCTCGGCGACGCTCACCGAGATGCCGCCGCCTCCGGCGCCGGTTGCCAAGCGCGCGACGCCCAAGCGCAAACCCAGGCCCCCCGCCGCCCCGCCAGTGCTGACCACGCCGTCGAGCGAGCCCGCGCCCCCGATCGCAGACGCCGTCCAGCCCGAGCCAGCCCCCGAACCCGCGCCGGTCGTCGCTCCCGCGCCGACCGAAGAGGCGGTTGCGGTCGCTGCCAACGACGCGTCCACCACGCCGCAGCTGCCACCGCGCATCGAGCTCGTCTACCGCGGCTTTCTCGGCACCCAGGGCTTCTTCATCGGGGACGCCGTCTACCGGCTCGAGCACTCCGACAATCAGTACAGCATCACGACGGTCGGCCAGGCGCGCGGCTTGGCCGCGCTATTCTTCCGCGGCGAGGGACGGCTCTCGAGTACCGGGACGATCACGAGCGGCGGCCTGCAGCCCAACCTCTACACCGCCGAGCGCACCAGCGATGGCCGCCACGAAGTCGCGACCTTCGACTGGGAAACCGGTGTCGTGCTGCTCAACGACAACAAGACCGCCGCGCTCGAATTGCCGACCTTCGACCCTCTGGCGGTGCTCTGGCAGTTCTACTTCGCGCCGCCCCAGCAGGAGGAGGCGGAGTTCAACGTCGCGACCACCCGCCGCGTCTACCATTCGCGCTTCCGTCGCGTCGGCGTGGAGACGGTGGAGCTTCCCTTCGGCGAAGTCGAGACGCAAGTCTGGGAGCGCACCGGTGGCGATGGCAACTTGAGCGCCCGCGTCTGGCTCGCGCCGTCACTGCATCACGTGATGGTGAAGATGCGGCTGTCCAACGGACGGATCACGGGCGAGGCGCTCCTCGACAGCATCCGCGTCGACGAAACCGTCGCGCAGCGATGAGCGCCGCCGAGCCGTTTCACGGCGCGGGCGCCCCCGCTTTTGGGGGCAGCGCAGCGGCTCAGTTGGCAAATGAGTTGGCCAATGAGGCCGCAAGCGTGGGGGTCCACATGAGCGCCGCAGGCGCGGGGGTACCCTGAGCGTTCGCACGCGCGAGCTCGCCGGCCTCGCCGAAGCGCTCGCCGCGATCTTGCCGCTGACCGCCCCCGCCGACGTCACGCTGCATCAGTTCTTCCGGGCTCGCCGCCAACTCGGGCAGCACGATCGCGCCTTCATCGCCGAGGGCGTGTTTGCGGTCCTGCGCCGGCTGCGCTCGCTTAGCGCACAAGCGGGCACGAGCGCGGTCCGGCCGCTGGCGATCGGCGCAGCGATCCGCGAGCTGGGCCTGAGCTTGCGCGAGCTCGAGCCCGCGTTATCCGCCGACGAGCAGGCCTGGGCGCGTGAATTCAAGACGCGCAAGGCCACGCTGAGCGCCGCCGAGCTCGCCGACCTGCCCGATTGGCTGTGGGATGCGCTGGGCGCCGCGCTGCCGGACGAGCGCGACGCGCTCGCGCGATCCTGGCTCGCGCCCGCCCCGCTCGACTTGAGAGTCAATTCGCTCAAGACGACCCGCGAGGCGGCTCAAGCGGCGCTCGCCGCCGACGGCATCGCAAGCATGCCGACGCCGTATTCGCCGCTGGGATTGCGCGTAACGGGCAAGCCCTCGCTCCAAAATCACCCGCTTTTCACGAGCGGCGCGATCGAGGTCCAGGACGAGGGAAGCCAGATCCTCGGTTATCTCGTCGCCCCGAAACGCAGCGACATGGTCGTCGACTTCTGCGCCGGCGCGGGTGGGAAGACGCTGCTGCTGGGCGCGCTGATGCGCTCGCAAGGACGGCTGTACGCCTTCGACATTTCGCCGCGGCGGCTCGCCAACCTCAAGCCGCGACTCGCGCGCTCGGGCTTGTCGAACGTGTATCCGGTGCGCATCGAAGACGAGCGCGACCGGCACGTCAAGCGTCTCGCCGGGAAGATCGATCGCGTCCTGGTCGATGCGCCGTGCACGGGCTTCGGCACGCTGCGCCGCAATCCCGATCTCAAGTGGCGGCAGCGGCAGACTGCGGTTGGCGAGCTTGCGGTCAAGCAGGCTCGCCTGCTCTCGGCCGCGGCGACGCTGGTCAAGCCCGGTGGCCGCCTGGTGTATGCGACCTGCAGCGTGCTGCCGGACGAGAACGAGGCGATCGTCGAGGGCTTTCTCGCCGCGCACGCCGATTTCGTACTCGGCAATGCGTCCGCCGAGCTCGCGCGCGCGGGCATCGCGCTGGATACCGGGCCGATGCTGCGCCTTTATCCGCATCGACACGGCTGCGACGGTTTTTTCGCCGCGGTGCTGGAGCGCACGCGATGAGGCGTCCGCTCGCCATGGCGCACATGCTCGGCGTTGCGTCGGCCATCGCCATCGTTGTCGCCACCGGCGTCGTCGCCGCGCCACGCACTTTCCCTGCGACGGGCAACATCGAGATCGCCTTCACGCCCGGTGACGCCGCCGACAATCTCATCATCGCCGCCATCGACCGGGCACAAAGCGAGATTCTCGTCCACGCGTACACCTTCACCCATCGGCGCATCGCGCAGGCGCTCGTCACTGCGAAGCGCCGCGGCGTCTCGGTGAGCGTGCTGGCCGATCGCGAGCAGGCGCGTGCCGTGCCGCAGAATGTGCTCCCGCAACTGGTCGCCGGCGGCGTCGACGTCTGGCTCGATGGCAACTTCCAGGCGGCACACAACAAGGTCATCGTGATCGATGCCGAGCTTCCGCACGCGACCACGATCACCGGAAGCTACAACTTCACCTTGGCAGCGCAGCGCAGCAATGCCGAGAACGTCGTCGTGTTGCGCGACCATCCCGCGGTCGCCCGGGCCTATCGCGAGAACTGGCAGCGACTCAAGGCTGCGGCCATGCCGTGGTCGGATGGCGCAGTCAAGTGAAGGATCCGTCCAATAGCGCCGCACCGTAGGCGCGAGCGCGATTGGAAAACGGATGCGTCATCCCGGGCGAGCGCAGCGAGGTCCGGGATCCAAGTTGATACGTCGCGGCAAACCGAACTTGGCCCGGCCCTTCGCCGGGGCGACCAACTCATTGCAATGACGGCAACCCGGATCCCGGGCTACACTTCACTGATGCTCTCGCCGCTCGATCTCGATCGAATACACGCGTCGATTCGAACACCCGCGGGATTGCTCGACCTCACGGCGGTGATTCTGTGTTTCGGGCTGGCATTCGCGGTGGATCGCCGCGTGCGCCTGGGTGGCGGCGCCGAATCACGCCTCGCGAAAATCAGCGCCGGGAACGCCAACCGGCTCATCTTTCCTCTCACCGCGCTGCTGCTGCTGCTGATCGTCGGCGGCGCGCTGCGCCGCTGGCAGGAGCCAGCCTTCTTCGACATCGCGGTACCACTTGCCGTCGCGCTCGCGCTGATCCGCGTATTCGTCTATGGCATGCACGGCCTCTTCGGGCCGGGCCGCTGGCTGCCGCTGTCGGAGCGCACCGTCAGCTACACGATCTGGGCAGCGCTCCTTCTCTACTACCTCGGCATTCTTCAGGAAATCGGCAACACGCTCTCGGACATCAAGCTGCCGATCGGCAAATCGGAAGTGACCGTGCTCGATCTCGGGCGGGACGCGCTGGTGCTGATTCTCGCCATCGTGGTCTCGCTCTGGGTGTCGGGGCTCGCCGAGCAGCGACTCATGCGCACGGCGACGGGCGACACCAATGTTCGCGCCGTGCTGGCCAAGCTCTTCCGCGCGCTGCTGCTGCTGATCGGCCTGCTCATCGCGCTCTCGGTGGTCGGCCTGGATCTCACGGTGTTGTCGGTGTTCGGCGGCGCGCTCGGAGTCGGCATCGGGCTTGGACTGCAAAAGCTCGCAAGCAATTACATCGCCGGGTTCACGATCCTGCTCGATCGATCGGTTCGCATCGGCGACATGGTCACCGTCGACAATCGCCA
>WNGK01008710.1_pt1 | contig 11466 bp, 6 predicted proteins | sample 5400601 | NCBI WGS metagenome assembly WNGK01 (sample SAMN13153376, study PRJNA577476) | soil metagenome | isolation source: 60 cm soil or saprolite under Garry oak tree replicate 1 | place: USA:California | collected 2016-06-15
TGCACGTGGCTGGCATCCATAATATTGCCAACCATGAGGGTAAGCTCATCGCAACCACGATGCGCCCTGGCAATGAAATCGGCTCGAACGCCTGGTTCAAGGGTTAAGTTATAGGTCGCGAGAAGTTCTATATAGCCTTGTACTTCTGTAAGCGGTGTGCGCAATTCATGGGAGGCAGTGATAATGAACTGGTCTTTCAGGCGATCCAACTCTTTCTGACGTTCATAGGCCGCACGGAGTTCTAATGTGATCCTGGCATTCTCCAGGGCAACGGCACACTGACTTGCAAACATCTCGAGCACACGCATCTCTTGATCAGAGAAGAGATGAGGGCGCGGATAGGTCAGAGCAAGGATGCCAAGATGTTGTTGCGCTCTATTCAAGGGGATCCAGGCAAAGGGAAAGTACGCTGCCTGTGGTAAGCAGGGAGGAAATTGGATCGAAGAATCTTGCCAGGTGGGTGAACTATCACCTTCATAATAGCAGGAAGACCAATCTCTCTCTTGAGAAGGTGTCAGATGATCCTGGTGAACCAGCTGAGGGCCCATACCTTCATGTATAACACGATGTAAGAGACCATCCTGTTCATGATACAGCCAAATTTCGGCTCCAGCCCTAACCGCTTCAGCAACAATTCTGGTATAGGCAGTCGCAACCTCCTCGATAGTTTCAAAGGCTTTGATGGGCATCGTACTGGCAGAATAGAGGGTATTAAGAATGGCTGTATGGCGGCTGGCCTTCTCATACAAGCGGGCCGTTTCTAACACTGGAGAGAAGCGGGAAAGGATAAGATGGATGGCCTCAAAATCAGGACCTGCATACTGCTGATGGTCTCCCCGTTCACCCAATACCAGCACGCCGATGATCTTACCCTGTGCCCGTACAGGAGCCAGGAGCGGCTCGGTATTACGCAGGGAAGATGTAGTAGCGAAATAGCGTGCCAGGCCGCTCGGCAACTCTTCATCTGATCTAGCAGCCTCGCTCAGCACGAGTGGACGGGGAGCCCCGGCAACCCGCTTTATGAGCAGTTCATTCGCCTCTAACTGATCATCACCCGCATAGGCTGATGGTCTCACGGCACTTAGCACGCGTTGTACCAAAGGCCGACGAGTCGCACTATCTGGACCATTCTCTTTAAGAGGAGGATAAAGTCGATAGTAGCCAGAATCCTCGTCCAGAACGAACAAGCAAACCTCTTGTGTCTCAAATGCATTTGCATGGTCCCAGCACTGCCATAACAGCAACGACACACACAACATAGGCTATAACATTTCTGTACAGAAGTAGACTACTCAGTGTAATGACAAGATAGCCCAGGACAGCCAGACCTACAACGCCCACAATCCATGCCACAGCACGACGAATATACATATCAAATACCAGGACTTGATAGCGTAGAATGGTGTAGCCAAGTGCAAGTGGGAATAGACCTACTGTGAGCGTACTTAATTGAGGATCAACAATGTATTGCTTTGGTAAACTTAGAGCCTGAGGTAACACGGTCAGCAATAAAAGGGGAGCAACAGCAAGGATAACGCCACTTACAAAAAGACGCCTCTGCTGGCGCTCACGCAAAGAAGAAGATTGACGATATGAGACAATTATTGTTACTAAGATACCTATAAGTGCTAGCATTGCATAGATGTAGGTAATGATGCTTAATACGTTAAATACCGGCGAAGGTAGTACATAGTAAAAAACAGTACGCACAATTCCTATAATAGCTAAGAAGCTCAATATAATGAGATATCCAGGTACTAAAAGAATGAAAAAATGCCGGAAATGAGATGAGAGTGTCTTCCCTTCATCTTGCTCTAGATGGGACTGCAAAGGCAATGAGAGAAAATCTTTGGGAAAGAGCAGTAACAACACGGAAAGCAGAAATAGAGATAGAACACTACCAAGCCCCCCAAACGCTGACAGAAGAGAATCACCCAACTGCGCACCCGTTTGTACCACGAATGCTACCATCATTGAACAGGAAAAGCTAAAGAGGAGCAAGGCTACACGTCGATTACGTGCGTACAGGCAGACCAAAGTACCAACGGCAAGAAACAGTAGGGCGACAAATGATGAAAAGCCAAAACGCATCCATGGCAACCAAGAAGAGGAGTTGTTTGACACGAAATGAGGAAAATAGTACAGGGCATCTACCATCAACAGGAAGAAATAGGCTATTATTGCTAGCAAGATTATAAGGAGGCGTCCAGTCCTGGCACGCGCCCAATAGACATACCTCATAAGAGTATAGATTCCTCTCGTAAATCCCGCCACATACCTTAAAGGCTTATATCAGTAGAGGTCTAACAGGAAACGCAGGGCAGGGGCAAGGGGTCGCTGATCTTCAATTGTACGCAAACGGTCGCGGGCACGTTCACGATACAGCAGACAAATACCCCAGGTCGCAATTATTCCCTCGTGCAGGGCACGTAAATGCTCCTCTACCTTCTCTTTATCGTCAAGGGCTGACGCTTCCTGAAAAGAACTCTTTGTCCTTGCTGCAAGGACGACAGGCAACGTCTTCTTTTGTCGAACGAGATCTGTCTTGACATTTCTAGTGATGTTTTCTGCTTTCGTGGGGGATACAGCAGAGGTTTCACTTTGTAATAAATCATACAGGTCATGAGCGTCATTGTCAAGTTGATGAGCAATACCCAGGAGTTCACCCAATTCTGAAAAATGTTCGCACACAACATCATCTGCCCCTGCACACAATGCGCCAAGACGACAGGCAAGGCGCATAAGTGCTCCCGCCTTACCTGCTGCAATCTCGATACATTCTTCAAGAGTGAGTTCCTGAGCTGCTCTTTGCTCTGCCAGCAAATCTCTATGCTGGCCAGCACTAGCAATTAAAGCAGATGCCTGGAGCGTGTCGAGTAAGGACAATATGTGCTCGGGAGGAACAGCTTGTTGTGATGATGAAAGGATGGCTTGTTGAGCAAGCATCAAGAGTGCTGTTGCAACATTCAACGCTCGTGCTACACCAAGAGCCTGGATACCTGGCGTCTGATCCTCGTCTTCGACATCATCAAGCAAATCGAGTGCACACACAAAACATTCGACTGCTATGGCCACGCCACTTACACGTGAAGGATCGATATCTGGATCGATATGCTCTGCCACTAACATTGTCAGCAATGCCCAGGAGCCGGCTGGACGAACTGCAATCGCATCCGCAGGGGATTTAGCAAGAAGTTTGCCTTCTTCCTCCAACACACGCACAACATCAGCACGCAGCAACGGATACAGTGTCGTGAAAAGAAGACGGAGCCGCTCACGAAGTAGATCTTGTTGAGCGGCAAACAGATTGACTGGAGGCTGAGTATCGTTACTCATTGCAAGAGCCACCATGTTTACGGTGTCTTTTTACGACTCATTAAAGTTGAGCCAACATACCTGTAGGAGTAAATACTACAACTTACAACCACCAATAATTAGGTGAAAATTCTAAGGAATGACCCAATGACAGGTGCGGTACCAATCGTGATACGATCTGGGTAACCCTCGGTGAAAAGCCCTCGCGCAGAATCACACCCCCGGGATCACTTGCCAATTCCTTACGTAGCGCCTCATCATTAGAAACACGATGAACAAACTCTTGAATCTGCTGCTCTTCCATGGGGGGAGTCCTTTCTTTTGTAGCTTGTACCTTTTTTGCAGTAGGGTGTATCTACCATGCTACTGCTTAATTACACAAGACAACTAATGAAGACTTTCTTACTACTAATTAAACGGGAAACTAGGAGAAATTCCGTAAGAAGTTAAACTATTAGAAGAAGACCACGATGTCCCAGTACAAAAATGCATAAAATGTACGCGTTAGTACAATCATTATACACAAGAACGAAGAAAAATGCAAGAGATAAGAAAATGTTTTTAACAACTATTGAGGACAGGAGAGACGAAACTATCACAAAAAAGGAAGGAGAGTCTGCATCTCACCGCAGGCTCTCCTTTTCGTAATGCAGGGAAGGATTATTCGCCGCCAGCAGCTCCTTCGACATCGATGTGGACGGTTTCACCAACGCTTCTCTCGATGGCGCTCAGTTCAGCCGCCGAACCCTGTATAATTGGTCCTTTGAACCAGTTGCGCGCACTGACAAGCCACCAGACCGTGACAAGCACGAGCACGCCCAGCACTATCACAGGTGTGTAGTTGAAGTTAGTCAGTGTAATGGGAGTGGCTGTTGGTAACATAACCAGCACCGAGACGAAGGCGACCCAAATCACAGCGATCCAGCCAATTGGCCTGCTCCAGGCTCCCAGTCGCCATGGACCAGGCTTGAAGTCAGGTGCAAACTGGCGGAGGAAAATTGGTATCGCGTACGCGATATACAGGCCGATGACGGCAATAGAAGTGACCGCCACGTAGGCCACAAAGTCTACTACCGTAGGAACAGCCAGGATAAAGGAACACACTACAGCCAGGATGATGGCGTTACGCGGTGTGCGACCCCTGTTCAGTCTATGCCATAGATTATGTCCAGGCACAGCGCCGTCACGTGAGAAGGCATAGATCATTCGTGAGTTCGACGTGACCGAGGACATACTGCAGAAAAACTGCGCAACAAATATCACGGCGAACAAGAGGGTTCCCAGGATAAAACTGAGACGGCTTTCCAGGATGTACAGCACCGGATTGACAAAGCTATAAGACGCAGCCAGGTCGGGAGCAGCCGCTAACAGGCCCATCAGTAGAGCATAGCCGGCGATAGCGGACACGACCACCGACATCACCACGCCCCACGGCGCTCGCGTTTCTGCTCCAATCGTCTCCTCGGTCATGTGTGCTGAAGCATCATAGCCCGTGTAGGTGTACTGTGCCAGCAACAGGCTCAAGAGGAAGGCGTACCCGATAGGGAAGCCGGTCAGGTTGAAGGCTTGATTAACCGAGAAAAGTGTGCTACCACTATTAAGCCCGCGAACAGCAGAGCCCGTCACCTGTGCGGCGGGTGCCACTCCTCCAGCGCCCGGATTGAACTGCTGCGCGGCAATCGTTGCACCTACTACACCAACAACAATCAGGACCACACCCACAATGTGCCACCAGACACTGATATCATTCAGGAAGGCCACAAGGCGCACGCCAAATATATTGAGCATGGCAACCACAGCCAGGATGATGGCGTAGATCAGCAGGGTCGTCCATTGTGTTGCAGGGTCAATACCGATCACGCTGCCAGGGGTTGCTGGAATGGCAGGAATCCAGGCATGCAGCAACACGTCAAGGGTAACGGCAGCGCCATAAGCGATACCTGCAGTGATCGCGATCTGGCCGATCAGGTTAAACCAGCCAGTATACCAGCCCCAGGCAGGCCCTCCACGCCCAGCAAAACCAAGTTTGGAAGACCAGTAATAGAGACCACCGGCAGTGGGGAATGCAGAAGCCAGTTCAGCCATGCCCAGCGCGACGATGACCACAAAGACGGTGACGAGCGGCCAGCCAATCGAGGCGGCAGCAAAGCCTGATGTCGACGGGATCAGGTAAAAGAGGGTTACACATCCACTAAGGATCGAGATGATGGTGAAAGAGATCGCGAAGTTGGAGAAACCTCCCATAGCACGAAAAAGTTCCTGCGCGTAGCCCAGACCATGCAGGCGTTTGATATCCTGTACAATAAGTTCCTCTTTGGCTGTGCGGTTAGATGATGCCACGAGACACCTCCTAAGGTACTAGTGAAAGACAGCTGGTAGGCAGGATATGCTAAGCATCCTGTGTAATATCTCTATTGTCTCTGATGTTCAGCTTTTCGTCAAGCCTGATTGAGGAGTTTTTTGGGGAAATTCGTAGCATTGACTAATGTTGCCATTGTCTGTAAAATCTGAGAGGATGAAACAAGAGAGGGGACTCCATATGGCAGAGCTCCTACTAACAAACGACTTCGATGATGAGGATCCTTACCTTCTCCCAAATGCCGATGCATTAGCTGTACTGAGCAGTACACGTGAAGTTGTGGAGCAAGGTGAGTTCGTGTGGATTGATATTGATCGGGTAAAGCTGCTGGCCCATCAATGGATACAGCCAGGTGGGGAGTACAGAGGAGCCAGCACGACTCTCCCCACCTGGTATGAACAGTATCACTTCCATGATGGAACGGAGCGTACAGTCAATTGGATTTTAGCCCTCGATGCGATGAATTTCTGTTTTTGGGCGGAAAAAGATCAAGCTCGCTGGTCTATCGAATACCAGGGTGAAACCCTCAATGGATACCTGGCTGAAGCTGCTGCTCTCAGGCGAGCGGTAGAAGAAAATATTCCTCTATGGGATGCTGCATATCTCAGTACTATCAGCCACGAGGAATTGGCACACATTTTCCGTGGCGAGCAAAGTATTCCACTTCTTGAGCAACGCCTGCACAATGTACGCGAAGTTGGCCGTATCTTGCTTGAAAGATACAACGGCCAATTTATCAACGCCATTGAGCAGGCAGAACGAAATACGGTCAAGCTGGTATTACTGCTGGCGCAGGACTTTCCTTCATTTAACGATGTCGTTCTCTACCGGGACCACCTGGTTCGTTTCTTTAAACGAGCACAGATTTGTGTTGCGGATTTGCACGGATCTTTTGGCAGTAAAAGCTGGGGGGCATTTTCTGATTTCGATCAGCTTACCGCCTTTGCTGATTACAAGTTACCGCAGGTACTACGTCACTTCGGCGTACTCGAATATCACCCAACATTAGCTGAGCGTATCGACAACCAGCAACTGTTGGAAGCAGGTTCTGAAGAAGAAGTAGAGATACGTGCGGCAACTATCTGGGCTTGTGAGCTACTACGGCGCGAGATGATTCGCCAGGATCACCCTGTCACCGCAGCTGAGATTGACCTGCGCCTCTGGTTATTGGGTCAAAACTCATCCGATATGCGGACATACCATCGTACACGAACTATCTACTACTAAAGGGTTTCTCTTAAAGGGGTGCAGGGGACGAAGTCCCTTGCCGGGGGCGCGGGGGTGACCCCCGAAGCTTCCTCCTTCCCTTGTTCGCCTCCGTAGGAGGCAAGTTATGAGGGGATGTCAGTTAAAGGGACTTGACAGAAACGTCCTATTATGGGGAGTATTGGGCACAAATCATAGTTTTTTTCGTTATTACTGGTGAGGGCTCTTGCGAAGAGCCCCACCCATAAGGAATATTGGACGTTGTAAGAGACAGGTACGTTACTGCTCATGCATCTTCCCCGTTTCAACATGTGAAACGTCGGGGGTGTTTTTTCGCCTTTGAATGCATCAAGGTAGCCTTGGGGAGTGAATATGGTTCCAGTGTGGTTTTTATTAATCTTTATTACATGTGCGGCATTAAGCCTGCTACTATGTTATGTGGCCAAAACGCTGTTCCCCAGATTTCGTAGCGGCGAATTTAAACCTGGTCTCCATCGTGCAGATCTACAACCTGGTTTTCACCGCTCGGACCTCCCGGCGAGCGGGCGAGAAATTAAGACGATAGAGCTCCCATTAGTGGGAGGCCCGGCGATTATTCTATCCCTTATAACGACTGGCATTGCGGCAGGCTTCCTCCTAAAATTCAATCAGGAACAATGGACACTTTTAGTTATTGGCCTTGGTGCTACCTTTGGTTATATGCTTGTTGGCTTTGTAGATGACTGGTTTAAGGTCTTCACTAAAGAAGGTATTTCAGAACGTGATAAAGTAATTGGGCTAGTTTTGATTTCCACTGTAGCAGCGATCCTTTATTTCTTCCTTTTGGACAGCGGAAAACAACCATACTCTCCGTATATAGACCTCCCGATTATTGGGCCTCTACTCTGTCCTATCCGTCATGATCAACTTGCTTTTTGCAAAGATTCCGTTCACCTCCCAGACCTTGCTTACTTTGTCTGGTTGATCCTCATTGTAATCATTACAAGTGTAATTGCCAGCGTCACCTCGCTCTCGGTCGATTTTAGCGATGGACTCGACGGGCTGGCAGGAGGCCTGGTCTTTAGCGCGGCCCTTGCCTTTGGTATCATTATTACTGGCAATCTCAAAAACCCTTCAGGAGTCGTTTTAGAGGTATTATCGCTGCTCTGTGCAGGTAGTACGCTCGGCTTCCTACCATGGAACTGGCCATCATCATGGGCAGCCCGCCGGGCCACAGCCAAAAGACGAGCAAAAATTTATATGGGAGATAGTGGCGCGTTAGGTCTTGGTGGAATCCTGGCTATGGTTGCAATTTTTTCCCGCCAGGAGATTCTACTGCTCATGGTTGGTGGAGCATTTGTTTTAGAAGGTCTCTCGGCCCTTATTTCTGCCAAAGTCATGGCCCGGCGCATCTTCCGCCGCAGACTCCAAATGTTGCGCTTTGCGTCAAGCGACCAGAAGAATATACCTCATACCGAGTTTCCACTACCATTCCTGGCAACGCCTCTGCACCATCATTTTGATCTCATTGGGTGGGATCGGCGCCGCCTGGTTTATGGAGCCTGGGCACTTGGGGCTTGCTTTGCGATACTAGGCGTGATGGTCGGTTTAGCGCCCGAGACCTGGGAGCGTTATTTGGGCCGTATCCTGGTGCTGATTCTCGCCTGGACGGTCTGGTCAAGTGGCTCGTGGACACGTCGCTATTTTGTAGGTAAATATCCTGCTGAGCGTACGCGACGCCGCAGGCTCGCACTCTATTATGGCTACCCCTATCAATTGATGGGACTGCGCTTGTATCATCGCGTGGAAATCATAGAGGCCAGTGAAGATGTGATCGAAACGCCTGCCGAGGAACTTGCCCTCTGGCAGCGTATGAACATTTTTGACGCACGCGCTATGCTCGGTCTCTATTGTTACCGCGCTGGCTATTTTCCAGCAGCATTGGTGCAATGGACACGTATTCCCGAGGAAAACCGGGCAATTCGTCCAGAGATTGCGCGGCTCTTAGCAGAGGTTGAGAACCGTATTGCTTTAGAAAAACAGGAAACACAACCGATAAGGCGTGATCAGATTCTACGCCAGCCACCGGTAATCTCTGGCAACCTACCACCAGCCGATTTGCCTAATCCTCACGAGCCTATTCGTAGCGAGGAAACTATGGGAAGCTGGTCTACAGCTCAATCAACTCGTGGCTACGACAGTGATGATAGTGATGATGAGGAGCACGAGGTTACATCTCCGCTGCGCAGTGACTCCGTGAGTGTGCCGGCTAGTAATGGCAAAAGCCTGATAAAAATGCCCTCTTACTCTCCAGTTCTTACAACTCAACGCAACTGGCTCGCTCGTCTACTTCATCTGGTACCAGGCAAGGGAGATTAAGCTTGCTTAACTGAGCCCATGTTGTTTAGAGAATTCAGCATAGGCTTCTTCCAGGTGCTGCTCGGCTACAAGCGCATCCACCTTTTCCTCGAGATCTTTGCGAGCAGGGTGCCCCAGGCGTTGATCCACGGCGAGCGCCTGCACCCAGCAATCAAGAGCCTCACGATAGCGCTTCTGCGCGTGGCTCAGTAATCCCTGCCGCCGCAGGACCGCGCAACGTTCAGCAGGGGAATCCAGTTCAAGAGCAATAGAGAGCGCCTCACGGTAGGAGCGCTCGGCATCAGCAAAACGATGAAGCACGCGCGCCACGTCTCCTAAGCCTCGGAGAGCGCGCCCTTCGACCTGACGGGCTCCCTGCTCCTGTGCGATGGTCAATGCTTGCTCGTAGTATTCATTGGCCGCCAGGGGTTCATCTTCATCAAAAGAAATCGCTCCCAGGGCATTCATCATGCGCGCCTGATCGACACGGTCACCCAGGCTACTGAAAATGGCTTGCGCTTCTTCAAAATACGTGCGGGCATGACCATAATTGTGCCGCTCGTGCGCAATATGACCCATGGCTCGCAAAGCCCACCCTTCACCCCGGCGGATCCCCTGTTCGCGAAAAATGACCATAGCTTCACTACATGCCTGCTCTGCTTTGTCGAGTTTGCCTTGATCAGCATACACCACGCTTTGATCCGCCAGGGTCCAGGCCTGCCCGGCACGTATGCCCAGGGCATTGTAGAGCCGCAGCGCCTCTTCATAATCGGCCAGCGCTTTGGGATACTTGCCCAGGGCTTCATAGACGGTGCCACAATCCCGCAAGGTCGAAGCACATCCCTCGTCACCGTGGAGTTGACGAAAGCTCGCCAGGGACTGATCAAAATGGCCCAGGGCCTCGTAGTACCGCCCGTAGCCGCGACTGACCTCCCCTATCACCATCTGCATCCAGGCTTCACCATTGGCGTCACCTACCTCGCGGAACAACTGCAGCGCATCCTGGGCATAGACGCCTGCCTGCTGGAAATCTCCCTCTTCCCGGCAGAGCATGGCCAATTCGTAGAGCGCCCAGCCGGCCTCTTCGCGCTCGTTTTGTGCACGATGCAGGGACAAGCTCCGCGTGAGACAGCCGACCGCCTCAGCATATTTGCCTAGTTGGCGCAGAAGAGCACCCAGGCAGCACTGGATCTGTCCTTCACCTGTTGTATCACCCAGGCGCAGGGCATGCACTTCCGCACGGCGCAACATGCCCAGCACGGCGTGAGCATGGCCACGGCCACTCATCGCCCAGGATGCGCGCACTGCCAGGCGGACGGCCTCTTGCAGATCTGGTGGCTCTCCCGCGTCCTCCAGATGCTCATAGGCGACAAACCATTCCTCAGGACTGGGTTGGGGGAGGTTCAGATAGTAAGCGGCTACCACCCGGTGGATGCGGCGCCGTTCTTCTACAGGCAGGTACAAGAGCGCAAAATGGCGCACTTGCGGATGAATCGTGTAGACGCGTCCATCAAATTGGATAAAAGAGGCCTGCACCAGTTCATCACGTGCCGCCGGCCAGGTGTGTGTCAGCTCTGCCGGAACCGCCTCCCCCATGTGACGCAGCACGTCCTGCTTCTCAGGCTGGATTCCTTCCCCGTTCTGTCCTTTATGGGTACGTTCCAGGCGCACCACCTCATGAGCAGCAGCCAGCGTTTCAGGAGCCGCTAAGATGATGATCTGTTCGCGGCTGAACGGGAGTTTAAAGGCAGCCAGGTAGGAAAGCAGCAGGCGCGCCAGTGGCGATAAACGGCGATAGGCCACCTCGAGCACGGCCCAGATACCTGCCAGCGGCGTGTCTCGCAGTTCGTCGCGCACCTCCTCCAACGATCGGGTGGCCGCTTCCGGCGTATAGACTTTGCCTTCGATAACATGCGCCGTGCCAAAAATCAGTTCTGCTCCCAGGGGATAGCCCTCCAGTAAGGTACAAATTTCACGTAAGATGGCTTGCTGCCTGGGATCATCCAGATGTATACGCTGGTCTAAGCCGCTGGCCGCCGCCAGGTCAGTAAACAGTTTGAGCAGGTCTGCATCGGGCATCTTGCCCACACCATATTCATACCAGCGACACGGTATCCCTTCAAGGACGGCCACAGCGGTTGGATTGGAGCGGGAAGAGGCGAGGACCACCACCTCCTGGGGTAAAGTACAGAGAAAACGATGCCAGAATTCCAGCTGGGCATGTTCTTTCACCTCTTCAAAGCTATCCA
>WNGK01007449.1_pt1 | contig 11465 bp, 4 predicted proteins | sample 5400601 | NCBI WGS metagenome assembly WNGK01 (sample SAMN13153376, study PRJNA577476) | soil metagenome | isolation source: 60 cm soil or saprolite under Garry oak tree replicate 1 | place: USA:California | collected 2016-06-15
AGGAGCACTCAGAGCAATGGAATTCGCTCTCATTTGATTGTTTGTGAGTGATGCAGAGTAAAGGTATCTGAGACAGCGGCAAGTGTGCCCGCGCCCGCAATCAAAGCGGCGTCAGAGAGGTCTCAGGCAGGCTCATAACGAATCAGGGTTTCCTTTCGCACGTGCGGGGATCGCTTTCCAAACCCGACTTGCCGATCCCGCGACAAGGCAGAATCCCCAGAGCCAATTATTCCCCGGGTTCCTGTTCATGGTCGACACCTTGACAGCAGCGTTATAGGCGCAACTGCGGTCGTTAAGGATCCAGGACCGTAAGTAGGTCGCGAAGTTTATCGGCCCCCTGACAGAGGATCACCTGTCGGGAAATTGTCTCAGGAGTCTCTCGATGAGTATGCAGTCCCCCTTGACCTCATTTTGTCGTTCTTTCTTCACTAACACCATCACCTTCAAATCCAGGCCGGCACGATTGTTCGTGTTGCTGGGATTGATCGGCGTTGCGGCCACTGGTTTGGCCGCTACGGCTTCGTCATCGGCCTCACTGCGCCAAATCATTTTCGGCGGCGCCTCCAGCTTGGTGCGAACTCGCGGCGCGCAGCCGAAAGCTGCGATGACCGATCGGCTTTTGGCGGACGTGCCGGCGCCAGATGGTTCGAACATGAGTGTCGAGCGGCGTGGCCATACGGCTACCCTGCTCTCCGATGGCCGGGTACTGATAGTCGGCGGCGAGAACTCGAGCGGCGTGCTGAACCAGGCGGAAATTTATGATCCCGCATCGGCGAGTTTTTCTGCAGCCGGAAATCTGAACACGGCTCGTGTCGATCATTCGGCGACTTTATTGTCCGACGGGCGAGTACTCGTCGCGGGGGGACGCGATAGCGCGGGCGCCGTCAACACGACTGAGATTTTTGATCCGTCCACTGGCACATTCACCAGTGGCTCGAACCTGAGCGTCGCACGTGCCGGTCACAGCGCGACGCTTTTTGCTGATGGCCGCATTCTAATCGCGGGGGGCGACGGCAGCGGCAGTGCGGAAATTCTTAATCTATCGGCAGGCAGTTCAGCAACAGTTGGCGCGAACATGAATGACGCGCGCTCTGGTCATTCGGCGGCGTTACTGCAGGATGGACGAGTGTTGATTGTCGGCGGACGTGACGCAGGCGGCAACGAACTTTCATCAGGCGAGATTTTCGATCCGGCGAGCTCGAGCTTCACCGGTGTAGGGGGCATGGAAGTCGCGCGCGTGCATCCATTGCTGCGCGTGCTTTTCGACGGCAAGGTGCAGATTATCGGCGGCAAAGACGACCGCTCGATGGAGATCTACGATCCGGCCGCGGGCATTTTTGGCGGCTATGCGCAGGTACCACCTGACGGCGACTTGCACGCAGATTTGATAAATGAAGTCATGTCCGCGCCGACGCGCGCCGCGCTCCTGACCGGGGGACAGACGATCACTGAACTCGGCAGCAGCGCGCTGGCAACGGGTGGCATTGATGCGAATGGAAACGCGACTAGCGCGGCGACGATTTATGCAAGCTCAGGCGCGAGTGTGTCCTCGGATAAGGTTGATTACTTGCCGGGCACGCAGGTGATCATCACGGGCCGCGGCTTTCAACCAAACGAGAACATTACGCTGACCTTCCACGAATATCCGCACGTCGACACGGCCGAGCTGCACACGTTCACTGTGCAGGCTGACGCCGACGGCAACTTCACTTTCGATCAGTACTCACCGGAAGCGGCTGATGTTGGCATTACTTACATCCTGGGTGCGAAAGGCCAGACGTCAGGCGTTGCAGCGCAAACAACATTTCATGACAGCGTAAATGTGACAGCAGCAACCGGTGGAACAAATATCTCGGCGGACAGGGCGGCGAACGCAACGTCGCCGGCGTTTACGATTCTGGGCAACATTGTGATTACGGAAGTTGTCGCCACGGATTTTGCTGCCGGGAATAATGTTACTTTGATCCTGACGGCACCGAACGGATGGCAATTCAATGCCGGCGCTGGATCAACGACAGCAGCCAAAGATTCAGGGCCAGGTGCCAACGAAGTTAGTATAAATAGCACCACAGTTACGACAACTACCATCACAGTCAACATCACCGTTGGTGGCACGGCCCAACTAAATCATCTAACCATCACCGGTATACAAGTCCGAGCGACTGACGGTGCGAACATCCCGGCGAGTGGAAACATACTTCGTACAGTGGGCAATCCTGGTACAGCAACCATCACCGGGGTTACTAACGGCTCCACGAATTTTGGTTCTTTGTCACAGGTGGCAGGCGCCATCAACAAGCTCGTTGTCACATTACCTGGCCAAACGTTTACAGACGGTTCCACGGTCGCCGCCAGCGGCAACTCTGGCAGCGTGAGCAATCAAACCGCCGGAGCCTCGTTCAACATCTCGAAGCTCACCGCAACAGATCAATTCTTCAACGTCGTCACATCGTACAGTGGCACAAAGACGATCAGCTACACCGGACCAGGCACCAACGTAGGATTCACGGCGCCGTCCTACACGACCGCAGTCAATTTCACCAGCGGCGTTTCGACCACTACTCTCGCGACTACGTTGCGAAAAGCTGAGACAACTACGATCACCGCCAGCGACGGCACGACTACAGGACCAGCCAGCTCAAATCTGACGGTTAACGCCGGAGCCTTAAGCGCCTTCGCGGTTACCAATACCAGCGACGGCGCGATCGGCACTCAGACAGCCGGTACGAGTTTCAATATCAAAGTCAGGGCGGTCGATGCGGGCGGCAACACTGATACCACCTTCAACGCCAACGGGTTCAAAGCCAATATCACTTCCAACGGTACTCTATCGTCCGGTGCTGGGACGACACCATCGTTTACCAGCGGTGTACTCGCTTCTTACAGCATTACTTTTTCAACTTCGGGCTCTTACCCCGGCAGCTTTACGATTACGGCTGAGACAAACCCCAATGGACCTGAAACAGGTACGAGCAACTCATTCACAGTAAATGCACCGGCGTGCACCAACCCGACAGTCACGACTCAGCCAATCAGCCAGACCGTAACTTACGGCGCCGCGAGCGCGAGCTTTACCTCAGCGGCCAGCGGCACGCCCGCGCCAACAGTGCAGTGGCAATCAAGTCCGAACGGCACTACTTGGACTGACATAGGTGGAGCAACCAGTACCACTCTGACCATCAACAATCCAACCGTGGCGATGAGCGGAACGCAGTACCGGGCCGTGTTCACCAACACCTGCGGCGGCACTCAAACGGCTACGTCGAACGCGGCTACTCTGACAGTAAACGCGAAGAACCTGACGATCAGCGGCGCACTAGCGGAGAACAAGGTCTACAACGGTACGAGCACAGCAACGGTCGACTTTAGCGGCGCCTCGCTGGTGGGCGTGGTCGGTGCGGACTCGGTCAGCATCAACAGCTCTGCCTACGCGGCGAACTTCAACACCAAAGACGTCGGCAACACCAAGCCGGTAACCGTCACGGGCGTAACGCTGTCGGGAGCCCAGGCTGGTAACTATACGGTAGCGCAGCCGATCGGCTTGACCGCCAATATCACTGCCAAGGCTCTGCCTGAAACAGGCCTCAGCGCCAGCAACAAAGTTTACGACGCAACTACGACGGCGACGTTGACAGGGACCGCAGCGCTACTCGCAAGCGAGGCAGCCGGTGCGGGCACCACCTCTGATGGCAAGCCATACACGGGCGACACGGTGGGCGTAACCGGAACACCGACGGGCGCGTTCGCGAGCAAGGATGTGGCCAACGGGATCAGTGTGACGGTTAGCGGAACTTCACTCACGGGCGCACAGGCGGCCAACTACACGCTGACGCAGCAGACCGGCTTGACGGCGAACATCACGCCCAAAGCATTAAGTGTGTCCGGGCTTAGTGCGAGCAACAAGATCTATGACGCGACGACCGCTGCGAATTTGACGGGAACAGCGACGCTGGCGACAGCCGAGGCGCCCGGCAGCGGAAATAGCAGCGACGGTAAGCCATATACCGGCGACACCGTGACCATCAGCGGAACCCCGAGCGGAACGTTTGCGAGCAAGGATGTTGGAAACACGATCGCGATTACGGTAAGCGGTAATACGTTGAGCGGAGGGCAGGCAGGCAACTACACCCTGACGGAACAAACGGGACTAAGCGCGAACATTACGCCGAAGGCCGTAACGGTTACCGGACTGACCGCCAACAACAAACCGTATGACGGGACCACTGCGGCCACGCTGACCGGAACCGCTGCGCTGCAGACAGCTGAGACACCGGGCGCCGGTACAATCAGCGACGAAAAGCCATACACAGGCGATACGGTGTCCGTAGCCGGTACTCCGAGCGGAACATTCGCCAGCGCGAATGTGGCCAACGGAATCAACGTTAGTGTCAGCGGTCTGTCGCTGAGCGGTGCCCAGTTGAACAATTACACTCTGACTGCACTAAGTCTGAGTGCCAATATCACCCCGGCGACTTTGACGGCCTCGATCATCGGAAATCCCACGAAGACTTATGATGGGAACACCAATGCCACGCTTACCTCTGCAAATTTTAGTCTGTCCGGCCTGGCCAGTGGTGAAAACTTCACCGTGACTAAGACGACGGGCGCCTATAACAGTGCCGACGTGGCCTCAGCCAACACAGTGTCAACCAGCCTGTTGGTGGACGATTTCACGCCGGGCGCAGGGACTTTGGCCGCCAACTACGATCTTCCCACGACCGCCAGCGGTCCGGGACAAATTAACAAGGCGAATGCGAACGTCACAGTGACGCCATACAGCGTGACCTACGATGGTGCATCGCACACGGCCAGCTACACGATCGGCGGAGTGAACGGCGAGACGGGTGCCACGGTGGGCACGATCGATGTGAGCAACACGACACACACCAACGCCGGGACGTACTCAAGCGACAGCTGGAGCTTCACCGGTGCGGCCAACTACAACAACATCGCGGCCACAACGATCACCGATACTATCAACAAAGCTGACGCCATCGTCACAGTGACGCCATACAATGTGACCTACGATGGTGCGTCGCACACGGCCAGCTACACGATCGGCGGAGTGAACGGCGAGACGGGTGCCACGGTGGGCACAATCGATGTGAGCAACACCATTCACACCGATGCCGGTACGTACGCGACCGACAGCTGGAGCTTCACCGGCACGGCCAACTACAACAACATCGCGGCCACGACGATCACCGACACCATCAATAAGGCCAACGCGTTGATCAATGTGACGCCCTACAGCGTCACTTATGATGGTGCTGCCCATACGGCCTCAGGCACAGCCACCGGTGTAGAGACACCGACACCAGTCGACCTGAGCAGCCTGCTGGACCTCAGCGGAACGACGCATACGAATGCCGGCAACTATCCGATCGACGGGTGGAGTTTCGCGGGCAACAGCAACTACAACGCGACCAGCAGCACTGTGCATGACAGCATTGCGAAAGCTGCGACAACTACCACGGTGACTTGCACTCCAGGACCGTTCAGCTACACGGGTGCGGCAATCACGCCGTGTTCGGCAGCGGTTACGGGTCCCGGTGGATTGAATGAAACGTTCACCGTCAACTATACCGACAACGTGAGTGCAGGTACGGCCACGGCCAGTGCCAGCTACGCGGAAACGGTCAACTATCTGGGCAGCAGTGACTCGAAGACTTTCGAGATCACAAAGGCCAACACGGCCACGGTCGTGACGTGTCCGGCGAGCGAAGCCTATACGGGCTCGGCCATCACGCCGTGCAGAGTTACCGTCACGGGAGCAAATCTCAGTCTGACCCCGGCGCCCGATTACCTGAACAACCTCAATGTCGGGACGGCCACGGCCAGCTACAACTATGCCGGTGATCCGAACCACAACGGCAGCAGCGACTCGAAGAACTTCGATATCACCAAGGCTTCATCAGCCACGATAGTGACCTGTCCGGCGAGCGAGACCTACACCGGTTCGGCGATCACGCCATGCACGGTGGCGGTGACAGGTGCGAACCTCAGCCTGACTCCGGCGCCGAGCTACAGCAACAACATCAACGTGGGCCCGGCTACGGCCAGCTATACATTTGACGGTGATGCGAATCACACCGGCAGCAGCGATACGAAGAACTTCGATATCACCAAGGCTTCATCAACTACGGTAGTGACCTGTCCGGCGAGCGAGACCTACACAGGTTCGGCAATCACGCCATGTTCGGCGACGGTGACGGGAGCAGGTGGACTGAACGTGTCGGTGACGGTGGTCTATGGCAACAACATGAATGCCGGCACAGCTACGGCTGATGCCACTTACGGTGGCGATGCCAACCATGACAGCAGCAATGCCGCGCAGGCGACCTTTGCCATCAACAAGGCTGAGTCGACGACTACGGTAAGCTGTGGCGCCGGACCATTTGCTTTCACGGGATCAGCGATCGGGCCCTGTTCGGTAGCGGTCACAGGAGCAGGAGCATTGAACCTGAGTCCGGCTCCCGTCTATGCCAACAACGTGGCGGCAGGTGTGAACACGGCTTCGGCGAGCTACACCTTTGCCGGTGACGATAACCATACGGGGAGCGTTGACTCGAAGAGCTTCTCAATTGAGAAGGCTTCGTCAACGGTGACGGTGACTTGTCCTGGCACCGCGCAAACCTATACTGGTTCACCTCTCACGCCTTGTACGGCAGAGGCTACAGGAGTGGGGATGAGTGCAGTCAGCGTGACCAGCTCAATCGTCTACGAGAACAACACCGACGTTGGAGCGGCGACAGCGAATGCGAATTGGGCAGGTGACGGAAATCACACGGGCAATACTGGTAACGGTGTCTTCACCATTAGCCAGGCTTCGTCAACGGTGACGGTGGATTGCATCGCCGGTGCTCCGCACACGTACACGGGTTCGGCGCAGACGCCTTGCACGGCGCAAGCAACGGGTGCGGGTATGAGCCCGATCGACGTGACTGCCTCACTCGTCTACGGCAGCAACACTGACGTGGGCCCGGCCACCGCCAACGCAAGCTGGGCGGGTGACGCCAATCACACCAGCAGCAACGGCTTGGGAGGCTTCTCGATCACTAAGGCGAACACGACGACAGTGGTGACCTGCTCCGCTGGTCCTTTCACTTACACAGGCTTAGCGCAAACACCCTGCACGGCTTCAGTAACCGGAGCGGGTGGTTTGAATCAGTCGTTGACCGTGAATTATGCCAACAATACCAATGCCGGTACGGTTACGGCGAATGCTTCCTTTGGTGGAGATGTGAATCACAACAGCAGCAACGACTCGAAGAATTTCATTATTGATAAAGCCGGCTCAACCACAACCGTTACTGCCGGGAGCGCGATCTTTGATGGTCTACCGCACGGTGGCGCGGCGACGGTAACCGGCGCGGGCGCATTGAATCAAAGTGTCACACCCGTATATTACGTGGGCCGTAACACTACCGTGTATCCCTCTTCGACCACTGCGCCCACAACTGCCGGTGACTACACGGCCAGCGCTACGTTTGCCGGAGATAGTAACCACAACAGCAGCAGTGGCAGTAAAGACTTCAGCATAGGTAGCTGGATGTTGACCGGGTTTTATCAACCGGTTGATATGACAACTACGTCGGTGCTGGTATTCAACACGGTCAAGGGCGGGTCTACGGTTCCGCTGAAGTTCAATATCTATGCGGGAACGCCGGGCACAACCACAGAACGGAAGAGCGTGTCCGACATCGCGAGTTTCCTGTACGCGAGCATTCCTTGCAATGCCGCAGCCGCGATTGATACGACTCTTGAGGTAACGACCACCGGTGGCACAAGCCTACGCTATGACACGACGGCCGGCCAATTCATTCAGAATTGGCAGACACCTAAACAACCCGGCATATGCTACCAGGTCCGAATGACGGCGCTTGACGGCTCGCATATCGACGCTTTTTTCAAGACGAAGTAGGCGCGATAACATAAGCTACTAACACCATTGCCGGAGTTGCTCGCGAGAGCGCCCCGGCAATTATTTTTAGCCGGCGTTAATCTTTGGGAATTGCGATCCCGATCGACTCCAGAAACTTTGTCGGACGATCGCCGCCAATCATGGCGAAGACATAATCGTTTGGAATCGTGGTTTTCTCTTCCTGCGTACGAGCATTCATCAAGACTACTTCACCATCGCGAATCTCCTTAATCGCGGTGCCAAAGTGGGCCGTGATCTTGCCTTCGTCGATGCACTGGTAAGCCTGCAACTTATTTAGAAATTTCAGATCATTCTTCATGTCACTGCGAATGACCAGGGTCACTTCGTTAATCTCATCCTCGCCTCGGAACATGATCTGATCACCATTTCGCCGCGCGACCAGATCGACGGCCGCCTCGATCGCCGAGTTGCCGGCGCCCACCACAATGATTCGTTTCCGCTTATAACTCTCCGGATCCGTCAGCTTGTACTTGACCTTGTCTTCGGTGTGCCCGTCGCGCGCCACTTTCATCTCTTCGCCCGGGACCTTTAACTTCATTGGCGTGCCGCGATTGCCCAGCGCGAGAATCACGCGTCGTGCGTAATAACTTACCTTTTCGCGCGCCAGGCCTTTTTCGGTTTGCACAACGAAATAGTCGCCCTCGGCGGCCTTTTCGACCGTCTTGCAACTTTCACTTTCATTAATTACGACGCCGCTGGAGTTCATTGCGCCGATCCACGAATCGAGAATCTTTTCGCGTTGCTCACCCAGCCCGTTGACTTCAATCATGCCGCGAGATTCCATCGTCTCAGGTTTGAAGAAGACGTACTTGCCTTTCGGGTAGGCATCAATCGTTGCCAGGATCTTGTCCTGCTCGATACCGACATATCTCAGGTCAAACCGTTTCGCGGCGATCGCGGCTGACAAACCAGCCGGTCCGATGCCAATGATCGCCACATCGAACGCAGCCTTTGCTTCCGCGCCTGCACCGTTATTAAGTTCATGCGCGATGTGTTTGATTACATCGGCGCCTTCGTTTGCCGCGTTCTTAATCAGAGGCGTCCCCGAAACGTCACCAATCAGGTAGCAGCCGGCAACATTCGTCATAAACGATGCATCACGCGTCGGCACGGGACGGGCCTTGATCTTCCTGGTCGTGTTTACGACGATACAAGCTTTCGGATTCACGGGACACTCGACCTGGCACGAAGTATCTTCCATGCATTGATCGCGAGCGACTGGCGCGGCGATCCCGTTGACGATCGCCAGGACATCATGCGGGCAAGCCTCGACGCACGCATGGCACCCAATGCAGCGCTCAGGAAAAATTACCGGATGAGGATAATCAGGGGCGTTGGGATCGAGCCGTTCAAGATCGGCTTCGGAAATCTGGGCGATTGATTGATCTTCTTCGGCCGGCGCCGCGACCGGCTCTTCCAGCAAACGGCGAGCTCGTTGCGCGTCGCGTACCGCAAACCAACAGCCGGCGATTACGAGAAAAGCGCTAATCCCGGCCCAGCCGTACCATGGCAAACCACCAAAATAGCTCTTCGTGCTGTCTTCCGAGATCAGATTGATCGAAAGCAGCAGCGTCAATAGAGCAATGATGATTAGGAGTTGCGATTTTTTCATCGGTCAACGACCTCGTTTGCACAAGAAGCATGGTCGAGGTTCTCATTCACACCCGGCTTCAGCCGGGTGATCGGGAAGTGACAGGAGGGGAAACCGTTTAAACGGTTTCCAAATCCTGACCCGGTGCAGTTCACCTGGCTAAAGTCAGGTGTGAATGAGACCGGATTCGCCCGAGAGTATTCGATAGCCTTCGGTACCCGAACGACTTTTTGTGCGAAGCTTCCAACGAGCCGCATGAACGTTTTTAACACCCTGTTAATTCTATTCGACTGCAGTTTTGGCAGCGTCCACCAGAAGGTTAGGGTTCCAATGGCGCTTATCTTTAAGATGCTGAACGTGGCACGAGATGCAATCAGGCGTGCCGGCCGAAAGCAACTCGCGGCCGCTCGAATCGGCCAGGCCACGATGACATCCATCGCAGGTTTTTTGCGGCGACTCTCGATCGATTGGATTGAACGCTTTATGACAGCTGGAACAGGAGAGCACCGGCGCCGAACCTGAAGTAGGATCGACTACCCCGGTCACCCCGGCGGTCGCGCGCACCCGGTAAAGGTGCAGCGCGTGAAATTGTTTGCTGCGCCACTGGCGTTCACTGTCTCCCGGAGTGCGCAAAGCAGCAATTGTCGGCCGGAGCGCGAGTTCATCGGCGTCGAGCCCCTTCCATTTCCATTCTCCATTCGCGACCGGGTAGCCAATCGAGCCCCCGTGCGGTGTGCCTACAGTCTTGCCATTGTAAGTTTTTTTGTTCTTGTCGTTATGACAGGCAGTGCATGAGTTGAGCGCCGCGAGCATGGGCCGAAAATCTTTACCGCGATGTTCCGAATGACAATCCGTGCATCCGATGCCGGTCTCGACGTGCGACCTTGTTACCGTGGCTGCGAAAGCTTCAGTCGTGTGACACGATGCGCACCGTGTTTCCATGCTACCGGTCATTGAGTGACAGGTGGTGCATGACTTCGCGTTCGCCTGTCTGGCAATTGCAGGCGACATCATGAGAGTTGTACGGCTGTGCACCGGCGACACGGGGGCGGGCGCGTAAGCCGAGGCAAACCAAACGGCGGCGGCAATCGAAGCTGAACCCAGCACGATCACTGCCCAGAGAAACAGCGCGAACGGCCATGGCCGCACCAGGTCGCGGGTTGGTGTCCAATTAAATCGCGCCTTTCCAAGTCGCGGCGGGCGGCGTGGATGTAACGGCGATTTGCGCCCTGCCTTTTCCCTCGTCCGTTTCCCCCAGAAAAGATCGAGGGCGGCCTGGGCCAGATCCTTCGAAGCGGGCGAGGGCATGACCAGCGGTCCGGTTGTCGGCTGCGCGCCCCGCGCGTCCCCGCGCGCTTCGAGTTCACCGATCAGTAAACCGAATTGAAGAGTGACGGTTATCTCGAGGGCTTGGCCCTTATGATCGACCCGTAGGAAGAATGGGCCGATGCGAATTTCGTCGCCGTCGGCCAGCGCCTCCGGTTCTCCCAGTACCACCAAACGGCCGTTGAGAGTTGTCGAGTTGGACGAGCTGAGGTTGAAGAAACAAAAGCGCTCGTCGATTTCTTTAATGCCGGCATGCAGGCGAGATACATTGGGATGATTCAGCAGCAGATCACAGCTTACGTCGCGCCCGATCTTCAATCCTTCAGTCACCAGAGTCGTCGGATCGAAGCCGCGATCTTCCCGAATGATGATGAATGTACTTTGCTGCATTTCTGTGGTCAGTGGTCAGTAGTTAGTGGTCAGTTGTTCGCTCGGCGACGGTACGCGTCACGTCATCAGGTGTGCAACTGACAACTAACCACTGACAACTAACAACCTTCACTTCATAAAGAACACCACCTGAACAATGTGCGCCACCAGCAGGGCCAACATCATAGACGACGACACAACGTGCGGGGCCAGCCAGAGTTTCAGTAGTTGATG
>WNGK01007450.1_pt1 | contig 11465 bp, 9 predicted proteins | sample 5400601 | NCBI WGS metagenome assembly WNGK01 (sample SAMN13153376, study PRJNA577476) | soil metagenome | isolation source: 60 cm soil or saprolite under Garry oak tree replicate 1 | place: USA:California | collected 2016-06-15
CACTGTGACTGAGAGCTGTAACTTCCTCTAATAGGCGACGCCTTCTGGCAGCCAGAACGAGTCGGTCTCCTATCAAACCGGTTTCCAAAACGATGCTGCGACCCATTCCGCTCGATGCACGGGTGATCGCTACCGTTAGCCCTTAGATTCAGATCCTACATAAGCAGCTGCGAGAGGAGTTCAGGACGCTTCTGGGAAGCCGGCTATCTCGGGAGAGAAGAAACCGAATAGGTCATACTACCGCCTTGCAGAGTCTACGAATAACGTCTTACTGTGAAAGGTGTGAGCGCAAAACGGCTAATGTCCTGCTCAGCATCAACCAGCTACAGGATGTTGAATTTGATCGCGATGTTGCAACGGAGTGGGTTTCCATGTCAAAGCGAGGATGCCACCCACCAGTCCGAGAATGAGACCTACTAAGAATCCGCCCATTCCGCCGAGAATACTTACCACCGAGAATGCCATAATGATGGCACCCCAGAGCTGACTCTCATAAGGACGCATATAGAGCATTACCGCACCCAAGAGGACCATTATCCCTGAAGCGAGTCCCACTACAAGGAGACTAGGAGTCAACCCAATCATCACTCCCACGCCCATACCCTGCTGCATATCGGACATCATCCCAGTCATCATGCTCATGCCCATCATGCTGGTAGCCCCGAACGCAAACAACGACATTATCATGGCGCCCAGTAGAATGAAGATGCCTCCTATCAGGCTTAGAACGAAGGGTGCCACAGGCCTCTCGGCGTCTGTCACGCTACTTCACCATCCTCTCAGGCTACGGTCCGCACACGATCTGAATCCTCATTTTATCGGCAAACACCACGTCCAACATACCAGCCGGCTTCACATTTCCGTCCACCACGATGTAGGCTCTGTGACCGGTGTCTACAGGATGACCCAGAACCTGTCCAGAGTCTAGGTGTTGGCCCCAGATGGCGAGAAATTCTTGAAGGGTAAAGTCTCGGACAGTGTTAGACTCTTCGTGAATCTCGCCTGAGGTCTCGTGAGTGTGTAAGGGGGACATTCCTATGCCGTATTGGTCGAGAGAGTGGTCCTTCCAAAGACTTGAGTCTATTCCTATCTGGGCTGGTACCGTCATCGGGCTTCCGTTTATCGCTACCGAAAGCTGAGGGTGCCAATGCATCTGCATCGTATGAGACGCAGCGAACGATTGCGCAGCTACAGACCCTCCCGCAACCCCCAGTACAAGAAACACCACGAGAAGGGAGTTCCTTCGACGATGACTTCGAAGGAATGGGGTTGACTTGACGAAAGTCTTGGGCTGAGCCATGGATCCGCCATGTTTGGGATGCACCCTTTCATAGTGTCCCTTTAGATTCTCCTTCTTGATCGAAGCTCCGCAGAACTGACACCTTTCTGTTTCCAAGGACGGTATTGGATAGGTACTTCTTCAACTAAAACCTTGCCATATAGGCAGCGTAGCTTTCAGTCACAAATCCCTTTACCCCAGCAAAGCTTCTCCCGGTGTGGCAGAAGTGGTCGGTATCCTAGAAACAGTTGCTCTGGGCGGTCTAGCGTCAATACTACCTCTGCTGTCTCAAACAAAACCCTATGGGCCATATCGCTATTTGCCGGTCTCTTTCTCATGTATTCCGTGGGTCTCTTCCATTCTGGTTGATATTTGGAGAGGTCAGCTTGAAGAGAAGGCGTCTTGTTGCTGTTATGCTGCTGGTTGGAGCCATTGCAACTGCAGCAACAGCTTTTTTCGTCGTAGGGCTTCCATTTGCCTCGCCTTGTCTTGGCACCTCTGGGAGAGCACGGGAGTTCACAATCATCGCCGACTTGAACGGGTTCAACGGAAGCAAGAATCAACCATCACCCTGGCCTGTGATCAAGGTGGAGAAATGTGACGAGGTGACAATCCGGTTCGTCAATCAGGACCATCAAACGCATGGATTCGCCGTTGACTTCTATGCGAATAGCGGATTGGCTCCACAGGGAGGGCAGAACCAGACCCTCAGCTTTAGGGCAACCAAGACAGGACAGTTCAGAGTGTACTGCTACATCTTCTGCACGGTTCATATCTTCATGCAAAACGGTCTTCTCGATGTAGCTATCACTCAGCCTTTGCACGCTGGGCTAAGGGCTCCAATTGGCTTCGGGCAGCAACCGACGTCTACTACTCCTTACATGGTCCTATTCCAGGTCCAGAAGAATTCCAGCGACGCCGATCCCTTCGTACTATATCCCGTTAGTGCCAAGACGGCCTGGCTGGTAACCTTCAAACCCGGAACACTTAGCAAACCCTACCATTCCTACATTGTCAACTTCACCGTTGGGCAAGAGCCCCGTGTTGTCGCCAATCTAACGAATGTGTCGACGGCCAGCATAGCTGTAGACGGTTTGGGGAGGGTTTGGTTTCCCAAGAACGACACTCTTGCATATTATGATCCCGCAGGAAGGAACCTAGTCGACGGTGCCACTTTTGCCGGGGGTGGTCCATGGTTTATCGCTGTCGATTCTAGGGGACGAGTCTGGTCGACGTTGGTAAGCTCGAACGAGATTGGTCTTTATGACCCAACCTCAGGATTGACAAGCCGTTATCCATTACCGACATCGAAAGCCCTGCTTCAGGGGATTTCTGCAGGACCAGACGGAATGATATGGTTTCTGGAGGCAGGGGCGAGAAAGCTTGGCCGGCTGGACCCGAATAACGGAAACGTCATTGAGTATCCAGCTCCTCCAGAGATAAAGACACCTACCCAACTGGCCGTTGACAAGAAAGGAACAGTCTGGTTCACAGACCATGGCACAAACCAGTTCGGCAGCTTCAATCCAACGACGAGAGAATGGCGGATATTTCCAGTCGGGGCTTGTTCGAATGCTTGCCCCTACGCTCTTCCCAACGCAATCGCGTTAGACCCTCAAGGAAACATATGGTTCTCTGAGCATCTTGCTGGACGGGTCGCCAAGTACGACCCCGACTCAGGAATACTCACTGAGTACATCATACCCGCTCCCCAAGGAGTTCCAAGGACTGGTATTGGCAACTGGTGGGCTTGGCCAGGTCCGTCTAACCTCGTCTGGTTCACGGCCATTGACCTAGGAATGATAGGGTACGTTAATGCGAGTGTTCCCACTCCTCTGAAGATGTCTGCACCTGGAGACCACATAGTGGTCCAGCAAGCCGGGTACGCAGGTCTCCCGCTAATGGTCGAGTACGGCGGTTCGGGCACAGTTACCGTAGGGCTTTCTCCACCTTCGCAGGACTATGCCGGGTACACCGTACCATTATCGATTCAACCTACGCCCTTGCCCGCCAGATTGTTTCTAGGCTTATCTTCCTATACGGTGACTGCAGCGGGTAGCATGTCTTTAGGAGGCCGGACTGTTGCGGTTACAGCATCGGATGGAGAGATCTCAATGAGCGTGTACGTGAAAGTGAATGTCACGCAACCAATCCTGGCCTACGCCACGATAACTACTGCTCTAGTCAATCTTGCGAGCGGCATGGTATTCTACGTCCGCAGGAGACGACAAGCGAGCGGTCAAGTGTCGAAAACCAAAGAAGGAAACTGATCTGTGGAAAATCTTCAAACCAGCGGAGCCTCCAATCGTGTTGATTGCCTCGACTACTTGAAAACTCAACTTCGCCGGTTCACCCCTTGAGGTGAAGTGGGGGCCGTTTACGATTCTCATGCCACTCAGAAATGAGGCCACTTCATTCTTCGTGAAGTTTGTGATATGATTCGACAGCCTCTCTCGCCACGAACATGAGTATGGCGCCAGGCCCATCCCAGGGGCGGCTATTAGTTTTTGGGACGAACAGGCCCCCGACAGGTACCCAGCGATAACTGGTATCTATCGGCAAATCCTAAAAGGTGTTCCCTTCCTCACCGGCCCTTCATGAACCGCGTTAGAGGCGGTGAAAACAGCCTCAAGTTGCAGGATGCTTCGGGTCTTGTCTATAGCCAAATATCAGCGATAAGTCTGGCCAGTCAGGAAACAATATAACTCGATGAGTCGGAGCGACCGCAACTAGCGAATCTAAGAGACTTGGTTGAGCATAGTTGAACCGCGTTGTCGCTGCCCTTACATTATTGGTAGGACTGGCAGCTATGATGGTGGGAGTCTACGCGACACAGTGGGACACGATACAGAACCTAGTGAGAGCGTTCTTACCCTTCTTAGGGTGATTTTGCAATATGGAAGCCGAGGCAGCCACACCGGAGAATAAAGCGAGCCTCCTCCAGAGGTTTTGGCTCAGGATACGCGGAAAGAAGGCTCGAATCTACTACTGGCCAATCAGGACAGTAGTCCAGCTAGGATTCTTCGTGCTCTTCGCTGGGGCTGCCGTGATGAGGCTGAACCCGGCTTTCAATGGAGCCAGAATCTGGGTCGCCTTGCCGGTCCTGTCAAGCGTGAAGGCTCAAGGGACGATTGGTAGTACGCTCGACACGGCCACTCTTTTGTTGAGGCAGGCAATCTTTCCATGGTTGCCTGTTGGTATCATGCTTGTAGTGGGTGCTCTTCTGGGGCGGTTCATGTGTGGATGGATCTGTCCCGTCGGGTTCCTACAAGATGTCATTACCGGAGTGAAGGGCCGTGTCGACTCCGTCACAGCTCGAACTCAGAATTACTGGATTCGGCTCAAGTACGTTCTAGTGGTCCTAGCGTTCCTGATAAGCGGGACCTTAGCCGTCAGCCTCTACTATTACGGTACTACCTCAGGTACCGGGGTTGACTATAGGAGTAGCCTTGGACCGTTTGCAGACGGCCTATTCATCGCGATAACCCTCGACGGCACGCTCTTCGGCACTCTACCGGTGCTTCTCGCTCAGGCTTGGAGGTCTCAATTCAATATCAGCTCCATCCCAATTATCACCTGGCTGAATATCCTGATACTCGTTGGATTCGTGTACGCTGCCTGGCGTATCCCTCGTTTTTGGTGCCGTTACCTATGCCCCGTGGGAGCGATAATGGCGGTGACCCAGAGGAACAGCATGCTAGGCATGCACAGAGACCCGGTCAAGTGTTCAAATTGTAAGGAGTGTGAGACCGCATGTCCGATGCAAGTTCCCATCCTCGACCTGGATTTCAAGAAGTTCAACCACTCAGAATGCATACTCTGCATGGCCTGCATTGATGCCTGTCCAGCCGGCGCCTTGTCGCCCAAATTCGCATAACCTAACCCCACTGGGACATTCGCCTGAATCGAGGCCTACTGTGGCCCGGGAGACTCGGGGCCGGAGCCCTTCCACACATCGTCTGAAAGCCTTCGGCTTAAGTACAACTGCAACTCAAACCCCTTATAAACAGAGGAGACGGTGACCTTTGGACTTGCGTTTGGACCGGATACCAGGTAGATATGACATGAACGAGTCAACTTTTGCCCTGATAATTCCAAATGCAAGGCCATGTAGACCAGGTTTACCAATTACGCTTCCAACTGACTCTTTGACCGCTCATCTGAGGCCAAAGGGTTCCAATCCTTCCACTCTCTCGCATGAGGCGATGAAAAACTCTTCAAACGCGCCACTCAGAAAGCTTCTCTATAAGCGACCGGTGGGCAGTAGCCTAGCGAGTATAGCCTAATTGCAAGTCCAAGATGGAGCTTGAAGCACATTGTCGGATAAGGGCAGGGCGTTCATCAATATCGAGAATGTTGTCGCTTCGGCCACGCTGAAGCAGAGGATAGACCTCAACGCGATTGTCCGTGTCTTTCCAGGGGTCGAGTACCGCCCAGAGCAGTTCCCGGGCTTGGTCTACCGGCTGAAGAAGCCCAAGACTGCGACCCTGATCTTCAGTTCCGGAAAAATGGTCTGCACCGGCGCAAAATCTGAACGCCAAGCCCGGAAGGCTGTGTTGAAGGTCGTCGACGAGCTGAAAAGGGATGGAATCGTGATCCTTGGTAGGCCGGAGATTACGATCCAGAACATCGTCGCATCCTGCGGACTAGGGGGCCACATCGACTTGGAGAAGGCGGTGTATGGTCTGAAGAAAACCATGTACGAACCTGAGCAGTTTCCAGGGCTCATCTACCGTATGGATGAGCCGAAGGTGGTTATTCTCGTGTTCGCGAGCGGCAAGCTGGTTTGTACAGGTGCTAAGAAGGAGATTCAGGTGTACATCGCGGTAAAGGCTCTACAGGAGACTCTTGAGTCAAAGGGTCTGATTCTCTACGAGGGCCCGGAGAAGCCTCGCCTCCCACCCCCGCCGACGAAGCTAACGAACTAGCAAGGCACGCGTCCCCAGAAGACATTGGTCTAGGTTGCGAGTTTCACCCTCGCTACACGAATCCTCTGCGCGTGAGGTGTGGCTCGGGTTCAGTTCACTGCTTGAAGACATGATGCAAAGTTCGGTTCCCTTGGAGCCGGGGGTGGGAGTTGAACCCACTGGCAGAAATAGGAACTGACTGGTTCTCCAAACTGAATCTGCATTAAAGTAGCTTTTTCTGGGTTTTAAGTCTCCAGCTCATACTACCAGTATTTCCCCAGCATCTACTGGCACGCGATTTATTTCGGTGGAGATGAAGTTACGGATTGCTTGACTATGGATGAAGATGAAACTGAGCAAGGTGATGATGACATGCTCGGACTATTGACTTTGGGTATACCGCTTGGAGATGATAATCAGAAGACACACATCAAGAAGTGTTCAAAATGTGGACGCAGGTTTGAATCACAAAACGATTCATGCCCCTACTGTGGAACCTCGCAGAGGGACTCTACCACGAGGTAGGGCGACAATCTTTTTGCACTAGTTGGAGCCCAAATTTTGGCAAATGACCTTCGATATTGTCCTCTGTGTAAGAAGCAGATCGGAGATTCCCAGCTTGGACAGTATAAGGTCAGTTCTTTTACCTCCCCAGAACGCACTAAAACCTGACTCAGAGAAGGTAGAGACTTTTGAACACATGAACAAAGCTACAGGGGTCTATTTCGTGTGGGCATATTCCCGACAGGAAGCGGGTACTGAGGTCCACGGTGCTCCACATCTTTTCGATTCTGGGCTTATGGTTCACGTGAACTTCGGCCGACCCAGCTACTTCGCCCATGAATGCTTTGATACTCTGCAATCAATCGCGAAAAAACTTGGTCTTTACCTATTTTACAGTCAGCCATTGTCTCCTTCAGAGGTTCCCGAACCAAGCACTTCGCAAATGCTTGAGCAATGGAGTCGGATAAACACTGACAGTGTGCAGCGGGTTCGTAAAGACAGGGGAGGCCGAATAAGATTCATTCCGAAGGAGAAGCTTGACTCAGTTTGGAGCTACAACAGCCACAAACATCAGCTTTACAAAATGATGGGAGAGAGATACTTCATCCCCAACACAGTCTTCGCGGTCGAGCGAACTGGTAGCTTGGACGAGCGATGCTATACATGTTGCGGCTGGCCAGACTTTAGGCCTGAGGTCTTCCCACAAGTGGAATACGTAATAGTGAGAAGGGATGACCGTTCAACCGCTTATGGCCTTGTTGGACTTGGTGACGTCCAAGAGGTACTTCGGGAATCATATCTTGAAGCATCGGAGCCGATTCGTCATATCTTGCTTGAACATCCTTCTGAGGTTCAGATAGCAGAAATAAGGGCCAAAGTTGCTCTGAGGGATGAAGAAATTAAAGTCGTTCCTTTTGACTCCATCGTAGACGTTCCCCCTTGACCGCATTCATGCCAGAAGTGTTCTAAAGGCTATTCTTTCTACCCTTCTGTAAATCGGCTTTGGAAGAGCAGAGTAATTTGCTAATGCTGTTGAAGCTAGTTCCTTTACTCCTTCGCTCCAATTGAATGAAGCTAATCGGGCCTTTGCTTCTTCTGGATTGTCTAACGGTATGAATTTTAACGCTTTGACTTGTCTTTCAATTGTTGCTATCCTATAGCCTTCCCTTTTGAGATAAAGGCCGAATTCGACTAAATTTACTGGTGTGGGCTGTTGGAGCCGGGGGTGGGAGTTGAACCCACATCAGCCATTCCCTGGAATGTTTACTGCGGGTCGCTACTAGGCTATTCTGCAGCCCGCCGCCTGAGCCGCTCGGCCTTCGGTGGACAAGCCAACCCCGGCTTCGGGTCAAAGCCCCCGGCACTCACCGCGGTCGCCTACAAGAATCGTATAAGCTTGTTCAAGAAGGCATTTTCCTAGGCTAATGCGGCAAGACGGCCAGCAGCCTGTCGCCAAGTGTCGGTTGCGATTTGCAAGGCCTCTTCCCTACCCTCCACGCCCTCGATGAGCATGCGCCCGGTATGAAAGAGAGAAACAACTATCGGCCCTTTTCTGTACACCAAGACTGCAGTTGAGACTGCCAAAATGTCCCGGTCCGGTACCGAGCGGGATACTAGGTCAAGGTCCAATGATAAAGGGAGCTTTGGCAGCACGTTAATGACCCTCCCTCCGCAGAGTATCGTCACGGGGTCCGCTTCCGGCAATTCTGGTTTAGACCCGTCACCATCACAGATCCGACACCCCTTCCTCTTGGGGACCTTTACAACGACAAAGTCTGGGCCGACAGTATCGATAGTAAGAAGTCGTCCCATGAGTCCCCCCTGCATGTGCAATAGGATCTTGGTGACCTCGCTTGCAGCGAACCCTCCTACTAGGCCTATGATCGTGGGAGTCACGCCGAGACTCTCACAGCTCTCCTCCGGCCTATCGAGAACTCCCGGTATTTCACACTCCAGGCATCCTGTCTCGGGAGGGTGAATCACTCCTAGGTGGCCCTGGTTCTGGACCGCGCTCGCGAATACGTATGGAGTACTTGTTTCGTATGAATATTGATTCAGAAGATACCTAGTCCTGAAATTGTCGAGTCCGTCAACTACAATGTCAGACCCTCTCAGGAGTTCGTTGACATTGGATGCTCTCAACGTGTCTATGATTGGCTCGGTCTTTGTCCAGGGGGCATAATGGGGAAGAGTTTCTGCGGCGACTTCAGCCTTTGGATGGTAGAGGTGTGATTGGTCAGCGCCGTGTAGCCGGTGAAGGTTGCTCGGCTCAACTATGTCCTGGTCGATCAGCCTTAGATGGCCCACTCCGGTCTGGGCGAGATAGAAGGCCGCGGCGCTTCCGACTCCCCCAAGGCCAACGATCGTCACGTGGGCTGATTGTAAGCGCTTGAGTCCTTCGCTCCCCACTTCGGGGACCGTAATCATTCGGGAGAAATACTCTGAGGGTTGAGGTTTCATTCTAGACGCTGATAGGCTCCGCTGGTACAAGTGTTTTCTCTTAGCCAGACCTGGCTAGTGGGCGTGCCCGTATTTGTGAGGGTCCTTGTCGAAAGTGGCTTTGCACGAGGACGAGCAGAAGTAGAATGTTTTTCCCTCATGAGATGACGTGAGCTTGGTCTTCTTTTCGTCCACCATCATGCCGCATACGGGGTCTTTTTGCAATGGTTCACCTCCCGTCAAACCTCGGCTTGAACCTCCGCAGTAACAGCGAGTTTGAAACCACTGTGACGGAGCTGAACGCCATGGCCCCTCCCGCCAGGAAGGGTAGAACTTGATAGACCTGCGCTCCTAGGAAGGGTACCAGGGCTCCTGCAGCAATGGGAATTAGAGCCACGTTGTAGGCGAAGGCCCAGAGAAGGTTTTGTTTGATCTTTCGGACCGTAGCCTTGCTCAGCTGCAACGCCCCCGCAACGTCTCTCAAATCGTCTTTGATCAAGACGATTCCCCCCGTTTCCTTGGCCACATCCGTTCCGCTGCCGATTGCTATGCCCAAATCCGCCGTTGCCAGGGCTGGGGCATCATTTATTCCATCCCCCACCATCGCTACCTTCCTACCTTCAGCTTGCAGTTTCTTGATTACTTCCTCCTTCTGGTTAGGGTGGACGTTTGAGATTACTGTGTCGATGCCCAGGCTCTTGGCTATTGCATTCGCTGTTCGCTCGTGGTCGCCTGTTAACATGATGACCTTCAGCCCCATTGATTTCAGCGTCTGAACCGTCTTGACAGAAGTGTCTTTGATCGTGTCTGCAAGCCCGATGAGTCCCAGGGCTTGTCCGTCCACTGCCAAGTACGTAACCGTCTTTCCCTCCTTTTGAAGACCTGCAAGTTCTCCTATGTAGCTGTCCTGAAGGATGGAGAATTTGGTCATCAGGTCAGAGTTGCCTAGTAGGACCTCGTGTCCATCCACTACGGCTTTGACTCCGAGTCCTGGAAGGGCTTCGAAGCCTGAGGGGTTTGCAAGGCTGATGTTCATTTTTCCTGCCGCGTTTACCACTGCCTGGGCTAGCGGGTGCTCGCTTCCCTGCTCTACGGACCCCGCATAGTGAAGAACCTCTGCCTCCGAGGTCGTTCCGGCCGGGATAATGTCTGTCACGGAGGGGAGACCCTTGGTCAGAGTTCCCGTCTTGTCAAACACGACCGTGTCCACCTTGTGGGCTTTTTCTAGGTATTCTCCTCCTTTGATGAGAATGCCGTTCTCCGCACCCTTACCTGTACCGACAAGTAGGGCCGCGGGCGTTGCGATGCCCAGTGCGCAGGGACAGGCGATTATTACTACTGACACGAAGGCTAGGAGGGAAAAGGCGAGGCCTATTCCTCCCGCGAAATACCACAGGAGGGCCGAGGTGGTCGCGATTAGGATGACAGAAGGTACGAAGTAGGCTGAGACTCTGTCTGCCAGGCGTTGTAGGGGGGCTTTCCCGATCTGAGCTTCTTCCACGAGCTTGACGATCTGAGACAGAACCGTGTCCTGGCCGACCTTGGTAGCCAGTATTTTCAGCATTCCGGTCTTGTTTATCGTTGCTCCTATGACTTCGTCTCCTACTCGTTTGTCCACGGGAAGGCTTTCTCCAGTGATCATTGACTCGTCGAGGGCGGAGCTGCCCTCTACGACAACGCCGTCGACGGGAGCCTTCTCTCCCGGGCGTATCACGACAATGTCGTCAATGGTCACGTTCTCCACGGGAATCCTTGTTTCGACCCCGTCCCGAATAACACTAGCCATCGCCGGCTGGAGGTCGAGGAGTCTGTGAACAGCCTCAGATGCTCTGTTCTTGGTCAGGTGCTCCAGCAGGTTTCCCAGCAATATCAGGGTGATGATTATGGCCGAGGTTTCAAAGTAGGTGGCCCGGGAGGGGAAGAAGGAGGGAAAGAAGACGACGATCGCACTGTACGCCCAGGCGGCCGATGTTCCCAGCGCGATCAAAAGGTCCATGTTCCCTACTCTACCTCGAACCGAATCGTACGCGCCTCTGTAGAACCGGAAGCCGACCACGAACTGGACTGGCAGGGATAGTAGGAACAGGACCAGGTTGTTCAAGGCCATGTCCTGAATTATCGGTAGATATGTGAGGGCGACGATTGGAACAGCCAACACTCCTCCTGCGACAACCAGCAACCTTAGCCTCGCAAGCGCCTTTTCCGGCGCCTCGAACTGTGACAGGCAGGTTTCGCTGCAGAAATAGTACGTTGTTCCACGGCGGGTTGTCTTGAGGGAGTGTTCTCCCTCTTCCACAAACATGCCGCAGACGGGGTCCTTTGCCATAACTCAACCC
>WNGK01008044.1_pt1 | contig 11465 bp, 10 predicted proteins | sample 5400601 | NCBI WGS metagenome assembly WNGK01 (sample SAMN13153376, study PRJNA577476) | soil metagenome | isolation source: 60 cm soil or saprolite under Garry oak tree replicate 1 | place: USA:California | collected 2016-06-15
TCCTCTGCAAAACGCCAAGGCCGACGCAAGCAAAGCAAGGGCAAGAATTTGCTCGATGCCCTGCTTTTGCGTGCCGAGCAAGTGCTGGCCTTGCTCGACGACTTGCGCATACCTTTTACCAACAACCAGGCCGAGCGGGATCTGCGCTGGGCCAAAGTCCAGCAGAAGATTTCGGGCACCTTTCGCAGTGCCACTGGGGTCACGGCTTTTTGCCGCATCCGCAGCTATCTTTCGACGATGCAGAAGCAAGGACACTCCATGCTCTCTGCTCTGACCGCTGTCTTCCATGGTCAACCTTTACCGGTCGCTTGGGCACCTGAGTAGTTACGATGTATAACTTAAAAGCATAGAGGGTGACAGAATAACAGGCCGTTTGTTGAAAAAATTGCAATCTTGTGCTACACTTAAGCCTCGTGATAGTTTGAGGTGTGTTAAAGTTGGCACACTTCGCTCATCTGTACACTCCGCGTGGAACTAAAGCATCAAAGACGACTATACCCGCAACACACAAGAGCGTGCAAAGATGCCGCATCAAGATGCAACGATGTCGATTGCATTCCAATGAGAGGAGAAACATATGCCAGGTAATAGGTGCGTTGTCTATGTGGAGCCGGGGAAGGTGAGCGTCGAAACGATCGACTACCCCAAGCTCGAATTACCGGAACAGAACCGCAAATGTGACCACGGTGTCATCCTGAAGATCGTGGCGACCAACATTTGTGGTAGCGATCAGCATATGGTGCGTGGCCGCACCACCGCTCCTACAGGTCAAACGCTGGGGCACGAGATCACCGGTGAAGTCATTGAACTCGGTCGCGATGTTGAGTTCATCAAGATGGGTGACCTGGTCTCCGTGCCGTTCAACATCGCCTGTGGACGCTGCCGGATGTGCAAGGCAGGCAATACCGGTGTCTGCCTCAATGTCAACCCCGCCCGGCCCGGAGCCGCCTACGGCTACGTCGATATGGGTGGCTGGGTAGGGGGCCAGGCTGAGTATGTCATGGTGCCCTACGCGGACTGGAACCTGTTAAAGTTCCCTGACAAGGATCAGGCCATGGAGAAGATCAAGGACCTGACCATGCTCTCGGACATCTTCCCGACCGGGTACCATGGAGCTTTCACTGCTGGTGTGACAACGGGATCGACGGTCTATGTCGCCGGTGGCGGGCCGGTTGGCCTGGCGTGCGCCGCGGCGGCGCAATTACTCGGTGCAGCTGTGGTCATCGTCGGCGATATGAATCGTGAGCGGCTCGCACAGGCCCGCAGCTTCGGCTGCGAAACCATCGACCTTACACAGAGCGGCGAACTGCCCGACATGATCGCCCAGATCGTCGGTGAGCCGGTGGTAGACGCGGCCGTCGACTGTGTCGGCTTTGAGGCACGCGGCCACGGTGCGGGTGCTGGAGAGGCGCCAGCTACAGTGCTCAACGACGTTATGGGTATTACTCAAGTTGCTGGCCGGGTAGGTATCCCTGGCCTGTATGTAACTGGCGATCCGGGCGGCATCGACGAGAACGCAAAGATCGGTCAACTTGGCGTTCGCATTGGTTTGGGCTGGGCCAAGTCCCTCTCATTTACTACCGGTCAGTGCCCGGTCATGCGCTACCATCGCCAGTTGATGAATGCGATCCTGCACGACAAGGTGCAGATCGCTAAGGCGGTCAACGCTACGGTCATTACTCTGGAGGAGGCCCCGCAGGGCTATGTGGACTTCGACAAGGGTGCTGCCAAAAAGTTCGTCTTCAACCCGCATGGCATGATTACCGTCTGATGAGCGACGAGCCAGCGGACGATCACGAGCGAGAGGAGAAGAGGTCACGGGATTTGTTCGTGGCCTCTTCTTAATCTTGTATCGAAAGTTACGACAACGAACTCACTAAACAGATGTTCCCCAGAAAAAGGGGGATGCTACGATGGAAGATCAGGAACAGATACAACGAGAGTGTCTGCTTGCAGCACTCAAATACTTTGAACCGCATTCATTGAGGAGCGACCAACCAATCCTGATGGAGCTCCAGCTTGACCAGGAAGAGCAAGCCAGCTACACGCATAAATTTTTTGTCATGGTACAGGACAGAGGAGCCATTGTCTACCGGATGGGTGCAGGTCAGTATGCTGTGAGCGAGAACATCATCCCTGACGATCCAGCACGCGAGAAGGAACTGAATCGCCCCTTTGACCTGATCATACGGGGTATCCCTGATGATCTACCAGAAACTGTGGCTGCTCTCTGTCGCTCCCGGTTGCAGCATGCAGTCACTGAGCTGCTCGGGAAAACACGTCTGAAAGCTCTCAAGATCACGATCGAGACAGCTGATTCTCGGCTCGACATGCGTGCAGGTTCCCCTCTGGAGACGGAACATCCAGGTCAAACGAGACCGAGTGACGATCCCCCAATTGAGGTCCGGGCTCTCCAATACCAAGCGCAACAACCGCTCTTTACGTTCGAGCAGTTAGTTGTCCCTGACGCGCTCATGGAAGATCTTCTCTCCGCAGTCGAGGTCACGCGGGTAGAGCGCAAAGTCTTCGACGAGTGGGGGCTCAGGACAATCCAGCCCTTTCCGCACTCTGCTTTGAATTTCCACGGACCACCAGGCACAGGGAAAACGCTGGCAGCCCATGCTATCGCACACACCCTCAAGCGGTCCATTTTAGTGGCGAGTTATGCGGAGATTGAGAGCAAGTTTCATGGGGAGGGACCAAAAAATGTCAAGGCGATCTTTCATGCAGCCGAGAGAGAGCAAGCGATTCTGTTTATCGATGAAGCCGATTCGTTGCTCTCCAAGAGGCTCACCGAAGTCACCCAAGGGTCCGAGCAAGCTATTAACTCGATGCGGAGCCAGTTGTTCATCTGCCTCCAGGAATTTCGCGGCGTGGTGATCTTTGCCACGAATCTGGTCGAGAACTATGATAAGGCGTTTGAGACGCGGGTACGCCATCTCCACTTCCCACTGCCAGACGAACACTGCCGACGAGAGATCTGGCGCAGACATCTGGTGCCACAATTGCCAGTGGCAGAGAACGTCTCCATCGATCAACTTGCAGCTTATGCTGACGACATCTGTGGTCGAGATATCAGAAATGCCGTCATTGACGCAGCAGTAAGAGTGGCTCGATATGGGAAAGCTCAGGTCGAACTACGTGACCTCATCGAGGCGGTAGAGCGGATTAAGGCGGCAAGGATCGCTGTCAAGTCTCATGACTGATATCCCCTCATAACTTGCCTCCTGCGGAGGCGGGTAATGGAGAGAGAGAGAGAAGCTTGCTGGGGATGTGTGAGAGCCTCCCAGGCTCTCACACATCCCCAGGCAGGGTTCCCCAAACTCCGGCGGGAGGACTGCGTCCCCCTGTTACCTGTCCCCCAGACAGGGTTCCCCCTACTGAATAGTTACAACAAATCACCTCTCACTTGCCTGCACTGTGGGGAAGCAATTAGAGAAACAAATAACCTTATGGTTGAAATAGATGATAATGAACTGGAGCATTTAGTAGGCACTGTACATAAAGGCTGCTTCAGACCAATTGATAGGGTACTCGGTATTATTAAAAGCTGGTTTTCTGAAAAATATGACTTTCTCAAAGCTTTCGATGGAATAACATGGGGCAAAGCTATTATAGAAGGCCAATCGGTCTTTAACCACAAATCATTTGCTACCGGTGATTATTATGGATGGGATCCAGAATATCAATATAACAAAGAAGGAAATTATTGTATCAAAGTAAATTTAGAAGATGGATCATATCGATACATAAAACGAAGAGGGAAAGTCTCCAGATTCACGGAAAAAATAGCCAAGGAAGATGCCGAATTTTTCAACAACTCATTTGAAGAAGCTAGGGAAAAAAGAGATTCCTTTTGCTACACTTCTCTAAATGATATATTTGGTCCGTATTCCACTCTAATAAGTAAAAAGGTTGATAATGAGGCATGCCTAGAATGCATCTCAGCAGAACCAGTAAGATACAGTAATCTAATTGGGAAGGCACATAATAATTGCAAAAACTATTACGCTCCGCTATGTCTTCTAGTCCATCCTGAAACAAGAGAATGGATTACAATTAATTCTCATGTGGTACTCCTTACTGATCCGTTACATCTAATGGATTTCATGGAAAACTGGAAAAAAGCAAATATAAAAATAGGCGAGTATGAGATCGATATTATTGAAAATGACGAAGAATTTGATATTAAAATGCGAGAGTTTTTTAAGGCTCGGTTAAATGTGATAGTTGATCCCTTAATAAACCACCAAAAGAGGTTTATCAAAGGTATACCTGTCATGAATTTCCAGGAACTTATCCAAGATTTATCAGCACGACATGTCTTATCAGAACAGGAGAAATATCAGCAGCAAGATTTTATCGAGATACCTGAAGGAGTGACGTTCGGATATGAATTCAAAGGACAAATATTGAAGGTGCGTATATTATGCAAAGTCAATAATATGGCTCCTCCAATTGGACAAGAGGAATACTTTACAGTACCAGGATCCACAGATGCAATATTCATGGCGGATGGGATTCGTTCAGCGTTCCCAGCTATCCTTGTTGACGAAGAATTAGATGCTTTAAGCATTTTACAGACTGCTGAAGACATAATAGCACCTGCTGCCACTGGAGGTATGCAAACGGCAAGACAAAATCTATGGATTGACTTGCTTGGGAAAGCGTCTATAGTTCTTATAAGCTTTCCTAATAATGATGCGGGCCAAGAGGCATCAAAATGGTGGATAGCACACCTACCTAACGCGAAAATATGGCCTATGCCAAAGGAATACAGAAAATTAAATGAGATGCTCATGATGAAATTTGATATAAGGGGATGGATTTTATCTGGTTTAGAAGAAGGATTACCCAGATAGTAGAGGGCGTTTCATAACTGGGGATCCTCCCAAAGATGAGCTAAGATGCGTTTGGGAGAACGGATGAGATCAGGACGGTGAACCTGCCAGGCAGTTAAAACAACGACAATAGAGGCGGTAGAGGTCAAGGCCACTTGCCGGACGATGGCTGACTAGCCCGAGTAAAGAAGTCGTTGCAGACGAAAGAAGAGAAACACGCAGCCAAAGAAGCGAAGAGTGGAGCTGCGTTTGCCCACTACCTCTTTGGTCCACGTTGGCGGCAGACACGAGCGGCTCTTTTGTCGTCTGGGTTTCCAGGAGCGGGACCGACAGTGGCATAGGAATCCTTTCGGTGCCAAGCTAGGATGGGCGCACTATCGATGATCAGATCGCGAGCGGCAATCAGGGGGCTATGGACGGCACACCAGACGGTGAGCACGAAGAGGCTCTCAAAAGTGGGCGCGCCTGCCGCTTGCCAGCGCTTATAGAGTTGAGAAAGGCTGGGGATGTGTGGTTTCCCATGGGCTTCCAGAGGCAAGCCACAAGCTCAGGTCAGAGCGGGCCAACTCTCCAGCCAGTCACGCATGTCCTGGTAGGAAAGTCGCCATAGCATTTTGAGCAAGGCGATCAGCACCAACGACTCTTCGCGGTAGGTGCATGGGCGACCGCCTCCTCCTTTGGGCAACGGGGACGGACAGCGGGCCGCCATAAAGCCAGCAGATGCAAGGTTTCGATCAAGCTGAGGGCATCGATATGTAACGCCCACGCCCGGTGGGTCTGGGTTTGAGCTCCTCGACGGTGATATGATGGGGCCGGGACCGAGGCCTGTTGATTGCAAATAGTAGGCGTCCTCGACTGACTCCTTTGACGAGGGAGTTAGCTTCGTCTGGAGTCAGTTTACCCTACTTTTCCAAATTAGGAAACGCCCTCAGTGTATGATATACTAAAGTAGCCATCATTATCAAAGGAGATCATAGACCATGGACGAGTCAAGCTCAAGCCCTGAGAGATTACACCCGGGAACGCCTGCCGAAGAAAATGCCCAGATATTGGCAGAGAGATCAGGCCCTCAACAAACTGCTCGGGTACCAGCGACCTCAGCTACCGGGCCGACTCCAGGTGCTTCGACAAGCATAGCGGCACCCTTTTCTCAATCGACGGAAGTAACTGCCACGGAACACAGACAGGTCTATGGCACGGCGAAAACGGAAAATCTGCGCGATTCAGGCGAGTGGCGTATCATTCTACCTGCTTTTGTAATACTTTTATGTCTTGCTCTACTGGCTGTGCCACTTATTATTTTGATACCACTTTTTGCCAATTCGCTCGATGTCACTGCCCAGACACACGGCCTTGTCTGGTTGTGGATCGTCATGATCATTCTTGAGGTAGCTATTGCCGCTTTCATCATTAGAGGCCTGGTCAAAATATTCTTGACTCAAGCCGGGAACTACCGGGGCTAAATTTCAATGGAAATTAGCCGCGTAACTCCTCTGCAAGCAGCGCAAGCTCACGGTGTGGTCATTGTCATTGATGTTATTCGCGCCTTCACTGTTGCAGCATATGCCTTTGCTGGAGGAGCCTCTCGCCTCTGGCTGGTATGCACGGTAGAAGAGGCGCAAGCATTACGCGCTAAGAACCCTCAGGCACTGCTAGCAGGCGAGATAGGTGGACGCCTGATCGATGGCTTCGACTTCAACAACTCTCCATCTCTGATAGCAGCCGCCGATATTCGTGGACGTGTGATTATTCAGCGTACCGGTGCAGGAACACAGGGGGCCGTAAATGCTGTCAATGCCACTCACCTGCTGCTTTGTTCGCTGACAAACGCCCACGCCACTGCCGTCTATGCACGTAAGTTGGCCGAGTCAGCAGAAAGGCTTGTAACGCTGCTGCCAACAGCTGCCTTCGAGGATTCCTATCACGACGAAGATGATGTCTGTGCTGACTACCTGGAAGCATTATTGCAGGAGCGAGACGATGCAGCAGAGGTGCTGGCCGGAGGCATTGCTTATTTACACGCCATTGAACGTTTCCAGTGGTTCGAGCCAGGCAATTCAGATGCACCCCTCGCAGATGTCGCAGCCATTCTGGCAACCGATTGCTTCAACTTTGCTATGGTTGGCACACCTATAACCTCTGATTTGATAGTCCCCTCTACGCCCCACCAAACCCTACATCCGGCTTCAACCTCTTCTTCTGCAATGCCAAATTCTTCCATCAATTCGGAGTCCTTCAGGCTCGTTGAGGTAAGAGCTGTAGATTGTTCTGACCTTCTGGTGTGACGGGCAATGGACAGAGCAACCGCACGACTTCTTATTGACTGCCAAGAACGATGAGGTAAAGCCGTCAGAGTATCATGCCTGGTAGACTGAGGGTACATATCTCGTAAGATCGCATCTTCTTCTTTTTACCAGTTTGATCCTGCGCCATTGCCACGGAAAAAGAGGGCATACTCAGTGTAGTACTCACCAACTAGGACTGGCGACCACTCTATAGATAGGTTTCGTTACGCCCTTGACTCATGTGTTTATCCGTTCTCATTGATAGACACTAATCCGCCTTTAAATACCCCAGGATGAAGAGGCAATACGCCAGAGCGGTCATATCGACTGTTTAAGCTATCATTTCATACCCCGCGTGTTTTTAAGCCCCACAAAACTACCTAGAATGAAACTATTTGACAATATGGCATTCATTATATATTGATAAATAGACTTGAATTCTCTAGATTATTATGATATTATTTCTTGGACGGGACTTACCGTCGCATGAACCGTTGTGGTGCTGCTATTCATCCAGTGACTGAAGCAACGCAGCAAGTAAGGGAGCATTCAAATGACTACGTTTGATGGATCAATGTATGATGAGGACGAGAATACAGTGCTGGTTATGAAAAGGATCCATGTAACATTGGAACCAAAACACCCAAAGGTGGTCACCCGTCTTCAAAGAGGTGACAAGCTTTTCATTACAAACAAGAGTGGACCACACATTTCATATTTAAGTCCTGTGTATATCGATCAAGCGTATATCCAGGGATACCAAGATGCTGCGGATATGTTAGTCGCGCTTATGATAGAGGATAGTAGCTACCTTGATAGTTTCGCATACCCGGTGATCTTTCTGTATCGGCAATGCATTGAGCTGAGCTTGAGGGAACTCATTCGTGAGGGAAATAAAATACTTGACAGACCTCGTGAAGGGAAACTTGGTTTTCCCACAATCCATAAACTTGACCTCTTATGGAGCAAGTGTGAAGGCATTCTGAAAGATCCTCGCCTGGGTATAGCTGATCAGGAGACGTCCGAAGAAATGGAAGTGATGGGAGAGCTTATCGAGGAGTTTAAGGCGGTAGATCCTGAGTCAATGACATTTCGGTACCCGGCGAATAGTCCTGATTGGGAGAAAGTCGACGTGCCTCATTTTAAGGAGATCGCGGGGAAGATGGCTTGTTTCTTTAGTAGCGTAGGCGATTACATAGATGTCATAGCAAATGCTGTGTAACAGCACCTAGCAGAAAGCCCCGTAAGCCAGGTCCAGACTGGGTTTAGCGCCTTCTCATTGTACACGGTTGCACAACAATCGCTATGGCATCCTCCATTCAGCAGATAGGTTTATAGCATGTACCAAGCACGCTATAAGCACTCACTATAAATCCCCTTCATGTTTTAACTGCTGGATAATTGCATTCACTTTATCCTTGCCGATTGTAATGCCCTTATGTCGGTCAAGGATATCGACAATTTTGCGTAAACTTATCTCTGGTTCTTGTTTTGCTCGTCGCGCTTCTAACTCCTTAATTCTCTCCGCCTGTTTTGCAACCGATTATAGAGAGCCATAACGCCTTCATACAGGACTCCATCATTTTGATACAAAGTCTCAACACGTTGCAGAATATCCCGTGCAGTCTGTTGAAGATCGGCAATATCACCAGTATTCTGACGAACCTTCTTAGCATTCCAGTTATGCGCTTCCACTAACTCATTATGCGCTTTTACCAGCCCACTATTGCTACCTTTTAGAATTAAAAGACGCCCCAGCGCGTTATCCAGAATGTCAGGCGGCAAACAGGAGGGTTAATCCCTGGCCTATATGTCTAGCCTCATCAATTAAAGACGTATACTGACGCAAACAGTGGCGAGATATTACCTATGTAGATGTAGAGAAGAGATACCTCTAAACCGTTACTAAAATCTACTGTTTTTGGGCGTTATCTTTAGCTATCATATGCTATCCGCACAATCGGAGCATAGTCTCTGTCGAATAGGATGACCGAAGCTTGATAGAATTGCGCCAACCATTCAGGTAGATTCTTCCTGCGTAAAGCAAGCGGCCCCGAGGGACCGGCGGTGGTAACCGTAGCACCGCAACCGCGCCAATATATGACACGGCTTTCACTGCTGCGTTAGCAATGGAAGGATGATACACGCGCTCTGTGGCTTGAGCGTATCTGATGAGAGCTGCCCCAAGGCGGGCGATATTGAGCGAGGCGGCATAGTCTCTGGAGCCATTCCAGCGACAGGTGGGGTTCGAGCAAGCCAGCCAGGCTCCCCAATCATTGACGGTCCCGAGATGAGCAGGGGAGCGATAGGTGCTGGCAGGTTGACCGCACCGAGGACAGGTATGAGAGGTCTGGCGAGGCTGCTGCCATTCCAATCGGATGCCAGCTAGGTAGCATTTGTATCTGAGCACCCGCCACAGCTCGCCTCGAATTTGCGAATTGTTGCGCCAATTCCTCCACTTGCCACGGGCATCTTTGCCTCGTCCGGTGGATTTCATCGACTTGAGCGACTCTCCAGCAATCAGTTCGCAACCAGAAGCAGCGGCAAGCAGGAGCAGGACATTGGCTGCTAGATGCACCAGATCCTTGTTTCTCGCCTCATACTTTCGAAAGCCTCGAGCGATCTCCCGGCGCAACACCCCCAGTTGTCGTGTGGCTGGCTCCCGCCTGGGATCGCCTTGGGGGAAAGAATCACGGCGGGCTTCCAACTTGGTCACCTTCGTCTTGAGGAGATCTATTTGCCGCCGGGTGCGGGCTTGTCGCCCATCAAAAGGCCCTGTATCCAGAAAGAAGGGGCGCGCCAATTGATGGCCCTCAAGATCCACCATGCTGGCGGTCACCAACGTTCGCACGCCCCAATCAAACCCAAGCACAGAGTGTATGGAGGACCATAGGGCTACGTCGGGGGCACGAACCTGGACGATAAAATCGAGGACCGCGTAGCGCGTTCCATCCGCCTCCTTGATTTCCCGTAAGCTGGGAGCCAGCGCTTCTCCCTGTTTGAGGCGAGCGATGACCGGCTCAGGCAGAGCCAGTTTTACGGTGTTTTCCCGCCATCGGCGCGACCAGCTGCCCTCCTCAGAAGGAGTGCGGATGGCGAGAGTGGCCTGCTTGCGCTCCAGATCGAGGGACATGCGATAGGCCTGGCCCATAGCGCCACCGTCGTCTCCCGCATAGGGCAGCAACCCAGCCTGCTGGAGGGGAATCGCCTGCATCTCTTCATAGGTGTCGGGGAAGCAGCCATTGGTGAGGTAGAAATTACATGACTGCTCAATGAGGCTTTGCAGCTCGACGGCGCTGCCTCCATCGGAGGTTTCTTCACGCAGTTCAGCTAGAGCCTGCTTGATCGCTTTGCGATTCTTCCCCGCTCTCCTCGTTTCCGTTTTGGGCTGGATCATGCCTTGCTCCAGAATGGGCAAGATCAGGGCAAACTGCTTTTTCCGCTCGGCTTGTCCGCGTAAGATGCGACCCGCTTGCTCCGCTTCACATCGCCATTGCCGGTCTCCGTGAGGATTACTTGATCCGATCATGGCTGTGACCTCTTTGTAAGCATATTTATTGTCCCGCTTCCCAAAGGCGTCAAGCTGCGGCCAGAGGGCGACTACCGTCGCATTGATGACTTGCCGCGAGACATCCAGTAGCCGCAAGGCATCTGCCTGTGCTTCATCGGGGAGTCTGAGCGGGTAGCTTAGGGATTGCTGATCACGGCCTGAGCGCACTTCAAGAGTTCCTTTTGCTTGTGCGAACGCATTCCATACAATCGACCAGAAAATGAGGCAATAAGGGCCAGCAGGTCATCAGTCAGTTCCTGCTCTGGTGTTTTGTCTTCTCCCGGTTCTAAAACCGTGAAGGTGACGCCATAACTGTCAAAAAGCACTTGGAGGTATTCTTGCCCGAAACGGGTCAACCGATCGGCATAAGTGACAGCAATCTCGCCGACTTGATCCTCAATTACCAGCTTCAGCAGTCGGCTCAATTGTTTGCGTGAGGCTTTGAGGCCGCTGCCAATGTCGGAGAGGACCAGCGTGGTCGCGCCTTTTCGTTCCTCCTTTGCCCAAGCTTGAAGCCGGGCAAGTTGGGTTTCCAGATCGTCCTTTTGCCCCTGCCCACTGACCCGTCCATAGAGCACGATCAGCCGCTCATTGGATTTGCCAACCAGCCGCTCAATCTCGGATCGTGGGACGCGGGCTTCTTGTCCCACCCACACCGCGTGAATTTTTCCCTGTTTGATCCACTTGCGCACGGTAAAGGGGTGCAATCCTAACTCGTGGGCCGCTTTGCTCACCCGCAATAGCTTCGGTTCGTCTTGTTTCATCCAGCCAAAAACCTACCTATAGATA
>WNGK01010713.1_pt1 | contig 11465 bp, 7 predicted proteins | sample 5400601 | NCBI WGS metagenome assembly WNGK01 (sample SAMN13153376, study PRJNA577476) | soil metagenome | isolation source: 60 cm soil or saprolite under Garry oak tree replicate 1 | place: USA:California | collected 2016-06-15
CTTCGCAACGAGCGCCCGAGCCACATCGTGGCGCCGGCCTTTCATCTCAGGCGTGAAGATGTGGAAGCGAGCTTCCGCGACAAGCACGAGACTCTTCCCCCAAATCGAAACCTGGAGAACCGGCCGGCGCTGGTAAGCGAGGCCCGTGCGGTTCTCAGGCAGCACTTCGAATCGGCGGATGCCGGAATCACGGGCGCGAATTTTCTCGTGGCGGAAACCGGAACGGCGATCATCGTCACCAATGAGGGCAATGGCGATCTGACGCGGCTGCTGCCGCGCACGCATATTGTGGTTGCCGGAATCGAGAAGATCGTGCCGCGGCTGGAAGACGCTTCCATCCTGCTCCGCCTTCTGACGCGTTCGGCGACAGGACAGGAGATCACCTCCTATGTGAGCTTTATGAGTGGACCCAAACGCGCCGGCGACGCCGATGGGCCGGAGGATTTCCACGTCGTATTGCTCGACAATGGCCGGAGCGCGCTGCTCGCCAGTCCCGCGCGCGAAGTGCTGCACTGCATCCGTTGCGGCGCGTGCATGAATCATTGCCCGGTCTATGGCGCCATCGGCGGTCACGCCTATGGCGCGACTTATCCGGGTCCTCTGGGGGCGGCCCTCGATCCCGGTCTCGACGGTTTGGCCAAGACCTATCACCTCCCCAATGCAACGAGCTTCTGTGGCCGCTGCGAATCTGTTTGTCCCGTAAAAATCCCGCTCACCCGCATCATGCGGCACTGGCGCAATGAGAATTTCGCGCGCGGTATTCCTTCTTCGGCTTTCAATACCGGATTGAAACTTTGGAGTTGGGTGGCGCTTCGCCCGAGCCTCTATGGGATGGCAGTGCGCGGGGTGGCCAAAGTGATGTGGCTGATCACTGGACGCCAGGGGCGGCTGCGCTCGCTCCCCGTTCTGTCGGGCTGGTTCCTGGTTCGCGATCTCGCCAAACCCGCAGCCGAAAGTTTCCAGTCGCAGTGGAAAAAACGCCGCGCGGGAAATCGCCCATGAGCGCCGCGCGCGAAGCGGTCCTGCAGGCGATCGCCCGAGGCCGGCCGCCAGCGCGCGCCGTTCCGGGTTATCGTCTTCCGTCTTGGACCGTCGATCCCGCCGCCCATTTCATCGCAAAGGCAAAAGCCAGCGTTGCGCATGTTCATGAAATCAAATCCGCAGGAGAGGTACCCGCTTCGATCTGGTCAATCATGATGGAGATGCGGCTTCGTCCGCACCTGCATGTTCCCGAGAATTCGCCACTGCAAGCGCTTGCCTGGGATCGCGCGCCCGGATTGATTTTGACGGCGGCTCCGCCCGACGGAAATGCATGCGCCGCTGCCGCGGCCGATTACGGAATTGCCGAGACCGGCACCCTTGTCTTCCTCTCAGGGCCGCGCAGTCCCTCGTCTTGGCATTTTCGCCCCGGCTGCGAATTCGCACTGGTGATGCGCGACACTATTGTTCCGCGCTTCGAAGATATCGCCGCCATTCTGACCGCCGGGCCACGCATGCCGGCCACGCTCAATCTCGTGACCGGCCCCTCGCGCACCGCCGATATCGAACAGACCATCGAATTGGGCGCGCACGGCCCTCGCGACGTGCATATCCTTATCGCCGAATAGTTTTTTCCTCGGCGCCACCTTCCATTTACCTTATGCGGGAAGCTTGGCCTAAACGCGCCATTAAGTTGTGCACCCTATCTTCGGTTGAACGCGAAGCACTGTTTCAAAGACAGCTTGGGGGGATGTATGCGCGCGCGCCAATCGTTGTGGACGGCCCAGCAGGGCTGGACCGGCAAATCCGAGGGTAAGGCCGATCTTTTGCTCGTCTTCGGAGGCACGGCCGCGGTGACAGACAAGAGCCGGTGGGGCGATGTGTTGCGCCGCCACCCGGGGGCCATCGTCCTGGGCTGCAGCACCGGCGGCGAGATTCACGGCTCCGACGTTCTCGATGAAAGCCTCTCCTTGACGTCATTGTCGTTCGATCGCACGCGATTGAAAAGTGCTGAAGCGGCGGTAGCGAATGCAAGTGACTCTTTCGAGGCGGGCAAGAAGATCGGCAAGCAGCTTGCGGCCGCCGATCTGAAAACAATCTTTGTCCTTTCCGATGGCACGCGCGTGAACGGCAGCGAACTCATCCGGGGTGTGCGCGCTCATGCTGGAAGCAAAGCGGTGATCACCGGCGGCCTCGCCGGCGATGGCCCCCGCTTTGGTACGACCTATGTCGGCTTGAACGATGCACCCGCACCCGGGCGAGTCGCGGCCGTGGGTTTCTACGGCGATGCGATCGCCGTAGGCCATGGCAGCGCGGGAGGCTGGGACGTGTTCGGTCCGGAACGCCAGATCACGCGCTCCAAAGGCAATGTGCTTTACGAGCTGAACGGAAAGCCGGCACTGGATTTGTACAAGCATTATCTGGGCGACGATGCCAAGGGGCTTCCCGGCAGCGCGCTTCTGTTTCCGCTGAAGGTATTTCCGCCTGATCGTCCCAACGAAGCTTTGACCCGCACCATCGTCGCAGTCGACGAACAGGAGCGCGCAATGACGTTCGCGGGGGACATGCCTCAAGGTTATTGCGCGCAATTGATGCGCGGCAATTTCGATCGGCTGGTTGAAGGAGCCGCCGATGCGGCGCACCAAGCGGCTCTGCCGCTCCCGGGTGATCGCGTCGCCATACTGGTCAGCTGCATCGGGCGCAAACTGCTTCTTGGCCAGCGGATCTGCGAGGAGGTGGAGGCGGTGAAGGATGTGTTCGGCGATGGTACGGCGCTGACCGGCTTTTATTCCTATGGCGAGGTGTCGCCCCACGCCGCGACCGATTGCGCCGAACTGCACAACCAAACCATGACCATCACCGTGTTTGGCGAGACAGCTGGTGCATAAGCTTCTCCTCCGTCAATTGCGAGCGGCAGCGAAGAGCGACAGCAAGGAGGTTGATCTCCAGGCGCTCAGCGCGATCGTCGATCAGACCTATGCCGAGTTCGATCGCGAGCGCCGGCTGAACGATCGCGCCGCGACGCTGATGGAAGAGGAACTCAAGGCTGCCAACGCACAGGCCAAGCGCGAACACGATACGGTGCTCGCCGCCATCCTCGGCCATGCATCCGATGGCATGGTGGTGATTGGCGAAGGCGGCAGCGTGGTTATTGCGAATGCCGCCGCCGAGAGGCAGTTCGGAGCGCGGGCGGGGGGGCTTGCGGGCTTCTCGCTTGGGCGGTTGCTGGGTGCTGAGGCCCATCGGGTTGCGCAGGGCGAATATGCTCCCGGCGAGCTGCCGGAACTTTCGGGCACGAGGCTGGACGGCCGCGTGTTTCCTGTCGAGTTTTCCTGTGCAAGTCTCGACATGGCCGACGGCCAGCGTCAGCTTTGGATGGTGCGCGATATCTCGGAACGCGTGCGTGCGCAACGTGAAATCATCGAAAGCCGCATGCGTTTCCAGGATTTCGCCGAGGCTTCATCGGATTGCTTCTGGGAGATGGATCACACGCTTTGCCATGTCGAAGTGAGTTCCGCAGCAGAGTCCAACCTTGTTACGCGGCTGCCGAGCTTGCTGACACCCGCACCCGGATCGCGCGTTCCACCCGGTGTTGCCGAAGACAGCTGGCGCTCGCTGCGCCAGCACCTTTCTGCACGGCAACGCTTCCGTTTGCGGCTCGATCTCAAAGGCGACGACGGCGAAATCCTGTATGTCTCTGTGAGCGGCAAGCCGGCCTTCGACCTCGAAGGCCGCTTTAGCGGCTATCGGGGGACGGCTCGCGACGTCACCACGGAACTGGTGGCGCGGGAAGCCGCGCGCCGCGCCGAGCGTCGTCTGATCGAGGCGATGGATGCCGCGCCTTGCGCGGTGGCTCTTGTGGATTCGGATCTCCAGCTGGTCAGCGGCAATTCCGCGTTGAGGACTCTGGCCTCCGCGATAGAAAAAAGGCTGCCGTTTGGACGCGCATTCTGCGCGTTTCTGATGACATCCTTGAATGTCGAAGCCATCTCACCCGAAATTCTGCGCCGCCTAGCCGATACCGGCGAGATGCGGGAAATCGAAATCGGCGGTTCGTGGTATCTCGTCGCGGCCTGCGGCCTCTCCGACGGCGGCATGGTGCTTACCTTCTCGGACATTTCCGTTTTGAAGGGGCGCGAAGGCGAACTTGCCGAGGCCAAATTGTCCGCCGAATCCGCAAGCCGGCTCAAGTCGCAATTCCTCGCCACGATGAGTCACGAATTGCGCACGCCCCTCAACGCCATATTGGGCTTTTCGGAGGTGATCCGCGATGGCGTCTTCGGCCGCAACGAGACGGCGGCAGAGAAATATGCGGAATATGCCGGCTCAATCCATACCAGTGGACGACACTTGCTGGCGCTGATTTCGGAAATTCTCGACCTTTCGAAGATCGAAGCGGGAAGTTATGTCCTCGACAGGCGGACGCTCGATTTGCGGGAGATGGTGCGAAGTGCGCTCACGATCGTCTCGCCTGCCGCGGCGAACGCCGGCGTCGACCTTCGATCGACGCTCCCCGACGCCGAAGTCTGGTTTGCCGCCGACGAAAGGGCCGTGCGCCAGATCGCCATCAATCTGCTCGCCAATGCCGTAAAGTTTACGCCGCGAGGCGGGCGCGTGACCGTCGAGGTGAGCGCTGCCGATGCCATGGTGGAATTCGCCATCAGCGATACCGGGATCGGGATCGCCCAGGAGCATCTGCCCGCTGTGTTCGAGCCCTTCCGCCAGGTGGATTCGAGCATCAGGCGACGGCATGAGGGCACCGGATTGGGCCTGGCCATCACCAAAAGGCTGGTGGAGCTTCATGGCGGCACGATCACCCTGCAAAGCGAACTGGCCGTCGGAACCACGGTGTGCGTGCGATTGCCAGGACGCCTTGCCGAGGTGGATTTCCCCACCGCTAAAGGTGCCGCAGCTTAGGGCTGTTCTTCTCCTGCGGCCTTGCACCACCTAACCCGCGGGAGTTACTAGCATCTCGACCCAAACGAGATGCCGTTATCCCCGTCATGACCATCGAGCCGTCGCCAGAAGGATCCGCTACGCCGGCATGGCTCGCCAGGGTTCCGCGCGTCTTCCGGCACTATAATTACCGGCTGTTCTTCGCTGGCCAATTGGTCACCCTGCTGGGCACCTGGATTCAGAGCGTAGCCCTGGCCTGGCTGGTCTACCGGCTGACTCATTCCTTGATTCTGCTGGGCGTCGTTTCCTTCGTGTCTCAGGCGCCAATTTTCTTCGTCACCCCTTTCGCGGGCATGATCGCCGACCGCCACGACCGCCGCTCGGTCTTCATCGTGACCCGGACTCTGTCCATGTTGCAGGCCGCGATCCTGACTGTGCTGACGCTCAGCGGCCACATCGAGATCAACGCCATCATCGTGCTTGCGCTCGCGCTTGGCATCATTACGGCCGTCGAAGTCCCGGCCCGCCAGTCCTTCACCGTGGATATGGTGGGGCGGGAGGATTTGCGCCAGGCTATCGCCTTCAACGCCATGATGTTCAACCTCGCGCGCACCGTTGGACCGGCGATCGGTGGGGTGATCGTGGCGGCCATCGGAGAAAGCCTGTGTTTCCTGTTGAACACCGTTTCTTCCGGTGCGGTCTTGACGAGCCTGTTCCTGATGCGGGTCGAGCGGCGCGGCGAACGGCCCACGAGCAAGCCCTGGGACGATCTGAAACAGGGATTCGTCTATGTCACGCGCCATCCGCACCTTCGAATGGTGCTGTTCCTGTCGGCGACCTGTTCCTGTTTCGGAACGTCCTATCTTGCCCTCATGCCGGCCTTCGCGCAGGACATCCTGCATCAGGGAGCGGACGCTCTGGGCTATGTCATTAGTGCCTTCGGCGCCGGCGCCGTTACCGGAGCCGCGCTCGTCTCCAGGCTGCCGGAGCGCCATCTGCCGCTGACGCCTACGATCATGGCGGTGGTCTTGGGAGTGAGCCTGATCGTCTTCGCCAACGCGCATTCACTCCTCGTTGCGATCCTTTTGGTGATCCCGACGGGCTTTGCCTATGTCGGCATCGCGGTCTCCAGCAATACGCAGGTACAGACCCTTAGTGAGGACGCGATGCTGGGGCGGGTGATGGCGTTCTACGCCATGGGTGCGTTGGGAAGTCCGCCGCTCGGCGCGTTGCTGCTAGGCTACATCTCCGATCTTATCGGCGTGTCCAATGCGTTCATGATGAGCGGCGCTGTCTGCCTTATTGCGGCCGGCATCTCCCTGATGAGCTTGCGGCGTCGCGGCATGATGAACCTTAACGAACTCCCCGAGGCGCAGGAGCCATGAGCGCCGAACACGCACCGGGCGAAATTTTGGGGGCGCTTCGCCGCGCCACCGCATTGCATCAGCTGGGACGGCTCGATGAGGCGGAACACCTCTATCGCCAAGTGTTGGGAGGCGCGCCTGGTCAGGCCGATGCCCTGCACTTTCTGGGCGTCCTGATGGCCCAAACGGGCAGGCCCCTGGAGGCTGCCGTGCTGATCGATCGATCGATCTCTTTCGACCCGGCGAATGCCGGTGCCTTCTACAATCGCGGCAATGTCCTGCTCGATCTCAGGCGCTTCGATGAGGCGCTGGCAAGCTATGATTCCGCGCTTCTCATTCGAAGCGACCATCTGGGCGCCCTGATCAATCGCGGGGCCGCGTTGCAGAAGCTGAACCGGCTGCAGGACGCTCTTTCCAGCTATGAACGTGGTCTCGCTTTGGACCCCAATTCGACGACCCTGATGTTCAACAAAGGCAATACTTTGCGTGATCTCGGGTTTTTTGAAGAAGCAATCGCTGCTTATGATCGCGTGCTTCAACGAGAGCCTGAGAATCTCGGTGCCCTCAACAATCGCGGCGGCACATTCCTAAGAATGCGGCGGTTCGACAGCGCCCTGGCGGATTACGACTGCGCGACCGCGCTGAACCCCGCAGACGCCGAGCGGCATTACAACCGCGGCAACGCGCTCATCCGGTTGGGACGGAACGCCGAGGCGCTCGCCGCCTATGAACACGCGCTCGTTTTGAGGCCAGACTTTGCCGGCGCCCATCAGGCGCGGGGAAGCGCGTGTTTTGCCGCGGGCGATTATGAGAAGGCCTTTCTCGCCTATGACGCGGCGTTCCGGCTCGACCCCGATCTCGATTACCTCGAAGGCTACCGTCTTCACGCCAAGATGCATATTTGCGATTGGACGGCTCTGTCGGAAGAAATGGCCAGTCTCATTGTCCGACTGCGTGGGGAAAAACGCGCGGTCGAACCCTTCATGCTTTTGCCGGTTAAATCATCAGCCGAGGATCAGCTGCGTTGCGCGCGCATCTATGCCGCGGACAGATATCCCACAAATTCGTCCGCCCTGTGGAACGGCGAAAACTATCGGCACGACAAAATCCGCGTCGCCTATATGTCCGGCGAGTTCCGCGAACAGGCGACTTCCTATCTCACCGCCGATCTTTTTGAGTGCCACGACAGGACTGCATTCTCGATTTACGGAATAGCCACCGGGGCGAGCGACGGCAGCCCGATGCGTAAGCGGCTCGAGGCAGGGTTCGATGTTTTCGTCGACACGACGGCGAAATCCGATTTCGAGCTCGCGCATTTCATTCGCGAAGCGGAAATCGATATTCTGGTCAATCTCAACGGCTATTTCGGCCTGGACCGCACGGCGGTGTTTGCCGCGCGCCCCGCCCCCGTTCAGGTCAATTACCTCGGTTATCCGGGCACCATGGGGGCGCCCTATATGGATTACATCATCGCCGATCGGCATGTGATCCCCGATGGCGAGCCTGGCTATTATTCGGAAAGTGTGTGCCGGCTACCCGACACCTATCAGCCAAACGACCGCAGGAAGGCTGTCAGCAGCAGAATCTTCAACCGTGCCGAATGCGCGTTGCCTCAGACCGGAGTGATCTTCTGCTGTTTCAACAACAATCATAAAATTTTGCCGGACATGTTCGACGTCTGGATGCGCCTGCTCGCCGCAGTTGAGGGCAGCGTGCTCTGGCTGCTCGAAGGAAACGCGGCGGTCAGGCGCAACCTGATGGCCGAGGCCGAGAAACGCGGGGTCTCGTCCGAGCGGCTGGTCTTCGCTCCCATGATGCCGTTGGCGGATCATCTGGCGAGAGAGAGGCTGGCGGATATCTTTCTGGACACGCTTCCGCACAACGCGCACACCACCGCGAGCGATGCGCTTTGGTGCGGCGTGCCGCTGATTACGTGCCTGGGCAGCACGTTTGCCGGACGGGTCGCGGCGAGCCTCTTGAATGCGATCGGACTGCCGGAGCTGATCACCACATCGCTTCAAGATTACGAAACTCTGGCTCTAAAGCTGGCACGCGATCCCATGCTTCTCGCTGACGTAAAGGCCAAACTCAACCACAACCGGGACGGGTACGCATTGTTCGACACGCCCCGCTTCACGCGATACATAGAAGACGCGTATCGCATCATGTGGGAACGAGCCGCGCGTGGGCTGCCGCCAGCGAACTTCGATGTGGAAGCATGGCAGCGATGAACAACACGAGACCTCCACAATCGCCGCTGCTGCGCGCGCATTTTCAGACCCCCAGCGCCGACCTGATGGCCAAGCTGCGCCAGGCCTCCGGGTTGCATCGGCAGGGGCAGCTTGCCGATGCCGAACTGCTCTATCGCGAGGTCCTCGCCAGCGCCCCCGATCAGCCGGACGCGCTGCATTTCCTGGGCGTGTTGCAGACCCAGCGCGGCCGGCATGAGGCCGGCATTGCGCTGATGGATCGCGCCATCGCGATCAATCCGCGCAATGCGCCGGCGCAATACAATCGGGCCAACGCCCTGCGCGACATGGGCCGGACAGAGGACGCCCTCGCAGCCTACGATGCGGCGCTCGCGGTCAAGCCGGACAATATCGCGGCCTGGAACAACCGTGGCGTAGCTCTGCAGACATTGACGCGCTATGACGAGGCCCTCGCGAGCTATGACCGCGCGCTTGCGTTGAAATCCGATCATGTCGATGCGCATGTCAATCGCGGCAACGCGCTGATGGCCCTCGATCGTCACGCCGACGCGCTGACCGCCTATGGAGAGGCCGTGGCTCTGGCGCCGCAGGACGCCTCAGGCTTGTATGGCCGCGCGAATGCGCTGGCCAAACTCGGCCGGCCCGAAGAGGCGCTTGCGTTCTATGACCGCGCCCTGGCCGTGAACCCTGGCGACCCGCAAATCCTCAACAATCGCGGCAACACGCTTTCGCAGCTCAGCCGTTACGAGGAGGCGATCGCCGATTTCGGCCGCGCCATCGCGGCCTCTCCCAACAGCGCGGACGCTTTCACCAATCGTGGCGATGCCCTGATGCAGCTGAGGCGGTATGAGGAAGCGCTGGAAAATTACCGCCGCGCACTCGAGTTGGATGGGCTTTCTGCCAGCGCTCTGTATGGGCGCGGCTCGGCGCTGGTGGAACTCAAGCGCCACGGCGAGGTTGGCGCGACACCGCGCGCGCGACCGAAATGGTCGAGGGCATACGCGCCGGAAAACGCGTGGCGACGCCGCTTGTTCTCCTGGCGGTTTGCGATTCCGAAGCGGAGAAATTGCGTTGTTCCCAGATCTTGATGCAGGACAAATTTCCGCCGCGAGATGCATTGTGGCGAGGCGAGATCTATCATCACGATCGCGTTCGCATTGCCTATCTTTCCGCCGATTTGCGCACTCACCCTGTCGGCATTCTCATGGCAGGCGTGTTCGAACATCATGACCGCGCGCGTTTCGAGACGATTGCGATCTCCCATGGCCTGGACGACGGCGGCGACATGCGCGGCCGGCTGAAGCGCGCATTCGACCGCTTTATCGATGTGCGCGGAAAGAGCGATTCCGAAGTGGCCTCGCTCCTACGCGCGCTGGAAGTCGATATCGCCATCGATCTAACCGGGCTGACGGCAAGCGGACGCCCCGGAATTCTTGCCCACCGGCCCGCGCCGATCCAAGTGAATTATCTCGGCTTTGCGGGAAGCATGGGCGCGCCCAACATCGACTATATCCTTGCCGACAAGACCGTTATTCCCGAGAAGCAGCAGCAATATTATGCCGAGAAGATCGCCTATCTTCCCGATAGCTATATGCCGCATGATTCTAAGCGGGCGATCTCGGCAAACACTCCCTCACGAATGGAGCTGGGCCTGCCCGAAACGGGTTTTGTCTTTGCCTCTTTCAACAACAGCTACAAATTCGCAGCCACCATGTTCGACGTCTGGATGCGGCTGCTTCTTGGCGTCGAGGCAAGCGTGTTGTGGCTCCCGAGTGCCAATCCGGCGGCCATGCGCAATCTGCAACGCGAGGCCGACGCCCGGGGCGTCTCGCCCGAGCGTATCGTGTTCGCCCCTCATTTGCCCGCAAACGAAGATCACCTCGCACGCCTGCGCTCTGCAGACCTGTTTCTCGACACATACCCTTACAATGCGCACAGCACGGCGCTGGATGCGCTTTGGGCGGGTTTACCGGTCCTCACCATGAAAGGAGAGAGTTTTGCTTCCCGCGTCGCCGCAAGCCTGTTGAGCGCGGCGGGATTGCCCGATTTGATTGTAGACTCGCTCGATGCCTACGAATCTCTCGCGCTCGATCTGGCGCGCAATCCAGCGGCGCTCGCTGTGCTTAAGGAAAAACTCCGGCAGGGCCGCGATTCCTGTGCGCTGTTCGACACGGCACGGTTCACCCGCAATCTCGAAGCGGCCCTTGGGATAATGTGGGAGCGCACACAAAAGGGCAAACCGCCCATCTCATTGTCGCTCGACGATCCAGCACGCGCGTCGCCATGAGCGAGGCGTTGCTGCAAGACGCCTGGCGCTTGCATCAGGCAGGAAAATTTATCGAGGCCGCAAACCTTTATGCGGATGTTCTTCGCGCAAATCCCAGGAATTTCGACGCTCTTTATCAGCTGGCGATGATCTATCTCGCCAGCCGAAAATTTGCCGATGCGGAGCGCCTGTTTGCCGCGGCGGTTCAGATCAATTCGCAATCGCCGGATCTCTTTTACAATCGCGGATGCGCGCTGCAGGGTTTGGGCCGCAACACCGATGCATTGGCCGCATTCGCGCATGCGCTTGCGATGAAGCCCGATTTCACGGAAGCACGCAACAATCGCGGCGTCACGCTGCTCGCGCTGAAACGCTATCGCGAGGCTCTGGCCTGTTTCGACAGGGTCGCTGCCGAAAAACCCGGCATTGCGATGGTGCAGAACAACCGTGCCATGGCGCTCCTCGACCTGCAGGAGTTCGAGCAGGCGCTTGCTGCGACGGGGCTAGCGCTGGAAATCGATCCCGATAACGCCGAAGCACTCTGCCATCGAGGCGCCGCCCTAACCGCCCTCGGCCGACACCGGGATGCGCTTGCCGATTTCGACAAGGCTCTGTCGATCAATCCCGATTACGTCGAAGCACATATCCATCGCGGCATCGTGTTGGCGGTATTGGGCCGTCACGAGGAAGCGGTTGCGAGCTACAGCAAAGCGCTCGCCTTGCGTCCCGGAGACATCGATATTCTGTACA
>WNGK01012682.1_pt1 | contig 11464 bp, 9 predicted proteins | sample 5400601 | NCBI WGS metagenome assembly WNGK01 (sample SAMN13153376, study PRJNA577476) | soil metagenome | isolation source: 60 cm soil or saprolite under Garry oak tree replicate 1 | place: USA:California | collected 2016-06-15
CCGTAGCGCACTCCTTTACGCTGATCGGCTCGGCTTTCCACCTGGCTCCCGGAGGCGCATGGTTTCCGCCGTTCGTGGAAATGACCATCGCCGCGTCGATCGTGTACATGGCGCTCGAGAACATCATGGGCATCAACCTAGCTCGCCGCATGCTCATCACCGGCTTGTTCGGCCTCGTGCACGGATTCGGATTTTCGTACGGCCTGCAGGAAAACCTGCAGTTTGCCGGCACCCATCTGCTGGTCTCGCTGTTCGCATTCAACATCGGAATCGAGATCGGTCAGCTCATGGTCCTTGCGCTCATGCTGCCGGCCCTCCTGGTTGTCCGGCGCTACGTGCTGCCCGGCCGGGTCGGCATGATCATCCTGTCGGCCCTCGTCGCGCAGACCGGATGGCAATGGATGACCGAGCGAGGGAGTGCCCTCCTCAACGCGCCATGGCCGCGCCTGAGCATGGCGGGGCTCGCTACGCTCGCCTTCTGGATCGCAGGGCTCCTGTTGGCAGCGGCCGGCTTGCGATTCATCGCGAAACGGCTGCGCTTCGACGCGACCCCCATAGCGGCGTCGCTGCAAAGAGGCACGGCGGACTGATCGGCCGCGACCTACCGCGACTCGCTTCGACCCGCACCCGGGTTACGCTTGCGGCTCGCGAGTGCAGCGCCGAGATTGTTGCGAATCTCCCCAGAGGTGGGATTGGCCTCCAACGCCTTCTGGAACTGCGCAATCGCCTCCTCGATTCGGCCGCTGCGCGCCAGAATGATGCCGAGGTTGTTGCGCGCGTCGGCGTACTGTGGCTTGAGCTCCACGGCCTTGAGGAACTGATCGCGGGCTTCGTCCACCTTCCCGAGTTCGGCCAGGAGAACTCCGAGACTGTTATGAGCCTCGGCGTACTCGGGTCTGAGCGCGAACGCCATCCTGAGCTGGACGATGGCCTCGTCGACCCGCCCCTGAGGCGCCAGGGCCTCGCCGAGGTTGTAATGGGCTCCGGCCAGGCCGGGATCGATCTCCACCGCGCGCTGATAATGTGCGATCGCCTCGTCGAGTTGCCCGCGGCGGGCGAGGAGCAACCCGAGGTTGTTGTGTGCCTCGGCGTACGAGGGCTGGAGCTCGAGCGCCTTGCGATACTGCTCGAGCGCCTCATCGATGCGTCCGCGGCTTGCAAGCACCAGGCCCAGATTGTTGCGCGCCTCGGCGTAGTTCGGCTTGAGGGCAAGCGCCTTCTCGACATGGCCGGCGGCTTCGGAGAATGCGCCGCGCGAGATAAGGACGCCGGCCAGGTTGTTTTGCACCATCCAGCTCTCGGGGTTAGCTTCGATCGTCGCCCGGTACAGCGACTCGACGTCGGCGTAGACATGGCTCTGTTTCCACGTCAGGACGGCCAGTGTCGAAAGCACCGCCAGGCAGATCACGCTGCGCGTTGCCCGCCCCCACAATCCCAACCGCTGGAGCAGCCGGGCCGATCCGGCTGCAGCGAGGGTGATCAGGCCTAGGCTCGCCAGGTACTGGAAGTGATCGGCGACGAACGAGAAGAGGAACGGATAGACGTTGAAGAAGCCCAGCGCCGGAAAGAGCGTCCCGGCGAAGTACAGCAGGCCTGCCAGCGGCCCGCGCGAGTACCGTCGCAGGCCCCACGCAACGGCCAGGACGGCGATCGTGGCAGCAGGGTAGACGTACTGCCACCACACGTCTTGGCTGACGCTCCAGCGCGGGTAGATGAAGACGAGGTTCACGGGCCAGAGCAGCTTGCCGGCGTAGAACCACAGTGCGCGCCCGGCGATCAAGCCACGCTCGATCGGGGTGAGATCGAACGCCGCGCCCTCCGCTCCGACGAGGCTGCGCTCGACCCATACGGTAGACAGCCCCGCTGCGACGCCCAGGATGAAGAAAGGAACAAGCGGCAGGACATCGCGCCGCCATGACACGCGCCCGCGCTGCCACCACGCGATCAGCAGCAGGGCGAGAGGCAGCGTCGCCGTCACGGTCTTGCTGCAGAGCGCCAGCACGAAGAGCGCGAGCGCGATTGCGTACGCACCGGCATTCGCCTTCTCCCTGTAGCGCAGCCAGGCGATCGCCGCGCCGAGGTAAAACACCGCGGACAGCGTATTTTTGATCTCGGTGATCCAAGCCACGGACTCCACCTGTACCGGGTGGAGCGCGAAGATTGCCGCCGCGAAATAGGCTCCCGGGATGGCCAGTCGGTAAAGAATCAGAGCGTATCGCCCCACAGTCGATGCTGCACCCAGAAGAAAGTGTGCGTGAGCGGATAGTACTGTTGGGTGGCGCCCGGAGTGGACCAGATGCTCCAGAGGCCCTGCCACGATCGGAGATCGGGACGCGTCACGTGGGCCGCGTCATCCCAGATGAAGCCGCCGTTCCAGACGGGCTGGTAGACGATCAGGACGGCCATCGACAGCGCGACGACGAAGAGCCAAAAGCGCGGCGGCAAGGGGGCCGTCGCGGACGACGGCGACGCGACGTTCGGCAAAGACGGAGCTTCGGCCGAACCCCGCTCGTTTTCACCGGCGACCGGCATGCCTGTGTCTATCTATCAAGGTGTGTAGAGTTCTCGGCGGAAATCGATCTGAGGATCGGGCCACTTGCGCCACGATATGTTCAGGAGATCGCGGGCCCACAACACCAGCGACGCAATGGCGAGCCGCTCCACCCAGCGCGGAACCACGTGCGGCCACGGCGGCAGGGGGTCGTCATGTCCAGCGATAAGTGCACTTTCTCGAACTTGTCGAAGACGATTGCGCCAAATTGTGATCGCGCAATCAGCGCGCAGCCGGATGACTTCCATGCCTAGCGTGACTATACTGAAATTCTCTTGCGCCGATCAGCTCAGCGAGAGTTTTGTTTTCCCCGCGCGTTTGGTCCGATCTCTTAGATGGATTTGCACAAACGGATATTGGTTACCGGTGGCGCCGGCTTTCTCGGTTCCTCTTTGTGCGAGCAATTGCTCGCGCACACCTCCTGAACAGCCCCCATTTCGAGCTGTTACGTCATGACGTAACCTTTCCGCTTTATGTCGAGGTCGACGAGATCTACAATTTCGCCTGCCCGGCCTCACCTATTCACTACCAATTCGATCCCGTGAAAACGACCAAGACCAGCGTGCACGGAGCGATCAACATGCTCGGACTCTGCAAGCGACTCAAGGCGAAGATTCTCCAGGCGTCGACGAGCGAAATCTACGGAGATCCCACCGTGCATCCTCAGCCGGAGGGTTACTGGGGCAACGTCAATCCCATAGGGCTGCGCTCTTGCTACGACGAAGGCAAGCGTTGTGCCGAAACGCTCTTCTTTGGCTACCATCAGCAGTACAGACTGCGCATCAAGGTTGCGCGCATCTTCAACACCTACGGTCCCCGCATGCACGTGAACGACGGGCGAGTGGTGTCGAATTTCATCGTGCAGGCGTTGAAAGGCGAGCCCATTACGTTGTACGGGGATGGCGGTCAGACGCGATCGTTCTGCTACGTTGACGACATGGTACAGGGTGTGGTGTCGCTAATGAATACGGCCGATGAGCTCACCGGCCCGGTGAACCTCGGTAGTCCGAGCGAGCTCACGATCAGCGAGCTCGCCGAGAAAGTCATTTCCCTCACTGGATCGAAGTCAAAAACCGTTTACAAACCTCTGCCAAGCGACGACCCTCGCCAGCGCCAGCCCGACATCGCACTCGCCCGTGAGGTATTGGGCTGGGAACCGGCCACGCCGCTTGCGCAGGGGCTATCGAAGACCATCGCGTACTTCGAGGAAGTACTGCGGCGTCATTCCCGCCACGATGCCGGCGCGTGAAGCTCAGTGTCGTCATCCCTTGCTTCAACGAAGCGGCCACCATTGAGTCCATCATTGGCGCCGTACGCGATTCGTCATACGCGCCGAAGGAAATCATAGTCATCGACGATTGCTCGAGCGACGGCACGCAGGAAATACTTGAGAAACTCAAGGCGCGCGGCTGGATCGATCACCTGGTGCATCACGAGACCAACCAAGGAAAGGGCGCAGCCCTCAGGACCGGCTTTCGACAGGTGACCGGCGATATCGTCATCGTCCAAGACGCTGATCTCGAGTACGATCCTGCCGAATATCAAAGGCTCGTCAAACCCATTCTGGATGGCAAGGCCGACGTCGTTTACGGCTCGCGTTTCATGGGCGACCGACCGCACCGCGTGCTGTATTTCTGGCATCGCGTGGGCAACGGCTTTCTGACCCTGCTGTCCAACATGCTGACCAACCTGAACCTCACCGATATGGAGACCTGCTATAAGGTCTTCAAACGCAACATCATTCAGAGCATCAACATCGAGGAAGAACGCTTTGGTTTCGAGCCCGAGATCACCGCCAAGATCGCCAAGATGGGCTGCGCGATCTACGAAGTGGGGATCGCCTATTACGGCAGGACCTACGAGCAGGGCAAGAAAGTCGAATGGAAGGACGGCTTTCGTGCCATCTACTGCATTCTCAAGTACAACCTGTTCCGGTGAGAATTCTGCCCTACTTCATTGTCGGCGGCGTGGCAGTGATGGGTCGACATAGGTTTTTTTTAGCTGTTCGCGAAACTCGCGACCGACGGTCGTAATCATCAACGAAGCCGCGTGCATCGCAATGGGAGACCTCATGTTTCGGATCAGACTTTTGATGGCGGCAATTGGCGGTGTGGCGGCGTTTTCCGGCAGTGGTAACGAGCTTGTATATGCGCAGGCGACCGACGCCGAGCTGCCCAAACCCAGCCAATCTTTCGCGCCTTCGACCGTGTATCCAAGCGTGCGCGAGTATCACTGGACCTTTCATGTTCCAACGCTGACGTTCGAGGACAGGGAGGCTACGGTGACCGCGCCAATCCCGACCACGCGCCCGCAGCGGTGGGACTATCAAGGAGCGGACATCGGGACCGAGCGGCGATCGATCGGGAAGATTCCCGAGTTCAGTTGCAAGTACCCGGACCTGCTACTGCCCAACGAATGTCGCACGGTGTGGCGCGATGTCTATGTCGATTTGCCCGTTCTCGTGGAACGGCACCAGCACATCGACGTCGACGTGCCCGAATGGCGATGGCAGAAGCAATGGTTCCCCATCGTTGTCCCGAGATGGACCTGGTCCGACAAGTCGTTGACCGTCAGCGTGCCGACGATCGTGACGGAGAAGCCTTAGCGATCGCCGAGCCAGTGGGTGGATTTCGTCGATTCGCCTTCGATCAAGAACTTCTTTGCCCGTTGCAGAATTTCGCGATCGGCGACACTCGCGCGCTCGTGCTGCCGTAAGTGTTCGAGCCACGATTCGTCCATGAAGCATTCCAGAAAACGCCCTGGATGTGCCGATTCGTGAAAGAGCTCCCAGAAATATGCGCCATTGCGGCGGCGCATTTCGCGCACAGCCTGCATCGCGGCGACGAATTCGGCACGCTTGGCGGCTTGGATCCGGTATTCGATGGTCACCATGACCGGCCCGCTGTCGGGTTCGGGGATCTCGGCGAGAACCGGTGCCGGCCAATCCATCGACGGCCTGAAATCGAGCACCTGGTGATGACCAAGCTTGAAGTTCCAGGTCACTAAGATTGCAGCCACCATCCCGAGCGCTGCCGCCGTCAGCGCCGCCGGAATGCCGATCTGTGTCGCGATCTGTCCCCACATGATGCTGCCGACCGCCATCCCGCCCATGAATACGACGACAAATGCGGCAAGTCCGCGTGCGCGCACCCATGCGGGCAACGTCATTTGAGCAGAGACCTGCAGCGCGGAGAGAATCGAGATCCAGGCGACGCCGGTTGCGAGCATGGCCACTGCCAACAGCGCCAGGTTCTGCACGTGCGCGAGCGCGAGGGCGGCAAGCGCGTAGAGTGCGCTCGCGCTCGCGACCAGCACATCGCGCGAGATCTTTGTCCGCAGCCACGGGAGCATCATTGCGCCGGCAACGGCCCCGACGCCGATGCACGTCAGTAAAACGCCGTAGGTTTCCGGCCCCCGGCCGAGTTCGCGCCGCACGATCAGCGGGAACAGCGACCAGGTCGCGCTGGCGAAAATAAAGAATGCAGTTCCGCGGATGAGCACGACTTGCAACGCGCGGGTGTGCATGACAAAACGCATGCCCACCCGGATGGCGCCCAGAAAGCGCTCAGCGGGCAGGGCGCTCTTTACTCTATCGCGCTTCCAACGCAGCAGAACCGCAAGAATGCCGATATACGACAGTGCATTGAGCACAAAAACGAGCCATGCTCCCACGGCAGCCACCAGAAAACCTGCGATCGCCGGCCCAATCGCGCGCGACACGTTGATCGCAATGCTGTTCAAAGCGATGGCGGACGGCAACTCATCGGTGGGGACGAGATCGGGAACGATCGCGGCCCACGCCGGCATCGTCATTGCCGTGCCGACGCCAAGGGCGAATATGAATCCGAGCAGGCCCCACGCCGTCATAAGATCCAGCCACGTCAAGATTCCAAGCACGCCGGCGACGATCAATAAATAGACTTGAACTGCGATCAGGAAGCGCCGCCGATCGACGATATCGGCCAGCGCTCCAGCGGGCAGCGCGAGCAGCATCACGGGAATGCTGTCTGCAGCTTCCACCAGCGCGACCATCGACGGTGACGATGAAAGCGATGTCATCAACCAGCCGGCTCCGACGTCCTGCATCCACGTTCCGACGTACGAGACAATCGTAGCGATCCACAGGCCGCGAAAGAGTGCGATTTGCAGCGGGCTCCACGGCGAACGCGACGCGCCGGATTGCGTCGGTCGGGCAGACGGCGGGGATCGCGAAGCCTTCACGTGTCGTTCGCGCCCTATGGCAGATCAAACACCAGGATTTCCGTGCCGTCGACTTTCGCCGTCATGGTCAGCGACGGCTCACCTTCGACCGCCGCGCCATCGCCCGCGGCCAAGTCGCGGCCATTCATTACTACGGCGCCGCGCACAACCTGCAGCCAGCCCTTGCGCCCCGTCGTTAAGGCATGCGTTACCTTTTCGCCGGCATTCAGAAGCGCCGCGAAAAGCTTCACGTCCTGGTGAATGACAACGGACCGGTCGCGTCCGTCCGATGAGCCAACGAGCCGAAGACGCCCGCGCTTTTCGGTATCAGGAAATGTCTTCTGCTCGTAGCGGGGCGCGATACCTTCACGATTGGGTACGACCCAAATCTGCAGAAAGTGCACCGGCTCGCTCTTCGAGTGGTTGAACTCGCTGTGCCGGATGCCGGTGCCGGCGGACATGACCTGCACGTCGCCCGGTCGGATCACCGACCCGGTGCCGATGCTGTCCTTGTGCTCGAGCGCGCCTTCGAGAACGTAGGAAATGATCTCCATGTCGCGGTGTCCATGCGTGCCGAATCCCTGGCCGGGATTGACCCGGTCCTCGTTGATCACGCGCAACGGCCCGAAGCCCATCTGCTTAGGATCGTAGTAGTCACCGAACGAGAACGTATGCCGGCTGTCGAGCCATCCGAAGTTGGCGGTGCCGCGTTCCTTGGCGTGTCTTACGTTGATCATCCCAAATCTCCTAAGACGCTGGACGTGCAGCGGCAAGATACTGGTGAATCAGTGCCACGGCAGCAGCGCCTTCGCCGATCGCGCCGCCGACACGCTTCACCGAACCGGAGCGCACGTCGCCGACTGCGAACACGCCGGGCACTGTCGACTCGAGGGGAGCTGGCACGTGCCCCGGGGCGAGGCCCGCCGTCGCCTGACCTGTCAGCACAAAGCCGTGTGAGTCGAATTTGACGCCACAGCCTTCCAGCCAACGAGTCTCGGGGTCCGCACCCACAAAAAGAAACACATGTCGTATCGGCCGTTGCTCTTCGACACCCGTTTGATTGTTGCGCCACGTTACCGCCGTGAGGCCTTCCACCAGATCACCGTGCAGTTGTGTGAGCTCGGTGTGAGGTCGCAATTCGATGTTCGCGGTGGCGTCGATGCGGTCGATCAGATAGCGTGACATGCTTGCGGCGAGGCTTCCGCCGCGTATCAGCATGAATACCTTGGTTGCGTGCTGCGCCAGGAATACCGCGGCTTGCCCGGCCGAGTTGCCCCCTCCGACCAGGACGACTTCTGCGCCGGCGCACATCTTCGCTTCGAGCGCGGACGCCCAATACGAGACGCCCTTGCCTTCGAACTCGCTTAAACGCGGCACTTCGGGCCGGCGATAACGTGCGCCGCTGGCAATGACGACCGTCCTGGATCTGAGCCGGCGCTCATCGGTCAGGTGCAACGACAACTCGCCGTCGGACCCGGCCTTGCTGCAGTCCAGCGCGGCCGCTTGCGCCGGAATCATGATCTCGGCGCCGAATTTCTGCGCCTGGACGAAGGCCCGGCCGGCGAGCGCCTGTCCGGAGATGCCGGTCGGGAAACCCAGGTAATTTTCGATACGCGCGCTGGCCCCCGCCTGACCGCCAAACGACCGACAGTCCAATACGATGACGTGGAGGCCTTCCGAAGCCGCGTACACGGCAGTCGCGAGCCCGGCGGGACCCGCGCCCACCACGGCGACATCGAAGAGTTCGTTGTGCTCGGCCGAATCGAGCATTCCCAGGGAGCGGGCAAGCGCGTCTTCCGAAGGGCTGAGCAGTACCGAGCCGTCAGGGCACACCACGAGCACGTCGGCCAAGGCCGCGCCGTATTGCTCGAGAAGCGCGGCCGCGTCGCTGTCCTGTGTGGCGTCGACGACCTGATGCGGACTGGCATTACGGCTCAGGAAGTTCTGCAATCGCAGCAGCTCGGGGGACTCCGGCCGGCCCATCAGAACCGGGCCGCTTGCACCGGATTTGATCAGCCCGACCCGACGCAAGATCAGCGCGCGGACAATACGCTCGCCAAGATCCGCCTCGGCGATGATCAGGGCGCGCAGTTGCGAAGGCGGCACCAGAAGCGTCTCGACATCCCCCTCGGCATACCCGTCTACCAGCGCGTGACTGCCGGAAAGTGAAGCGACCTCGCCGGAAAACTCTCCCGGCCCGTGACTCCCGATGGGGACCACGTGGCCCAAGCCGTCACGCTGGCTCATCGCCATCACACCCTTCAACACTACAAACATGCCTGGACCAGGCTCACCGGCCGCGAAAAGACGCTCCCCACGCTGGTAGCGTCGCACGGTGCCGAACCGGTTGATGCGCGCGATCTCCGGCTCGGTCAGCACCGGAAACATCTGATGCCACCGGCTCGCGACCTCAGGTGGTACATCGTTAGGCATGGCAGATTTCAAGTGCGCTACTCCTGCGCAACTGAACAAATCGCGCTTGACGCCGGGCTCATGCGTCGCCGCTTGAGTTTACGCGGCCGCCGACGGTGACTTATGAAGCCCTGCCAATGGTGCGCGGCGCAGGAACGCCGAGTCGCGGCCAAGGATGAGGCGCACGAGATCCTCGAGCACGGGCTCCTCGATCGCATTGCTGTGAAACTCGAGGGTGACGCGATCGAGTCGGTCGACGTTGAACAGCGCCACTGTGACCATGCCGGTTTGATAGTCGGCGTGAAACGAGACCGCCGCCGGGATCGCGGCTGGCACCGAGATCGCGCACTTGCGCACGACCCCGCCCGAGTCCTCCACTCGTCGGCTCGTGTACTGCAACCCGGCGTCGTCGAGCGCTTTTTCCGCGAGCGCGACGCCGCCGGGAGCAACCTCGAGAGCGAGCGGTTTCGACGCCGAGATTTCGTAGTAAATGTTGATCTCGTCGAGCACCGGGAAACCGACGATGCGGTGCTCGTGCTGGCCGACGGAACCGTGCCTGAATCGCGGCGACTCGAAGACGAGTCCATGGCCCAGATCGAAGCGGTGCTCGATTGGAGGCTTGAACCCGTTCAAATACGTGACCGCTTTTTCCAGCCAACGAAATGCCTTGCGCAGCCGCGCATCGATGGCCTGGAAGCCTTCGACATCGGCGTGCTCATGAGTCGAGTGGGCCGCCGCTTCATATTGGGTGCGAAGCTCGTCGAGCAGTGAAGGTCGATTCGGCATGGGGATGGGCCCTTCGTTGGCGGTGTTCTCGAAATCGCGTCGGCCAGCTCATTTCCCGACGTGCGCGGCAATCACGTGCGCCACGCATGAGGTCAGCTTCTTCGCATAGGGCACATGCAGGAATTCGTTGGGACCGTGCGCGTTTGAGTGCGGGCCCAGGACCCCGGTGATCAGGAACTGCGCGTCGGGAAAATGCTTGCCGAGCATGGCCATAAAGGGAATGGTGCCGCCTTCGCCCACGGCACCGGCGGGCTTGTCGTAGTACTTCGCAGACGCTTCGTCGAGGGCGCGCTTGAGCCACGGCGCGGTCGACGGCGCGTTCCATCCGGTCGCGCTCGACTCGACGTGGAAGCGCACGGTCGCGTTGTGCGGCGGATCGGTTTCGAGCAGATGCTTCATGGCGTGCGTCGCCTTTTCCGCGTCGATCGTCGGCGGCAGGCGCAGCGACAGCTTGAGCGAGGTCTGCGGGCGCAGCACGTTGCCCGCATCGGCGATCGGCATGAGCCCATCCGCGCCCGTGATCGACAACGCCGGACGCCAGGTGCGATTGAGCAGGGCTTCCGCGCGATCGGTGACCATCGGCTGCGTCGAGCCGGCGAAGGGATACTTGCGGATGACGATGTCGCCGAGGACATCCGCTGCAAGTCTGGCCTGCTCGGCGCGCTCCGGCGGGATCGGTGCGTGAAATTCGTTGGACAACAGGCGGCCGGTCGCTGAGTCCTCGATGCGGTCGAGAAGCCTGCGTGCGATGCGAAACGACGACGGGACGATGCCGCTGGCGTCTCCCGAGTGCACGCCCTCGGTCAGCACGCTTATGCTGAGCACGCCGCCGGCGAGGCCGCGCAGTGACGTCGTCACCCACAGGCGCTCGTAGTCGCCGCAACCGGAATCGAGCCCGATCACGAAATCCACTTGGCCCATCCGCGGCGCGAGCGCTTCCAGATACGCCGGGAGATCGTAGCTGCCGGACTCCTCGCAGGTCTCGATCATGCCCACGCAACGCGAATGCGCGATACCCTGCGCTTGCAGCGCGCCGATGGCGGAGAGCGCCGCGAAAACCGCGTAACCGTCGTCCGCGCTGCCGCGCCCGTACAACTTGCCGTCCTCGTACAGCGGGTCCCATGGGCCGTGGCCGTCGCGCCAGCCGCTCATCTCGGGTTGCTTGTCGAGATGACCGTAGAGCAGCACCGTGCGATCGCCCGTGCCGGAAACGTCGAAATAGAGCAGTGGAGTGCGGCCCGGGAGGCGCACGATCTCGACCTCGAGCCCGCGCACCGGCTGCTTCTTCACCCACGCCAAGAGTCGCATGCTTGGTGCATCACCACGAAGCCATCGCCAAGATCCACCGGTGAATCCCACGACGCTACTTTCCACCATCTCCACTCAATGGGACGCCTCCATCGTCCCTCAACTCATCGACTACGTTCGAATCCCGGCGAAGTCGCCGCATTTCGATCCGCGGTGGGAAACCAACGGCCACATCGAGCGCGTCATCCGCCTCGCAGAAGCGTGGGT
>WNGK01023156.1_pt1 | contig 11464 bp, 9 predicted proteins | sample 5400601 | NCBI WGS metagenome assembly WNGK01 (sample SAMN13153376, study PRJNA577476) | soil metagenome | isolation source: 60 cm soil or saprolite under Garry oak tree replicate 1 | place: USA:California | collected 2016-06-15
CCTTCGGCGTGGCGATGCTGCCCGAGCATGTCTCCGGGGTCTCCCTCCAGGCATGCGCAAGCGGCACGTACAACGCCTACTGGCGCCAGTTCGGCAGCGTGATCTCCTCCTACGGACTGGGCAACTCGATCATCCGGCTGGGCTGGGAGTTCAACGGGAACTGGTACGTCTGGCAGGCAACCGACCCCACGGTCTGGGCAAAGTGCTGGCGGCAGATCGTCACCTCGGCGCGGTCCACCGCCCCAGGACTCCAGTGGGACTGGAACGTCAACCGCGGGGTCTCCTCCGGGCTGGCGGATCCCGCACAGGCGTATCCGGGAAATGCCTACGTGAACATAGTCGGGGTCGACAGCTACGACTCGTGGCCAGCCGCCACGACCGCCGCGGGCTGGCAGTCTCAGCTCAACGGCAAGCAAGGACTGAACTACTGGCTCGCCTTCGCGGGAGCGCACGGCAAGCCGCTGTCTGTGCCCGAGTGGGGAAACGTCAGCTCCGGCACCTCAGCCGGCGGAGATGACCCGCAGTACGTCCAGGACATGAAGGGATTCTTCGCAGCAAACACCGCCCACATAGCCTACGAGGCCAACTTCCAGGGCAGCCCGTCCTCCACCGGCGGGAGCTACGGCACCGGCACCACGGTGCCTAACGCCGCGGCGGCCTACCAGGCGAGCTTCTGAGCCGCCCCCCGGATTATCCTTCCATCGCCAGCAGCGAACGCCCGGTCCGAGCGTTCGCTGCTGGCGTCGGTGTGATGTGCTTGCATGAACCCTTGCCACCAGAACCGGCCGGATCGAGGTGAAGCGCGGCGTGAGCGCGGTGGTGGCTTTGGTCCTCACCATCGCGGCCCTGCCCCCGCTAGCGGCCCGGGCAATTGGCGGGCGGCCGCCGGACCCCGGTCCAAAGCTGGCGGCGCTCGCCCCGGTGGCGGCGTTGCTCGCGGTCACTGCTGTGATCGTCGCGGCGACCTCGACGTGGTGGCTGGCGCTGCTGCTCGCGCCCCCTGCAGCGACGCTGGTGACCTGGCAGCTGCCGCCACCCAGACGGATCGGTCACAGGATCACCGCGGGGCCCCGGCCAGGACCGGATCCACGGCAGGGCATGCTCACTCTGCGCGTGCTCACCCTGAACGTCCAGGGTGGCTCGGCCGACCTGGTGGCCGTGCTGCGCAGCTTGCAGCGGCACCGAGTAGACGTGCTCGCCGTCCAGGAGCTGACTCCCGCAATGGCGGGCCGGCTGGCGGATGCCGGCCTGGCCGACTTGCTGCCCTTCTGTCATCTCGACCCCCGTCCTGGCTCGCCCGGCGTGGGGCTGTGGGCGCGCTGGCCGCTGATCCCGCTGCCGCCCGTGCCGGGTCTGGTGGCAGCCGCACCCCGTGCGCGCATCGACCCGGCAGGCGGGTGGCCGCTGACCCTAACCGTGGTACATCCGGTCGCCCCGCTGAAAGGCCACGACCACCGGTGGCAGCGGGAATCTGCGCTGGTACGGTCGGCGCTGGCCGAGGTCGGCGGCCCGCAAGTGGTGGCCGGAGACTTCAACGCCAGCCGCGATCACCGGCTGTTCCGCGACCTGCTTGCCGCGGGTTTCCTGGACTGCGCGGACGCGGCCCGGAGCCGGCCGTGGCCCGGCTTCACCTGGCCGGCCGGCCGGGGGATCCCGCCGGTGATGCGGCTGGACCATGTGCTGGTCTCCCAGGCTGGGGCCACGGTGCCCGAGGCGCGGATCATCCGGGTGCCTGGCACCGACCACCGCGGCGTGCTCGCTGTCATCGAACTGCAGCCGGCAGGCTGACCCGGCATCCCCGGCATCGCGCCCGTTGCAGTCGCGGTGCGAGCTGACGCCAGGCCATTTTGCAGCCAGGCCACTCCTCCTGCGACCTACTGGGTGATATCTATGTCTTGTGCGCCGAGAACCTCGATCCGCCCACCTTTGCCGGTGCGGGCATCCGCAGACCGCGCACCGACACTACCGGCACGGATCGGAGTGCTGTCTGTGCCGGGACTGCCCGCGCTATCGGCCGGCCGCCGGCCCGGTCGCCCGGATCGCCGACCTGCTGACCAGCCGGTCTCAAGACCGGTAACAAGCGGCATGGCATAGGGCCGGGCCTCAGCCGCTGCGGCATTCTGAGCCACCTTAGACTCCACGTGCTCAAATAGAGCCGCATACACGCCTCGGGACGCGCTGACCAGCTCCACCGACCGCTGCGCTGTGGCGGCGCGCGCGCCTGGATCCAGCTCGACGGCCGCACGCACGAGATGCCGCAGCCGGTCCGGCCAGCCGCCCTCACTCACCGCCAGCACACATACCGCCCGCGGACCGTAGAGCTCCCGCAGGCCACCGAACTTGCCGTCGTAGTACGGCGTTGAGGAGATTCCCAGCACTGGGATTCCCCGAGCTAGCGCGAAGACGGCGGCGTGGTACGAGCTGGTGACCACGATGCGGCAGCCGGCCACAGCCTCGGCCAGCGAGCCGATGTCCCGGACCGACCAGCCAGTGCGGGCCACCGCAGAATCCGCGCCGAACGCGCCAGCCAGCGCTCTCCAGTCCTCACCGTCAGCGTGCCACGAGATCGGCAGGCCGCGCAGCGGCATCCCAGCCGCAGCCGCGGCGGTCTCGGTGATGGACGCGATCTGGCCGGCCAGGCGGGGCTGCAGCCCGGTGTACGCGGTGGCCCGGAGGTTCACCCCGAGCGCCGACCCAACGGCCGGCTGGCCCGCGCCGGCCAGTTCGAGCGCATCGTCACCGCTCACCACCGGCGCGTCCCGCCCTGCACGCAGCTCGGATACCGCCTGCTGCCCGTGCGGTCCCCGGAGGCTGATCAGGGCCAGCTGCGGGATCACCTGGCCCGCCAGTTCCTTCAATGCCTGATTGTTCAGGGGACCGTAGCCCTGACCGAGCATGGCGGTGACCACCCCGCGCCGCTGCACGCTGCGCAGCGCGGCCAGCACGCCCGAGGCGTGCAGCAGGAAGCTGTCGTTCACGAATCCACCACCCGAGCACACCGCTAGGTCACAGCGGCGCAACGCGTCCAGCAGTTGCCCGGCGCCGGGGCTGAACCGCCAGGCTGCCCACGGACGTGCAGAAACGGCCCGCTTATAGCGCAGGCCGACCCCGCCCCGGACTCGTCCCGGTAGCCAGCCGATCGGCCCACGGTCTGGCACCAGGACGATCGGGTCGGTGCCGGGACACAGCGCGGCCAGCCGCTCCCGGCTGGTGGTGACCACCTGGATGCGAGCGCCCGGCCACCGCTCTTGCAGGCGGGTGACAGTAGCCTTGAGCATAGCCGTATCACCAATGTTCAGCAGGTCATAGCCACTGTGGTCGACGAACACCCGGGGCCGGCCGACCTCATTCCACAGCGATCTGTCCGGCACGATTCCACTCCAGTTCTCGCGACACAACTTCTCGTGACACGGCTGGTTCAGACGCCCTGACCAGCCTGCTGGCCTCGTCAGGGGATGGCGCCGACGACGCGGCATGCTGGCCCAGTCCCGGGTATCGCCTCGGCGATGCGGCATGCCGTCCCCGGTGCCGCAGCGCCCGCAGCACCCGCGGCGTGTAGTAGAGAGACTCCAATGTCACCGCGGCGAGGAATCCCAGCGAGACCCCGGTCAGCCCGTCGAACCGCCCCACCACCCAGCTCAGGCATAGCTCCAGGACTGCACCAGCGCTGCAGACTGCGCCGGCCTTCCGCAGTTGGTTGCCAACCCGGGCGACGGCGACGTAATACTGCTTGAACACGTTCGGGAAATAGGCGACCGCCATCACGACCAGCGCCGGCCGGGCGATCTCGTACCCGGGGCCGAATGATCTCATCGCCAGCCCGGCCAGCGCCGCGATGAACACGGCCGCCGAGCCCCCGAGCAGCAGGCTGACTCGCAGCGCCACCCGTAACCTTGGCGCGAGCGCACGGACGTCCCCGACGGCCACCGCGAACAGCGCCGTCGACAGGTGCACCGGCAGGATGTAGAGGAAGGAGGCGATCATCCACGCCGCGTAGAAACCCGCGTTGGTGCGGGCGTCGAGCATCGACGCGACGAGCAGCGGCAGCGCCATCCGGGGCAGCGTCAGGGAGAAGTTCAAGGTGTTGTGGTGGAACGTGGTGGAGACCAGGCCGCGCAGCTCCGACAGCCGCGCCGGCTGGCCGACCCGGTATCCGCGGGCGGTCAGGTGCAGCGCCACCGCGGCCATCGAGGCCGCGGTGCCGGCCACCCAGGCCCAGACCATAATCACCTGCGAGTGGCGGCCCACAACTACCGCAAGCAGTACCAGCAGGGCCAGCTTCACCAGGCTGAAGTAGCTGTTCCGGTACAGCTGCACGCTGCTCGCCCGGATCCCGATCAGAGCCTGGTCGAGGACCAGCCCGGCCGCGGTCAGCCCCACCCCGATCACGAATCCAGCGGCCACCCACCACGACGACATGGCCTCGCCAATCGCGCCGTGCGCGAACCGCAGAGCGGTCCAGGACGCTGCGGCCAGGCCGGTGGCCAGCACGGCCACCGCGAGCAGGCTGGCAGCGATTAGGGGGCCCACCGCACCGCGGCGTCGGCCCGCCTCCGCGATCAGCATGGTACCGAAGCCGAACATGCCGATCGATCCGAGCAGGGTCATCGACGAGATCACCGCGGTCGCCGCGCCGACCTCGTGGATCGGCGCCAGCCGGGCCGCCGCCCACCAGTACACGAAGCCAAGGGCGGACGTGACGACGGTCGTGCCGACCAGGGACGCCGAAGGCCCAAGCACGTCCCCGAACCGCCGGACCCAGGCCCAGCCGATCCGGTCGAGCAGCTCCGTCGCCATCATCCACCGCCGTCCGCGGCCAGGTGGACCTCCCGGTAGGGCGCGTGCAGCCCGGTTCCGCGGTAGACGACCACCGTCACACCGGTTGACCTGGCTACGGATACGCTCCTTCGCCAGGTGACCCCGGGGGCCAGCCGGACGGGGATCGAGTCCGGCTGGGCAGCGCCCAGGGAGATCGCGACCAGGAACCGGGTCGGCGCGGTCTCCTCGCTGGTCAACTCGATCTGCACCAGGCGCTGCCCCCGGCCCGTTCGGATCGCGGACAGCGAGCTGAAGGCCGGGTACGTCTGGCGGGCCGCGGTCAACACCGACAGCGCGACCGCGGCTACCAGCACCACCCCCGCCGCCGCCAAGGGTGCCCACCAGCGGATTCCGCCACCCGAGGGCGGCGCAATCCGCCAGCGAACGGGGCTGCGCGGTTCACCCGGCTGTCCTCGCCGGGACATCACCCCGATGATCACGGCCTCCGCCACCAGGCCGATCAGGCCGGCCCAGAGCCGGCGGTCAAGGTGGAACCGGAGGGCACCGGCAGCGACCGTGCCCAGCACCAGCACGCCGATCGGCAGGGCAACGGTCAACATGGCCCGTTCCACCGCGGACAACTCGGCCCGGCCGAACAGCGCCCGGCCGCCCGCCACGCCGAGTACCGTCAGGTTCACCGCGAACCCGATGGCCGCGAACGGCTGCGGCGCGAGCGCATCCGTCAGGCCGAGCAGGGGCACCGCGATCGCGACCGCAACGAGATAACTAGTCCGGCCGAACCGGTTCCGGTCAAGGTCAACGCTCATACGCCGAACCCCGCAGGTCGTAGAGGCGGATATCGCCACTGTCGTAAATGCAGGGGCAGTGGTGAGCGGTACCGCTCTGCCTTCGGGTCGACGGGGAAATAAGCGCCGCTGGCGGGGAGCTGCACGCTGTCCCTCAGGTCAACTGCGAGGAACTCGATGCCCTGGTGCTTGACCAGGGAGCGAGCGGCGGGATCGGCTCCCCGGCCATCGAACAGCGGCGCAACCGTGCGGACCGTGTTCTGGTCGCCGATCGGGGCCAGCAGGTTGTACGCGGTGAAGTCCTGCGCCCACCGGTGACCGGGGCCGAGCGCGGTGAGGGTCCACTCGGCGGCTGCGACTCCCTGTGGATCCACTGACCGCTCGAACCCGGAGACCAGGTAGGGCCCGGGCAGCCGATCCCAGATCGGTGGCCATCCGCTGGCCAGGCCACCAGTCACGATCACCGCCGCAGCCAGCATCTGCGCCGCCCCGCCGAGCAGACCCCGGCCCCTGCGGCGCAGGCCGCACAGTCCGGTAGCGGCGACCAATGCCACCGGAACGTAGACGAAGGTGGACGCCCGGCCGGACAGCTCAGCGCCGTTCGAGGCCACCAAGCGGAGGGCACCAGTCACGAAGATCAACAGGGCGCCGCCGATCAGCGGGAGTGTCCACGGCTCGGCATGGCGGCCCTGCCATAGGTCCCGGCTGCCGTGCACCACCAAGGCTGCCAGCAGGCCCAACGCCCCGATCGTGACCAGGCGCTCATCGAGCGGCGTGACCAAGGGCGCCGCCCCGGGCGCGGTCGCCCCGAGCTGACCGTGCAGCAGTTCGACCGCGTTCCCCCCGAGCTGAGCCAGGACCGGGGCGAGGTAGCCGCCCACATCGCGGGCCACCAGCAGCAGCCAAGCCAGCACCGCCGCCGTGGCAACCAGCCACGCCGCCACCGGCCGCAGGTACTGCTCGGCCCGGGGGCGGAGCAGCCCGGCTGCCGCCAAGCCGCCGAGCAGGGCGATCATCACGAACGATGTGACGTGGTGGGAGACAGTGACCACGCCGATCGCGGTCAGCAGGACGATCCATCCGCCAGCTGCGGTGTGCGGGGAGCGCCAGAGCCGGATCGCCCATACCGCGAGCAGTAGGAAGGGCAGCGCGAGACTCTGGTAGATGTACATCGCGTCGAAGAACAGGTAGTGCGGGTTGGCCGCGTAGATGATGCAGGCCAGGGTGGCCACCCGCCAGTCCGCGCAAATCCGCAGGCACAGCGCGTACAGGGTGCACACCAGCAGCAGGCGCAGCAGGGCCGCCACGACGAAGGCGGTCGCCGTCACGGACAGGCCGGTCGAGGCGCTCACCGCGCCGCCCAATGCCTCAAGCCCCGGGTAGTGCATGGCCACCGGGAGGGAGTAGTTGGGCTGGTCCAGGGTGCCTGAGTGGATCAGGTTGACGGTCCCGCGCCAGTGCTGTAGCTCGTCCGGGAACTTCAGCTCGAGCGGGCTGTACGTCCTGAAGAGCACGAACTGCTGGGCGGACAGCAGCAGCACCAGGCCGAAGCCCTCGGCCCGTGCGGTGAGCCGAGACGAATAGGCCCGATACGCGATCGGTACGTAGACCAGCACCTCTCCGGGCCAGTACAGTGTGCTGAGGTACGGCCAGCCGTCCCGGCCCGCCGCGTAGGCGACGGCCACCGCCAGCGTTCCCACCGACGACACGAGGACTACTAGCGGGAAAGCGGCCGAGCGGCCGGATTTCTCGCCTCCCGCCGCGTGCAGGCCAGGTATGCGTTGCGCGGCCGGCTGGTTCGGCCGCGATTGTGGCGCGGCGACCGCAGGCAAGCGGATCGGGACGATGTCCGGGGTCACCGCCCTGCCGCCTGCCATTCCGCGATCTGCCGGGGGCCCACCGGGAGCACCTTCCGGAGCAACGTCCAGCCACTCTGCTTCCGCCACTGCCAGGCCCGGTACGCGCTGCGCCGGGCCCGCCTCAGCTCAGTCTCGACGGTCGCGGCCGCGAGCGCCTCGGTCGCCAGCAGCCGGGGCAACCGCCAGCGCGAGTCGTGCTGGCCGGCTACTAAGCCGGTGACCACGCACGCGGCGCGATATCCTGCCGCGCTGACCGCTTGCTCGGCCCGACCCGTGCGGTAGCCGTATGGATAGGCGAAAGCTGACACCGCGCCTCCGAGCTGGTCCTCGAGGATTTGCCGGCTCCCGGCGATCTCGCGCCGCAGGGTCGCATCGTCCGCGGTGTCCAGCGGTGCGTGGAGGTGACCGTGCGAGCCGATCTCGACGCCTTCCGCGGCGACCTCACGCAGCGCGGACCAACTCAACAGCGGCAGCTGGTCCGCGGACGGCAGCCAGCTCGACTGGCCGCCGGCCAGGCCGCTTGTCACGAACAGGGTGGCGGCTGCGCGGTGGCGTCGCAGCACGGGCAGCGCCTCCTCGATAAAGTCGGCATAGCCGTCGTCGAAGGTCAGGCAGATCCGGCGTCCTGGCAGCCCGGCGGCCAGCGTGTCTGCCGCCAGGCTGAAGGGGACGAACTCGAAACCGGCGGCTCGCAGCCCGGTCAGTTGCTCGTCAAGCCGTTCCGGGCTCAGCGTGTATTGGTGGAATCCACCACCCCGGGTCCGCACCGAGTGGTAAGCGAGGATCGGTGTTGCATGGAGGACGGTCATCGGGGCGTCCTCGGCCGATGTTGCCGTCGCCGGGTCATCCAATACGCCGCCGGCCCGCGGACTAAGCCGCGGCGGTTCGCGGCCAGCAGGTCGGCGGGGAACGACTCGCCGAGGCCCCCGGCGCGGATCCCGCTGGATCCGAGTACCTCACGGATTGCGCGCGGGGCCAGGGCAAGCAGCCGGAACACGTGCAGCGGGTGCCGCGACACCACCGCAGCGTAGAACGCCGTCAGGCCCATGCCGTACCCGTACATCTGACGGCGCAGCGACTCCTGCGTGCGCCGGTGGTAGTGCCAGACCAGGGCCGAGGGCCGGTAAGCGAGGCGCCTCCCGTCCAGCAGGACGGTGCAGAAGATATCGGTGTCCTCGCCACCGCAGGTGGTGGTTCCGCCGCCAAGCGCGGTGTCGAAGCCGCCGAGTTCGCGGATCGCCGCCAGCCGGAAGGCCATGTTCCCGCCGGTGCCGAACGGCGGCAGCGGAAAAAGCGACCTGGTCTTTCCCATCCGGCGGCCGTCGAAGGTCACCGGCCGGAAGCCTCGCCCCTTGCTGTGCCCGCCGAACCGCTCGAAGAGCTGTTGGGCCGGGGTCTGCAGCTCGCGGGGCGCGATCACCCCGGTGACGCAGTCTACGGCCGGGTCCTCAAGGAAGCCGCGGACTAGTTCCGACGCCCAGTACCGGCATGCCACCTCGTCGTCGTCCAGGAAGGCGATCAGCTCCGTCTCGCACTGGTCCACGGCCGCGTTGCGAGCGTGCGACAGGCCCGGCGCCGGCTCGGCCACGTACCGCACCGGCATCCGGAACTGTCCGGAGTCCACGAGTCGGCGCACCCGGTCGTCCCTAGGGGCGTTGTCGACGACCATTACGCTGAGCCGCGGATAGCTCTGCTCCTGCAGGCTGGCCAGGCAGCGCTGTACCTCCTCGGGGCGGTCGCGGGTGCACAGGGCAACCGTGAGGTTTACCGAACTGGCCTCCGCCGCGTCCCGTGCCAGCAGCCAGGCCGGGCGACCCTGCGGTACCACGCCGCCCAGTGGCAGCCCGGCCGGATCATCATGCCAGCCGACGGAGCGGAGGCGGAGCCGCAGCTCGCCTCCCGCCTGAGCATCCGCCACCCGGCCCAGTTCCTCGCGGGACATGCCCGCATCAGGGATGGCCACCCACAGCCCCGCAACCGGTTCGGTGAACACCCGCACCAGCACGAAGGCCCCACCCACTGGCTGGCCCGCGCCGTCCACCGCAGGCAGGGCCGGCAGGCCGTCCGCGAGGTCCACGTCGGTCACGGCCCAGGGCCGCTGCCCCGCCCCGAGTTCCGCCCGCACGGTCACTCTGGATCCTTCCGTCGTCCGCATTCATCGGAACGCAGCGCCGGTGCCATCAGATCGGAACCGCGCACTCGACGGCGGCCCGTGGCCGGGCCCGGCGCACTAGGTAGCCGAGGCCGGCCGCGCCCAGCCCGGCACAGATCGCCGTCGCCCGCGCCGCAGCGACGAAATCCCGGCCGGCGACCGCCTGCCGCACCTCGCGACGAACTCCCCTCGGCAGCGTCTTGCTGGCATGCCGCCGCTCGTCCCGCAGCCCTTCGTGCGGTCCTAGCAGGGCAGCCATTTCCGCCTTCCCCTGGCCCTCGTTGTAGCAGCGCCGAACGAAGAACCGGAAGGTGCCACGGTGCGGCGGCACGCTGTGCCCCACCCGGGCCGACGGCTCATACCACCAGGTCCGGCCCTTCAGCATGGTGGTCAGCCGGATGCAGAAGTCGGTGTCCTCCGGCCGCGAGACATGACCGGACTTGCCGAACCCCTCCCGGAAACCGCCGACCGCCCAGAAGTCCGCCCGTGCCACCGCCATGTTCTCCGACCACACGTTGCGGACCGGAGCGGCAGACCCCGGCAGGCCGCGGTAGGAAGCCCCGACCACCCACAGAAACTCCTCCGGCATCCAGCCCGGCGTCCGCCCGAGCCAGACCGGCTCCACGTGGCCGCCCACCCCGACCACGTCGGGGCGCGCGAGCGGTGCGGTCAGGTTCTGCAGCCAGCCCGGCCGGGCGACCGCATCGTCGTCCAGGAACGCCAGGACGCTGCCGGCGGCCACCCATGCACCGGCGTTCCGGGTCGCGGACGCGCCCCCGACACCTTGGTTGTGCACCGGGACCGCACCCGGCAACTCCCTTCGCACCCACTCGTACAGATCGGGGTTGTTGTCCACGGCAACCACCACCTCGTGCGGCCGTGGCTGCTGGCTGAGCGCCGAAGCGACGGCCCTGGTGAGGTCCGCCGAGCGCTGCAGTTCGTGGGCGGCGATCACGACGGATGCCGTGCCTGCCATAGCGGTGCCGTCAGTCACCTCGACTCCCCCACCAAGTCCCCGTCCGCCGGTGCCTGATCGGCGATGGCGGCGCAATCGATCCGGTGCGCCCGGCGGCGCTCGGCCAGGATGGTGCGCAGCACCCGGATCCCGTCCGAGAACGCGTTCAGGTTGCTGACCCCGTGCAGGCGTGCCTTCTCCGTGCTGCCGACCTCGGTGATCATGACGCCGGCGTGGCCCGCTCGGACATTGATCAGAGTCTCGATCTCGAACCCGTCGCCCCATAGCATCCCGTCTGGTGAAACGCCGACATGGTGTACCGGCGGCAGGTCAAGCACCGGAAGAAGGTACGTGCGGAAGGCGTTGTAGCCGTAGCACAAATCGGTGTAGCGGGTGCCGAAGAGGCGGTTTACCAGGCCGTTCAGGGCTGCGTTGCCAAGCCGGCGCAAGCGAGTGATGTCGTGGCTACCGCCGCCCTGGCTGAACCGAGTGCCTTTGGCGAACTCGGCACCGGCCGACAGCGCCGCCACGAAGGCCGGGATCTCATCAGGGTCGGCCGATCCATCGGCATCCAGCATCACGATGACTTCGCCGGTAACTTCGGCGAATCCGCAGGCCAGCGCATTGCCCTTGCCCCGCCGAGTCTGCTGGACGATCTTCACGTCCGGACGGACCCGCCGGGCGACCTCAATCGTGTTGTCGACGGAGTGGCCGTCTACCAAGATCACCTCGTGCAAGCCCGCGGGCAGGGCCTCAAGCACGTATGGCACGTTGCGGGCCTCATTGCGAGCCGGTATGACGACCGAGATTCGTTCTGCAGGCTCCCCCTCGGCGAGCAGATCACGCACAAAACCTCCCATTGAGATGACGGGCCGACAGGACAAAGCTGAGGAGGACGGCTCGGCCGAGACCTGAGGCCCACCCATCCGGACCC
>WNGK01019573.1_pt1 | contig 11463 bp, 7 predicted proteins | sample 5400601 | NCBI WGS metagenome assembly WNGK01 (sample SAMN13153376, study PRJNA577476) | soil metagenome | isolation source: 60 cm soil or saprolite under Garry oak tree replicate 1 | place: USA:California | collected 2016-06-15
GTGATTCCAGCGAGCCGTCTTCACCGAAGAAGTTACGTTGAACCAGTTCCATGCCGCGATGATATCCCCATTATGCGCAAGTATGGCCGTTGGAAACTGGGCAAACTGTGAGCTGTCGAGGATTGTTATGGCCTGGAATGATAGTCCGATGATGCTGTTCCCGGAGCCTCGCTGGATTGTGACAGGAATATCGACGATTGTACCTAGGGATGCGATGCCTGAACCAGTAACATTCGCCGCAACAATTCTGAGAGAGTTGGAATTGACTAAGATCCCCGCAGGGTAAAGGTAGACCGTGTTCCCGGGAGACTTGACAGCGGGTGCCCAGGAGCCCGTGGACAATGGGTTTGAGCTCGCATAGGTCACGGAGAGCCTTCCAGCATAGTCAACGTAGATTGCGATGAACTTGCCGAAGCTGTCTTCGAACAGGTTCTGTCCATTAGGACTAGAGAGAGATGGTGAACCTAGGGAAGAGACTCCGACGACTTGGTCGCTGTCTGAGGCAACTAGGTTGCTCGAGCTTGCCGCGAAGACCGGGACTAGGTATGCCGCTAGGAAAGAAAAGGACAGGGTTAGGAATAGAACGACGGTAACCGTTTTCGAGGCCGGGAGATGGTTCATGTCTCTCGGTGTTCTCCCCTCACCCATAACGCCCTATTCCTATCCGAGTAAGACTTGGCCGTTGTTCCGCGTCTCCCTTAGCATGCCCTGCCGAAACTAGCCCCAACAGTTGCCAAGTCTACGATGTCAATGGTCCCATCACCGTTCAGGTCTGCTTTTGGATTATACTTTGGCTGTCCTAAATTACTTCCAAAGGTTGACCCGACCATTGCAAGATCCACAATGTCCACTTGGCAGTCCAAGTTCACATCTCCTGATAGTCGAGTAAACACGGTCGTGGCTGGTCCATCAACGCTATAGTTTCCTGAGGGATTTCCGGCCTGAACCTGGAACACGTAGTGGGACAGAGGGTTCAACCCGGCCACAGTGTAGCCGGACGCGGATCCCGGAACATTTGTCAAAAATGTGCCATTCAGGAAGAGGGTGAAGGATGAGACTTGAACCTGGTCCGATGCCCCGTTCCAAACCAGCAGGACGTCGTGCGCGCCAACTCTCACCGCTCTTATCGAGCTTCCCGGGCCCCATGTTGGCGCCCCATCATAGCCCACTATGATCGAAGTGTCGCTGGATCCCGCGACACCGTCATCGTCCATGACTGTCAGAGAGACCGTGTATGTCCCATTAGTAGCATAGGCATGTGATGCATTGATCCCATTGCTGGTGACTCCGTCGCCAAAGTTCCAGACAAAACCTATCACCGTTCCATCAGAGTCGTAACTTGACGACCCGTCGAAGCCTAGAACCTGGCCCGCGAGCGGACTCGTCGGCGTGAAGGTGAACGAGGCAGTTGGAGCCCGGTCCTGAATCCTAACAATGATGCTGACCATTCCTACGGAGCCGCTGTTGTCTGTGACAGCGAGAACAACAGTGTAGTTGCCATCCTCAGTGTAGGAATGGATAACCGCGAAGGCTGCCCCAGATGTTCCGTCGCCAAAGTTCCAAGCGTAACCGACAATTGTCCCGTCAGGGTCAAAGCTTCCAGTCGCGTTAAAGCCAATATTTGACAGCGTTTGGCTCGCGGTCGTACTGATTTTCAAGACCGCGAAGGGAAGTCTGTCTGTGATAGTCAGAACTATGTCGCTGCTCTGGGTGGTCAGGCTGGCATCGTCGGTCGCGTTCGCGTATGCGGTATAGTCGCCGGGTGTGGAGTAGGAATGGCTGTCACCGGTCGCGTTCCCCTGCACATTGTCAATTGTGCCGTCTCCCCAGGACACTATTATGGCCGAAACGGTCCCGTCGGGGTCCGCCGCGTTGATTGCGAGCGTGATCACAGCCCCCGTTGGGACCGTGTTCGCAGAGGTAGTGAAGACAACAGTCGGAGGCCTATCAGTGATTGTTACGCTATCTTGAGAGACAGACGTCATGCTGGCATCGTCAGTGGCAGTAACGGTGACTGTGTAGGAGCCTGCGATACTGTATGAATGGATGTCCACTATTGCGTTTCCCGGAAGAACGTCGATTGTCCCGTTGCCCCAGGAAACCTGTATTTGTGATACTGTGCCGTCAGGATCAGATGCTGAGATGGTCAGCGTAATCGGTGTTCCCGTAGGGGCCGTCGTCGGACTCTGGGTGAAGCTCAGCGGGGGCGATCTGTCTGTAATCGCAATGGTGGCTTGAGAACTGCTGGTGAAACCTGCGTCATCTGTCGCGGTCACTGTGATCGCATATGGACCAGCGAGGGCGTAGGAGTGGATGGCCGATGTGCCATTCTCGGGAAGAGCGTCAAGGGTCCCGTCTCCCCAGTCAACTTGAATCTGCGATATTGTTCCGTCAGGGTCTGAGGCTGAAATCGTAAGGGTGATGGGTGTGCCAGTCGGAGCGGTGATCGCAGTTTCAGTAATGTTCACGCTAGGCGGTCTGTCGCTGATTGAGTTTATGGACTGAGAGCTCCCTGTCAGGCCTGCATCGTCCGTTGCGCTTACAGTAACGGTGTACGACCCAGCTAGCGAGTAGATGTGACTGTCGAAGGTCGCGTTTCCTAGTAGAGCATCGATTGTCCCGTCTCTCCAGTCAACTGTTATTCCCGTCACGACGCCATCGGCGTCGGTGGCGTTAATCGTCATCGTAATCTCGGTGCCAGTTGGCACCCTAGTCGATGATTCCGTGAAGTTGACGACGGGAAGTCTGTCCGTAATCGTCAGGATTGCCGAACTGCTAGTAGTTGTGAGTCCCGCATCGTCTGTTGCGTTCACGTAGACAGTGAGAGTTCCTGCCGCAGCGTAAACATGGCTGTCGGAAACTGCATCGCTAGGCAGGCTGTCAACAGTACCATCTCCCCATGCCACACGAATCCGGCTGATGTTGCCGTCAGGGTCTTGGGCCGAAATCGTCACCCTGACAGTCGACCCTGTCGGATTTGTGGTAGGCGATGCTGTGAAGGTCACAACGGGGGCCCTATCAGCAACAACCTCTATGGCCTGGGAGCTGTTCGTGAGACCCGCATCGTCTGTCACGGTCACCGTGATCGTGTATGAGCCCGCGAGCGAGTAGGCGTGACTGTCACTACTCGCGTTCGCTGGAAGGCTGTGATTGGTCCCGTCTCCCCAATTCACCTCCAGGCCGGTCAAAGACCCGTCCGGATCCGCTGCGCTAATCGTCAGTGATACGATGGTCCCTGTCGGAACGGTTGTTGGTGATTGGTTGAAGTTGATTGATGGTGGTCGGTCTGTTACCATTTCGGTTGTCGAGGCAGTCGCCGAAAGTCTTGCATTGTCAGTGGCGTTGACAGCTACCGTGTAGGTTCCTGCAAATGCGTACGAGTGGCTGTCGCCGGTAGCGTTGCCTGTTAGAGCATGAGTGGTCCCGTCGCCCCATGAGACTGTAATTGTCGATACTGTGCCGTCAGGGTCAGATGTGGAGATTGCGAGCGAGATCAGTGTTCCTGTGGGCGAGTTAGTCGTGGAAGGTGTGAGTGAGACAAGAGGCGGTCTGTCAGTTATGTGAATAGTCTCCGAGGTCGAAGCTGTCTGAGTCGCATTGTCGGTGACGACCAGAGTTATCGTGTAGTCTCCGGCTAAACCGTACGAATGGCTCGGGTTTACTCCGGTCCCAGTAGCGCCATCCCCAAAGCTCCACGCGTAGTCAACAATCGATCCGTCAGGGTCCGCGCTAGAGGAGCCATCGAACCCGATCATGGTCCCGGTTGGTGCTGTCCCAGGTGACCGCGTGAAAGAGACAACAGGAGGCGCGTCGGAAATCATGTTAGTTGCTGAGGCTGTGGAGAATAGGCCCGCATTGTCCATTGCCGTGACGCTGACCGTGAATGTGCCTGAGGAAACGTAGGCATGGCTGTCAGTCACTGCATTGCCGGGCAGATTGTGTATGGCGCCGTCTCCCCAGTTCACCTGAATGCTCGTAGTGGATCCGTCAATGTCCGATGACGATATGGTCATTACAATCGTTTGGTCCCTGAACGTAGTGCTGCTAGATTCCGAGAAGGCTACAGTTGGCCCCACATCCACTACCCCAACCGTCACGTTGGCAGAGTGAGAAAGCAAACCCGAGGTTCCGATCACCGAAACCGTGTAGGTGCCAGGGACCGTTGACGTGAACGTCAGTGTAGAAGAGGCCATCCCTCCCGGGACAATTGTCACGGTGTTAGGGCTGAACGAGCCTGTAAGGCCTGATGAAGTTGTGGCGATGAGAGAAACGGTGTCGCTGAAGCTGTGTATGCTTGAGACGTTGATTATGGTGCTGGTGGATGTTCCTGCTGGAAAGGTGATGGAGCTCGGCGCGGCAGACACTGCAAAGTCGGGTGGGAAGATCACAGTCACATTGCGGGACGCTGTTCCTACTGCGCCGTGTGAATCCTTCGCGGATAGGTTGACCCTGTATGTTCCGGGTGCATAGGAGTGGGTAGCAGTACTGCCTGTCGCAACTATTCCATTGCCGAAGTCCCAGTTGAAAGTGTATGGTCCCGTTCCTCCTGATCCTGTTCCGTTGAAAGTGATGGTCTGCGCTGAGGTCGGGTTCGAAGGGGTGTAGGATATTTCTGCGAGGATTGGGAGGTGAGTTAGCTGCCACGCAGTGACTGGGTGCAGTTCCCATCCGCTAAACGAGTGGAAGGTTGCATTGACGTTTGCGTTGTTCCAGTAGATGTAGCCCTGTATGTCGATTCTCTGTCCTTCGATGGGAATCGGTGGGGCTATTCCCGAGGCGTTCCAGTCCCTGTCTATGCCTGCGTAGAGACGGTGCATGTAACATGAGGGGCATGAATCGTCCCCGTATCCAGGAGTGGCCAAAGTGAATGTGGCGTCGCAGCTCTGCCAGCCGTGAGGATATGGTCCACCACCGTTATCGGCAGAATACATGGTCGAGCAGTCTTCTCTGCTTTTGTTGACAACAGTGACGTTGTGGAACTCCACGAAGGTGGGGGTCCCGTTCACCTTGCATGGTATCTGGATGTCACGTTTGAAAAATGGCCATGTCGTGGGGTTAGATCCGTACGGTAGCCTTCCTTCTAGCTTAAACCCGGCTCCACTATAGTCCGCCCCTAAAGACGCTGGATCCGAAGGAACGCGTTGGATCGAGACATTGCCTAACACACCTTCCAGCGTAGTTAGAGCTGGGACGCAGTTTACCCCGGAATTCCATGATCCCACGTTAACAATGATGAAGGTTGTGAAAGCCTTCCCAAGATTGTCAGTCATGGTAACGTAAACGGTGAAGGATTGCCCTTCCAGGAACATGTGGGAGACACTACTCCCAGAAGCTGTGACGCTGTCCCCAAAATCCCAGATGAATGATGTTGCAGTCGTACCGTTAGAGGCAGCGGCATTGAACCACACTGGCTCTCCGACTTGGGGATTAGCGGGCGAAGCTGACACTGAGAAGGGGACAGGCGGGGAAGAACTGCTGAACTTCCAAGCGGTCAACGGGTGGAGCTCCCAGCCGCTGAACTGGTGCCAGTTCGCATTGAGCGTGCCGGCGTCCCAGTAGATGAATCCCTGAACGTCAATCATAGTCGAATCAGACGATGACTGAGACGCTAGAGTAGCATTGTCACAGACTGTGCCGGTTCCACAATATCCAGCCGCCTTCCAATCATGATCTATTTCCGCATGAATGCGGCCATAGCACGTAGTGTCTACTGATGAAGCACACGAGCTTGAGTAGTTCGGAACGATAGCAGGATCGAATAGATTGAACGTCGTGTCCCCGGTTAGGGCTGAATGCGCGTTTCCTCCGTTAGTAGGATCGTACAAGGTTGACCAGTCCTCGTTCGTCAGGCTGCTGCGTTTCACTCCATCAATCTCCACAAACAGTGAAGTGGTGCCCTTCGCGTTTGTAATGGTGCAAGGGGGACCGGGTGCGACCCAACCCGGAAGGGTTAGACCAGGCGTCAGCCACCGTTTGGAGTCGCCCCCTGAGATTGGAGGAGTGGTCCCAGGGGAGAATCGGCTCGCGCTGAACGATGCCGAGCCAGTATGGTTGGCAGTGATGTCCGTCACTCTCACTACTACCGGGATGCAGGGTACTTTCGTGTTCCAGGAGAACGGTGTGATCGGTGCGGAAACTGAGGCACCCGGTGAGCCCGAAGGGATGAATGCGAGGGTCGAGAGGACTAGGATTGCGATGCCGAGGGGCAGAGTAACTGCTATTCTCTTCAAGCGTATCCCCTGATGCCTAACAGTTTTCTTTTGCAATCCCCCAGACATCGTCGAGCCCCCAGTCTGCGCCGAAAAATCGGCGTTCAGAAGTTTGCTTGTCCAGTCGACGCTATTAGGATTGTCTACCTTTAGCAATATTTCTATTGCAAACGGTCCCGCTGAGTGGTTACGCGATACTTGGCCATAACGATGGTACTAGAAGTGTCTGAATGACCGTTCGCCGGTGAATATCATGGCAACATCATGCTTGTCGCATGCCTGAACCAGGTCCTTGTCCTCTATCGAGCCTCCGGGCTGGATTATCGCGGACACTCCTTCCCTGGCGACAGCTTCCACATTATCCATCTTGGGCAGGAAACCATCTGAGGCCATTACACTCTCTTTGAGACTGTGTCCGGCTCTCCTAGCCTTGTCAACGCAGTTCTCAATCGCTCCGATTCTGTCCTGCTGTCCCGTGCCGATAGCCAATGATAATCCATCTTTCCAAAAGACCACAGCGTTAGATCTTACCTCGCAGGCAACCCACCATGCATGCATAGCCAATGATAATCCATCTTTCCAAAAGACCACAGCGTTAGATCTTACCTCGCAGGCAACCCACCATGCATGCATCAAGTCAACATACTCACTTTTCGTAGGAGTCCGTTTTGTGGGAATAATCAGGGCCTTCAACTGTTCCAGCGACTTTAGACTAGTCCAGTAAGGATCTTCAAGCACCAGCGATCCATCCTCCAGCACAATAATGTCAGGCGTGACCTGCTCAGTCTTCCTTGGCAATGCAACCTTGCCGACTCTAAGGTCCTTCTTCGTCTCAAATGTTTGAACCGCTGAGGACTTCCCTAGCAGTCTCACCGTCGACCTCGTGATTGAACACCACCACACTTCCAAACGCGGCGCGGGAGTCAGCATCCCGGGCACGCGCATAGACGCTCCTCAGACTCTCGCTGGGCTTTGCCGAGGCCACTCCTGACGGGTTGAGATGCTTCATCACCGCAACAGCGGGTTCGTGAAAATAGTTGACAATTCTCAGTCCGTGGCTTCCATCCTCGAGATTTGTAGCAGACGGTCCGTCCTTACCCCACTTGACCCACTCGACGCTTCCGATGCCTCCTCTTGATTCCTGGGGCTTGTAGAGGGCTGCCTTCTGGTGAGGGTTGGAACCGTACCTCAAACCGCGGAGCTTTCCGTCGATTGTCCATTGGACCTTCGAGTATTCTAGTGTTCGTCCGCCGAAACTGAGGGTCAGTTCAGTCGGGAACTCCTCCACCTTAGCAGTCCGGTATATCTTCCGTATTTCCTGCCCGCTCATTTTGCGCTCCTCTCCAAGTAGCTGTGGATAGCTTGGTCATACTCAGAAGTTAACCCGAATGCTTCTCTGGCCATTTTCAACCTGAGAGCCTCGCCCACTCTTCCATTCTTGTCTAGTTCGTGGGCCACATCATCGTATCTATGGGGGCTGGTGACCGGGACGACTCGCTTGTTGAGAAGTGCTCCTTTGGCAGCGGCTCGTATCAAAGCAACTCCCCCAATATCGATATTGTCAACTGCCTTTCGGAAATTTCCCGGGTCTGACTTGACCATGTCGCCGAAGGGGTAGAGGTTGACAACGACGAAATCGAATGGTCTGACACTGTTCGCTTCAAGATACTTCCTCTGCACCGGGTCCTCCCAATCGCCGAGGATGCCGGCGTGAATTCTTGGATGAAGAGTCTTTACCAGTCCTCCTGGCATCTCAGCAAAACCAGTATAGGATGATACATCAGTCACGTCCGCACCGAGCTTCTTCAAGGCGTCCGCGGTCCCCCCGGACCCAATTATCGCGACCTTGTGCTTTCCGAAGGAGTGGGCCAGCCGGTCAAGCCCGGTCTTGTCGTAAACTGAGACTATTGCGTTTCCAGCCAAAGTCCTTCTCGCAGAAATCGACTTGGGCTGGGTCTCTTAATTAGTCTGGTTCCGATTAGCGGACGAGTCCCATTCTTCTGGCCGGAATGATCCTGCCTGCAGCTCTTCCCAGCACGGTCTCCGGGAATAGTGTTGCAAGTGCGAAGAGTCCGGCTGCGCCTAGGACTAGGACTCCTATCCAAGAGTACTGGTATGTTACGATGCTCTGGTATATTCGTGCGAACACGGTCATCTGCGTGTACACACCGTTTTGAGGCTCGATCGTGAGGAACAAGTTTCCACCATTAACGATCGTAATGGCGGAAATTTCGAAGGTCCCCGACGGGAAAACCTGAGAGAACATCACGGCAGAGCCTGAGGCCCCAAGAAGCCTCAGCGTAACGGTCACTTGGTTCTGAGACGAGACTTGGGCGTCCACAACATAGCCCGGTGGCGCATATCCGATAGGCACGTCAAGCTCGGTTCTAGTTACTTGAGCAGAGAACTCAGTGGCGTTCGTCTGGCTAATTGTTGGCAGGGCTAGCAAAGTTAGCCCGGTTAGGATAAGCGTTAGGAGAATAACGACCGGGTATATTCGGTGCGGTGTACTCAAACTGTCCCCGGAGTAGGCCTGCTACCGGTTTTCAGCTAAGTTTCCCGTAACGGAGCGTCCCGGCTCCGAGTTACACTTCGCGGCTATTCAGTGCTCGGAGATGTCGGGAGCGACAAGGCCCCGAACGGGTTCAGGCATGGGGTTTTGCCCTCTCTCCTGGAGCCATTGTGGGATGACGATTGTCCTGAGCATCATCTGTACGCTCATACCTCGGCGTCTCGCCATGATCTCGAGAAACTCGAAAGGAGGGTCGTTTATCGTGAGAAGCATTCTCTTCATTATTACAGCACTCTCGGTCCGTTTCTGAGTTATTATAAAACTCGCCTTTGTAAGCTTATCCCCTGAGAAGCGCAGGTTCGTCCCACGAAGGATTCCCGGCGGAAGACATGGATTCCGTTTTCATTCCAGCTATGCTCGGAATCCGAGATTGAAAAACTGTTACGGCTTCTTGACTACATCCATTTTTGCAACTGCTCGCTAGTACCACCTGTCGAATCAATGAGCCGATTGCTGTTCGATTCGCTGTCAAACAATTTTTTCAGGACTTTAAAGTCGTCCAGTTGGACATTTCTCAGGCTGCCATCGTAGAGCGCGGCAGCGGGATGGTACAATGGAAGAATTGTCCTACCGTTACGCCTGAAAGGTTTCCCGTGGACCTGACTAACAGAATATTCCTGTCCCAGAACCGTTTTGATAGCTGGTGTCCCAAGTGGACATATGATTCGTGGCGCAACCAGGCGAATCTGGTCCTGAAGATACGGATAGCACGAATCTACTTCGCCCTGCTTAGGCGCCCTGTTCCCGGGAGGCCTACACTTCACAATGTTAGTAATGAAAACGCTACTCCTTTCCAGCCCAACCGAAGCCAATAGCTCAGTCAGGAATTTTCCCGCCGCCCCAACAAATGGTCGTCCTTCAAGATCCTCTTTTTCCCCGGGGCCTTCGCCGACAAACATGACCTTGGCATTGATCGGTCCCTCGCCGGGAACAGCTCTTGTCCGGCCCCTGTGCAGTTCACATCTTGTACACACCAGCACCTCCCCGTGGATTCTCGCAAGCTCTTCTGCCAACTCTACCAGATTCCAGACGATAGTGGTTTCAAGACTTGTCCGGTATAAGCGGTTGAATGGAACTGTAAGGGCAAGGGTTTAGGCAATCATGTCCTCGCCGGGCTAGGGACATTCTTCGTCCCGCCACCAGTACCCACTCCCATTCCAGATTCTAGCAAGAAGAATAAGCTGGACCAAGCCCCAGACTGGCCATACAAGCCCATTCTAAGCCCCAATCAACAAAACAAAAAACGGCTTTCTAAGTCATTCGGGTAAACAACCCTAAGACAGCGGGTTCCGAAACACACCCCCTCCCAAGGGGCCCCCTAGCAAAAATCACAAGACACAGATTTCCAAAAAGGCGCCATTCTAAGGGCAAACAAATATGCCCGCATAGAATTTTCAAGCCTCATTATGACTAGTAGTCTAAAGTCGAGATTTCAGAGCAGGCCTTCCAGCAGGGGCCTCAACCTCGCAAACACTTTCCGTGTTGCCTCAAGATCGTCCAAGCAGTGCTCGCGAATAATCTTCAACGCTCGCACGTCCCCTTCTTGAGCCTTAAGGTACAAGTGTGGAACATCCATCCCCATAGGTCCCCTCTTCTTCTCAACGCCAAGAAAGTCGCAAACATGCTCTAGATAGCTGAACGTAAGTCTCAACCGGCCCTTCACAACCTCGCCCAGATCAACATGCCGCTTCCCCAACAGAGGACGTGGATCCAGACCATGACTCAGCAGTCTCGTCGTCAGAAATGGTAGGTCGAAGCTCCTGCCATTCCAGGTCACAATAACATCATAACCGGCAAGTCGTGAAACCAGCTTCGAGAGCACACTCTTCTCCTCACCCGTACTCTTCACAGCCAGATATTCTCCTGGACCATTCTCAGGCATCAAGCCAGCACCAACCATGATTCCAGCGTCAGCAGCCAACGAAGTAGTCTCAATATCCAGAATCACAATCTTCGAGGATGTCATAGACACGCGACGGCCAGACACGGTCGCTTAAGACTATGTCAGGTATCAAGGAAAGAACATAACCAAGCCCTAGCAACCGGATGTCCCAATGCCCAGCCCTCCAGTTGCACAAGCTGAAAACCTGGAGAAGTCCTACAGGATCGGAAAGGTCACAGTCCAAGCCGTCAGAGGCGTTAACCTCACAATCCACCCTGGACAATTCGTGGTCGTCACAGGGCCATCAGGGTCGGGCAAGACCACACTCCTCAACCTAATCGGAACGCTCGACAAGCCCACCAACGGCCGTGTACTCATCGATGGCAGGGACCTCGGCGGAATGAAAGACGGCGAGCTCACCCAGCTACGACGCCACAAGATCGGGTTCATCTTCCAATTCCACAATCTCATACCAGTCCTCACCGCTCTCGAAAACGTCCAGCTTCCACTCCAAACCGCCAAGGTCAAGACCCACGAGGCCAAGGAAAGAGCCATCACGCTCCTCAGCAGGGTCGGCCTCTCAGAGCGCCTCAACCACTTACCCGACGAGCTCAGCGGAGGAGAACAACAACGAGTCGCCATCGCAAGAGCGCTCGCCAACCATCCCAAGCTCATTCTCGCGGACGAGCCAACAGGAGAACTCGACACAACAACCGGAGCTGAAACAGTAAGAATTCTTTACGAGCTTACCAAGCAGGAAGACACGGCCGTCATGACCGTGACCCATGACCCGGTCGTTG
>WNGK01022523.1_pt1 | contig 11461 bp, 8 predicted proteins | sample 5400601 | NCBI WGS metagenome assembly WNGK01 (sample SAMN13153376, study PRJNA577476) | soil metagenome | isolation source: 60 cm soil or saprolite under Garry oak tree replicate 1 | place: USA:California | collected 2016-06-15
TGGTGCGGAAGCGGATGGGTCTCCACCTGCGGCCAATTGCGGGATTCGAGCAGTACGGCCGTTGCGGTACAGCGGCTTACGTCAGGCCCTGCGCGAAAAAAAACGAAAATCGCTTCGCAACCATGAAATTTCGGTTAGTAGATACGTGAACAACCCCGAGCTGTGGCAAAACGGATCGAAGGGAACCCAGTGAGCGAATCGAAACATTCGTGCCTCCCAGGATAGCAGGAGCAATTCTTCAAAAACCGAACGAACCGCCCTTTTTTGTCTTCACGGGCACATCTCACTTTTCGGTTTGTCCCGGAGGGACTTTTGAAAATAGCCCAGGCTTTCAAGCCTGGGATCAGGTCCAAACGAGGATCAAGTCCCGAAGGGACGGCCGAAAACGACCGCATTTACAGGCTCTTGTATAAAAACTGAGATGCTCCTTGTCTTCACGACTCGGCATTATCAAGAGCCCTGGAGGAAGGCCAAAAGTTGGCCCGGCGTAATCCTTCCGTCCAAGTTGCGCAAAGCTCGATGCCAGCGCATCTGTCAAGCCAGCACGTGGCGCTTCAGCAGGTGGTAAACATCAGTGGCTTCGATGAGCGAATTCAAAAGCAACTTGGGTTCCTGGGAAACCAGCAGCGGATAATGCGCGCTGTCCGCAGGCCGGCGGCCATGTGAGCCTTTGACGAGTGTGGCATCGAGTGGAATAACGTCCATTAACATCCGGAAACCAAGTTTCTTTTGCAGCAATCGCCAGCCAATCTTGAGCTTCGGCAATTTGATTTGCGGATCAAGGAACAACTCCACCGGATCGTAACCCGGCTTGCGATGGATGTCCACGGTGCGGGCAAAATCGGGTGCGACCCGATCATCGAGCCAGTAATAATAGGTGAACCAGGCGCGTTCTTCGGCGATAGCTACCAGGTCGCCCGCGCGCGGATGATCCAGCCCGGCAGCGCATTTTTCTGTTCGGCCCATTACGGTTCCGACGCCTTCGGTCTTCTCCAGCAACGAGCGCACCTGGCTTTCGAGAGCGGGATCGTTAAGATAAATGTGCGCCACCTGGTGGTCGGCGACCCCGAAAACTTTGCTCGCGCCAAAGTCCATGAGCTCCAGGCCAAGTTCGTCCTTCACGGAGAGCCAGCCTTGGCTCCGGAACAAACGATTCAAATGAACCGGCCAACTCACGGGCGTTATCCCGTACTCCGAAAGCAGGATGACGCGCACCGATTGCTGGCCGAAGAAATCAATCAAATCCCCTGCGATGGCATCAATGGCGCGGAGGTCGGGGAGGATGGCGGGGTTGATGGATGGTGATTGGTGACTGGTGATCGGTGGCTGGTGATCGGCGGGATTTACACAAACCCCGCCGGATGGTTCCAGGCTCGGCCTCCTCACGTCGGCGGCCAGGTTCAAAGGGCCATGGCGTTGAAGGTTGTAATCCAGATGCGGCAGATAGACCAGGGTCAACGTCGGGTGATACTCCTTTTCGATCCACTTGGCCGATTCCGCTATCCAGCGCGAGGCGGCATCCGGGGGACCTTGCGGCGTCTGTATGCCGGCGGCCGGCCCCCAGAAAGTTGGAAACGGAAACTCGCCCAACTCCTTTTTGATCGCCCCTCGAATCGAGTATGGCCAGGTGTAAATGTCGAAAACTTTGCGACCATCGGCAGGATACGCGGGACGCGGCGTGATTGAGTAGTCGGCGGTCGAATACATGTTATGCCACCAGAATAATTTTGCGCACGTAAACTTCGGGTCTCGTTCCCGCAGTTCTTCCCACAGCTTTCGACCTTGGACGAGATGATTGGATTGTTTCCAGAACTGCACCTCGTCCAATTTGCGCTCGTACCAGCCGTTACCGACAATTCCGTGGTGAGCAGGTGAAGCGCCGGTCAGGTAAGTGGATTGGGCAGTGCAGGTGAGCGCGGGGAAGGCCGGGACGATCTTCGCGCAGGCGCCGTGCTGTCGAAAGGCGCGGATGCGCGGGGTGTCCGGGCCAATGAGCGCTTCGGTAAGGCCAACGACGTTGATGACGGCCGTGCGTTGCATCGGCTTGGCTCAGCCCGCAGAGGCGGTCGCGCGAATCACCTTCTGGCTGCGCTGAGCCTGCCGGTCCTGCAACTCGTAGAGGGCTTCGATCACTCTGGGCAGGTTCATCTCGTGGACCTCGAAGCCTTGGCCGATGCCGGCCAACAACGTAATTGTCAACTCACCGCCCAGGTGCTGGCGGAATTCCTCAAGCCCCTCCAACACCAGCAGCGAGTTCCCAGCGTCCACGTGCAGCAGTTCGTTTGCGTACAACTCGAAACCGAGCGCCTCAAGCAGCTTGAGGACGCGGTCGGCTGAGGCGGGCTCGATACTACCGAGTTTTCGGGAGTAAATCGTGTCGAGGGCGATGCCGATGGCCACCGCTTCACCGTGGCGGAGCTTGTATTCGGAAAGCTGCTCCAGCTTGTGCGCGGACCAATGGCCGAAATCCAGCGGCCGGGCCGAGCCGAACTCGAAGGGATCGCCTGAACTGGCAATGTGATTCACATGCAGCTCGGCGCAGCGATAGATCAATCGCTGCATGGCCGACGGCTCGAACTCTTGCAACCGCTCTGCATCGCGCTCGATGCTCTCGAAGAAATCCTTGTCGCGGATCAATGCCACTTTCACGGCCTCGACATAACCCGCCCGCTTGTCCCGTGGCGAAAGCGATGAGAGCAGTTGAAAATCGTTTATTACAGCAAAAGGCGGCGCAAAGGTGCCGATGAAATTCTTTTTACCGAACGCGTTGATGCCGTTCTTGACGCCAACGCCCGAATCATTCTGGCTGAGAGTTGTGGTGGGAATCCTTACGTGCCGCAGGCCGCGATGCGCGGTGGCCGCCGCCAGCCCAACCACGTCCAGCAGAGCTCCGCCCCCAACCCCGATGACATAGGAATGACGATCGATGCGGTAGCGGTCAATCTGCGAATGCATCTCTGACACATGAAAGTAGGAGTTCTTGGTGCGCTCGCCACCTTCGATCACGATCGGTGGGCGTGCCAGGGTTAGCCTCCCTGAATGAGCGTCAAAGTAGCGCTCAATTTTGAGTCCCAGCCCCGATTGCGCCTGCACCAGAGATTCATCCAGCACGACCAGCGCTTTGTGGACCAGATTTGGTTCCGCGCCGGCAAGCACAGTTTCGAGGACCGGGTTGGCCGGATCAAAAACATTTTGCGTGAAATGCACCCGAAGATCGTAACGGAGCTGGATCGAGCGCTGGATCATCGTCATAACAAGAACTTTGCGAGCTTGGACGCTGGATTTCGAGTTTTTATTTTGTCGCAACATTGCTTTGGCACCCCCGCCACTGTCCGCGAAGCGGACCAACACGAATAGCCGTGGGTGTAAACCCACGGACCCTAATCCGCAAACAGCCCTCGACCCTGAAAGGGTCGAACCCTCCCAAGGCCCTGAGCTGGGCACCACCGGCAAAGGCGTGACACGCCAACTGATGCATCTGGGCACTTCGGGCATTGGCATAAACCCGCACCTGGTTGACGGGCCTCGTCCCATGCGACAATCTCCCCGCTGTATGAACCGCTGCAAAGCCATCGCCGCCATGTCGCTCAATCGGGTAATCGGCGCCGGCAACCGAATCCCGTGGCATTTGCCGGACGACTTCAAGTGGTTCAAGCGGATGACCACCGGCCACATCATTGTGATGGGCCGCAAGACCTTCTATGCCATCGGCAAACCTCTCCCTGACCGCACAACCATTGTGCTGACCGGCTCGGCGGAGCCGATAGCGGGCGTGCAGACCATCTCTGATCTGAAGCAGATCGAGGCGATCAGTGCGGCGGCGGCCGGGCGCGAGGTATTCATCTGCGGGGGCGCACAGGTCTATCATCAAGCGTTGCCCTTGTGCTCGGAGTTATACCTCACGCTCATCAAACGGGTCGTCGAAGGCGATACCTTCTTTCCCCCTTTCGAAGACCGTTTCGAGTTGGTCGAGGAAATCTGCAATTACCCTGAATTCAAGATCCTGCACTATCGTCGCCGCTCGGTCTAACTCCTGTTCACTATCTTCCCATCAAACTCAGTTAGCTTGTGTCAGACATGTAACGCTGCAACTCTGTAACCATGCAACACGCCTGACGGGCGTCCTTTCCTCTACTGTCATGCGATTCTCGGTAAGATGTTTTGGCACTGGCGATGGCGTTTCCTCTGCCGAACGCAATCACGCCGCCTTTCTTTATCGGCTGGGCAAGACTCGGCTCCTCATCGATTGCGGTGAGCCGATCGACGGCAGTTGCAAAGCCGTCGGCCTGAGTCCGGATGCCATTGACAGCATTTTCATTTCGCATCTTCATTCCGACCATGCCGGCGGGTTTTTCATGCTGATGCAGGGATTCTGGCTGGCTGGCAGGGGAAAGGATTTGCCGGTTTTTCTCCCATTGGACGCGATCAAACCCATGCGCCAGATGCTGAACACGTTTTTTCTGTTCGACGAAGTCCTGTCCTTCCGCTTGCGACTTTTTCCTCTGAAGAACACAAAGCCGGTGACTGTGAACGGCGTGCGCGTGACCCCTTTTCGCACCACGCACCTTGAGGCATCGCGGGAGCAATTTCAGCGGAAATATGGCGGCGACTTTGCGGCCTATTGTTTTCTGATCGAAAGCAGCGGGCGGCGCGTCGGACACAGTTCGGACCTTGGCAGGCCCGAAGACCTGGAGCCGCTGCTGGAGAAACCGCTAGATTTGTTGGTGTGCGAAATTGCCCATTTCTCTCCAGAGCAAATCTTCGGTTACTTGAAAGGACGCGACATCAAGCGGGTTGTGTTCGTGCACCTGGCGCGGCCACATTGGGAGAACCTGACCCGGACCCGCCGGCTCGCTGCAAAGATGTTGCCGGAGCTGCCGCACACCTTTGTCCGCGACTTCGAAGAAATCAGCTTTTAGGTCGAAAGCATTCAAGGAACCGAAATGATGCCTGATGCCCAACACCCCAGATTTGCTGCCAGGGTCCATGGAGGCGTCCCAATGAGCTCGTGGCTGTCCCGCCAGCCGGGCGCGCCACTTGAAAGGTGACTTCGGCTCGTCACTATGCAATTCTGTAATGTGAACGCGCTCAAAACCTTGCAGCAAGCGGTTGAGGGCTTTTCTCTGGATACGTTGATCCAGGAGAAGATAGGGACGCAGTGGAATGCGTCCCTACCATAGAATGTTCGCGGGCCGCGAGGATTTTCACGGACAGTCATACAACTGTGAACCGAGTTTGCCCCGCACTATTGGCGCTTCTGCTATGCTGGGGGATGTCCCTGCGGCTACGGGCCGGTTCAAAGCCGGAAGCGCTCCCCGCTGCCGGTATTTTCTTCGTGGCTACCAACGGCAACGACCAGTGGTCCGGAACTGTCGCTGCCCCAAACAGAAAAAAGACCGACGGACCATTCGCGACGTTGCCCCGCGCGCTGAAAGCGGTTCGCGAGTTCAGAAAACAGCAAGCGTCATCAGCGGTGGCCGGCGCATTAGCGGTTGGAGGGAAACCACCGTTGCGACTAGAAAGCTATGGGCAGCGGAGATTCCTGAAGTGGCCCAAGGTCACTGGTTTTTTCGCGAGCTCTGGACTAACGGCAAGCGGGCCGCCCGAGCGCGGCATCCGAATCGCGGTTACCTGGCGGTCGCGGAGGCGCCCGATAAGCCCCGAGAATGGACCCAAGGCCAGACGCGATTCCGCTTCCGCGAGGGCGATTTGAAGGGATGGCCAACGGTCAGCAACGCAGAAGCCGTCGTGATGACCCGGTGGGTCGAGTCACGCCTGCCGGTCCAGTCCGTGCATGAGAAGGAACGCCTGGTGACTTTCGGCAAACGCTCGGTTTTCGAACTTGCACCGGGTGACCCTTACTACCTGGAAGGCGCAGTTGAATTGCTGGATGAACCAGGCGAGTGGTATCTCGACCGCAAGACTGGAATACTCTACTACCAACCTCGGGCTGGGGAAAAGCTGGATGAACTCCAGGCCATCGCACCGGTGCTCAGCCAGATCGTCCGTTTAGAGGGCCGGCCAGAAGCCGATCAATTCATCGAGCGCGTCGTCATGCGCGGTCTGACGTTCGCGCATACCGAGTGGCACTTTCCTGAGGATTTCGACAGGGAGAGAAACCAATCCAGCGCCAAGACAGGATCGGAAGTCGCGGTGGGCGGTTTTTCGCAAGCGGCGGTTGGGGTGCCCGGCGCGGTGTGGGGAGAAGGTGTCCGTGAATGCGCGTTTGAGAGCTGCGTCTTTGCCCGGATCGGCAACTACGGTTTGGAGCTTGCCCGCGGCTGTGAATCGGATCGCATCGTCGGCTGCGAATTCAGCGACTTGGCCGCCGGCGGCGTGAAGGTCGGGGAAACGTCCGTTCGCGAGAACCCTTTGGAGCAGACTCGCGCCAACGAAATAAGTGGCTGCCATATTCATGACGGAGGCAAAATGTTTCAGAGCGCGGTGGGCATCTGGATCGGCCAGTCACCGGAAAACCGCATCCTGCACAATCACCTGCACGATTTCTATTACACTGGGATTTCGATCGGCTGGACCTGGGGCTATGGACGCGCCCTGGGGACGAATAACCTGGTGGCGTTCAATCATGTCCATCACATCGGCATAACATCAGACGGCGACGGGCCGGTTTTGAGCGACATGGGCGGTATCTATACGCTGGGCCGGCAACCAGGCACCAGGATTCTAAACAATCTGTGGCACGACATCGCGGGTGTGCGCTACGGCGGCTGGGGCATCTATTTCGACGAAGGCAGCAGCGGCATCGTTGCCGAAAGCAACGTCGTTTATCGCACGACCCACGGTGGGTTTCATCAGCATTACGGCGAGACAAACGTCGTCCGCAACAATATCTTCGCTTTTGGCCGCGATCATCAGCTTCAGCGCACGCGTGCCGAGCCGCATCTGAGCTTCAGCTTCGAGACCAACATCACATATTTCGATTCCGGCGAACTGCTGGCTGGGGATTGGTCCAATGACAACTACCAAGTGGACTGGAACATATATTTCGACGCTCGACCCGGGGCAAGTTCGGAAGCTATGCGCTTCGCTGGCGCCACGCTGAAGCAGTGGCGCGAGCGCGGGCATGACCGGAACTCCCTGCTGGCTGACCCGCTCTTCGTCGCGCCACGCCAAAATGATTTCCGCCTGCAGCCCAACTCGCCGGCATTGAAGTTAGGCTTCCGACCAATCGATCTGAGCCAGGTCGGCATCCGCAAAACAATTCCATGAAACTGGAGCGCAGGTTTCTAATGGAGCTTCGTTGAGACACCGTGCAGAAGGGATGGGAGCGCCCCCGCTGGAATGGAGCGCTGCAGAACCGGAAATGCTGAGGGCTGGCGCGCTGGAGTTTTGGGGCCAAGGATAAGCCCAAACTACTTTGCGTCCCTCTCCGTCGGCGATCAGCAGACGCGGGCGCACTGGATGCCGAGGAGGGCGGCAAGTTTATCCAACTTGTGCGCCACATGTCCGACGCCCACGGCACAGTGGTGCGCAGGCCCGTGGGCGTTCCATTGGTTGACGAAGCCCCGCGCGCCGATGGAGAAACGATACCGGCTATTGGTGTTGCCGATCTCAAGGATCGGGCCGGGGACCGATTCACCCTCGGCCACCAGGAACTTCAATCGCCCGTCCGCCGTTGGCACGACGGAAAGCAGCGTCACCGGCCCATGCTTGACGGACATTTCGACCGACAGCCCTCGGCCGGCCTTACCGTGATAGACTTTGAGCGGACGTACCCTGGTCTTGCCGTGCGCGATGGCGAGGTGCCCCGGGCCGTCGTGGCCCATCAAGATCACGTCGTCGTTGAAATCCATTGCGTAGTATTCACTGAACGATCCACCCGCACCGAAGGTACCCATGATCTTCATGGCCTGGGCGTTCAAGATCTCATACTCGCCGGCCACCGGTATGCCGCGAGCCGTGAGCAAGGAGTTGCCAAGAATCATCGAACTGATCGTGTCCTCATTTTCGGCGTTGCCTGCGCCGACGCAATAGTACGCCAGGGAGCCCAGGTCGTATGCTTTGACCAGCCGGTCCAAGGCTACGGAGGTCCGGGCGGCCCGGGCCAGCTCGCTCGGAAGGCAATCGGGCCAAACATCGAACACTCTCCGAAACTCTGCCACGCGCGCTTTTATTTGGACTGCCGTTACCTGACGCCGCAACGCCGCCAGCTCGTCCACCTCGATGAATTCCACGTGGCCACCGAACGTCGCGCAGTGCTGCGTGATGTCCGAGTAAATATCCAGCATCCCGCCGTAGTAATGGCCCATCAGGCCGAGGCGATTGTGGAACATGACGTTGGCGACGCGGGCCGCTTCAATCCAGGCGTCCACCTCGTTCCAGCAGGCGGGATCATTTTGCAGCATGCCGGTGACCTGGTGAAAGTTGATGCGCGCGCGGTTGAACACGTTGGCTATCTCCGGCACCGGACACGCGGTGCAGTGCGCCAGCCATTCACCGGTCATGGCTGTGCGATCGCCCATCTGGTTGAATCTGGCGTAGTCAATCGCCGCGGCGGGTTGAAGATTGAGCGTGATGACCGGCACCTTGGCGCGCTGGACGACCGGGAGTACCGTCGAAGAAAGCGCGTAGGTAGTGACGTGCAAGAAGAGTAAGTCCACGTCCTCGCGCCGGAAGCGGTGCCCAGCCTCCAGCGCCTTGGCGGGCGTGTCGATCAAGCCAAGGTTGACCACTTCGACTCCGGGCCGCCTCAAGCGCTCGTGCACGATGCGGACATACTGTTCGAGCCGTGGCTTCAGCCCTGGAAACTGAGGCCAATAAGTGTCCAACCCGATCCCGAAAAGCCCGACGCGCAGGCCTGAAAAGGGACGTTGGCCCACCCGAAATCGGCCTGACACAGACTCGCCGCTTCGGGAAACGTGGCTCAAGTTTTTGCCCAAAGAAAGAAGTCTGTTGTGGGCGCTGACCACTGGGAAGTATCACCACCGCCACGAGGAAGGTAATTGCGGCTGCCGAACATCGTAAGGGTTGCCCCTGGCCAAAATCGACCCCTATTCTGTTTTAGGTTTTGGGGCCGCAACCATGGTTACGTCCGTGATCTCCATTTTCGCGTAACAGTCCTTGCGCACGCCGCGGAGGGAGTAAACCTGCCCTTTGCGAACTGGCTCGCCGCGCAAGAATTTGAAATAGGTTTTTTCGTCGTACGATTTACCGGCGTTGACCGCGGTGAGTTGGTCGAATGGCGCATCCTCCGCGTGCAATCCGGTCTTGCGCTGGCAAGCATCGAAGAGCCAGAAGAAGGGAGCGCCGGGTTGGGAGGCTTCCAGCGCTGCAAGTTGTTCCTTCCCCATATAGGCGCGCATGCTCTTGAGGTCATCGCTTAACATGAAATCGCTGCCCCAATAGACCCGCGTTTCCGCGCCGCGCTCGAGCAGAAAACGGCTGTGTTTGACGCTGAAATAGGCTTCGCCGGTGCGCACATCCTCGCCCACGAGTTCGCGCGAGCCTTCCTTCCGTTGCAGGGCCCAGCGGATGCCCACCGTCGTTACGGCCGTGAGTGGCAGGTCTTGGTCGAGTTCAACACCAGGAACGAATTCGAGTTCTTCCTGGAACTCCCCGCCGGGATATTCCGCGCGCACAAGAAAGGTTCCAGGAGATAAAGTGGTAAACCGAAAGTTGCCCGCATCATCAGCGCGCGTCGTGGCCCAATCGCAGACGCGCACGATCGCCTTCGAGGCAGGCTTGCCATCCGGGCGCAGCACGCGGCCACTGAACCCAGCCGCCTCGTTCGCGGCGATTGGTTCAACCTTGAACTCGCGCGCAAGCACGGCCGTGCCCGACTCAAAGCGGAGGGGTTCCGCGATGACTTTGCATCCTGGAGCGATGATGGTGAGGTTGTCATTGTCGGCGTAGCGCCGGCATCCAATCACAAGAATTCCAGAATCCGGAACTAGCTGATCATTACCAAAAGCCAGAACTACAACGTCGGCAGGCTTTATTCCTGGCGGCAGGTGAACCCTTGCTAAGAGGAAGTTGCTCTGCCGCATCGCGTCGTCCCGGGCCGGAGCGAAATACTTCGTCAACGCTGCGAAGTCGCCCTTTGTGACCATGGCTGCGACCTTTTCTTCGACGGGAACGAATGATTTGGCCTGGAGTTTGATCATTTGGCTGGTCAAAGGCAATCCGGCGGCTTTGCGAGCGACAATGACCTCGCGCAAAAAAGAACCCGGCGGTTCAAACCCGACTTGTCGAGCAAGAACCCGGTCTGTGATGGGATCGATGAATACCAGCGTAGGGTAACCGGAAAGGCCGAATTTCTTGTTGAGCTCCCCATCCTCATAGGCCTTCACCCAGACAAACTCCTTCAGGCCGGCGCGGATCGCGGAGTCCGGGAGCGTCTGGCTTTCCAGCATTTTGCAGGGTCCGCACCAGGTGGCGGTAAGCATCAGGAACAACGGGCGTTTCTCCGCCTTGGCTCTCGCCAGGGCGGTCTTGTAGTCTTTCTCCCAAGGGAGCGACTCCGCCGCAAAGGCAGTGGCGGTTAACGACAATGCCAAAGCCATCAGGCAGACCCGAATGCGCGACGATTTCATACGCATGTCCATCCTTTCGCAAATTCTAGAGTTGACTTTGGACTAGACGTGGTGCGAGCGCAAGTACCAATCTGGCGGTCAGCCGGGATTCGGTCATGACGATTAGCGGCCACGTCGGACGGTTACGCACCAAAATCGAAAACGAAGGCTTCAACGTTCAAAAAAACAGCGACTTGTACCTGGGGCACGTCTTCAGCCAAGACTGGGACCATGCCAAGGCCCATTATTATCTCTTGCAGATCGGCCATCTGCTGATGCAACTGTTGCACCACAACAGCCTGCATTGGACCTTGGCCGAACGATATGGCCACAACAGCATCCTGGCCCTCTGGGGCGCACTCAAGAATATCCCCCGGCGCTTGTTGGAGGCGCTTCGTTACTATCTGCTGGCGGAGGCCGATTTCGACGTGCAAGCCGCAACCCGTTGCCACATCGGCTTGAACAGTTCCTGAACTGCCGGCTGAAAGTGGGCCCAGGATCAAGCCGCTGAGAGCGCCCTCTTGATCCAGCCTGATCCAGCCCGGATCGAGCATCACCCGGCTTTGCGCGATTCCCCCAGGCTTGGTCCGCGCCTGCAGCAACTCCTTCTTGGGGACGTAGAAGGCGGGCTGTTTCACGGTGCTGGCAAAGGCAAAGCCGCAAAGCCATTTGGAGCTTGACAACTGAGAAATGCCTGACTAGCATCCGGGTCCATGCCTGTGCTTGAAGCCCTGGAAAAAGACGGATCCCTTCTGGCACAAAAGGCATTAGATTAGATATGGCACCCGTGGAAACCAGTTCAGAAGGCAACGATTATAAATGGCCGCTTTCTCTTATGAAGAGGGAGATGTTCCTCAAAGGGGATTATCTTTTCAGGGCCGGTGACAAGGCCGACAAACTTTTTTTCATAAGCAAGGGCCTGCTTAGGC
>WNGK01031610.1_pt1 | contig 11458 bp, 11 predicted proteins | sample 5400601 | NCBI WGS metagenome assembly WNGK01 (sample SAMN13153376, study PRJNA577476) | soil metagenome | isolation source: 60 cm soil or saprolite under Garry oak tree replicate 1 | place: USA:California | collected 2016-06-15
ACTACTACCAGTATTCTGAAGTCACATTAGGGGTGGGGTTTTCTCGCGAGAGTATTCGAAAGCTCGAGCCGAACAAGGTCGTCCAAGAGTTACGTTCGCACCATCTCATACAAACCGCATTCAATGCAGCGGCGACAAAGCTAGATGAACATAAGCTGCTAGCGTCAAATGACACTCAAATATATCAGTTCGGAGTTCGACTGCGACCGGAAGCGATAGTCCACGTCTGCGGTGGGCAAGTGCTGGAAATCAGGCTGGAAGGTCAAGCATGCCTCGTCAATCAAACTATTTCCTCGCCCAAAGTGTTTAAATATGGCCACTCGGCGCAGGTTGTTGCCGAACGAGACGTAACGGTCGAGCAGTTTAACCTGGGAGAAACGAGCATCGTCCACCACAACGATCGAATTGCAATCGACCTTGATCTTTCGAACCAGCACTTGCCCCCGTTGTCGCAGGTTCGCTTCTGTCAGACAACGTCAGAACAGGAGATGGAACACGAGAGTTTCGCCATCACTTGTCCCGACGCTCTTCGCGTCACCGGTAGTTTCAAAGTGGTACTGTACTCGGTTGGGCCACAGGTCGCCGCGCAAACGAGCGGTGGATCGCTCTAGTGCGGGTTGCCGTTTACGATCTTCCTCCAGTCGTTCAATTCGTCAAGGAGTTGGCCTGCCGTCTTTCTCCCCTCCAATTGGTCTCGCACATGCCCAATAGCGAAGGAAACCATGATCCGCGCATTGAGGGGATCTTTGTAGAACTCGTTGAGGGCGTCTCTTAGCGCGTTGATTGACTTGTTGTAGCTGACCTCACTGGACAGAAACTCAAGAAGCATGGCGTGGTTCATCTGCGCGTCAAAACTAGGCCCGGGTTCCTTGGCCAGTTTCTCCCTGGCCTGCTTCCCAAAACCATCCGTCACGGACTTCACTCTGTCCATCGTCAACTGCAGCATTGCCTCCCATTGAAGAACTGGAACGCGTGGCCATCGAACACCGCCCCGAACTCGCGGCATTGCGCAAGCAGATTGCCCGATCGCGCGATGAGGGAAAACTAATGCGGATGGCGACCAAGCCGGACTTCACCTTGGGCTTGGGATACATGCTGATGCCAACCGGCTCCGCCTCACGCAACGCATACATGGCCGAGCTTTCGATGAACCTTCCATCGCTGAATCGCGCACGTCACGAAAACGAGAACCGGCAAGCCGATGCGACGAGCGATATAACGCAAGCCGAACTCGAGGCGCGAACCTCTTCGGTTTTTCTTGAAGTGCGACAGGCGCAGATCGAGTTGCTGGCTTCAGAGAAGCGCGCGAAGCTCTACCGCGACACGCTGCTGCCACAAGCGGACGCAGCCTTCAGAGCGTCTACCGCCGCATTTCAAAACAACCGCACAGAGTTCGCCAATTTGATCGAAAGTCAAAACCTGCTGCTTGATATTCAAACCGCACTTTACAACGCATCGGCCGCGACAGATGCAGGACTGGCCCGATTGGAGCGTGCAATTGGCCCGCCTCGCGAGTTGCGCGCTCAAGGCCCAAAGACGACAGAAGGGACAAGCAAATGACAGGCAGAGAAAAGAAACTATTCGCTTTTGGGGCGGGCGTTGGAATTTTAGCCGCAGGCCTCGCCGCAGCGACACTGGTCACTCGCAGCATCCATCTCTTCCCGACACAGCCTTCGTTCATCGTTCAGGCGCACGCAGACAAAGCCGCTCGGGTCGATTCAAAGGCAACCGCGAAGCAGCAGGGCACGCAGCCTGGAACAACCTTGCAGCTAACCTCCGATGAGATGACGGCGGCTGGAGTTCAGGTTGCGGCGGTCGGCACGGCCATGCTGAAGACCAACATCGACGCTTTCGGCCGCGTAGAGCAGCCTGAGTCGCAGCTTGCGGCCGTGAGCGCACGCATCGGCGGTCGCGTAGACAAGCTCTACATTCAATACACCGGGGAGCGCTTGCAGCGCGGACAACCAGTCGCCGAACTTTATAGTCCCGACGTTGCGACGGCGATTGAAGAGTACAGGTTGGCGCGGGAGAACAGCGGTCAGCTTCGGCAGTCTGACGATGCGTTCGCGCGCACGCAAGCCGATGCTCTTGTGTCTGCCAGCAAGCGCAAGCTTGAGCTGTGGGGCATCAATGCGAAGCAGATAAATGCTCCGGATTCCTCTAGAGTGCCGCTTGTCACCATCTATGCGAACGGCGTAGGAACGGTTGTGGAGCGCAAGGTGACGCAGGGCCAATATGTCAACTCAGGCGATACGCTGCTCACCCTCGCAGACCTGAGCCAGATATGGATCAAGGCTGATGTCTATGAGGAACAGTTGCCGCAAATTCATCCCGGACAGGATGTACAGATCACTTCTGAAGCGCTGCCCAATCGCGTTTTGCACGGCCAGGTTCAATTCATCGAGCCGACGGCGAGTCCGCAGACGCGTACCATTCCGGTGCATGTGCACTTAGCCAATCCGGGTATGCGCCTGGTTCCTGGCATGTTTGTGAATACCACGTTTGTGAGCCGCGCGTCGCGTGCCTCTGTGGTGGTGCCTCGCTCGGCGGTGCTCGATACCGGCGCGCGCAAAATTGTTTATCTAGCCAAACCTGATGGCGTGTTTGAGGCGCGCGAGGTGCAGGTGGGCGCGCCGTCGGATGACAAGTTCCCAGTCACGAGTGGGCTCGTTGCCGGCGACAAGGTGGTGCTCAACGGCAATTTCCTCATTGACTCGCAGGCGCGACTCAGTTCTGGAATGTCTGGACTCTACGGCGGGTCGAAGGAGTTTTCTGCAGGTCAGGCGCAGCAGGGAACCACAACTGCTTCGAGCCAGTCTCCTGATGTGAACGCGGTGAAGATTGATTTTCGCGCTGACACAGATCCGATAAAAGGCGGTGAAAATAACGCATTTCACGCGAGCCTCACTGACCCAGGCGGCAAGCCTATCGCGGATGCGCAAGTAACGGTCACGCTGGTAATGCCCGCGATGCCGGCAATGAATATGCCGGAGATGAAAAACTCCTTCGAATTGCCGTGGGTGGCGAATCGCCAGATGTATGCGGGCAATGGCAACGTGCCCATGTCCGGCTCGTGGACGGTGCTCGTGGAAGCACGCAAGAATGGCGGCGTCATCGCTTCGTCGCGCACTCGCTTCAACGCCAGGTAGGAGGGCACGATGATCAATCGCATTCTTGAGTTCTCAATGAAAAATCGATGGCTGATCGTTGCCATCTATGCCGTGCTGGCAGCATGGGGATATTGGGCGCTGCTGCATACGCCCATCGATGCCATTCCTGACCTGAGTGAAAAACCAGGTGATTGTGTTCACTGACTGGCCGGGTCGCAGTCCGCAGGAAGTAGAAGATCAGATTACTTATCCGCTGACCGCGAACCTGCAAGGGCTGCCGCATGTCCGCACCGTGCGGTCGTCGTCGGCATTTGGTTTCTCCATGATAAACGTGATCTTCGAGGACTCGGTCGATATCTACTTCGCGCGTACACGTGTGTTGGAGCGGCTCAACCTTGCGGTCAGCTTTTTGCCGGCTGATGTAACGCCAATGATGGGACCAGACGCGACTGGTGTGGGTCAGGTGTTCTGGTACACCGTTGAGGGGCCATATGACAGCGGCACCCTGCACTCGATTCAGGATTGTGTTCATCAAATATCAGCTGCCAGCGTGGGAGGCTTTGTAAAGCAATACCAGATTGATCTCGATCCCATGAAGCTTCGCGCGTATAACGTTGCGCTTAAAGATGTGGTTGGCGCGGTGCAGCGAAGCAATAACAACGTGGGCGCCAAGGTTCTCGAGGTGGGCAACACCGAAGACATGGTACGCGGCATCGGCCTGCGCTGTTGCGGCTGCGACCGAAGGTGATGACGGTGGCTACAGTTGTTGCCGGGTTGCTGCCGTTGCTCTGGTCTACGAGGACTGGCGCCGAGTTCATGCGTCCTCTGGCGGCCCCTGTGCTAGGCGGTATGTTGAGCTCGCTCGTGCATGTGCTCATCGTGACCCCGGTTGTTTTTACGTGGTTGCGCGAGAGGGAACTGAAACGCGCCACTTCAGCGACATCGTCTGCTGCATGAGCGACCGAACTATGTTGCGGGGACGCGCATTGATTCCAGCGCTGCTGTGAGGTCGGCTGCGAGCACCCGCTGTGTTTCGGAACCAAGCTTCGCGCCTTGACTAGTGAGATAGAAGACATCGATCGCGGTCTCGCCTTCGGTGTCGATGAGAGCCACTTCGATGTTGCATTGATGGGTACTGAGTACCAGCGCGATCTGACGAAGAAGACCGGGAACGTCCTGCGCCACTACCTGCAGCAGCGTGGAGTGAGTCGAGGACTCAGAGTCGAACTGTAGCCGCGTTGCTACCTCAACTTTGATGCTGGTAGGGCGGGCCGTGTGGCGGCGAGCCTGGAGCAACTGCTCTACCGGAATCTTTTGCGCAACGACATCGTGCAAGTAGGAGAGGAATCGTTCTTTCTCGCTCGGATTCAACTCCAGGGTGCGGAAGATGTCGGAGAACTGGAAGCTGTCAACGATGATGCCGGCCTCGTTGGAGAAGGCTCCGGCCTTGACGATATTCATGCCCCACGCTGCCAGTGCGCCGGCCACATCTGCAAAAAGGCGGCTGCGGTCGCGCGCAATTACGGTCAAGTCGAAGAGCTGGCGCAGCGGGCGAAGATCAAGTTGAACAGGATCCTTGTCGAGATTGGCAGCGAGTTGAAAGTGGTTGCGAATCTGCTCAGGAAGGCGGGTTTGCAGGTATCGTTGCGGCAGGCCTTCGAGGAACTGGCCGAGAGCTTCGTACTGGCTCGGGGGAACCATCGATCGAAGCCGGTTAAGGAGCGTGGGATCAATCGCGGCATGATAGCGAATCTCATCTACGCTGCGATCCATGAAGTTGGCGGTGGCCATGTAAAGCTGCCACAGACTCTCTGCCTTCCACGGTGTAAGCGCCTCGGGGTTCACTGCTTTGACATCGGCATAGGTCAGAAGTGTAAGCATCTTCAGCAGCGTCGGGCTACCAATTTTGTCGGCGAAGGAGCGCACATTCTCCTGGTCGAAAATATCCCGGCGCAGCGTGTTCGACATCTCAAGGTGCATTCGGATGAGCTTCAGGACAGACTCGCGTTCCTCCGCGTCAAAATCGAGTCGCGCCATGAAGCTGTCGGCCAACTCGACGCTCTGCCCTGTATGTTCGGTGTCGCGGCGGGCCTTGCCAGTATCGTGTAGCAGCAGCGCCAAAAGGAAAAGATCGAGGCGGTCGATCTCCGGCAGCAATTGCGCGAGGCGCTGCTCATAGTCATGCACGGGCTGGCGCAGACCATGCACATTGTCGATGGTCAGAAAGGTGTGCTCATCGACGGTATAGCGGTGATAGCTGTCGCGAATGACCAGCGCGTCGATGCCGTGGAACTCCGGCAGCAGCATCTCAAGAACTCCGAGAGCGTGCATGGTGCGGAGAGCGTGAGCAGCGTGCGGGCCAAGCAATACCTCGCGCAGTGAGTTCCACAAATACGGACCCTCAGGGATGTGGATGGCGAGTGCAGGTAATGCGTCGGCGATGCGGTCTTCTGCGGCTTGTGAGAGCGTGTAGCCGTGGGTGGCCATCATCGAGAAGATGCGCAGGATGGCGCTGGTATCGCTGAACTGCGCGCCGGGAAGAATGTCGATGCGGCCTTGGTCGAGAATGAAATCGGTGCCCGCAATAGGCGTGCGGCGTCGCCGGAATTGGCGGTAGAAGCTTACTGGGGCAGGCAAGTTTTCCATCAGCAAAGCGGCGCGTCGATAAATGACGCGGGCGTGACGGTAAAAGGTGCGCATCCAGTAAGCGGGATCGGCGGTGCCTCGCGTTTCGAGACCAATGGAGTTGGCGGCGGCCTCGTCTTGAGACTGCCAGTCAAGCGTATTGTCGTCGCGGCCGTGACGGAAGTGGAGAAAACATCGCGCAGCAGCGAGAAAGTCGAATGCGGCTTCTGCATCGCCGCGGGCGCTCTGGAAGACGCCGCCACGCTGGCGCGGCCACTCACGTGTTTCCTTGAGGTGAAACAGGAGCGCGAACCAGACCGCAAGGTGATAGTCGCGCAGGCCGCCGGGGCACTCCTTGAGGTTCGGCTCAAGATGGAAGATGGTGTTGCCATATTTCGCATGGCGGGCGCGGGCAATTTCGCCCAGCTTCTGGGTAATGGTGTTCCACTCGCTGAGCACCAGGCCGGGCAATATTGTCTGGTGGAGTTGCTGATAGAGGGGAAACTGACCGGCCAGGAATCGCCGGTCAAGCGTGGCCAGCGTGAACTCCAGATTATCAGGGTCGAAGCGGCCGGCTTCTTTGAGAGTGCGCGAACTGGGACTGGCGCGGAGCCCGATGTCCCACATGCCTTGAATGATGGCTCGGACCGCCTCCTTGGCCTGCTGTTCCGTCTTTTCGTCGGCGAAGGCGAACAGGACATCGACGTCGGAGTAGGGAAAGAGATCTTTGCGTCCGTAGCCGCCAAGTGCCAGGAGGGAAACGTTCTGGCCGGGATGCCCGGCAAAGGCGCGGCGCCACATCTCAATGAGGATCCGATCGACCACAGCGGAGCGGCGGCGGATGGCTGCAGTGCCATCGCCCGTGCGCTCGTATGTCTGGCGGACAAGCGCCATCTCTCGTAGATACTGCTCCCGTAAATCGTCAACCGTGATTGCGACTGGGTTCATGAGTGGTATGTAGGTCTCGCCGAAGCAAAGGATGTTCAACCAGAATAAGCGATATGTGAGCGGAAGGTGAATTTTCGTGCGAAATGCGATTGCGGGAGATCGGATCGATCACGGTATGAACCCGGGCTTGCGTCCCGTCCTCTCGAGATGAAACGGCGAAAGGACGGGGACCAAACGTTGATCGAAGCTAAAGGCTGAATCCTGAATTGCGGCTTCAGCTGCTGACTTCAGAGAGCGGTTTCGCCTCTTTCATCGTTGCGAATACGAATCGCCTCTTCTACCCGGCTGACGAAGATCTTGCCGTCTCCAATGCGCCCGGTACGCGCGGCGCCGATGATGGCCTGGAGAGCCTTCTCCTTGAGTTGGTCTGGTACGACCAACTCAATCTTGACCTTGGGAAGAAGATCGACTGTGTATTCCCGGCCGCGGTAAAACTCCGTGTGACCTTTTTGCCGGCCGTGGCCACGGGCTTCGAGAATGGTCATTCCTTCAATGCCTGCTTCGAGCAGTGCATCCTTGACCGCATCCAGCTTTGAGGGCTGGAGAACCGCCTCTATCTTGAGCATGTGCAAACGCCTCGCTTGGTAGCCTATCAGGCTTGGCAGCCCGGTGGGTTCACCCTTAGCCATCTTTTCGCTACAACGAATCAGGTATTGAAATCATACCCTTCTTCACCGTGTTGCGAGAGATCGAGGCCTTCGGCTTCATGCTCTGGCGAGACCCGCAACCCGACCAGTTTATCCACAACAAATAGCAGCACAAGAGTGCCGAGCATTGAAATTCCCCACGCGACGCCTACCCCGGCCAACTGGTTGAGCAACTGGGCCCAATGACCTTCGATGCCGCCCGTTGGCAGCGGCTTCCCCGAAGCGTCGTTGCCAAAGGCGGGGTTGATGATGCTGACGGCGAAGATGCCGGTGAGCAATGCGCCGAAAGTTCCGCCTGCTCCGTGCACCCCGAAGGCATCAAGAGAGTCGTCGTAGCCGAGCCGGCTTTTGACTTCGAAGACCATGAAGGAGCAGAAAACACCGGCGATGAGGCCGATGGCAAGGGCAGACATGGGCTGTACAAAGCCGGAGGCCGGTGTGATGGCAACGAGTCCCGCCACGGCGCCGGAAATGGCGCCCAGGGCGGTGGGCTTGCCGTTGTGTATCCATTCAGCGACGGTCCAGCCCAGGGCGGCGGCCGCGGCGGCAAAGTGGGTATTGATAAAGGCGCTGGTTGCAAGCGGCCCGGAGTTCAATGCGCTCCCGGCATTGAACCCGAACCAGCCCACCCACAGCAGGCAGGCGCCGATGAAGCTGAACACCATCGAGTGTGGCGGCATGGGCGTTTTGGGATAGCCAATGCGCTTGCCCAGGTACATGGCGGTCACAAGGGCCGAGACGCCAGAGGTGACATGGACGACAGTTCCCCCGGCGAAGTCGAGGCTGGGAATTCGGCCGCCTGACGCGTTGAGCAGCCCGCCGATGCCCCAGACCATGTGAGCCATAGGGCAGTAGATGAAGATCGACCACAGGGAGAGGAAAACTGCCATGCCGCTGAATTTCATGCGTTCAGCAAAAGCTCCCGTGATGAGCGCGGGGGTGATGATTGCGAACATCAACTGGTAGATCATGTATGTCTGTTCGGGGATGGTGGGCGCGTAACTTGATGGCCCGAGGCTGACCCCCCGCAGGAACATGTGTTCGAGGCCGCCAATGAACGCATTGCCGTGTCCGAAAGCCAACGAATAACCAATCAGCGCCCAGACGATGGTGACCAGCCCCATCATGGCGAAGCTCTGCATCATGGTTCCGAGAATATTTTTGCGCCGCACCAGGCCGCCGTAAAAGAGCGCCAGCCCAGGTCCAGTCATCAGCAGGACCAAGGCAGCCGACATCAGCATCCAGGCGTTGTCACCGGAGGTCTGGGCGTTTTGCACGCTCTGTTGCAGGGCGGCAATCTGGGCCTGCGTTGCTGGGGCTGAACCGGGCGCCTGAGCCAAGGTGAAGGATGGAAGACCCAGCAATACAGCCACAATAAGACAGATTTGACGACGACGCATCTCGGTTCTGCTCCCAAATTAGAGTCGATGTGCAAGGGACCGGAGTGGAGAAATGCTCCTCTCCGGGTCGTGCAATCACGGCGATGCCGGAGATTTAGCTTCCCCGTAGCCGACTTGGCCGTAGAGAGCGGCACCTTCAAGCAACTCCATGATTGCGTGAACCCCCAATCATAGCGCAGATGGGCCCGGGCGAAAGTATCTCGGGACCATGATGTTTCGGACGGATATAACAATGAGTGATGGCGAATGGCGACAGGATGAGAGCAAGGCAAAAAGTCCGTTTGGGACGACGGTGGATCATTGCGATGTTGGTACTGTTTGGGGCGATCCTTTGCCAAGCCCGGGCCCCGGCGGCGCAGGGCTGCGAAAAAATTGTCATGGCGGGCGAAGTGAGCGCCGGACATGAGTGGAAGTCCGCGATTGGCGAGGGCTGGGTTTTTCGAGTCGTGCCCATCGTTCCGGGTCAGGCAGGCTACAGCGGTTGGGACTTGGTGGTCGATCGTGCCGAGCCGGCAGGCTTCCCAGACGCCCTGCTGCTGGCGACCTTGCCATATGACTCGCTCAATGAGCGGGAGGTGGGGACGACGTTTGGGTTGCGCGCCCAGGACGCCATTGGATGGAATCCGCGCAGCTTCCGGTTTCTGTCCGATATCTCAGCTTTTCGTGAAGGTCAGCAGTTGTTTCGGTCATTGAGTGCGAACTCTGCTGATCGAAGATACGCATCCAAAGCGGCTCAAAACGATTCAGAGGCCTCACGGCCGTTGGCGCGTCTGCTTAAACTTCAGACGCAAGCCTCGACCGGAGAATTCCGTATCCTCGATGCCGGGCTCGTACCCGGTGTAGGCGATGCGGCGCCTTACGCGCAGAACTGGGCTTTGGCTTCGGCTAAGACGCCACACCGGGTTGAGCCGGCGAGGTCGGCAGGATCGAGCCTCGCCGGCACTCTGAACTGGATGCGATTTTCTGTCACCTTGTGGCTGCCCAAGGGATGGAAGGTCCCCGGTCAGCTTCATGGTGGCTACGCCGAATGTTCAGAATAAGTCGCTTTCACGTTCACGTGACACTTCGTCCCACCCAGTGGTTCGCCAGTGAGTACGTCGACGGCCAGTCCTGCACCTCAGCAACAAGGACCAAGTCACGTCTGGGCAGGGGAGTTATATTAGTAGCATGGCGGCAACTGTGGAGCGCGATCGCTATCTTTTCGGAAACCTCGAGAGCAGTGCGAGAAACCGCGCCAAGGTTCAGGAAGTGAGTTACGGCTATGAGCAGCCTGAAGGCGTCTTCCTGACTTCATTGGATTTCGCGATAAACTGGGTTCGCAAGAGCTCCGTATGGCCGATGACATTCGGGCTGGCTTGCTGTGCCATCGAGATGATGTCGATGGGTGCCTCGCGATTCGATATTGCGCGATTCGGCGCAGAGGTTTTCAGGCCGTCTCCGCGCCAGTCAGACCTGATGGTCATTGCTGGCCGAGTCTCCAACAAGATGGCTCCGGTCATTCGCAGGCTTTACGATCAGATGCCTGAGCCCAAGTGGGTCATCTCAATGGGCGCATGTGCAACTTCTGGCGGGGTGTTCAACAACTATGCGCTGGTACAGGGCGTAAACCAGATCATTCCGGTGGATGTTTATGTCCCGGGATGCCCGCCGCGCCCGGAGCAGTTGATATACGCCATCACCCTATTACAGGAAAAAATTCAACGCGAGCCGCGCAGCCTTCTCAAGACCCTCAATATCGGATAGCCGATTCGGGAGCCGTACTTGCGTAGACAATGATCGCGGCTAACTTCAATCACTTCGTTTGGAAACTCAGCTGGATTGTGGAGGAGAAACGCATGCATTCTGATTTATTGAAATCCGTGAGCCGGGTTCTAGCTTTAACTATGGCGGCAATGATTCCAGTCGCCGTCATTGCCCAGGATTCACCTAAGCCTACCCCAAAGGTTTCGGCGGCGGACTCACCGTCCCGTTGGGATATCTTCGCGGGTTACAGTTATCTGTCGCCTAAGGGGACCGTCAATGTGTTGCAGCCAGACGGCATCACGGTTCTGCCCCAGACATACAAGTCCTCTAACTACGGCGTGATCGCAAGCGGAGCCTACTTCTTCAACAAATACGTTGGCGCCCAGGTGGAAGGTTCCAGCCATGACACATGGATCGATTCTCCATCGAGCAACAGCGGCTTCACTTTGGGATCTGCCGGCTTGATTGCCCGGTTTCCGACCGAGAATATTACGCCGTTCGTTCACGGCTTGGTTGGGGCGGCGAGGATCGGCGGTCCACAGCATGAGCCTTACAACTGGGGCAATGCGCTGACCGCGGGCGGCGGTATGGACTATGCCACGCCGCTGTTCGATGGCCACCTTGGCATCCGCCTGTTCCAGGCTGACTACATTTATATGCACGATAACTGGGGTCCCGGCATTCTGGGCGGACGCGCCAACCTCAACTCGGCACGGCTGAGCACTGGTCTCGTCTACCACGTTGGCTCGATCGCACCTCCTCCGCAGCTGACGGTGGCTTGCTCGGCTAGCCCGACGTCGGTGTTCCCTGGCGACCCGGTGAATCTGACCGCCACTGTCGGCTCGCAGAATCCCAAGATGGGCGTGGTCTATAGCTGGTCTGGCGATGGGGTGACGGGCAATGGCGCGAATGCGACAGTCAACACTGCATCTCTCGCCCCCGGCACCCACACGGTGAAGTGCGGCGCCAAGGAAGGCAAGCCCGG
>WNGK01007457.1_pt1 | contig 11457 bp, 7 predicted proteins | sample 5400601 | NCBI WGS metagenome assembly WNGK01 (sample SAMN13153376, study PRJNA577476) | soil metagenome | isolation source: 60 cm soil or saprolite under Garry oak tree replicate 1 | place: USA:California | collected 2016-06-15
AGCAAGTTCTGGCGCATGCGGAGAATCAGCTCGCTGCTATGGGCGCAAGGCGTCCCACTGAGGTCCTCCCTCTTTACAAGAAATTTCTCAAGGTCGAAGAGCATCGGCTCCGCCTGAAACATCAAGCCGGGGGCGGCGGTCGCGAAATTTGTGCACGCCGGGCCGAGCTTGTCGATGTTTTGTTACAATACGTTTTTGGCGCTGCGGCTACCGCTGCTCATGGCGACGGGGCGTCCGAGACTCCGCTTGCGTTGATTGCGCTTGGCGGATATGGCCGTGGCGAACTCAATCCGTTTAGCGATGTCGATGTCATGCTTCTGCATCGTCAGGGCAGTAGAAAAATTTCGCCTCATCTCGAGGAAATGGTGCAGCAGGTCCTCTATCTGCTCTGGGATAGCGGCTTCAAGGTTGGACATTCCACGCGCTCGACCAAAGAAGCGATTACGCAGGCCAATCACGACATGCTGACCAAAACCGCCATGCTCGAATCGCGTTTTCTCGCAGGCGACGCGGAGCTGGCGCAAGAGTTTCGCGAGCAATTCCGTTCGAAGTGCGTGGAAGGACACGAACGGGAATATGTCGAAATGCGAATGCACGATCAGGTCGCGCGGCACAAGAAATTCGGCGACAGCGTTTACCTCCAGGAACCCCATGTAAAGAGCGGATGTGGCGGACTTCGCGATTATCAAAATCTCCTTTGGATGACCTATTTCAAAGAGGGTTCGCTGAGCACAAACCAACTGGTCGGGAAAGATTGGCTCAGCGAGACCGACCAAGGGCGGATCGAGCGAGCCTACGATTTTCTCCTGCGCCTACGCACCGATTTGCACTACGCGACCGGACGGGCCACCGACATTCTGCACCTCAACATCCAGGAACAGATCGCAAAACGGCTGAACTATTCCCAGGGGAACGGACAGCTCCACAGTGAGGCGCTCATGCGGGATTATTATGAACACACCCGAGACATCTTCCGGGTCACCGAACGGATCACAGCGCAATTCGTCAGCGGTCGGGTCACGAGTAGGACCCGTTCTCTTTTCGGTTTTCTTCCGTTGATACGGCCGGACAAAACTCCGATTGAGTCTTTTTTTATTCGCAACAAACAGCTGCACCCGGCTCGACGCGATCTTTTCCGTAACGATCCGGAACAGATGATGCGCGCCTTTCAGCTCGCGCAAGAACACGCCTTGGATTTGAGCCCGGATCTCGGTGACCTGTTCAGCCGAAGCCTCGGACAAGTTACCCGTACTTACCAATATGCCACGGCGCCACGAGAAATGTTTAAGACCATCCTATCGCGCAAAGGTGAAGTGGGCCGAGTCCTTCGAATGATGAATCGAGTGGATTTTTTGGGACGATACATTCCCGAATTCGGCCAGCTGACCTGCCTCGTGCAACATGAGTTTCTGCATCGTTACACGGCCGACGAACACACGCTGGTCTGCATCGACAAGCTCGATGCGCTGTCGCGGACGGAGGATCCGAAGCTGATTGCATATCGCAAAATCTTTGAGCAGCTCGAGGATCCTCTTGTTCTCTATCTCGCGCTGCTTCTGCACGACACCGGAAAGGCTGTCGGCGCGCGGCCACACTCTGAAGCCAGCGCGGTTTTCGCCCACCGCGTCGCGAACCGTCTGCGGTTGTCAACCGAGCAGCGTAAGGCTCTTATCCTGCTGGTCGATCATCACCTCACGCTCTCCAATATCGCGCAGCAAAGAAATCTCGATGATCCCGCCACCGTGAAGGAGTTGGCCGACATCGTGAAGCACCAAAAAAACTTGAACGCACTAATGCTGCTTACTCTGGCTGATGGACAAGGCACAAGCGCCGAGGCATGGTCCGATTGGAAAGAATCGCTTGTCTGGCAACTCTTTCATGAGACTTCGCGTTACCTGGCGGACCAGAAGTCCTATTACGAACAAGCAAAAATCGAGCGCGAGAGCTTGCAGGTTTCCGTGGCTGAAAATCTTTCTGCCGATTATGCGGATGAAATTGAGGCCCACTTTGAGTCAATGCCGGATAATTATTTTCGTGCCTGCGATGTGCCCGAAATTGTCGAGCATCTCAAACTGGTTCGCTCGTTTTTTGCAAACGTTTCCGGCCGAGGAGGGCAGTCGCTGGCGCCAAAGATCAGATGGAAAGCTTTTCCCGAGCAAGGCCACAGTGTCGTCAGTTTTTGCACCTGGGAACGCGAGCAGTTACTGGCCAAAATTGCTGGATCGTTTTCGGTCGTTCCAATTAATATTTTGAGCGCAGATATTTTCCCCCGCGGAGATAGCGTCGTTCTGGGTGTCTTTCGAGTGTGCAGCCCGAAGGGACATGCCGTCACCGACCAGCGTGACTGCGAACTCGTCGAACAGACTTCGCAGAGCGCGCTCGAGCATGAGAACTTCGATTTTCTGCCGTTAATCGAGCGAGCGACGCGTCAAAGCCGGCGTCGGGACATCCAAGAAATCGAATTTCCCACTCGCATTGCCATCGATAACAAAGCGCATCCGACTTACACGCTCATAGACGTCCAAGCCCCGGATCGCCTCGGTCTGCTCTATGATATTCTGTCATGCCTCGATCGCGAGGGTGTCTCCATCGCGCTTTCTCGTATTAACACACAGGACGGCGCCGCCATCGACACGTTGTACGTCGTGGATCGGTCAACGCACGCTAAGATTACAGATTCGCATCGCATCGCTGCACTGCAGAAACATCTTCAGAATGCAATCCTGAGTGCACGGCCGCTAAATCCAAGTAAATAACGGAAGACGAAACCGCATCGATGGTTGCTGCTGCTTGTCTTACCTTCCTATGAATGTGCTAATCCTCGCTGCGGGCTACGCAACGCGTCTTTATCCGCTTACGCTCGACAAGGCCAAGCCCCTGCTCGCGGTCGGAGGCAAACCGATAATCGAATGGGTCTTGGACAATCTCGCCGATGTTCCAGATTTGGAGACGGTTTACGTCGTAACGAATGACAAGTTCGCCAGCGACTTCCAAACCTTGGCCGATCGCTATCAAAAACGACAACCGAAACTAAAATTCAAAATCATCAACGACGGCTCCAAAAGCGACGAGGATAAGCTGGGCGCAATTGGAGATATCAATTTCGTCGTTACCCGGGAGACTCTGACCAAGAGCGATTTGCTCATTGTCGCGGGCGATAACTTATTTAGTGAATCGCTCGCTGCCTTCGTTGCCTGCGCGAAAAAGACCGAAGCAACCGTTGCTGTTTATGACGTTGGCGATGCTGAGGCCATCAAAAAGTACGCTAATATCGCGATCGACGCCGATGGAATCATCACCCACTTTGAGGAAAAGCCAGAGAAACCCCAGAGCACCCTGGCTGCCATCGCTCTTTATTATTACTCACCCGAAGTGCTTTCGCTTTTGACCACTTATCTCGCGGCCGGCAATAATCCTGATCAGCCGGGTCGCTTTGTGCAATGGCTCTACACGCGCAAGCCCGTGAAAACCTTCGAAATCACCGGCAAGTGGCTCGATATTGGAAGTAAAGAGACGCTCGAAGAAGCCGATAAAATTTTCGCAAAGCTTGCTCGGTAACTTTTGCAGCGGCGCGTCAGGCAATTGAGATGGGCGATCGAGGGTTTCCGCTACAAGCCTACTTCAATCGGCCTTCGTCAAATTCGATCAGATCGAAATAAGTTCGAATATCCTTGCGCCCCTCGCCTCCCGCTTCTTTGAGAAAATGCAGGAAGCGCGCCTTTTTTGCTGCGGTATCTGGATGGCGGGAAGTCATTGCCTGGTTCCACTGTTCGATTGCTTCGGGGAGATGTTTCTCGCCGTTTTTCTGCACCCAGTTCAATATCGCGCCATCGTCATCCAGGGCGTTGGCGGCTTCTTCAAATGCATCGCCGTTCAGTTTGAGAAACGCGAGCAAATGCTTATCGAAGCCAACGGTTTTATAGTTGTAGCCATTGAGCAGCCCTTTGCGATGCAGCCTGGCCTTGTCGATCAAGCGTGGCAGATGCACGTACCCGCCAAGCTTTTCGTACGGACTGCGCGGATGCAGTCTTTCCATCGAGGCAAAGGTTAAGTCGCGGGCAAAGGCTCCCGCGCGGCTCCGGGAAGATCAGGCTGGGGCCCGTTCGCGACCGCTCGTTTTCGTTCCGGTAGCAATTCTCCCTGCGTGAAGTCAGCCTGGCCGATCACGAGCTGGCCGGAAAACATCCCGCCTTTCTCGACCGTGATCGCCTTGGCCGTGACATTGCCCTCGAGTGAGCCTCTCTTGTGAATGTGAACCATCGTTTCGGCCAAGATTTCGCCTGTCATCTTTCCCCTAATTTCGATGCTTGCGGCTCTCACTCGCCGGAAGCACTGGACATCGGCTCTGCGTTCGACAATTACATGTTTAGCGGTAAGACAGCCGGCAATTCTCCCTGAAAAATTGAGCGTGGCCGTGTCATTGCAATGCAGATCGCCGCGCAGTTTGCCTTCAACTAAGGCAGATTTGCAAATCACTCTACTGCTGCTCAGATCGCCTTTGGCGGTGAGATGCACGTCGCCCCAGGTTCGAATGCTTCGGCTGAAGCCAGTGGTGATTTTGTAATTCTGTAAATCAATATGCGCGCTGCATCCCGAGCAAATTGTCGAGGTGGCCGTGCCGCTGACCTGATGTTTTCGCTGGCATTCAAAACATTCGACAACCGAGCTATGTTGCCGATTCCAGAAGCCTTCGAATTTGTGCAGAATCCAAGAATCCTCCGCCGCGGTTGTCTCTTCTTTTACGCGCAGCTTTAGCCCAGCCTTCGGCGCAAATGGAGAAAAGTAACGACCGCACTGGCGGCATATTGTGCTTTTCGCCGCCGCGTATTCCATCTGCTTAAAGCCACAGTGTGGACATTCCACACTGACCTTAGCGGGCGACGGGTTGGCCACTGGTTACTAAGCGAAGGACTTTCTCTTTATCCGCGACCCCCAAAGGCGGCCTTGAGCGGCTCATCGTGCCGGACAACTTCTGGACGTCCCGGCGCCGCCTTGGGTAGAGCGCCACTGGTGACTTCCGATTTGCCAATAAAAGTTGCTCCCTCTTCGATGACCAAACGCGCTGCTTTCAAGTCCCCTTGCAGCGTGCACTTCGATTTTAGCTCGCAACGCTCACCGACAGTGATGTTGCCGTGGACCTTGCCGTACACCGTGATCGATTTCGTCTTTATCTCGCCACGAATGTCCGCGTTCTCCCCGATCGTCAGCACGCCATCAGAATTGATTTCCCCTTCGACTTTCCCGTCGATAAGAAGCTCTTTTTGAAACTTGATCGAGCCTTTGATTTCGACATCGCTCGATAGAATGTCTTTGCCTCCGTGATCTGCCATAGGTTTTTGGTAATCCATAATTGTTGATGTTCTTGGTTGTTCGCGGCTCGCAAGATGATTGTTGTTGTCATCTGTATCCAAATGCAGCGATCTTTCTCCGACCGACGACACTGGCTTTTGCGGGACGAATCTTTTTAGCATTCGTCATTATTGTAACGCTGGCCGGTACTGTCAACGTATTCTCACCGTGGCAGTGAATTTTTTTACGGCTCAACTGCGACCCGATAGAGTTTCCCGATCCCGTTCTGCGCCGAAAAGATCAAGAATCGCGGGGCTCGAGCAGGTGTTCTATCCAGGACCGAGCCGAGCGCCGGCCGAGGCACTGCCAAGCCCAGAATAGCCGAGGAATTCTGCGCCACGCGTTCGAAATCGTAAGCGACCACCCAAGTTATCTTGCGATTTTCGAGAATTTCGCGCGCCTTTCGCCAATCATCGGAAAGGAAAAAACGCGCGCTGTCTTCAATGCCCGATAGGCTCTCATGCGAGCTTCCAGCCACCGCAGGCTGTTCGGACCAATAAGCGATTGATGGGGAAAGCCACCATGGCGCGAGAAACGGGCGCAGTTCGGACGATTGCAAATCGATTGCCAGGTCGCGTATCTGCACCGATTCGTTCCGCTGCTCGATCCGGCGGGCGGATTCTGTTTCGTTCGGCCAAAGACGTGCGTCCCAGTCACGCAGAATTGGAAAAATGGACAACCAAAAAGCGATCCAAACCGCCACGCGCGATTTGATCGGTTCAAGCAAACTCGGAAGCACGAGCGCAAAAATCAACATGAAAAAATACGCCCAGCGCGCCTGCCAGATGGTGAGAAAATAGGTAGCGATAAGCAAAACAACGACTGCAAGTACTGGGCTTTCGCTGTTACCCGTGCCCTCGCTCTTAATCCTCCGAAACCCGAACCAAATCAGCAACGGTGCTACCGCGATCATGTATCCCGCCCAACGAAACCAAACCGGATTTGCCGGCGAGACGTGCGCAAGTTCGCCAATGGTACGGGCCCAGTTTTTGAAAGTTTCAGTCGGTTGAAGGAACGACATCGCCGGAGTTCGCTGCTCAATCAAAAGCGCGATCGCAATGATCAGTGCAAAACAAATCCAGCCGGCGCGCCGGGATTTTGCGAAAAGCGCTTTTCGATCTTCTAGCAGGCTTACCGCCGCGACGATTAGAAATAAAACTATCGATTCATAAGCAGACACCCAGATCGCTAACCCCCACATGATTCCGCTAAGCGCACTCCATCCCGGTGCTGGTTCACATCGCGAGCTCCATTCCGCGCAAATCGCGATCGTCACGAGCAACATCGACAATGATTGATGATCGGGCCGGCCAAGCTCGCTTCCATGAACAAGAATTGGGCTGATCGCGTACAGAATCAGCAGCACCCAACGATAACGGAACTTCATTCGCCGGGACCACCACCAGAGAAACCAACCGCCAATCAGGGCGAGAGTGGGTGAGATTAACGCGCCCGCCAAATCGATTGCATGCGCGGTGAAAGGCTTTAGCAAGATCGACAAGGCAAGGATTAAATAATCCAGCGGCGCGGTCGTGTGGGGAGTTGTCCCTTCGGGAAAATTTTCGAAATCATGGTGGCGGACGATCAATCCGCGAGTTTTCGCGCACAAACGCACGCGCGTCATCCGCGCGTAACAATCTGCGTCGGTGAAATAAACGTTCCCAGCAATGAAAACGTCCTGATAATTCGCGCACCGCGTTGCCAAAATCAGTACGCTCAGCGTTGTAATCTCGATGATGGCCAACCCGATGTGCGCGACTCGTTGCACAACTCGATAATCGCAAATCGGAAATCGAAAATCGAAAATGAAATTTGGTTTGCCAAGCCGTAGCCTTCGAGCGCCCAAAGAATCAAGGCGTGCACAACCAGTCCGTCTACGTCCGCTCCGGCGTGACAGCCTTCGCTTTGCCGCTGCGCTCCAAGCGAAGGCTTGGGCCCGCCAGGATTCGAACCTGGGACCAAGGGATTATGAGTCCCCTGCTCTAACCGCTGAGCTACAGGCCCGGGGATTACGGAATTAATCACAGCAAATCACTCGTGACCAACCCCGAATGTGTTCGGGGTGCTCGGGCCGCTGTATCCGCCAAACGCCCGCCTCCGTTGCACTACTGCGTGGCAGACGCCAGAACACGCCAAAGGTCAAAAGACGGAGGACCGAAAACTTCTGGTCATTTTGGGTTTCCTTCTCATCTATTGCACAAACGGTTTTATGGAGGCGAGCGCAAATCCATCAATGTAGGAGCGGGCCTTAGTGCCGCGATCATCGGGATACTAAGGTCGCTCAACATTATTAACTCCGATGCTCGCCACCCCGAGCACTGTTACAACATCAAAGCTTTAGTGATTGTTGAGCGCTATTTGCGTCGGGGGTTTGCTCACTTCGAGGTGATTACTCACTTTTTGGATCTTTGAATCCTGCTCTTTAAGATGCGCGACGACCGTCTCCATTTCCTTCTGTTGCTGCGCGATGGCTGACCGAAAATCCTTCTGCTGCTCCGCGATCTTGGATTTAAGATCTTCCTCTTGCCGCACGACCGTAGATTTCAGTTCAGCGATTGTCGCTTCCTCGTGTTGAATCTTGCAGTGCTGTTCTTGCACTTTGCGGTGCTCCTTGAGAAATTCGTTGAGCAACATTGCGTTCACCGCGTCGTAGCGCCGTGTAGATCTCGGGGGATACGACGGAACAAAACTCAGGAAGAGCGTAAATAAGATCACAGAGGACAATAAGAAACATAATAAGGAAATAGAAAATGTGATCCAAGATCGTTGAGTGCAGCCTAAACAAAAGGCGCTGCAGCCGACGGCTCCACTGCGGTATACGTTCAATGTCGATGCGGGCAGCGCGCGATTACTGGTCGATCAAGCCGCTTTTCCGCAAGGACCGGAAGATCATCGCCATGCATTAAAGAACGCGCGGAGCTTTTACTGATCGTTAGCGACTATTTGTTGCGCAGGCTTGCTCACTTCAAGCTGGGCCGCTCACTTTCTGGATTTTTGAATCTTGCTCATCGAGACGCGCGATGAGCCGCGCAGCGGCTACTCGGAAATTGCGCGATGGTCGCTTCCTGCTCCTGGTAGCACAACACAAGTGATGCGATGAAGGGGTAACGGCGAGTGGGAAAGCCCATGCGATGCAGCATGGCGGAGACGCTAATCTTAGGCACCGCTAAGCGCACTCGACGCAGAATCCCTGATACGTCGATCGGGGATTAGCCAGGACAAAAATCGGGGCTTTTCCCCGATAGGCTACGGGCAAATAATATCATAAGTTTTGCTTTACAACTCGGCAACGGCCACCACAGCTGGTGCATTCCAAGCCGCATTTATCGAATTCGTATAGAAATCAATTCCACGAAAACATTACTAACAATACTACTCAGCTTCACTGTCCTTTCTGCTTCTGCTGTCGTCTATAATTCAGACGGCACGGTACAAAATATTCAGGCGATCCATAACAATCAGGCCGTCGATGGCGACACGATCATGGTTCCGGCGGGGACGTTTAGCTGGACAGCGCGGCTGGTTATCACCAAGGGCATCACGCTGCAAGGGCAGACGACCATCTCCGGTGCCGGCACGGCTAACCCCATCATAAACGACGGGACCATTGTCAGGGATGATACCCCGCGAAGCGGCGCGTACGCGTATATCCTGGCAGCTCAAATGGCGACAGGCACCCAATCGTTTCGATTAACTGGAATTACATTTACGGCTGGAACAACTACGGTTCTTTGCCCTGGCAATGGCCCGATCAGGTTGCACGCCGATACGGAAAACAAAAATATGCGGGTCGATCATTGCCATTTCGATCACCTATACCAGACCAGATGTATTTGGGTAAATGGCGGATGTTTGGGTGTAGCGGATCACAATGTGATGGAGAGGCGAACTGGAATCGGCTCAACTGAGGCATTTCTACTTAGTTCAACCAATGATAGATCATGGGCTGATTATCCCAGGTATGGCACTGACAAATTTTTCTTTGTCGAAGATAATACTATAGAATTTGGCGCCGCGACTGATACCGACACAGGAGCCAGATTCGTTTTCCGTCACAACCATACCATCAACGCGGTAGTCACCGGTCACGGAACCGAAGGAGGCACTATTCGCGGCGGACGCGTTAATGAGGTTTACGATAATACTTTTAATTGGACGCAAGTAAGCCATGTCGTCGAAGGCGGGCAACGATCCGGCACATGTCTATGGCATGACAACATTGCTACCGGGACACCAGCATCTGTTTCTGGTAAAATCTGCACTTTTGGGGACTATCGTCTAAGCTATATTCGGCCCGATCCGCTATGGGGATTAGCAATCGGGACGAGCGTCTGGGACGCAAATGACACGGAAGGCAACGGAACGTTTGTAGAGGGACATCCTCCGTTTCTTTTTGCAAGCGGATCAGCGACCAGGGGAACGACCATTTCCGGCATCTCGGCTACATTTACTGATTCAACACGGAATTGGGCGTCGAACCAATGGGTGGGTTACAGCATTAAGAAGGTAGGTGCTGATACCGCTTATGGCAGCTATATCACGGCGAACACTGCGAATACCATTACTTATTATCATCCGCAAGCTGGCCTAGGATTCAATATTGGCGACCAATATCAAATCCATCGCGTGCTTGTGATGATGGATCAAAACGGTGGCGGTAGAAGCGACCTAATCCAGGGCAGTGCTCCCATCAATACTACAACCGGCACGGCATCTTACGCGCATACCGTGAAAGAGCCATGCTACTCTTGGAACAATATTTACCAACCTACGGGCGCAGTTTTGGGATTTTCCACAGTCGATGCGCAGCCGACACCGAAACTCAACATTGATTACTTCAATCTCGGCGGCGGCTTTCCCGCAGACACGACTCCAGCGGTAGTTTCTTCGCGATACACCGCGGCACTCAACGGCGTTGCTTACACGGGCACGTTTGCTTATCCGCATCCGTTGGTGAGCGGACAGCCAACGCCCACGCCGTCTCCAACGGCCACGCCTAGCCCGACCGTCACAACCAATCCGGCAACGAACATCGCAAGTTTTGCTGCTGCACTCAATGGCTCAGTCAATCCGCGTGGGTCGACCACGACGGTCTATTTCCAATGGGGCACGACAACCAGCTACGGGCACACCACCTCTACGCAGACTCAGACTGGGAATACGTCCCGGCCTATCACTGCCAACATCAGCGGCCTGAGTGCGAGCCACCTTTATCATTTCCGAATTGTAGCCACCAACGGTGGCGGCACCAGCTTTGGCAGCGACAGGACCTTTACCACCCTTAGCGCGACCGGGCCTCCCGTAGTCACGACCAATCCGGCGACCAATATAACTACTTCTTCAGCGAGACTCAACGGCACACTCAATCCGCATGGGTTGACCACGACTGTTCGCTTCCAGTGGGGCACGACAACCAGCTACGGGCACACCACCCCTATGCAGACTCAGACTGGGAATACATACCGGAACATCACTGCCAACATCAGCGGCTTGAGTGCGAGCCACCTTTATCATTTCCGAATTGTGGCTACCAACAGCGCCGGAACCAGATTCGGTATCGACAGGACCTTTAAAACACCTTAGTGCCTAGTGATGATCGGAAGAGTGCGATGGTGAGGAACAACGGCAGGCCCTTTGTGCGCACCGCTATTGAAACGCTTTCCGTTGTCGCGATGTGCGTCTGCAATCCAGATCGTTTGGCCGTTGGAATCAATCGCTGACACGCAGCCCCAACTCCAAGCGGGCTTTGCTGAGATTGTTAGCGATTATTTCCCAATACTTCACCTACGCTGAGCGTGGCTCCTCTTGCCAGAACAAGCGGTTGAGCGACTTCAGGCATTTCTACGCCGTTGTGCTTCATGTGTGAGTAAGATCGCGCTCACGGCAAGTAGTAGTATCGCGCCTGTGTTCACTTTCTCAGGCACGGTAGCTGGATTCAGCCCATAAAATGAAATTCCCATAATGGTTACGATGCCGTCGAGAGTCACTATTTGATCGCCCGGACTCAAGAAGCGATCTCCCCGTGGAACAGCATAAATGTTTTCCCAAGGCGTGCCGTCTGCTCTCCTGCCAAATACGTCAATCGTGCTTAACCAGTAGCCGTTCGGT
>WNGK01025041.1_pt1 | contig 11456 bp, 12 predicted proteins | sample 5400601 | NCBI WGS metagenome assembly WNGK01 (sample SAMN13153376, study PRJNA577476) | soil metagenome | isolation source: 60 cm soil or saprolite under Garry oak tree replicate 1 | place: USA:California | collected 2016-06-15
CCGGCACCGCGGCGCTGCCCCAGGCCGGGCCGCGGGCCCTGACAGCCTCCGGCATGCTGGCCGGCGCCGCCGCCATGGCCTACCTGACCCAGCTCACCGTGACATCCAGTTACGCCGCCGTCATCCTGCCCGCCATAATCGTCATGGGCCTGGGTTTCGGCATCATCTTCGCCGTTACCATCAACACCGCCACCGCCGGCGTCCGCCGCCAGGACGCGGGCGTGGCCTCGGCGCTGGTCAACACTATGCAGCAAGTCGGCGGGTCGATCGGGCTGTCGGCACTGAGCACCGTCGCCCTAACCGCCACGGCCAGCTACCTGGCCGCCCACCACACCGGCCCGCTGGCGCCGGCGATCGCAGCAACCCGCGGCTACACCACGGCCTTCACCGTCGCCGCCGCGATACTGGGCCTGGGAGTGATCCTCGCCATCGTCGTGCTGCCCTCCCGGCGCCAGTTCGCCGAGCTCAGCACCGCCGCCGCCGAGCCCACCCCGGCCCCCGAGCTGCAGCCCGAGCCGCAGCCGGCGCCACAGGCGATTCCCGGCGCCCTCTGCGGCTGCTCGCCGGTGATAAATCCCGTCTCCGGCGTACAGGTCGCGGCGGACCGCGGATCCCGCCCGGTGAGGTCGTGACGAGCCCCTGAGCACCGGTCGCGGCGAAGTACAAGAACTGACCGCGGTTTGTACGGCTTGCCACCGAAGCGGCGGTGGCCGCAACCGTGCCGGGAGGGGTGAAATATGGCAGTCTCACAGACCAGGGCCCGCGGGTCGCCACGCGCCTTCACGTGCAGTAACGCGTTCGAACAGACGCCATGTCATTCCTGAGCCCAGGATCGAATCTGCGCCTGCGAGCGCGCCGGCAATCCCGTTATGCGCCGGAATCGCCACCACGGATCCCGCAGGCACTGGCCGGTCTTTATCAGGCGGACGGAAGTAGCGGATCAATGCCGCGGGCAGGAAACGTGTCGTGGATCTGCCCGGGCCTGACAGTAGAGAGGACCAATCCAGTGCCAGAAACGACGGAGCTGCTTCACAGCAACTTGTACGAGGTTTTTTCCGAGCGAGACCCTGAACGCCGGCGGGCGGCCATCGGGCGAACCTATATGGAAGACGTGACGTTCATCGATCCAGACGGAGAATTCGTAGGGTGGCAAGCGCTGAGCGACCGGGCTCAGGAGCTCCTCGATGGGGCGTCGACAGGCGACGTCTTCGAAGAGGACGGCCCAATGTACGTTGGCACCGACACGGCCGCACTGGCGTGGCGTTTCGGGCCGCCCGGCAAGCCAGTCGCTCGCGGGGTCGATATCCTCACGATCCGTGACGGCCGCGTGAGCGCTGTACGCACCTTGATCGCACCTGAATCGGACGCATGATCAGCCTCCGCGTTGAGACCCTCGTCGCCCTGCATGATCGTCGGGCAGCGCGGCCGCCCCGCCCGCATCGGCCGCCGCTCACGGCCAGCAGCAGGCTTCCGAAGCGATTCCCGTCGCCCCGCGCAGTTGCCCGCCGGTGATCACCCCGCTTGCGCGATCGTCAGGCCGCTCACAATGTGCACCAGCAACCTGACATCCGGGCGGTTTGCACCGCGTCGTTCGGCATCGGCAAGCCCAGGGATCTCTCGACTTTGCGCGGAGCAGCGCAGCGCCAGGGGCGATGGCAAAGGCTGGCCGGAACCGGCACACTCACGGCTGCCCCGGAAGATCGGTGCTGCGGTGCTCCGGTCGCGAGAATCACCCTGATCCGGTGACGCCTCCTCACCTGCCTGGCGGCAAGCCTGGTAGTGGCCCGCCTCCCGGCAGGAAATTTCAGCAGCCGACTGACGCGGGCGAGCGAGCCTGGAGCGCTGCCAGATCAACCCCACCGAAGGGAGATCCTCCGTGAGCACCGAGCAGCGAGAAAACCTGGACGCAATCCTGCGGCAGTCAGCCTTCCCGGCCGGCAGCGACGTCATCGAGCAACGGCGATTGCTCCGCGAGCTGCTGTCGGCGCAGCCGCTGCCCGCCGACGTCACCGTGACCGCAGCCGCGCTGGGCGGCGTCCCCGCCGCCGAGATCACAGTGGACGGAATCGAGCAACGGCACGTCGTTCTGTACTTCCACGGCGGTATGGCCGTAATGGGGGACGCCTTCCTCGCCGGCGACCTCGCCTCCCAGGTCGGCCGCGGACCCGCGCCAAGGTCATCTCTGTCGACCACCGGCTGGCCCCCGAGCACCCGTACCCGGCAGCGGCCGCGGCGCTGGACAGAGCCGGACAGTTCCTGTCGGCCCATCTCGCCGGCGCAGAACGCGTCATCGCATAGCGACAGGCAGAACGCAAGCTGATCCCGGCGCATACCCCTGGGATCATGAACGACAGGAGTTCGACATGAGCGAGACGCTCGACTGGAACGCGAAGACCATAGCGGAGTTCCGGGCGAACGAGGGCAGGGTTGGCGGGCCCTTCGAGGGCGCTCCGATAGTCCTAGTGCATCACCGCGGTCGCAGGAGCGGGCGGGAAAACGTTACCCCGACCATGTACCTCCCGCACGACACCGAGCCGGACAGCATTTACGTCTTCGCAACCAGGGCAGGAGCACCCACCAACCCTGACTGGTACTACAACTTGACCGCCGCCGGTGACGGCAGTGTCGAACGCGGAACCGAGACATACAAGGTGGCCGTCCGCGAATTGACCGGCGCTGAACGCGACCGCATTTACGCCGAGCAAGCGCGGCGCTACCCAGGCTTTGCCGAGTACGAACGCCAAACCGCTGGAGTCCGCACGATTCCTGTGCTCGAACTTGGGCGGGCGTAGCCCCACCCTGAGATCGGCTTGCGAAGTCCCGCTGACGTATGAGGAATACACCCGCCACAGGGCAAGGCGGTGCCGGCATCGTCAACGCGGGCGACCGTGAGCACCGCGAGGTGGTGACGACCAACCGCCGCGCAGATGGCGGCAAAAAGGGCTCACGGGCAGGCGAAGCCGGGCGCGCAGCGGGCCTGGCAGGCGCACGATCTCGCGGCGTGCGCCCGCGTGTACCGCCCACCACATACTGGCAGGTGACGCGGGCGCACCGCGATCTCGATGATCGTGATGCCGGGACTGGCGTCTGCCGGCCCTGGCTGGTGGTGAGCACGACGGGCCTGGCCTGATGCCATGCACCGAGCTGGCGTTGCCGCCGTGGGTGGTCCTAGGCCAGGAGCCGGCGGCGGAGACAATCATATGCCCGGCCAGTATCCTGCCAGGGTGAGCGACCACGGATTCTGGGCGGTGCAGAGCCTGGTCACAGAGCCGGGCCCCGCTGCAGCCGCGATCGACCAGCTACCGTCCGACCTCGGCGCGCTCCATGCGGCGAGCCGGCAGTTGGTGTTCCACTACTGGGCCGACGGCGATTACGCGGCGAATGGCATCGCGCCGGAGCGCGCGCTTTAGCCAGGCTGGCGGCGGCGCGACCCGGTGGCACCGCACGCTCAGGCGTGCCTGCCGTCTCATCTGGACCGTGACCTCACGCCGGGCACCCGCCGACGATAAAGGATGGCCCTTCGGAGCATGCGCACGGTCCACAAGCCCATCAATCCCGGCAGCCCCGTAACGAGCCATCCACCGGTGCACGGTCTGTCGGGCCACACCATACCGCTCAGCGACCTCCATGACCCGGATGCCCGACAGGACTTGACTTCAGCCCTGAGGGGCTGCTGCCTCCTTGCGCGGTGGCGGGCCGCCGGGTTAGCGGTGCCGCCGGTACTCCAGCTCGAGGACCCCGTCGCTCTTGGCGGTGCTGGAGACCAGGTCGAGCCGGTAGGACTTGGGGACGTCGTCGAACAGCCGGGTGCCCTCGTCCGCAACGTAGGGGTACATGCTCAGGTGGAACTCGTCGATCAGGTCGAGCCGCATGAGCGATCGCCAGAAGCTGACGCCGCCCCAGACGATGATGTGGCCATCGCCGCCTTGCCTGAGCTTGTCGATCTCTTCTGCCGTGTCACCAGCGGCGATCGTGGTGTTGGCCCAGTCAGCGGTCTTCAGCGTGCGGGAGAAGACGACCTTGCGCCCGGCGTTCATGATGTCGGCCCACGGGTCGTCGGTGGCAGTCGCCTGGTGAGGGGATATGAGCTGGTAGGCGGTGCGGCCATAGATGTGCGCGTACGCGCTCTGGAGAAAGTCGAGTGACTGCTCGTCGTGGTCCGGGCCGCCCTGCCGGTCGAGCAGGTCGAAGCAGAAATCCCAGAACTCGGTGCCCTCGTCGGCGAGAAGGCCGTTGAGCGAGTAGTTGAACACCAGCGCAATCAGCTTCCGCATGATCAGAACTCCATGGTCTCGGGTCGTCTGGGACCGTGCCGTGCTTGCCAGGGGAACGTGCCCGTCCTGGCCGCGGCGCTCGCGTGGCCGCGGGTGCCTGTGGCCGTCGAGCACTCCGGTGGTGAGTCTGCCACCTTTCGGCAGTTGCGGGCTGCATCGGCGGCATGAAAGCCGACCCACGGCAGACCCCTCGGAGGCACAACCTCCGAGGGTCTGTGTCTGGTTTCGCGGGCCGTGGATGTCAGGCTGCCTGCTGGCCGTCCGCTTCTGCCCCTTCTCCCCCGCTCTCGGGGTTCTCGTAGGCGTGCAGGCGGCTGACTGCCTGGTTTCATGGCGGTCAGGACCAAGAGCGGAACCGCCCTGCGGCGCCGCGGCGTTGCCCGCCGCCGGGCTCTGCCGCTTCGCGGCCCGCCCGGCACGGGCACGCCTGGTATGCCGGAGCGGTGATCATGACCGCCATGGCGGCCGTTGGATCGCCGGCCAGCCCACCATCCCGTCCTGCTCTGGTGGCTGCCTGTCTTACCGGCGGACCGTGGCGGTGAGGCGCCGCAGGGCGGCGTGGGCTGGTGCGCCCCAGGTGGGCTTGCCGCCGGGGCGGCCGTGGTCTCCGGCGTGCCCGATGAGGACCCGGCCGAGGGCATACAGGACGGCCCAGCCACGGGCGCGGCGCAGGGTCGCGGAACCGGGGGTCGGCCGGTAGGCCTCGTGGAACCGGCCGGCAAAGCCGTCGGGCAGCAGGATCCAGCAGGCGGCGAGGTCGCAGGCCGGGTCCCCGGCGCACATGTCGCCGAAGTCGATCACGCCGCAGAAGGTGCCGTCCGCGGTGAGGACGTTGGCCGGGTGGAGGTCCCCGTGGAGCCGCGCTGGGAACGCTCGCTCCGATCAGGTAGGCGGCGCAGGCAATGGCACCACGCCACGCGAAAGCCGTCATGCCTCGCTCTCGACTTTCCAGCTCGCGTCCGCTGCGTCAATGGCGGGCCCTGTGGGCCGTCGCTCGCGACCGGTTACGCCGATCATTGACCCCAGCGACCGCTCCCGCGCCCTAGCCGACGACCTTCCGTCTGCTATCCGCCAGGACGATGGCGTGCATCTAACATCACAACCGCGCCCTCACTAGATTCCTGGGGACGGCAAGGGCAACTGGCGCCGCATGTGCCCGGACTTCATCTTCTTCAGCGGCTCAGGCGACGACGTGAAGGTGTCGATCGTCGACCCACACGGCTTCCACCTGGGCGATGCTCTTCCAAAGCTCCGAGGCCTGGCTGACTACGGCGCCAACTTCGGTAGCGAGTTTCACCGCATCGAAGCCGTCGCGGAGATGAGGGATAAGAGACTTCGAGTCCTAGACATTAAGTCTCTCAATGTTCGCCAAACGATCAATGAGGCTAAGGACGCTGAGGCTCTCTACCTCAGCGAATCAGCGACGGACTATTGATCCATATACCTGCGTGCCTCCGACAGGAGCTACCGTGCCTTACTCCTGCTGACCGCGTTAGCGCTTCTACGGGCCCTCGGCGGCCGTCGTTGAAGAACGCCTCGCAACCGCGCTGCCGCATCGTGAAGCTGACCTGAGCTGGAGCGCTACCAACTGGCTGTAAAGGACGACTTACGACAACGTTTACATCGACATCTCCCACCGACTTCCTGCTAGGGTCACATAGGAGGAGGGCGCGATGGGACGTGTCGGCAGGCGAGTGGTCCTCCTCGTGGCAGCCGGTGGGCTTGCTGCCGGTCTGGGGGGGATGGCGGCTTCCGGGGCGGCGGCCGCGGTGCCAGCGACTGGCCGAGCCTCTGCCGCGCTGACTTCCAGCTCCAGCCCGAGCTTCAACGAGCTCTATGGGGTGAGTGCCGTGTCGGGCAGCAACGCCTGGGCGGTCGGCCGCCAGAACAGCACCGGGGTGTTCAAGACGCTGATCTTGCACTGGAACGGCGCGGCCTGGTCGACGGTCAAGAGCCCCAGCCCCAGTTCGAGCGACGCCGAACTGTTCGGGGTGAGTGCGGTGTCGGGCAGCGACGCCTGGGCGGTCGGGTGGTACTGGAACGGCCCTACCAGGGCGTACGACACGCTGATCTTGCACTGGAACGGCACGGCCTGGGCGCAGGTCCACAGCCCCAACCCCAGCCCTGGTAACAACTACCTGTTCGGGGTGAGCACCCGCTCGGGCAGCGACGCCTGGGCGGTCGGGAACTACGACAGCAACACGCTGATCGTGCACTGGAACGGCACGGCCTGGACGCAGGTCAAGACCCCCAGCCTCGGTCCGGGCGTATATGGCGGCCTCAACGGGGTGAGCGCGGTGTCGGGCAGCGACGCCTGGGCGGTCGGGTCCCACAGCATCCCCAGCGACGGCGGCAGGTCCGGCACGCTGATTTTCCACTGGGACGGCATGGCCTGGTCGACGGTCAACAGCCCCAGCCCCGGTTCGGGCTTGAACGGCCTTGCGGGGGTGAGCGCCCGCTCGGGCAGCGACGCCTGGGCGGTGGGGGACGACGGCTCCTCCCTCAACCCGGGGACGTCCCGCACGCTGGTCCTGCACTGGAACGGCACGGCCTGGTCGAAGATCAACAGCCCCACCCCTAACCCGAACGACCTCAACTTCCTCGAAGGGGTGAGCGCCCGTTCGGGCAGCGACGCCTGGGCGGCCGGGCGCTACTGGAACACCACCGGGGTGGCCCGCTCGCTGATCTTGCACTGGAACGGCACGGCCTGGTCGAAGATCAAGAGCCCCAACCCCAGCCCTACCGCCACCGAGCTCTATGGGGTGAGCGCCCGCTCAGGCAGCGACGCCTGGGCGGTCGGGTTCTACGACACCGCGGTGTCCAACTCGCTGATCCTGCATTGGAACGGCACGGCTTGGGCCAAAGCCTTAGCTGGTTAGGACGGCCTGGCCTGGCTCCACTCGGACGGCTCGAAGCGGCCCACCTTGATTCACGGATTCTGCCCGAGCGGTGCCCGTGCCCCGTTGCCCCATGCCCCAAACGGACACCCTCCTGTCGAGTGCCAGGTGAGGCCTGACGGACACCCTCCTCTGCCGCGCGATGCCCCCGTGCCCCGTGCCCCGCTGTTTGTGCCGCCTAGGTCCAACCCCGGTGAGAACTTTCAATACGTCTTCAAGGGCGCGCGAAGCGCGCCGGACGCCAACTCGCGCTAGACCCGACTGGCGGTAGCTGTCCGCTCCGGGCGTGATCGTGGCAGCCGATCGGCGGGCCGGGCGCGACGCGCCCGCGGGATTCTGTCCGCGAAAGGACCTCATGCTCTCCCATGTAATGCACCCGGCCATTGGCGGCCACAATGTAAACGTAGAGAGTCGGATGGTCGGAGAAGATCACCCAGAATGAATCATCACCAGTAAATGACTGGTCCATTGGGCGGGAGTTGGTATCGCCACAGCCGAGCAGTACAAAGCGAAAGTGACCTAGGCGGTCAGCCAGATCTGCCGCTGCCAGGAAGGTCGCAGCGCCGAGGCTCACGTTTGGCCTATGGCCAAGTCGACGGCGCAGTACTCGGTAACCTCTACGTGCAATCTCGGCACCTTGGACAAGGGTTGTTATGCCGCCTCCGACACCTCCTATGTAAACCAGGATTTGTATTGCAGCGCCGAGCCCACTAACGCCTCGACCAACATTTGCATCGGTTGCGCGAACCTCAATACCCGGACCAACGGCCTCTTGGGTAGCGGCGACCAGCTCTGGCGCTACAAGAGCGCTAGCCGTCTCCACCGTGCGATTGGCAAAGTAGTTGGGTGCTTTTTCTTCGTCGGCCGGTACTTGGAAGGAAATCACTTCATCGCTGCGCATTGCAGGCGGCGGATCTTGAGTCATGGCTTGAGCATAATGACTGATCGATCTCGGTCGCATGGCCCTGCCGGAAATTGTGAAACACCATCCGATCGGCAGTGTCTGCTGACCGGCATGGAGCGACGAGCTGCGTGACGATGGGGCCGCAGTAGTGCTCGAACACCAGCGGACAGTTCGCGCAGGTCAGAGAACTGATCACTACTGCTCCGACATACCGCCAGCTTGTCCGACAAGGTAGCGGTCTTCTTGCCGTTGAAGATCAAGTGTCAAGCTCGCGGAGCTGGCTGCCGTGCAGCACGAAAGTGCAGCAGCGCGATGGCGTCGTAGTCGACCGTCAATGACCCTAATGAACCTTGCGACCTGCGAGAACTACGTGGGCCTTGCGGCAGATAGTTCACACCGAGGAGGACACGGCCTGGCCGACACTCGTGCATGGCACTCCTGCGACTCACTGTTGGCCAGTTCCGCCGCAGTTCCGCCAGTGCCCGAACCAGACCTGAGTGACGATGTGAGTGACAACGCCAGGGAGCACTGAGGGACTACAGCGAACGTCCTGAGACGGCCGAGTGCTGCTAGTGAACATAATGCGCTAGCTTGTTCGAAGCTAGATTTTCCCTGACACGGAAGAGGTCACTGGTTCAATCCCGGTACCGCCCACCACGAATCCTCGCAGGTCAGCGTCCGCCTTGAGCGTTGCGGGTTGTGCGCGCCGCTGCTAGCCATTCTGCTAGCCAATTGACAGTAAGGCTGCTTACGCTCAGGGGTGGATCGTGCCAGGCGCGTTACTTTGCATTTGGGGCGCGGGCGAGGTGCAGGAGGTTGCCGGTGTCGATGTTGGCGACCCACAGCCCGTTGGGGCTGCTGGCGATGTAGACGGGCGTTGTGCCGGTCGGGACGGCCTGGCCGACGATCCGGTTGGACGCGGGGTCGATGCGGGCGAGTGTGCCGGGTGGCTCGATCGACGCCCAGGCCGAGCCTGCCCAGAAGGTGACGCGGACTGCGTTCGGCAGCGGGACGGTGGCTGTCACCCGGCCGGTCGTTGGGTCGACGCGCTGGATCCCGCCTCGGGTGGGGATCGCCCACAGCGAGCCGGCGCCGACGGCATCGACGCTTTCGACATTCGCCAGGATCGGGGTCACCGTGCCGGTCACGGGGTTGATGCGGCTCAACCCGCTGACAATATTTCCGCCAGTGACCCACAGCGCGCCCGCAGCGGGGACGATCCGGCCGGCGCTGACTCCGACCCGGATGGGCGGGCCGCTGACCCGGTTGGTCCGCGGGTCGATCCGAACCACGATCGCCGGACCCCGCGTGGGCTCGGTGGCCCAGACCCGGCCGTAGGCGACCGCGATCCCGGTGGGAACCAGCGAGAGGCGGAGGAAAGATCTGACGCGGTTGCGCCGCGGATCGATGCGGTAGACGCCGCGGTGGCCGCCAGCGCTGCTCACCCAGACCGAGCCGGCGCCGACGGCCAGGTCGCTGGTGACCTCGTTGGTTCCGGGTACTGAGATGGTGGCAACTTCCCGGCCGGTGGCCGGGTCCACCCGGTAAATCACGCCCAGTCCGACGACCCACACGCCGCCGTAACCGGCCGCGATCTTGGTGATTGCCGGGCCCAGGTGGGTCCGGCTGACGATGACGAGCGGGGGCGCTGGCCGTGGATGCGGACGGCTGACGGGCGGGCCGGAGGAAGGCCACAGGGACGACGCCGCCGTCACCGCGGCGACAGCGATCGCGAGGCACACGGCGGCGATCCCGGCCCGGCGCCAGGCTTGCCGGCGGAGCCTGCCCTCGATTTGCGGCCATGCGCCGGGAGAAAGCTCATGCCGGGCAGCCTCCCGCTCCAGGGCCAGCCGCAGCCGCGCGGCGATCTGATCGTGTTCCATCAGGCACCCCCATCGTCGTGCCCCGTGCGCAGCACTGCGGTGGTGCCGGGCTCGGCGAGCAGCGCCTGCAGCCGCTGCAGGGCCTTGGCGGTCTGGCTCTTGACGGTCCCGACTGACACCCCCAGCATGGCGGCCGTGTCGGCCTCGGACATATCCAGGTAGTAGCGCAGGACGACGCAGGCCCGCTTGCGCGCGGGCAGCCGCGCCAGCGCGCACACCAGGTCAATGTCCGTGCCGGAGTCGGCTGACCGCGGATCACCGATGCCGGACCAGGCCCGCCGCTCCTGCAGCCTGTGGCGCAGGCTCCGGCGCGCGAGGTTGACGACGGTGGTGCGCAGGTAGGCCGGTGCCGACTGCTGATCGCGGATGTTGCCCCAGCCGCGCCAGACGCGGACGAACGCTTCCTGGGCGAGGTCTTCGGCCAGGCCCCAGTCACCGGTAAGGGCGAAGGCGAGCCGCACCAGCTCGGCGTAGTGGCACTCGTGCAGCAGCGCCAGCGCCTCACGGCGCGACGGGCGACCCATGCCAGTAAGATCCCAGGGCCCTGCAAAAGGTTGCCGCAAGCCGCCCGCCATCTCAGATTGCCGCTGCCCGCGCCACCTTCACCCCCTCCGCGAGCACGGCAACGGCGGCAAGAACGATCGCAGTGGCCGGCGCCGGCCAGAGAGCCAGACCCGGCTCTGGCCAGGCAGCCAAACGGACGGGAACCGCGACACCGAACTGACCGATATGAGCCGCCAAGCAGCAGCCATCAACAAACACGCAAGGAATCGATCCGCGCGAAACTGGCGACGCGGCGTTGGTTGCTCTGCGTGATCCCGGGCACGGATTGCGGCCCAGTCACGGCGAGATTCGCCCCGCGCGTTCAACTCGATGTGCGGCGGCAGCGTCTGGCGCGGCCGTGCGGAGGCGAGGCGGCTGGAGTTCGTATCGTGCCCGTGAAGGCGTCGGCCGGTGGTCAACGCAGCTTCGGCCGGCTCCGAGTTTCCTCCAGGTGTGCTCGCGTCAGCGGTTATGGCGGCTGAGCCGGTGTCGTTCGTGCTGGTGGGCAGTGCCGCGCTGTGGCTGCGCGGAGAGCAGGTCCCCGTTGGTGATGCCGATGTGGTGATCGAGCCCGGTGAGGCCAACCTGCGCCGGCTGCACGAAGCGATGACCGCCCTGGCGATCCGGCCAGAGACCGTGCCAGCCGTGCACCGGCTGCGTGACCTGACCGTAGCCACAGCGCTCACGTCCTACGGCCGGCTGGACTGCCTGCTCGAGCGAGGCCGCCGTGACTGGGGCCAGTTGCGCCAGGGCGCAGGGTACGTGGCCGTGGCTGACGCGCCGGTGCTGGTGGCAAGCGCGGATGACGCCTGGGCGCTCCGGCGCAGGTTCAAGAAGTGAGGACGATGGGACAGCGCAGCGGCGTGGGCCTGGTCGAGCTCGCCATACTGGAAAATCTGGACGCGCGGCGCGCCTGGCCGGGGTGGAGGCCCGCTCGGTGCCTGAAAGTCCTGGC
>WNGK01040638.1_pt1 | contig 11456 bp, 8 predicted proteins | sample 5400601 | NCBI WGS metagenome assembly WNGK01 (sample SAMN13153376, study PRJNA577476) | soil metagenome | isolation source: 60 cm soil or saprolite under Garry oak tree replicate 1 | place: USA:California | collected 2016-06-15
CACACGCAACCTCCGGCTAACGGCGGTCCATTCCTTTTTCCGGTATGCACAGGCGCAAGCACCGGAAGCACTGTTCCATTTCCAGAAGGTGATGGCAATACCGGTCAAAAAAGGGAGGAAGAAGATTGTAGAGCACCTGACCCCAGAGGGAATCCGTCTGCTGCTGGACCAGCCAGACCGCAGTTGCCCGAAGGGGCGCCGTGACCTGGTCATGCTGAGCACACTCTATGACAGCGGCGCACGTGTCCAGGAACTGATCGATTTACGCGTCGGGGACTTCATCCCTGGTGCCAATGCCATTCTCGTACTGACAGGAAAAGGGAACAAGACGCGCCGTGTTCCGCTGATGAAGCATACTGCCAGCCTCCTTGTCGCCTATATTTCGGAAAACCGTCTGGATGTGCCGCAGAAGAAGACATACCCGCTCTTTACCAACAGCCAGCACAACCGACTAACAAAGGAGGGGGTTGCCTATGTGCTCGGGAAATATGCAGCACAGGCACATGAACTATGGGATGGAGTGCCTGCGAAGGTGAAATGCCACATGCTGAGACATTCGCAGGCCGTCCATCTGCTTCAGGCAGGGGTGAACCTCATCTATATCCGTGATTTCCTGGGCCATACCGACATCAAGACCACAGAGATGTATGCCAGGGCCGAGACGGAATTAAAACGCAAGGCACTAGAGCATGCGTATCCCGACCTTGTGGATCCCGATCTTCCTGACTGGAACAACAATACCGATCTGATGTCCTGGTTATCAAGCCTGTAGGCTTGCAGATCACTATGCAAAGTAAATCGGACAGACATGCAGGAGTTTCAAGCTTTTCTTGCCTTTACTTTGCATAGCCTTCCACTTCGCATAGGGCGGATTATGCAAAGCTTTGCATAACCCGCCTTGTGGGACACCACTCAGCGTTTTATTTACCTTCCAGTCTTCAGTTTGTGGTGCGAAATGGAGGCCGTGAGCCCGCTTGAGAAGGCAATCCCCCTGTACAAAAGCTGACCAAGTGCTTCCTGCCGCTTCCCAGACCAGCTCCTCTATGTGCGTGTCGCTGTTGCCCACGCGCTTGCAGCGCCGCTTCCTGCCTGGCGCAAGGTCACCAGCTTGCAGAATCCACGATGAACTGAGCCCGTGAAGCCATTGGGAGGCAAGCGACGTGTGAAAGAGAAAGGCAACAGACGTGTACGCATGCAACAAAGGAGGAACAGGCGATGCTGGTGGATCGCTACGAAAACGAAGATGTGTTTGCACGGGTGCCGCAGATGGCAGAGCGCATCGACCCGGTGCTCAAGCAATTGGATCGGCTGCTGGAGGATGACGAACTCTACCAGCAGATCCGTGCCGATTTCGGGAAACGCTCTCGTTTCACGTTGGTGCATGGGCGGCACTCGACACCGGTCGAAGTGCTCCTGCGCATGCTCATCCTCAAGCATCTCTACCAGTGGAGTTACCAGGAAACCGAAGAGCAGGTGGACCAGAACCTGATCCTGCGCTGGTTCTGCCGCCTGTATTGGGCCCCGGTACCAGATGACACGACACTGTTGCGCTGGGCCAATACCCTGCGACCCGAAACGCTGCATGCCCTCAATGATCGGGTGGTTCAACTGGCTAAGCAGGCCCACATCACCAAGGGGCGCAAGCTGAGGCTGGACGCCACCTGCGTGCAGACCGAGATCCATCATCCCACCGACAGCGGCTTGTTGGTCGACAGCGTGCGTGTGCTCTCTCGCTTCGTGCAGCGTGCCAAAGGACTGGTCAAAGACCGCCTCAACAATGTGCAGCAGGCCTGCCGTTCTCGGCTACGCACGGCCCGACAGGTGGCCCAAACCCTGCACCGGCAACTGCGACGCAAAGTCGAGGACAAAGAGGCGCAGCAAAAGGCACTGTATCAGAAACTCATTCAAACGACCGAGCACATGGTGCGGCAAAGTCAGCAGGTGATGACGGCTCTGGCAGAGCAGACAGGGCAGCAGGCTCAGCGTCTGCTGCGCCAGGCCACAGAGGTGCTGCCGCTGGTCGAGCGCGTCATTGCCCAGACGCGCAGCCGCGTCCTGGAGGGCAAAAAGATGGCCTCCGACCAGAAAGTGCTCAGCCTCTTTGAGCCGCACACGCGAGCCATCCCCCGCCACAAAGGCGGCGCACTGGTCGAATTTGGTCGGCACGTCGTGCTCGATGAAGTCGAGGGGGGCATCGTGACGCGCTATCAGATCCTGGAGCATCCGACGGAGCATGGGCAGGCGGTGGAGGCGGTGGCGCATCACTGTGCCCTCTTTGAGCATCCGCCGAATCTGGTGACCGGGGATCGGGGTGTGCATTCGGCGGACACGGAGGAAAAACTGAAAGCGGCGGGGGTCAAGCGGATGGCCATCCCGGCGGCGGGCAAGCTGTCAGAGGAACGTCGAGCCCTCGAGGGCACGCGCAACTGGAAGCGCGGCTATCGTTGGCGTGCGGGCATCGAAGGGCGTATTGCCAGTCTGAGACGGGATTTCGGCTGGCGCAGATGTGAGTATCACGGGCTTGACGGGATGGAGCGCTGGCTCGGCTTGGGGGTCATCGCCAGTAACCTGCGCCACATGGCGCGGGCCAAAGGAGTATAAAGCTCATCCCCTGATAAGCTCATCTTCTACATCATTGCTCGCTTGCTTTCCATCCTCTTCCAAAGCCACTTTATCCATTTCGCACCACAAACTAGTACTACAGCTTCAGGGGGCGAACCTTCACAATGTGCTCCTGGCGAAATCTCAACTTGTTGAGTGCCAATTAGAGTGTGCTGATTTGAGCTTTGCGGATCTTCAGGAAGCTAACCTCATGCAGGGACAGTTCAAACAGGCTCATCTCAAAGGTGCACGACTACAAGAGGCAAGTCTCTACAAAGCGCAACTCGAAGAGACAACTCTCTACGAAGCCAAACTGAACGGGGCCAATCTCGGAGATGTAAAGTTAAGCACCCAGAACCAGATGGGTCCTCTGCTTGCCGATGCCCAGTGGACTGAAGTCAATCTTGCCCGTGTGGACTGGTCACAAGGAAAGATCCTGGGTGATGAGCAGCTGGCACGACAAAGAAAGATCAACGGGACGAGTAAAACCAAAGTGCAACGGCTCTCAGAATATGAAAGCGCTGTTCGTGCGAATCGCCAACTTACTGTCGCACTCCAGGCACAAGGGCTGAATGAGTATGCATCTCACTTTGCCTATCGTGCTCAAGTTCTCCAGAGGCGGGCCTTCTGGTTTCAGATGCTTCAGTCAGAAGCAAAACTCAGGCAACGTGGACGAGCATTAGGGGCTTGGCTCTTCTCGTGGTTTCTCTTCCTACTTGCAGGGTATGGCTACAAGCCAGGGCGCAGTTTTCTCGCCTACTTACTAGTGATCGGTACGTTTATGGCACTCTACCTCCTTCTCGACCCACATCTCTCATGGTATGAAGCTATCGTCGTGAGCATGACAGCTTTCCATGGACGAGGGTTCTCACCCAGTACCTTCTCACCAGGTGATCCACTGTCTATCGCCTCAGCTGTCGAAGCCTTGGTAGGTCTCATCATTGAGGTCACGTTTATTGCCACCTTGACCCAGCGGTTCTTCAGCCGGTAACGACGTCCAGTACGATGCAACGATTCAAAGTGAGCTTACGTGACGCTGGGCCTGGCTGAGATTAATACAAACTACCATTTTATATGAAAATACAGCCGCCAATGGGCTTTCACTCCACTTTGTCGTACTATGGTTAAAATAACCAATGACGCGCTTGATGGACATCGGCCTCAATGTCTGCAGCGGCACAAGCAGGATTCCAGTAGTGTTCGCGATACTCCTTGGGAGTAAGTTGCGTTCCCTGACTGGTCAAAAACAGTGGGATGGTAGCGAGATCGAGGTGCTTCTGCTTTGCGAGCAGCCGGTACTCCTCCAGTCGGTAGCCATTGGGATCAAAGTGAATGCGTTCTTCGTCAAAGTAGCGCCGGAGCAGGATGACGGTGTCTGCCGCAAAACTGATGGTTTTGGTTCGCCGACCAAGGCTCCCTTTGCTAAAGGCTTTCGCTTTGTTCTGTGTCCCGAACACAGTCCAGTCGGCCAACATGAGGCCACAAATTTCGGAGACTCTCGCTCCTGTCTCAAAGAGCAGCCAGGTCACCACCTCATCACGTTGTCGGGTGTACTTGAGCGATAGGTGCCGTCCTGCCTTGAAGATATATCCTGGAAGTTTGGGATCATTCATAATCTGGGGCTGCCACTCGTCATGTTCTAATTTGTAGTACGAATCCGTCAGGCGATGTTTGGGTTTGGGGTGAGGGACTTCAACTCCGCTCTGATCGGGCATTCGGGGTGGTGCTTGTTCATATTCTTCTTGCGAGAGGTGAGCGAGCGCTGCAGCAATAGTGGCGCTCATGGAGTCCACCAGTGGGTTCGCAAAAGAGTACATTCCTCGCTCCCGCATCACCTGGTAGAACAGCTTCAAGGCTGCCATTTGGTGGAGTTGATTTTTGTATCCGCCGGAATACTCCTGAGTAGGCGTTTGAGTCTCCAAAAACAACGTCCGTGTTGTACATATGTCGTCTTTGGTGTTGACAACAAGGACGATCAATTCATTGCCCGAAGAATCGCCGTGTCAGCGTGGCAATAAATGTAACTTCGATAATGAGGCCCACAAAGGCTTCGATAGCAGAAGCGATAGACAGTGGGTCGCCTAGTGAAAAGGTACTGGGTGAGAACCCTCGGCCGTGAAAGGCTGTCATGCTCACAACGATGGCTTCATACCACGCGAGATGTGGGTCAAGAAGGAGATAGAGTACCATAAATGTACTAATTACCAGTAGATAGGCGAGAAAACTACGCCCAGGTTTGTAGCCATACCCTGCGAGCAAGAAGAGAAACCATGAGAAGAGCCAAGCTCCACATGACTGTACCCGCCATCTGAGTTTGATATCAGCTTGCAGCATTTGAAGCCGAAAAACGGTTTTCTCAAGGACCTGCGCACGATAGGCAAAGCGTATCGCATCCCGATTGAGACCTTGTGCTTGGAGGACGATGGCAAGTTGGCGATTTGCTCGAACAGCTTCCTCATACTCACTTAGGCGGATGTGTCTCTCTTTCATCCTCCCATCCCGCTTTTTTTGTCGTGCTTCATACTCATCACCAAGTACGGTTACCTGCGACCACTTCACGACGGCAAGATTGGCGATGCCCCATCGGACATCTGCTAAATATGGACCAATGTGTTTTTCATCACCTAGAATGATATCGCCGAGGAAAGCTTCATCCAAGTAGGCCAACGAAAGTATAGCCCTCTCCAGATGGGCTTCCCGAAGATGAGTCCTTTCTAAATGTGCTGATCTGAGATTTGCTCCCTCCAGATGTGCCCTGTAGAGAAAGGCTCCTTCCAGATTAGCTACACGGAGATCGGCTCGTTCCATGTACGCCCCGATAAGTCCAGCCCTCTCTAGATGTGCTACATAGAAAGAGGCTCCCTCCAAGTGTGCATCATGGAGACTAGCTTCTTCTAAGTGAGCACAGGTAAGGTTGGCCTCTCTCAGGTTCGCCTGAGAGAGGTTCGCTCCTTCCATATGAGCATTGAGAAAAGAAGCTCGTTCCAGATGGGCCTCACCGAGGTTGACGTTTTCCAGGTGGGCAGCGGCTGCTTCACATTGTTCCTCAGTTGCCAGTTGAGTTAATCCTCCTTGCATACCTGCTAGTGGGAGACGTCTCAGGTCCACAGAGCGCAGATTGGCACCGCGCAAATCAAGTCCTTGGCGTCCATATTGAGTTTCATCACTCCCATCGACAGGCCCACACCCATTTTCATGGGTTGCCAGGAGCCATTCCACATCTGCGCGGCTTAGCTTCATCCCTTTGAAAGGATAGATGCCCTTCTTGATATCAGGGACAATAACACGACGCCGAGCCAAATCTGCTTGGCGCTTCAGGTCAATCTCGGGCTCCGTCCGCCATGCTTGGCCTTGTTCTTTCCAGTAGGAGTGCCAATCATCGCGATCATCAAGAGTAGGATGGCGTGGTGATTTTACTTGTTGCCTCGCCTGTTCAGGAGCTTTTCGTGTCAAGGCAGAAAGAAGCGTGTGGAACACTGATTGCCGTGGTAGTCGCTGGTTCATCGTTCACCCTCATGTTCTTGTTGCCGCACGCGCTGGCGAACTTGCTCAACAAAGTTTCGATACGGCTCTAACTCTGCCAGCTTTGCCTCTAGCACCGCCATCTGTGCAGCTCGTTGCAGGTACGTATCTGCAAGCGTTGCAAGTTGCCGTTCGAGGTCCTGGATCTGTTGTTGTGCTTCTCGCAAACGAGCTACGAGCTGTGGCTTGTTGTAGTTCAGGAGAGGATCACGAGGAGATAGCGTTCCTTGGTCAGCGTTGCTGTGCTTGTGCTTGGTGCGGTTCTTCTTCGCTGTGAGATGGGTACTGTTGGCCCTGAAGAGCGCCTGTGCTTCAGAGTTGCGATAGATAGCAGCGTAGCGCAACCCGCACTCTTCATAGACACTCTGAACTGTAATAGCTTGCTTCTTCGTGTTAAGAGTATCAATCGCGTTCTGCAACCGCTCAACTGTTGTTTGTCTGCGAGCATCTGTTGAGGCTCTGAGTCCGGTCAGTTGCGCTGCTGCGTAGGTGCGAGGAGCAGGCCGTTTTCTCGTTTTAGTTTTCTTCTTCGTGGCCTTCCTCCTTTTTGCGAGGCGACAAGCGCAGCAATTTGGGTAGGGGAACATAGGAACAATTTCGCAGCATCCTCCACGTGATGTGGGCATCCGAGACAGAGTGCACGGTCAGTACCTCGTGGACAGAGACCCGAACAGCCACAATTGCCAAATGCCGTGGGATGCAAGGTCTGCCATCGCTCGTAGATGCTACGCAGCACCTCATTCTTCTGCTCCAGATCACGAGGCGTGGGAGCAGTCTGCATGAGCACCTGATCCAGTTCTTCTTGCTCGTCCAGATCTGCGCGAATGATGGCAAATCGCTGCTCCTCGGTCATATGAAAATAGTAGTTAGAGACTTCTGAGAGCGAGGGAGTTCGACCGGTCAAGGCGAAGATACGATGGTGCAAAAAGAAGTGGGCAATGGCTTCTGGCGGAACGTTGCGGTACTGTCTTGCGTGAGTTGCCATCACGTGTCTAAGCAAGTGCGTTGAGACCCGTATGGGATCTCCCTGAGCGGTGTAGAGATCCAGACCATGTAAAACAAGACGGATGAGCACTTGCACTTCAGGAGTGCTGATGATCCCATGCTTTCCATCAGAAGAGGCTCCCCATTGAAACAAGTACTGCTCTGGAGTCAAGTGCTCATACTTGACGCTCGTGAGCGATGGGCGTACAACTGGGATGTTTCCATGAGCTTCTTCTAGGAGCTGTTTAATCTCTCCAAGTAATCTCATGCATTCTTTACTGAGCGGAAACAATTGGCGCTCTTCCTCTGTTTTTGCCCCTTTGGGAAGCAAATGCTGAAGATAGATTTTGACCTGTTTGGTGAGTGGCTTCCTGTCGTCTCCAAGAAGTGGCTGTCCATTGTCTCCCAGGACCACGACGGTTTCTGTTCGCGTTACGCGCCTTTCCTTGTTCCAACTCACCTGAAGCAGTTCGCTCACACGACTCCCATTGGAGAGAGCGATCATGGTCAGCGCAGTACCAAACAGTATCCCTCGCCACATACTCTCGGGCTCAAAGAGCATCCCACCTCGATGGATTGGTTCTGCGAACCAATGATCTCCTAAGTTCAACAGTCCTGGACGCGAGCAATGACATCCATTGGTAAATCCTAAACTTCGTGCGAGCTGCCAACGCTCTAGATATCCCTCCGGGAAGGTATCCAGTTTTTTGAACTGTTGAAGCAGATGGTGTTCGACAAGATCTCCGAACCACAGGCAATCAGAAGGAGGCCCGTCATACTCAACAAAATATGTGTTCAGTTCTGGCGCATAGGAAGCCCGCCCCATCTTGGCATCCTCAACGATCCAGTGAGAATAACTGTCTTGGTGATGAAGAACCCACGTTTGCTTGTCCCACAAAACGAATTGCATCGTGACTTCTCGGCCTTGAACCTGTACCTCTGAAATGGTCTGTGCATCGCGATTCACGAAAGGAATGCTATCAATATGGGAAAAATGAAAAGGGAGCTCGGCCTCACCGACTTCCACTTTGTGGCGTGCCTCACGAATGGCTGCAAAGGTTCGTTCAGCTAGTTGCTTGCGGAAGCGCACCAATTGGCGCAAGACTGGATAGAGGGGAACGAGCACATCACTACTCGCTTTTCGCTTAGCTTGCTGCGCTGCTCTGTGGCTGCTTTCGGGAAAGTGTGTTTGCAGAAAGTTATGCGGTAAAAGAGGAAACGTGTATGCTTGCATGCGCTGTCGATCAACTGGTTCAAGTCGTTGGAGATAGCCCTGAAAGTGCTTCCTCGCTACAGCAAGATATGCTTTCACTTGTTTCTTTCTGCCCTCGGTTCGCTGCGTGTGAGCTAAAAAATTGTGCCATGTGTGCACATGCTGGAGATCAGCAATGTGCTCCATACCGCATACATCACGAAGTCCCTGAAAGAGATGTTTGAGGGACACGATCAGGTTCTGAAGCGAAGGATTCGTCATGGCTCCATATGCGACTGCGGCTGCCATAGCTAACGCTGGTGCATCAGGACTATTGCCAACGGTACGTATGCAGTAGCCCATCGTCCTACTTGGAATCTTCGTCCAGTCAATGCCTGGAGCATCGTGAAGTTCTTCAGGAAGCCAAGCAAAAAAAGCTTGAAGTTGGGATTCTCTATCCCAATCGAAGAAACGAAGGGGGTGATTCCGTGGCTTTTGGGCATCGTCATTATCGATGGGTGTTGCGGAGAGGTTCAACGGGTCTTCTTCGCTCTTGTGCAGGGTCGTCACTTGCTGCATAGATTGCCTCATTCCTCATACCAGCTAAAGTCATCATCATTGCACGAGGGTTTTGACTCAGCAGCCGCTTGCATATCTTTCTTTGGCGGCAGGTCCTTGAGGAAAGGTTGCTTCTCATGATTTTGATCGCCCCGATCTTCTGTGTCATCTTCCTCAAGAACCACTTCAAGGAGCGCTTTTCGTTTGTTTAATGTGTGAATGTAGGTGTCTATCGTCCGAGAGCTACGCCACCCCATAAGGAGACGGAAGCCATCCATGAGTTCTGCCTCAGCGCCTCCATCCCCCTGCGTGCTCTGCCTGATCTTGGTCACTGCTCTACTGACACGTAAATGCCTGAGATCATGGGGTGAAAACTCGACACGCTCTTGTTTTTTGAAGTGCTTTTGCGCTGGCTCGAAGAGCTTGCGCCAATGGTAATAAAAGGCTGAGCGACTGTACGGGCGGCCATCCTCGGTCAAGAACAGCGGATCTGCGTCATCAAGTTGCTCTAGCTGTTTACGTCCCTGTAAGTCATGTACAGATCGTTCCGTTTGAACATAGACGAGCAGGCGCTTCTCAATCACATTGTTGAAGTAAATGAGCTTTTCCTCACGCCCACGGCTGCCTTTGTTTTTGACAAGGGCGCGGCCTGCATGATGGGCATGCCTGTAGCCACCCACCGTTAATTCAACAATCTCCGAAAGTCGTGCTCCAGTCTGTCGAAGCAGGAGCAGTATCACTTGATCGCGCAGAAAGGTTGCATGCTGGATCATGAAGTCGATGGTTCTACGCATACGTTCCTGAACCTCATCGGGCTCCATGACAACACTTGGCTCCCAGACCTTGCCACGTTTTTGCCGAAAAAACGTGGTGGGATACGCTTGATGTGTTTCCTGGTGAGTCTCACTCCTAACCCCGGCATGATCAGGTGCGCCCGCAGACCTTACCTGAAGAAGGTGTTCGCGCTTGAGGGCAACAAGGCGCTCTGAACGCATGGGATTGACATGTGGATAGTAACCAGCTTCGGAGAGGGTATCATACAGGCTAGTCAGTGCAGCTAGCAGGACCCCTAGAGAACTTTTTGAGAGCGGAGAAGCACCCGTTGTTTCGACGAGATAGCCATCCTCCTGAGCTGGAGCAACCTGACACCCAACATCTGCACGCAAGAACTCAACGAGATAGGCACGTACACGTTCAGGCGGATCACTCCAGGCATATCCTCTCTGAAGCAGGAAAGCAGCCCAGGGAAGCATCATGTCCAAGTAGGTTTCTGGCGTTCTTCCAGAATCAAACTCCTTCTTGCGTCGATACCACTCGGAAAGAAAAAACACAGGAAGACCGGTGGAGTCGATTATCATGAGTGGAAAGCTGCTTGTTGGAGAACCAGGAACTTTTTTAAGACCACTGAGTGCGATAAAACGTCCGTGCTTACGCCCTTTTGCTCGCATGCCATGCCCTTTCTACCTGTCCGAGATAAGTGCATAGTAATAGATCTACGGTAATTTGTCTATCACAGTAGTACTCATAGGGTACTCTTTTGAACGATTACACTATGCAGATGTGTAAATTTGATGGGGAGGATGTGCAACATTAAGCTTGGGGAGGCGCTGGAGGCATATTTTATTCTCTTTAAACTTATGTACTTAAACTAACAGAGCAGAAAAATACGGAGCGTGCTGCGTGTCCCGACGGTGATCTTCACATATTTCCAGCCTTGCTGCTGTGGCAGGATTTGGCACTGCAACTTCTGAACCAGGTAATCATCAATGGAGCGCCGTACTTGCTGCGGGGGAGTGTCCCAGGTCTGACCCATACACACCTGCCAGAGGTCTATGTCCAGCCACGTGAAGTAGGGCAGCACTGCGTACAGGTAGGTCTGAGGGGTCTTCGAGCTGAGCCGCGAACATGCCTCTTTCGCAAAGGTAGTGAGCGGGAGATGCAAGTGGTCCTGACAATCGAAGACCAGAAATGGGTGCCGATGCTCAACTGTTTTTGGGCGAGATACGAGCCAGTAAGAAGCTGTCATACAACAACACGACCTACCTTTCCACGCTAAATTTTGTTGTGACTCCCAGTATATAACTGAAAAGGCTTAGTGACTGCTTCCACTAGGTCAGCTTGTCACACGACATGCCCAGAAGGCTGAGCGTCAGGTGGTTGCACCGGATAGAGGCGTTTGAGTTTGATACGCGCATCCGCCGTGCGGAACTGCCAGTTGACGGTGCCGACCTGCTTGCTCCTGCCAGCTCTGAACGCGGCTTCCAGAGATCCTCGATAGTAGCAATGTTATGGGCCAGGCCTTCCCGCGCCAGGACGCTCAGTTCGATCTCGGCGATGTTGAGCCAGCTCGCGTGCTTGGGGGTAGAATGGATCTCCAGGCGATCCGCCAGAGCTTTGGCTTGTTCCGGCGGAAAGACCTCGTAGAAAGAGGCTGGGGTGTGGGTATTGAGGTTGTCCATCACGACCACCACCTTGCTCGCTTCGGGATGCTGTTCTTCGAGTACCTCCTGCATGAAGAGCGCCCAGTCCTTCTTTGTGCGCTGCTCAGTCACTTTGAGGGAGCGTTTGCCTGCCAGTGGCTCATAGACAATGAACAGGT
>WNGK01008463.1_pt1 | contig 11454 bp, 10 predicted proteins | sample 5400601 | NCBI WGS metagenome assembly WNGK01 (sample SAMN13153376, study PRJNA577476) | soil metagenome | isolation source: 60 cm soil or saprolite under Garry oak tree replicate 1 | place: USA:California | collected 2016-06-15
ATTTGTGGGGAGTGTTCTCATGGCAAATGGGTAAAGAATGCGAGGAACAGGATTATCTGGTGAGTTTTTTTGTCGTTAGCAGCCTCGATTTGCACGTGGTGAAGCACAAAGAAAGGGGTGAGAGAGGGGAAACTGCGGAGAGAATGCCGATTCTCTGAGGTCTGGTGATCTTCTTCATTAGCACATCCTCTCACCTTTCGGTGAGCTTCCATCAACGGTCAAAAGAACTGTCTACGGTAGTGGTCAAAAAGGGAATGCGATGATAAAGTAAGGGCAAACCGCATATGAGAGGGAGGAGATCTCATAGTAACAGTCACAGTTCATTGCCCACATTGCGGAAGCGACGAATTGAAGCGGAACGGTCGAGCTCCCAATGGAAAGCAGAAATATCGTTGCAGAACCTGTCAGAGGCAAAGTCGTGAAAATCCGACGCCGCATGCCTACTCAGAAGGACGCCGAGAAGAAATCCTGAGAGCCTACGAAGAGCGAAGCAGTCTCCGAGGGTTAGAACGGACCTTTGGGGTATCACGTACGTCAGTGATTACGTGGATAAAAAAGGCAGCGGAGCTGTCAGACTTGAGCGAAACACTGATCCTTCCTGATGTAAAGGATACCGAGGCGACGATACTGGAATTGGATGAACGGATGGCTCATTTGTGATGAAGAAGACGAATCAAGCCTGGATCTGGATAGCGTTATGCAGAAAGACGCGTCAAGTGGTTGCCTACGCGAGTCGGGAGATCGAAGTGAACAAACCTGCCGTCGTTTGTGGGAAGCCATTCCTCAAGCCTATCGTACAGGCCATTGCTCCACCGATTTTTGGAAAGCGTACCAGGCGGTGATTCCCGAAGAGCAACACACAGCGGTCGGCAAAGAAACAGGAGAAACCGCTCATGTTGAGCGCTGGAACAACACATTGCGACAACGTTTAGCTCGTGTTGTTCGCAAAACGCTCTCTTTCTCGCGCATCTCTGTTCATGCATGAAGCAAGGCTCTCACCTTTTTCTCCATCGCTACAATCGTGAACGGGCGGCCATGCTCATGTGAATCACTACCCTATTTTCTCCCTTTGACAGAAGCCAGGGGTCAGTATCTCGTGACGACTCCTGCGTGATTCCACACAGGGCCGGAATATGGCAAGGAGAAGGAAGGAGTTCCGAGATGTGGTATACTTTCTGTGGACCTTTTCGGCTCTTGATGTTTTCCCTTTCCTCTGTATTGTAAGGAGGCGCAGGATGCAAACCGCTGTCAGGACGCGCCAGGGGGCTGTGCATGGGAGCGCAGTTGATGGAGTGGCGGCATTTAAAGGAGTCCCTTACGCGGCACCACCGTTTGGCCCCAACCGCTTTCAGCCGCCACGGCCAGCGGAGTCATGGGATGGCGTACGCGAAGCGCTCACCTATGGTCCGACAGCGCCCAAGGCGCCATCTGTTCCGCCGTACGACGTACTCCTCCCGGAGATAGCTATCGAAGGTTCGGACTGCCTGAACCTCAATATCTGGTCCCCCGATCTGGGACAGGCGCGGCTGCCGGTCATGGTCTGGGTTCATGGTGGCGGCTTTGCCAACGGATCGGGATCATGGCCAACGTATGATGGCACGCGTTTCGCCCGTGATGGAGTCGTCTGCGTCACCTTCAACTATCGTCTGGGAGCCGACGGCTTCCTCTCCCTGGGGGACGGCATTGCCAACCTCGGTCTGCTCGACCAGATCGCCGCGCTCACCTGGGTGCAGGAGAACATCGCCGCCTTCGGAGGTGATCCCGAGAACGTCACGGTCTTTGGCGAGTCGGCTGGCGGCATGAGCGTCGCCACGCTGATGGCCATGCCCCGGGCAAAGGGTCTCTTCCGCCGAGCCGTCGCCCAAAGTGGGGCGGGCCATCACATCATTTCACTCGCAACAGCACAGCGGATAGGCCAGTACCTGGCAGAGAAGCTGGGTGTCGAACCGACGCGCCAGGCCATCGGGACGGTTCCCGTCAACCGTCTCGTTCAGGCCCAGCAGGAACTGAGTAGTGAAATCTCCGCCAAACCCAGTCTGGCCCGCTGGGGAGAGGTCGCGGCCAACCTGATGCCATTCGAGCCGGTAATCGATGGGGACCTGCTGCCGGCGCGCCCCATCGATAGCATTGCTGCCGGGGCTGGTGCCGACATCGATGTTCTGATTGGAACCAACGCCGACGAGTGGCGATTCTTTCTGGTTCCCCCAGGTATGCTCAACGCCATCAACGAGGAGATGCTGAGCAGGGCTGTCGCCGCGTACGCACTGCCGGTCACGGAGACGCTTGCCACCTACCGTGCCACACGCAAGGACGCCACGCCGGGCGACCTGCTGGCGGCCATCGGCACTGACTGGTTTTTCCGTATCCCAGCCATCCGCATGGCCGAGGCCCATGCGCAGCAGGATGACGGAGCTACCTTCATGTACGAGTTCGCATGGCAGCCACCAACATTCGATGGACGCCTGGGCGCCTGCCATGGCTTGGAGCTTCCATTCGTCTTCGACAACCTCGACAAGGAGGGCTTCGAGGGGCTCGTGGGAAGCAATCCTCCGCAACAGGTCGCTGATGCCATGCATGCTTCCTGGGTCGCCTTCGCCACCAACGGCAATCCCGGTTGGCCGCAGTTCGATCTGAAACGCAGGGCAACGATGCGGTTCGATACCACCTCGGAGCTGGTGGAAGATCCGCTCCCGGCGGAGCGCCTCTTGTGGGAGGGTCGGCGCTAGTTTTTGCTACTACCCACAGCGAAAAAGGTTCAGGCTGTCTCTCATCGAGGCTTCTCTGGGAACACTGACCCTCCATTGTCCACATTGGAAGACGCAAGGCGCTGGACCGCCAAAGAAACCGGACAAACAGCTCACGTCGAACGCTGGTACGCTCCCTTACGCCAGCGCTTGGGGCTCGCTTTGTGAGCAAAATGCTCTCACTCTCCACATCGCTCGTGATGTATGAGGTGTACGTGCGCCTCTTTCTCCATCGCTGTAACCGGGAGTAGGCTCTCATTCTTATGTGAACCACTACCCTGTCTACAATCTCTTCTCAGAGAGAGAGGTGTGTCCACGAGGAAGATGAGCTGCGATGAGAGGCTATTTCGGCATATGATTGAGCAGAAGCTCTCCATTGATGGGCTAGAGGAGTATGCTTGGACCCTCCTGTCATGATTTGGGTACCTGGTTCACACTCAGGGGGCTACAGCTATTGCTTAACATGACCGAGGCTTCTGAGAGGGATTCGCCGGCGGTATCCTAAAGAAAGTATTCTCAGAATATACAAACGGAGGGAGTTACCCGTTATAGGGAGAAAAATTTGCCGAGAGCTGATGAGCTAGATAGGCGATTGTATGCATCTCGGTAAGGTATTCGCCTTACCGAGATAGCATACAAGGAGCAGGTGGTGCCGTATCCAGCTAGCTCGCCTGCCAGATCTGCACGTCATCTCCCACCGAAGCAATCCGCTTGCCATCGGGTGACCAGGTGACAGCAGTAACGATATCGGCATGGCCGCCATAGGTGAAGACCCGGAGCCCGGTGGTCGCATCCCAGATCTGCACTGTAGCATCCCAAGAGCCAGAGGCGATGCGCCTGCTATCGGGCGACCAAGCAACAGCTTGCACTCCGTTCGAATGACCACGATAGGTCAGGACGTGGTTGCTCGTGGCTGCATCCCACACCTGCACTGTGCCATCCGTGCTTCCGGAGGCGATGTGTTTGCCATCGGGCGACCAGGCCACTGCCCACACATAACTGGTATGACCTCGATAGGTCAAGGTGTGCCGGCCTGTCGTTGCATCCCACACCCGCACGGTATGATCAAAGCATCCAGAGGCGATGCGCTTTCCATCGGGCGACCAGGCTACCGCCGATACCGTATCGGGATTCCCCCGATAGGTGTAAACAGGTTTGCCACTTATTGCATCCCACACCTGTACCGTATTATCGCTACTGGACGAGGCGATGCGCTTGCCATCGGGTGACCAGGCTACGGTAAACACCAGGTCCGTATGGCCGCGATAGGTCAACAGGCGCTTACCCGTAGCGGCGTCCCACACCTTCACGGTCTGATCCCAGGAGGCCGAGGCCAGACGCTTGCCATCGGGCGACCAGGCCACCGCCCACACATGATTCCTGTGGCCAAGCACGCTGAAGTCGATGGTTCCCTTCACTGCGTCGCGAACCTCCACTGTGCCATCATCTTCTCCCAAAGCCAGCTGTTTGCCATCGGGTGACCAGGCGGCGGCAATCACACTGAAGGGGGCTCGATAGCTCCGCAATGTGGTTCCCAGCCGAAGAGAAGTGGCGCGAGGAGCAGAGCCCACCGCAGGATGAACAAAAGAGCAGGCAGTCAATAGCAGGACGAAACAGCCGATAGCAAGGAACCATTTGCTAGCACGAAGTGTATGCATGAACTTTCTCCTTCCTAACAAAGCAGTAGAGGTCTACTGCATGCCACGATGAGTTATCTGCTGCTTGCGATGCTTTGCTTGTTGTTGCAGTCTCTTGCGGAGCTGTCTGAGGAATAGTGCCGGTACCGCTATAAAGTGCCGGAGGACACGGTGATCAGGGTGTGACAATTGTGCCAACAGCCGCTCGCGCTCTGCCTCACGCAGGAGGTTCTGACGATGGGCTTGAACAAAATGCTCGTGGTCGTGATATCCTGGAATCATGATTGTTCTCCTTTCAGCGCGCCCTCGTCGTGGGCGCCTGTGTCGTGTGCTTACTTATCCATCCACAAGTGTGAACTTCATGCTTTGAGTCTAATGGTTTACAGGCCCCGGTACATCTGTTGAAAAACTCATTCTGATCACCTATTTGTAGGTGTGTGTATGTAACCAAAAAGGGGCCGTTTCAAGAGAGTAATGAGTTGAATCACCCATACGAGTATGCTGTATATGCAGGAGAAAAGGGTGCAGCCAGAACTCAGATCAAATCCGCATAATCACTATCAAGACGCTAAGCATATGAACTTTTTTCGTATGGGTTTCTCCTCAGTTGTGCCGATTTGAATGATAGCTATAGAAGCGGATTTGATATCATTTGCTTGACTTGCCTGGATGTATCCTCTACAATACATGTATTGTTACTGCTAAACGAAAAATCGACCTGCGAGCATATCCTGTCCTGGCCGGGCGTAAGGAGGTCGAAGGTGGCGGACCGTCTTGGACAACAGTTTGGCAATTACCGGCTGGTCGCCCTGCTAGGGCAAGGCGGCTATGCGGAAGTGTATCTGGGACAGCATGTGCGACTCACTCTGCAAGCCGCCGTCAAGGTGCTGCATGGCTATCTGACCGACCAGGAAGCCGAACACTTCTATCAGGAAGCCGAGACGATCGCGAAGCTTACTCACCCTTGCATTGTGCGCATCCTCGATTTTGATGTGCAGGACGGCGTGCCCTTTCTGGTAATGGATTATGCCCCCAATGGCTCCTTGCGGCAGCGCTTTCCCAGGAGCAGCCTGGTACCACTCCCCCAAATCATCTCCTCGGTCAAGCAGGTGGCCGACGCCTTGCAGTATGCGCACGAGCAGAAGTTCATCCATCGCGATGTCAAGCCGGAGAATATGCTGCTGGGACGGCGGGAGGAGGTACTGCTCTCGGACTTTGGCCTGGCGGCCCTGGCGCATAGCACCTCCTCGCTCAGTGCGAGTGGGCAGGGAACCGTTGGCACCATTGCCTACATGGCACCCGAGCAGATCGAGGGGCATCCGCGGGCAGCCAGTGATCAGTACTCCTTAGGCGTGGTTGTCTATGAGTGGTTGTGCGGCGAGCGGCCCTTTGAAGGCTCGGTAACCGAGGTGATGGTCAAGCACTTGAGCATGCCGCCCCCATCACTGCGGGAGCGCGTGCCGATGCTCCCAGCCGAGGTGGAGCAGGTGGTACTGCGGGCGCTGGCTAAGGATCCCAAAGCGCGCTTTGCCTCGGTGGCGGACTTTGCCGAAGCACTTGAGCGCGCCAGCCAGGTTGCTCTCTCTCCCACGATGCGGCTTCCCAGCGGGCAGACCCCTGTTGGGATGGCTGCTGCCCCACCCTCTAGCGTGGTCGGTGTCCTGGCTAGTCAGGCTGGCACACCCACCGAGGCGACCCCATCGGCTGATCAGGCAGCATTCCCGCAACTAGCTGGATCACCAGGCTCATTGCAGCCGCCAGCAGACCAGGTCACTCCACCTCGCCAGCCTGGCGAGGTGGCCCCCGCACCAGACCCGGTCGTCTCACCAACGTCTGCGGCCAGGCCAGAGCCTGCAGACGTGCCACTCCTCCCAAAGTCAGTGATTCCCGTTCATAAAAAGGGCGTTTCTCGAACCACTGTAGGGCTGCTTATCGGATTGGTGGTGCTGGTTATTGCAGGAGGGATCCTGAGCAGCCTCAGCCTGCTCGTTCACTTTGGTGTGGTTCGCGGCGGGACCTGGACGGACGTTATTTATGACGATCCAGCTTCACTCATTCCCAATGTCGCTTCAAGTTGGCTCGATCAGGCGCTGTACTTGCCACTCTTCTATGGTGACTCGCAAGGCGTGATTCATCCTGGCGCGGCGGTCGAGGTTCCTGCCTTGCAGAATGGGGGGATTAGCCCAGATGCCAAAACATGGACCTTCCATCTGAGACCACACCTGGTGTGGTCGGATGGGCAGCCATACGATGCCCGCGATGTGGACTACACCTGGAAACTCTGGCTCAACCCCAAGTTCGGTGCCGATTCTCTCAATGGTTTGAACCTGATCACCTCAGCTGACGTCTCTACGGACCACCTCTCCATCACCTTCCACCTCAAGCAAGCCTTTGCTCCGTTCCGCTCGCTATGGGTGGATGGCTCCATGGCTCCGCTGCCGGCGCACCATTTCAGCCGGGTGGCGCCCGAGCAGATTCGCAAGTCGCCTGACAACCTGAACCCCAAGGTCACCAGCGGACCATTCATAATGGCTGAGAGCAAGCCGAGTGATCACTATACGCTGGTACGCAACCCCAGGTACTCTCGCGCCAGCGAAGGGCTACCTTACCTGGACAAGGTAGTGTTCATTACCGGCGGCACGGATTTGGACAAGGACTTCCAGGCAGGCACCATCACTTCTACCTGGCGTGGTCACGATTCACAGGATTACCGGCAGTTCATCAGCTATAGGTTCGTCACGCCTCCCGCCAGTAACAACTTCCAGGCGATGTACTTCAACTTCCACAACACGGTGCTGGCTAGCCATCTGGAGGTACGCCAGGCGATCGCGATGGCGATCGATAACCAGGCCTTGATCCAGGTGGCGTTCCATGGCTTCGTCACGCTACTGTGCACCGACCATGGCTCGGCCATCCATCCAGGCTACCAGCCTGACCCCCCCCTGCCCGATCTTTAATCCGGCCGCGGCCAACAAACTGCTGGAGGACTACGGCTGGGTGAAAGGCCCTGATGGGGTGCGGGCCCGGGGTGGGCAGCGTCTGGAGTTCGAGTACTCCACGAATGCACAAGGGCATCCATGGCGCGTGGTTGGCGAAGGGATCCTTCAACGCAACTTGCGAGCGATTGGCATCCAACTCGACATCCAGAACTATCCCCATGATATATTCTTTGGCCCTTTCTTGAACGGGGGGAAGGCGTCCCCGCCCACGGGAGCAGTGGCAGGCCGATTTGACATCGCCGAGATTGAGAACAACCTTAGCTATGACCCCGACGATGCCTCGGTGCTGGCGTGCGACCAGTTCCCACCCAAGGGAGTCAACTTTACTTTCTACTGCAACCATACTCTGGATGCTCTCTACAGGCAGGAACAGGCGACAGTAGATCCAGGCGTGCGGCAACAGATCTTCGATCAGATCCATCAGATCTACCTGACAATTTTCCCTTTCATCGTACTCTACAGCGCGTCGGACATCTACATGGTGCGCAAGGGGACGCACAACTACCAGCCCAGCCCCTTTGAGGGAGAGACCGCCAACATCTGGGAGTGGTGGTGTGATAACGGGAAGTGTTAGGTGAGTCTGCACGGTCTCCATTACGAGTGAGCAAACCTCCCCCACCGGAGTGTTCTCACTCATTCCTACCGGATCATCATGGACTCTTTTTGGCAGTCTAATCATCATGATTCTACTCAGAATCTCCTGGCGATGCATCCTTCTCGATCACATGCACCGGTCCGCAAATAGGTAGTCACAATGAGTTCTTCAACACATATGTCAGGACGCGCAGGCAGGTACACTTGGGGCAGAAGACCACTTCGTGAACGGAGTCACACTCATATATATACATAAAACAAGCTAAAAAGGGAGCCAATCTTATGAGTAATGCCTTCACATATCGACTACACTTTGCTCGAGCCCTTCATTCGCGCTCATTTGCCCTCCTGTAGACAGGTCAAACCATCTCGGCCCTCGGTGATGGCGCATTTGTCACCGCCCTGTCCTGGGAAGCTCTCCAACTCACAGGATCTGCCATGGCAATGGGCATTGTCGTTCTTGCTCGAGACGCTACCCATGACCCTCCTGCTACTGCGTGGGAGTGGTTGCCGACCGCTTTCCACGGCACCAGGTGATGCTCTGGTCAGATGCCAGTTGCGTAGTTGCCATCTTGTTGATTGTCGCGCTCGGTATGATGTAGCTGCTCCAGCTGTGGCATCTTGTCCTGCTGGCACTCTTCTTTGGCACGGTGCGTGGCTTCTTCTCTCCTGCATACTAGTCCATTATTCCACAAGTGGTGGACAAGGGAGATTTACCGTCCGCGAACTCGCTCACGGAGCTCAGCTACCAGTTATATTGCTCATTGGGTCCTATGCTGGGTGCGAGCTGTGTTGCTTTCGCAGGTCCAGCAGCAGCTTTTGCCTTCGATGGACTCACCTTCATCGTTTCGGCGCTGTGCCTGGTTGCGCTGCGGCTCCCGGTAACGCTCTGCCCTCCAATCATGGCTTCAGTGAATCTCCCACGGCTAGGGATACGCGCAGCAATCTCGGAGATGCGTGAGGGACTGCGCTACGTGGCAGGTTCGACCTTCCTCTGGGTCACTCTCGTGCTGGCAGCGCTTTGCACGGTTGGTGGGGCAGGATCCCTGGTAGTCGCGCTGCCCAAGCTCGTCCACGATGTCTACGGTCAAGGCGTCTGGCTGCTGGGAGCCGTCCATGCTGCAGGCGGCATTGGTTCACTCGTCGCTATTCTCCTCGCGGGGCGCCTGAATCGTTTACGCAGGCGCGGGATTACCATGTACCTCATGATGATTGGTATAAGCATGGCCTTCATCTTGTTTGGCCTGCCCTTGCCTCGCGGAGTTGAGCCTGAGGTAGCTTGCCTGGCGATGGTGCTCGTCAACTTTGGCCTGTCCGTCTACCAGATTCTCTGCTCACAGTGATGCAGGAAATCGTGCCAGATGACAGGTTAGGCCGTGTCAGCAGCATTGATCAACCGGGAGGATACGGCCTCTGGCCCGTAGGGTTTGCTCTGGTAGGAGTGATCGCGGATTACATCAGTCCCAGCTGGGTGTTCATTGGTGCCGGGATAGTGAATGCAGGGCTTTACAGTCTCGCTCTGAGCTTCCGCGCCGTCCGTCAGTTGCAATAAGAGGTCATGGCGGTATGAAATAGAGACATGAGCGATTTTTCTGCTCCTCCGATGTTTTGCGTTCGTTTTGGTTTTGCAGTGCTCCCTGCGGCGATAAGGAGTAAAAGAAGTTGACAGAAATCTCCACCCCAAGCGAACAGAGATGGGAACGCATTGCGGCCTGAGTGGCATTTCAGCGCAGGGCAAAAATGGAGAGCCATTAGTCGCTACCGCAAGTAGATTGGATTATCTCTCCCTTTCATGGTCGACTCAAAAGAAAAACTGGCTGAGCTCGTCCTCGGGAATGGGGTAGAGGCTTCATTGAGTCTGTGGAAAAACAGATAAACTGTCAGAAGAACTGTCGATCGGTCTCCTCGGTAGATTTGGAAAACCGTTCAAGCAAGGTGGAAAGGCGGGGCAAATGCAATTCTGAGCAAGTGATGAGCAGGAGTCCCCCCTTCGGCACCACTCAACGCTGAAAAGTAGTTTCCTAAAGAAATACAATGCCGTTTTGCGAGACGAGGGAGAGCATGATACAGTATTCAGTAAGGAAGTGATTCCTGCATCTATTGAGTAAAGTGTGCTTATCGGAGCTATGTTGTAAGCGAAAGACAGGTGTACGTACGGCAGGATGGATCATCCTTATCATGTTCGGCCAGCAAGTCTGTACATTACGGGCCGATTTGCAGTGAAAGGATCTATTTTCTCTACAAACCCGCTACTTCTCACAACGTGATTCATAACCCACAAAAGGTAGTTTCCGACAGCAAAGAGGAGTCGCTATCACCGCTGCTTCAATGGGGTGCCCCACAGCTTTTTGCAAAAGCCTTTGGGCGAGATGGAGGATCTTTTCATCTCTCATCAAGACAGGCGGAATCATCCTTTCCAGTCAGGTGGGGAGTCACCACGCACTATTACCAGGGTAAGACCAAAGATGGGGCGTCCAGATCGCATCCTGCTCCACCATCAAGCGAACCGAGGAGAGCCTTTCGCAGGCTTCTTCACACCAGCAGACTGTGTACTCATCAGGACTGAATGCTTCCCTCTGTCTGAGAGCAAAGTGCCTGTGGCTGGTTCCGACACGGGTTCTCCCTGCACTGCTCCCGCAAGGCTCAAGCAGGCAGAACCGCTTCATGTTCTTACGAAGCGTCCGGAGGGAGGGCGGGCCTCCCTGCCAAATGATAAAGCTTTCTGTCCCAGATGTGACCTCTGTGATCTGGACACCGCCGAAGGTGTTCCTCATGGTGACACAATCGACCCATCCAGTCGTGAAGAGGATATTGGCTTGTGGCAGCTGTGGGATCTGCCTTGCACGGATCTCTGGCTTGTCTTCTGGGGAAGCAATCTGTCTCAGGAGACGCCTGCCCAGTTTCACGTCGCCACGCACCCTCATCTGTCCTTGGACAAAGGCCTCGAAAGGAGCAAGAGAGCCTGCAATAATCTCCCGCCAGGTGTGGACGTGCGTCATCAGCTCGAAGTCAGGGTGATCTCGCTTCTCAGCTTGAACCGTCGAGCCATTGGGCGTGAGTTCGAGACACCAGGACTGGGACGTTTCCCCATCAAGCAGTTGGACTTGAAACGTGATCGGTGTTTCATACGTTGCCAGCGCCTGGGCCATCCGACGAAAACTTCCATCCAGTCCCTCCTCGGGTGAATCTTGCGTCACATTGCGCAACCTGAAAGAATAATGTGATAGCCATCTGTCAGCAGAAGTCATGTTCCTCTCACCTTCTAAGAAAATCGCGGTCTGTCTTCAAGATAGATCTAGTTTACCACTTCCTTCTGTTTGGACATCCTCTGTGCAAAAAGCTCTACAGCGGCGTGCTCAAAGATTGAGCCACACTTAGCTCTTCCTTTCGTGAGTGAGAAGGTAGCCGCAATGCTGGAACCATCCCTGCGCATCCTGAGCAGTGATAGTGAGTAACGCCTGAGCAATGGCCTCTTCCAGG
>WNGK01013125.1_pt1 | contig 11453 bp, 8 predicted proteins | sample 5400601 | NCBI WGS metagenome assembly WNGK01 (sample SAMN13153376, study PRJNA577476) | soil metagenome | isolation source: 60 cm soil or saprolite under Garry oak tree replicate 1 | place: USA:California | collected 2016-06-15
CGATCAAGAACTCCATCGCCATCGCGGGGCTTTTTGTTACCGGCCTTTCGCTTTTTGTCGGCGCAATCGGGATCATGAATATCACCTTTGTGAGCGTGAAAGAACGCACCCGTGAAATCGGAACGCGCAAAGCTCTTGGCGCCCGGCGACGCACCATTCTTCTTCAATTTCTGATCGAATCCACTTCGCTTTGTCTGCTCGGCGGTCTGATCGGCTTGGGCGTTGCGTACATAATGTGCACCGGTATTTCCAAAGCTTTTCCGTCATTTCCGATCGAGTTTTCACTGGCTCTCGTGCTTGTGAGTATGGCCGTCTCAATTCTCACCGGCTTGTTCTCCGGTTTCGCTCCCGCCTGGACAGCCTCCCGCCTCGATCCGGTCGCGGCACTCAGATATGAGTAAATTGAACTTAACCACAGAGGTCACGGAGAAGCGGAAGGATGTTAATAAACTTACCGAACTGCTGATTGGCTGCGCAATTGAAGTGCACCGCACACTCGGGCCGGGGTTGCTTGAATCGGCGTACGAGGTTTGCCTCTGCCGCGAACTGAGTCTACGCGGAATTCACTTTGAACGGCAAGTGGCGATACCGGTGGAATATAAAGGAGTGAAACTGGATTGCGGATATCGCGCTGATCTTATCGTCACCGGTATGATTCTCGTGGAAATCAAGGCGGTGGATCAACTCGCACCAATTCATGACACACAGTTACTCAGTTATCTGAAGTTAACTGGCTTCAAGGTTGGGCTTTTGATTAATTTTAATGAGCGCGTGCTGACGCACGGTATTCGTCGCAAAGTTCTCGGCCCGCCCGAAGCAGTTTCTTTGTAAATCGTTGTTCTCCGTGTCCTCCGTGATCTCTGTGGTGAACTAAGATGTTATTCAGCGAAATAGTAAAGATGGCGCTTGCCTCGTTAGGCGCGAATAAGCTGCGCGCTGCTCTGACAATGATCGGTATCACCATCGGCGTTTTCTCGGTGATCTCGGTCATGACTGCCATCGGCGCGCTGCAATCCTCCATTGAAAGCGGCATTAGTTTTCTCGGATCGAATATTTTTCAGTTCGCCAAGTACCCGGCGAACGTGAACGTCGGCGGCGAGATCAAGAAAAAATACCAGAACCGGCGCAACATCACCTATCGCGAGGCACTGCATTACGCGAAGTTGATGGAAGGCAACGCACGCGAAATCTGTCTCAAAAGTTTCGGGCACGAAATAAAAGCACAGGCAGTTTACAACGGGGTTAAAACGACGCCGAGTCTTCTCATCGTCGGGACGAACCGAAGTTTTCTGACGGCCAACGCTTACACCCTTGGCTACGGTCGCAACTTGAACGACGAAGACGTCGAGCTTTCGCGCCGGGTAATCGTCGTCGGTAAAATGATTGAGAAACGGTTGTTCCCGCACGAAACGCCGATCGGCAAAGTCATCAGAGTAAGCGGCCACACGTACACAATCGTCGGTGTGCTTGCGGAGAAAGGAACATCCTTTGGGCAGAGCCAGGACGACGTTTGCATCATGCCAATCACGCGGTTCTTCGAGGACTATGGTGAAGCGAAACGCACGGTGAACATCGCCACACAGGCGTTCTCCACAGAGACTTACAATCAAACACTGGACAAAGGTATTAGCGCGATGCGCATCGCGCGTGGGTTACGCGCCGACCAGGAAAATGATTTCGAGATTTACTCGAATGACTCACTCAAAAGCGCGTTCACCTCTGTTGCGGGCATCGTGCGCATAGGTGCATTCGTGGTCAGCTTCATCGCGCTCCTGGCTGCCGGAATCGGTATCATGAACATCATGCTGGTGAGCGTTACCGAGCGGACAAAAGAAATCGGTGTCCGCAAATCCATCGGCGCGCGCAGTCGCGACGTTCTGCGTCAGTTCCTCACCGAAGCCGTTTTCATCTCCGAAGCCGGCGGAATTCTCGGCATCGTGCTTGGAATCATCGCCGGCGACTTTCTCGCCGTTTGGCTGAAGGTGGACGTGATTTTCCCCTATGGCTGGGCGATTGCCGGTCTTTTTGTATGCTCAGCCATCGGCATCGGCTTCGGCCTGTACCCCGCCTATCGCGCGGCGAATCTCGATCCGATCGAAGCGTTGCGATACGAATGAGGCGCGCTTGCCGAAGACAGCGCCTAACAAGACAACTGTGTAGTTGGGCAACCGTTTTCGACCACACGCATTTCGATAGATTGTGCCTTGGTTAAAAAGATCCGGCGTTTCAAATTCGATGAAGTGAGGCAGAGATTTCGCCTCACTCCCGTTGAGAGACGAGTAACGCTATTCATAATCGCGGCATTCCTGCTCGGCTTAATTACGAAATGTTATCGGGACGCGCATCCGCAAATGCCGACGCCGATCGGGAAAACACATTCCGCCCGCAAAACTCAGCGTTAGAGCAAATTAGATAACACTGTAGCCGCTGTAGCCACGGCCCTGTGGGCCGTCCCCTGGGTGTGAAAAACAGTGGCGAGGCGGACCGGCCACAGGCCGGTGGCTACAAGATTATTGAAATCGCCCCTAGAGATATTTCCCAGGAATCGCGTGCTCGGCGCTTTCGTGCTGCCAGCAAATCGACAATATCCACCAGCGTTTCCCGTCATTGAAGAGTTGAAAACTGTTGATGCCGCGCATAAACGGCTCTGGATCGTTCGGATCATGGCGCGATTCGTACGTGCTCCAAACGTGAGCAATCCGGCCAAACTGTTCGGTTCGCCGAGCGATCTCTTTTTCGTAAAAGCCGTTCTGCAAAAGCGGTTCGACGCGGGCAATATAACCTTCGACGTCTAACATTTGCGGCTCGAGATCGACATCGTTTCTTCCGGGAACACTCGCGGTCGGAATCACGCGCGCACCGGGAAAAAACAGCGAGCGCTCGCGATTCCAGTCGCGCTTCTTGTCACCCGGTCCTGAGATGACGTCGTACGCGGCGGCGATGATTGCGTCGATCGACTCCACGTCACGCGGATCAGGCTCTGATTTCGACATTGGATGTTTGGTGTTGAGCGTCCGGCGTTTTCTTCACGATTTCCAAAACTTTCATCGCTGCGTTGTGGCCCGGAATTCCGCTTACAGCGCCACCACGCATGGCGCTCGAACCGCAGAAAAACACGTTATCGTATTCAGTTTCGACGCCCCAAGTGCCGACCTGATCTTTCCGCTCAGCAAATGGAAAAGTCGGCGCGTTGTGAAAGATGTTGCCATGATACATTCCCAAAGCGTCCTCGATATCGACGGCACTCTTGCTTTCGATACAGGGTCTTCCATCGCGCGCTACAGCGAGACAGCCTTCGATGGGCTCTTCCAACCATTGATTGATGCTCGCCAGATATCTTTTCTCCGCTTCCCGCCGCATATCGTGATTATCTCTTGCGAACAAGCTCCACGGCGCGTCCAGCCCAAAGAGCGTCATCGTGTGAAAGCCTTGTTCAAATAAATCTCGCGCGAGAATGCTGTCGTCGGTGAGCGTGTGGCAGTAAATCTCGCAGGGCGTCTTCTCTGGCAAGATGCCGTCCGCTGCCTGGTCATAACTGACATTCATTTGTTCATAGCGTTCGTCGCTGTGAAAGGTTCCGCAAAACGCGTCAGTCGCTGGAACTTTTTTGGCTTTCAGCTTCGGTAGACGGCTCAGGAGCATGTTGATCTTGAACACGGAACCTTCGTCTGTGCGATCCGGCTGAAACAATCGACCGGTAAGCTTCGCCAGTACGTTGCGGCCAAAATTCACAAGGAGAAAGTGCGCTTCGACCTTTTCTTGTTTTTCATCCACGCGAAATTCAACCGTGCGCGTTTTTCCGGCGACGTTCAGCGCATCGACATGCACATTAGTTAGCATTTCCGCGCCCGATTTGCGCGCCGCGCGTTCCAGTTCGTACGAGACCGCGCCCATCCCGCCGACCGGTACCTTCCATTCGCCTGTTTTATTGCCGATCAGGTGATAAAGGAAACAGCGGTTCTGCAGCAGCGATGGATCATGGGGAAACGTGAACACGCCTACTTTCGCGTCGGTAAAGACAAGGCCGCGTACCAGATCATCTCGCAGATAACGCTCGATCGCGTTGCCGAGCGGTTCCTCAATCAGGGAGTGCCACGCCTCGCGGGAAGTTTCGTCAACTTTGAACCAACCCGCCATTTCCTCTTTGGAAACCAGCGGCTCGAGCATCGAATCCCAGACGCGTTCAGCAAATACCCGCGGCAACCTGTAAAAGCGCTCTAGTGCGTCGTACTCCGTGTCGTTTCCAGTCAGTTCAAACATCGACCGGCGCCTCGCGTCTTTATCGACATTGCTCAGGAGCAACGCACCATGGTGTCCATGATTCACAAAAGGCGTGCACGATGCGACCGCCCGTCTCCGCAGTTCGAGTTTCAACCCGAGATCCTCGATGATTTTGTAAGGAAGGAGGCTGACGAGATAGGCATAGCGCGACAAACGCGCGTCGTAATCGGGGAAAAGCCGCTGCGAAGTTGTCGCCCCGCCGATGTAATCGTTTTTCTCCAGCAACAGTACGCTCAAGCCAGCACGCGCGAGATAAGCCGCAGCAACAAGGCCGTTGTGACCCGCCCCGAGGATCACAACATCATATCTGCTCTTGATCGTGCTCATGCTCGTGCTCGTAATCGATCACCGCGCGTGGATGCTCATCGTATTGCCTTCACATGAAACATCAAATCTCCTAAATTAACCACCGGCGGAGGGCGTGTTCGCATACTGCCCGTAGAAGACACGGGTAAATCGCTCCTGCGACACGATACTTATATAGAGGGCGTTGTTCCCAGGGGGAAGTCAATGGGAATGTCATTCTGGCAAAAGTGTGTGGTTATCCTGCTGGGCGCCGCGATCTTCGGCGGCAGTGGCTATTTTGCGCACATAGCTTTTCGACCGGTAGAACTAACACGGTTCGAGTCGATTCCGTGGGTAAAATACGTTCACCCAAACGTAAAGAGGCTGAAAGAGGCACAGGACTTCGCACGCGAAGGGAAATTGAAGGAAGCACAGGAAACTGTGACAAAAGCGCTCCTCATCTCGCCGCAATCGCCTGTGACCCGCGAATTGCGCGACCTTCTCGGAAACATTAACACTCAAATCTTTTTCTCGAGAGAACCTTCGCCTCGCAAAACGGAATACAGCGTCAAGCCGGACGACGCGCTTTCATCAATCGCGCGAAAATTCGACTCGAGCCCCGAGGCGATCATGCGCGTCAACAACCTCGATTCCACGTTGATCCGCCCGGGAGAAAAACTGCTGGTGCCGCGCCTCGATTTCGCCATGACGATTGATCTTCCAAATAACCGCCTGGTTCTACACGATGCCGCTGGGTTTTTTAGTCAATATCCGATCGTCTCCGCGCAGTTGCCGCCCACACGAAGGTCAGCGATCGATACGAAAGTTGCCGCGAAATCGTTTTGGGAACACGGCAAAGCCGTACACGCGGATCACGGAATGCAAAAAGATTGGATGCCGCGAATCGATCTGGGTCACGGCGGCTATGTGCTATATGGCGTCGGCGAAGAGAGGCAGGCGAGCACTTCCGAAATTGCGGCCTCGACAGACAACAACGAACAAACGGCGGACTCCCGCGAGGTAAACCGCCCGCCTCAGGGAATTGCCATGATGAAAGAGGATATTGCGGACATTGCCCTGCTTATCCGCAAGGGAACTCCCGTGACGATTATTCTCAAGTAAAGTGAAGTTGAGACAGAAAAAGCAGACAACAAAGTATCTCGAAATTCGCTTTCCAGCCGGTGATTCAACTCACGTCAGGAACCTCGCGTTCGCAGCTTTCAGAACTCAGCCTTTCCCTTCAATATCGAGAACGACGCGAAACCGCGCTTTGCCGCTGATCATACGTTCGTACGCTTCGGCGGCTCGTTCCAGCGGAAAAACTTCGTTCATGGAATGCACATCCGCCGACACACTGAATTCAAGTGTGTCCTGCGAGTCGATCGCTGTTCCTGAGTACCAGCCTTTGACGGATCGACAGCCGGTGATGAGCAGAAGCGGATCAACCGATAACGGGCCTGCTGCGCCGATTACCATGAGTACACCGTTCGGTGCAAGCCCGCCAAGGACTGCTGCCATTGCTTCGGCGTTCGTAACAGTCGCGATGACAACTTTTGCGCCACCAAGCTTATTCAATTCCGCCGCCGGATCGGATGCGCGACTATCGACGTAATGATGTGCTCCTAGTTGTTTGGCGAACGCTTCCTTGTCTTTCCCGCGCGCAATCGCCACCGTATTGAATCCCATTTTGGCTGCGAACTGCACGCCGAGATGACCAAGGCCGCCAATCCCGAGCACCGCGACCGTATCGCCCCCTCTGGCACCACTGTTTCGCAGCGCGTTGAAAGTCGTTACGCCGGCGCACATCAGCGGCGCGCCATCAACCGAAGAGAGTTCGTTAGGCGCAAGCGCCAATGCCTCCGTGGGCGCAACCATGTACTCGGCGTACCCGCCGTCGAAAGAAATACCGGTGGTGAGTAGCGACACCGTGCACGCGAAGAACTCGCCACGCCGGCAATGGTCGCAATAGCCGCAGTTCCCGCCATGCCAACCAATCCCGACGCGCTGGCCATTCTTCCATGGCTTCACGCCTTCGCCGACAGCATCGACGACTCCGATTACTTCATGTCCCGGCACACGCGGATACTGAATCCCGGGCCAGAGTCCTTCCTTTACCAACGAATCGCTATGACAAACGCCGCACGCTTCGACTTTGATTCGCACCCACCCCGGCTGCGGCTCGGGAACGTCGCGTTCGACTAACTCAAACGGTCCGCCAGCTCGCGGGACTTGGACCGCACGCATTTTCTTGCTCATGAAGTCCTCAATCGCCCTGCTCGTTTAGAAACACAAGAGCTACGCTGTACGTTTCTGGGGAGCACAGGCTGCCAGCCTGTAGTTGCCGGCAACCCTGCCGGCAACATCCGTTCACTCGCAACTCGAATCACGCCGATTCCCCGGTCTCGGCAAGCTGCCCAGACATACAGGCTGGCAGCCTGTGCTCCCCAGAACGGCGCGAACACAAGACGGCTGTGATTTGGAATCCACGTGAGCGACGCGCGAGAAGCGATTTCAAAAAAATGGCACACCGCGAAGGCGCTCGCATTTCTTTCTACGTCACGTTCGTGGCGATCGCGTTGAACGTTGCAGATTCTGTTCACGCAGCGGCTGAAAATACCAAGCTGCTTACCGGCAAAGCCGCAATGGGCGATTGGACAAGCGATGCGCCTGATGTCAGGCGCAAAATTACGGTGCAGGATTTGCCTCCGCCAGGCTCGAATGCTCTCGCAATTAAACTCGCGCACGTTGTGAAGCGGTCAGCTAACGCGCAACCCAAAGTTCCGTCGGGGTTCAAAATCGAATTGTACGCCAGTGGATTTCGCGATCCGCGATTCCTGCTCGCCGCGCCGAATGGAGATATTTTCATTGTCGAAAGTCGCGCGAATCAAATCAAAGTGTTGCGCGATACGAACGCCGATGGAAAAGCGGAGGTCACCGAAGTCTTTGCAGATCGTAGTCTGAACAAACCATTCGGGATCGCGCTTTATCCACCCGGCGGCGATCCGCAGTTCTTATATGTGGCGAATACCGACGGCGTAATCCGTTTTCCGTATCGCAACGGCGATCTCAAGGCGCGCGGGCCAGCCGAACAATTGGGAGCCCGTCTTTCCGGTGGCGCCGCGCATTTGCGCAGCGGAGGACATTGGACTCGCGACATCGTCTTTTCGCCGGATGGCAAAAAGATGTACGTGTCGATCGGCTCGCGCTCGAATGTTTCCGACAGCGCTTCGGAAGCCGATCGCGCGCGCATCTTCGAGTTCAATCCGGACGGCACGGACCGAAAGGTCTTCGCGTGGGGAATCCGCAATGCCGTGGGCATCGCGTTTCGGCTCGGAACCAATGAGCTCTGGATGAGCACCAATGAGCGCGACGAACTCGGCGAGGATTTACCACCGGATTACATCAGCAGTGTGCGCCTCAGCGGGTTTTATGGCTGGCCGTGGTTTTACATCGGCAACCATCAGGATCCCCGCCACAAAGGAAAACATCCTGAGCTCGCTGGGAAAGTCATCGTGCCGGATGTGCTCGTGCAGGCGCACTCCGCCTCGCTGAACTTATGTTTCTACACCGGCGATCAATTCCCATTCGAATACAAAGGCGACATCTTCGCTGCCTTCCACGGTTCATGGAACCGCATGAAACGTACTGGCTACAAAGTGGTGCGCGTACCGTTCGATAAATCAACCGGCAAACCGCGTGGCGAATATGAAGATTTCGTGACCGGCTTCGTCACGCCTGACGGCAAAGTCTGGGGTCGCCCGGTCGGAATCGTCGTCGCCAAAGACGGTAGCCTTCTCATCAGCGAAGATGGTAACGGCACCATCTGGCGAGTTAGTCACCGAGCGAGCAGGTAGGGCGCGCAGTCCTCTGCGCGCCGTTGCGCGTCGGCGCGGTCAATTGCAATCGAAACGGCGGGCAGAGGACTGCCTGCCCTACCAACGCGGAGGCGGCCGGTCATTCGGACGATAAACCCACATCCACTCCTCTGCTCGCTCGCACAGTCCTTTGCGGACCGGATTCATGAAGATGTAGCCGGTTTTCTCTTCCAATTCATGATGATCGCGCAACCGGTGATCAAAGAAATCGCGTTGCCAATCCACGCCACATTTTCCAGTGATGAACTTCTTCCAGTTCGTGATGGTGATTTGCATTCCCGGTTGGCGCGGGAACGCGATAATGGCATGCAGATGATCAGGCATAAGCAGACATAATCGACAATGCCAGATGAGTCGCTCGTGGTTGAATTGCATAGCAGCGAGCACAGCCTCACCTGTGTGTGCACGGCATAGCTGGTTTTTGCCCCGTGGCACGCAGTTGAGAGTGATAAAGAACCAACTGCCCTCGGCCACCCATTGTGGAATTGCATGAGGCAGTTTTTTGCGGACTGGCAACTCCACGCGCGGATCGTAGCAATTTCCTTGCACGGAGCCAAACTCAAATGGTAGGGCGGGCAGTCCTCTGCGCGCCGATGGATCAACAAGGGGCCGGCGCGCACGGAGTGGCGCGCCCTACCGGATAGCTTGCCGAGTGTCGCATCGGACATATTCTGCTCCAAGGCATGAAGATCGGTTTTGCTCAAATTAACCCGACGGTGGGAGATTTGAGGGGAAATTGCGAGTTGATCACTCATGCGTACGAGCGGCTCGCGGCAGCGGGCGCGGAACTCGTGCTGACACCGGAGTTGGCGATCACCGGATATCCGCCGCAGGATCTGGTTCTCAAATCGCGTTTTGTTCCGGAGAATCTGGAATTGCTGGAGAGGCTGCACGCCCGCGTTGGCGACGCGGCGTTGCTGGTGGGGTTTGTTGATCGCAACGAAGGACGCGGCAAACCGTTTCGTAACGCCGCCGCCTTGCTCGAACGCGGCAAGCCGATCCGCAAAACTTACAAGTCACTTTTGCCGACTTACGATGTTTTCGACGAGGAGCGATATTTCCAGCCGGCCGAATCCGTAGAGCCATTCGTTGTTCACGGGAAAAAAATTGGCGTAACGATTTGCGAAGACATTTGGACGGAACACTACCTGCCGCGGCCGCTGTACGATTGCGAACCCGTGCGCAGTTTGGTAGAGCAAGGCGCGGAGATCATCGTCAATCTAAGCTCTTCCCCATTCAGCCTGCATAAGCCGGCGATCCGGTTCGAGATGGTGGCAGGGCTGGCACGCGCGCATCAACGGCCCATTTGCTACTGCAATCTTGTAGGCGGCAACGACCAACTAGTCTTCGACGGGAACTCTTTCGCGGTGAATTCAATGGGAAATGTCATCGCACAACTCGCCGCATTTCACGAAGACGAACGTGTGGTCGATACCGATTCCAGTTCTGTAATCGAATTTCACGAAGGTCTCGCCGGCGCGGGGCCAGAGCAAATTTTCGCCGCGCTTTCGCTCGGGCTTCGCGATTATTGTCGCAAATGCAATTTCCATTCCACGGTGGTCGGTCTGAGCGGTGGAATCGATTCCGCTGTTACCGCAGTCATCGCAGTTGATGCGTTGGGCACGGAGAACGTAACCGGTGTTTCCATGCCAAGCCCCTATTCGTCCCGCGGTAGCATCGAGGACTCGCGCATGCTGGCGCGCAACCTCGGGATCAAGCTTTTTGAGATTCCAATCACCGAGGCGTTCCAGGTTTTTAAGGCGCAATTCAAGGAAGCCTTCAAAGGCCTGCCGGAAAACGAGACCGAAGAAAACATGCAGCCACGGCTGCGCGCCATGACGTTGATGGCGCTTTCGAACAGGTTCGGTCATTTGGTTTTGTCCACCGGCAACAAGAGCGAGCTCGCCGTCGGCTACTGCACGCTCTACGGCGACATGGCCGGCGGTCTTGCCGTGATCAGTGATGTGCCGAAAACCATGATTTACGAGCTGGCCCGCTGGATCAACCGCGACCGCGAGATCATCCCGACATCCACAATCGAAAAAGCGCCCAGCGCCGAGTTGAGGCCAAACCAAAAAGACCAGGACACGCTGCCGCCGTATGAGATTCTCGATCAGATCCTGCACCTTTACGTGGAGGAAAACCTGAGCGCGCGCGACATCATCGCCCGCGGGTTTGACGAGAAAACGGTCCGCTGGGTCCAGCGCCGGGTCGATCTGAACGAATACAAACGCGAACAAGCCGCACCCGGACTCAAAGTCACCAGCCGCGCCTTCGGCATCGGCCGCAAAATGCCCATCGCGCAAAGGTACGTGGATTAATCCAGTGGACTGCGCACTGCGATTCCCGGCCGGTTCAGAACGTGCGTGTAAATCATCGTGGTGCTCACATCTTTGTGACCAAGAAGTTCCTGAACGGTGCGAATGTCGTAACCGCGTCTGAGCAACTGCGTCGCGAATGAATGCCGCAGGCTATGGCAATTCGCGCGTTTCACAATTCCGGCTGCATCCACCGCGCGTTTCAGCCCGCTTTGCAACAGTCCTTCAGCCATGTGATGGCGCTGTCTCTTTCCGGTGCGCGGATCAACTGAGATGCGTGAGGACGGAAACACGTACTGCCACGCCCATTCGCCTGCTGCTTTTGGAAATTTGCGGCCCAGCGCAAACGGCAAATGCACGCTGCCAAATCCGTCCTCCAAGTCTTGTTCGTGCTGCGCTTTGATTCGAACAAGATGGCGGCGCAAGGGTTCCGCCAAATTTATCGGCAACATCGTAATGCGATCCCTCCCGCCCTTCGCATCACGCACCGTGATCTGCGCCAGCTCGAAGTCGATATCTTTGACCCGAAGTCGCATACATTCCATCAAGCGCAACCCGCTGCCGTAAAGCAGACCAGCCATCAGTTTCGACACTCCGTGCAAATGGGCGAACACGCGTTTCATCTCTGCGTGCGAGAGTACGACCGGAAGCTTTGATGGTTTTCGTGCGCGCTCCACATTCTGCAGCCAGCCGA
>WNGK01013770.1_pt1 | contig 11451 bp, 10 predicted proteins | sample 5400601 | NCBI WGS metagenome assembly WNGK01 (sample SAMN13153376, study PRJNA577476) | soil metagenome | isolation source: 60 cm soil or saprolite under Garry oak tree replicate 1 | place: USA:California | collected 2016-06-15
CAGGCCGGGAACCTCGGCATCGGCCCGGTTGATCCAGAACTGGTAGAACGCGTACGGGCTCATCAGATCCGCGCTCAGCCAGACCGCCCCGCCCTCGGTCTTCCCGTACTTGGTCCCGTCCGGCTTCGTGATCAGCGGGATGGCCAGGGCATGCGCTGATGTCCCTGTGACCCGCCTGATCAGGTCGACCCCGGCGACCAGGTTGCCCCACTGGTCGCTGCCGCCGAGCTGCAGCACGCAGTCGTGCCTGCGGTGCAGTTCGAGGAAGTCATATGCCTGCAGGATCTGGTAGCTGAACTCGGTGTAGCTGATCCCGCCTGACTCAAGCCGCGCCCGCACCGACTCCCTGCTGAGCATCTGGTTCACCGGGAAATGCTTGCCGATGTCGCGGAGGAACTCCAGCGCGGACAGGCCCTCGGTCCAGTCCAGGTTGCTGACCAGCACCGCGCTCGCCTGGCCAGGCGTGAAGTCGAGGAACCGGCTTACCTCCGAGCGGATCCGCTCGACCCACCCGGCCACCACGTCACGCGAGTTCAGTAGCCGCTCCGCGGACTTGCCGCTCGGGTCACCGATCAGCCCGGTGGCCCCGCCGACCAGCCCGATCGGCCGGTGCCCGGCCAGCTGGAACCGGCGCATCGTGAGCAGCAGCGCCAGGTGGCCGATATGCAGGCCGGGCGCGGTCGGGTCGAAGCCGCCGTAGAGGGTGGCCGGGCCAGCGTCAAGCACCTCGCGCAGGTCATCGAGGTCGGTCGAGTGCGCGAGCAGCCCGCGCCAGGTCAGGTCGTCGAGGATGTCGGTCACCGCCGTATCGTCCCACCTCCGTGATCGGGAACGGAAACCGCTTTCGGCTAACGCCGCCCCGCTTTCGGCTAACGCCGCCGCGGCGCGTGCGCGCGGTACGGCGACACGGTCGGCTCGCCCGTGACCCAGAACCGCCAGGGAATGCCCGCTGCCAGCCGCACCCCCACCCGGGGTCCGCTGCGTACGGCTGGCATATCGGCCACCCGGCCGCTGATCCGCAATGGCGACGCCGGATCGCACACGTCGGCGCCGTCCAGCGAGCGGTCAATACCGAGCGCCTGGCATAGCCGGGCAGGCCCGCGGGCGAGGTCGCGCTGGCCGGCCGCAGCGGTCTCCGCCCAGGACATCCCGTTACCCCGGATGGCCCGGCCGGCCCGCCCGGCCCGGCCGGCGCCATCAGCCCCGCCCTCCGGGCCTGGCGCATTTGCCTGCCCGGCCGCGGACCTGCGCGCCGCGGCCAGGCTGGCGCCCTCGATCACCCGGCCGGCCCGCAGCAGCACAGCCGAGGCCGTGCCCGCGGGCAGGCAGACCAGGTTCACGCAGAAGTGCATGCCGTAGGTGAAGTAGACGTAGGCGTGGCCGGGCTCGCCGAACATGACCGCGTTGCGCGCGGTACGGCCGCGGAACGCGTGCGAGGCGGCATCCGCCGTCCCGGCGTACGCCTCCACCTCCGTGATCATCACGGCCACGGTGCCCGCCTCTGCCCGGCGGGACAGCACGCAGCCAAGCAGGTCAGGCGCCACCTCCTGGGCCGGGCGCGCAAAGAAGCCGCGGGCGAGCAACGCGCCGGGCGCGGGCCACGACGGCTCAGGCAACCCGGGCGACCCGGAAGGCTCAGGCAACCCGGACGACCCGGAAGGCTCAGGCAACCCGGACGACCCGGAAGGCTCAAGCGGCATGGAAGGCTCAGGCGACCCGGAAGCCTCGGGCGACCCGAGCGACCCGGAAGGCTCAAGCAGGACGGAAGGCTCAGACGACACGGGCGGCCCGGAAGGCTCAAGCGGCATGGAAGGCTCAAGCGCCACGGGCGCCACGGGCGGCACGGGCGACGCGGAAGGCTCAGACGACACGGGCGACCCGAGCAACCTGGGCGACGCAGAAGGCTCAGGCGCCACGGGCGACGCGGAAGGCTCAGGCGGCACGGGAACGTCAGCCCGCCGCCCAGGCGGCATGTTCATTGACTTTCTTACGGATCCTGCCGAGTTGCTCGGCCACCCGGACCGGTGCCGTTCCGCCGTAACTCTGCCTGGCGGCCAGCGCGCCCGGCACGGTCAGCACCGCGCGCACATCCGGGGTCAGGTGCGGGGACACCCGGGCGAGATCCTCGTCACTGACCTCCGCGAGATCGCACTCGTGCACCTGGCACCAGACCACCAGGTGCCCCACCACCTCGTGCGCCTCACGGAATGGCACCCCGCGCCGGACAAGGAGCTCGGCAAGGTCGGTGGCGAGTGCGTAGCCGGCGGCAGCACTGCGGACCATCCGTATCGGATTAAATCGGATGCTGCCAACGAGCCCGGCCATCGCTGGCAGGATGAGTAGCAGCGTGTCCACCGCGTCGAACACCGGTTCCTTGTCCTCCTGCAGGTCCCTGTTGTACGTCAGCGGCAGGCCCTTCAGCGCGGCGAGCAGCCCGGTCAGCCCGCCGATCAGCCGGCCTGCCTTGCCGCGGGCCAGCTCCGCGACGTCGGGGTTCTTCTTCTGCGGCATGATCGAGGACCCGGTGGCGTAGGCGTCGTCGATCTCGGCCCAGCCGAACTCATGCGAGGACCACAGCACGATCTCCTCGCCGAGCCTGGACAGGTGCACGCCGAGCAGCGCCGCCGCGAAGCAGAACTCGGCCGCGAAGTCACGGTCGCTGACCGCGTCCATCGAGTTTTCCGCCGCGGCGTCGAAGCCGAGCTCGGCGGCGACCATCTCCGGGTCGAGCGGCAGCGACGAGCCTGCCAGCGCGCCGGCCCCGAGCGGGCTGACCGCCGCCCGCTTGTCCCAGTCCTGAAGCCTGCCGACATCGCGGCAGAACGCCTGGACGTGCGCGAGCAGCTGGTGCGCGAAAAGCACCGGCTGGGCGTGCTGCAGGTGCGTCAGCCCGGGCGCAGCGGTGCCGGCGTGGCGTTCCGCCTGGCCGATCAGCGCTGACTCAAGCTCGGCCAGCCGCGAGACGATCAGCCGGGCGTGGTCCCGCAGGTACAGCCGCAGGTCGGTGGCGACCTGGTCATTGCGGCTGCGGCCGGCCCGCAGCTTGCCGCCGAGCGACCCAGCCCGCTCAAGCAGCCCGCGTTCCAGCGCCGTGTGCACGTCCTCGTCGCCCGAGGTCGGCCGGAAGGCGCCGGCCCGGCACGCCTGGCCAAGGTCATCAAGGGCAGCTAGCAGCCGGGTGAGCTCGGTATCGTCGAGCAGCCCGGCCTTGTGCAGCACGCGGGCGTGCGCGCAGGAGGCCAGCAGGTCATACGGGGCTAGCCGCCAGTCGAACTGGACGCTGACGGACAGCCGGGCGAGCGCCTCGGCCGGGCCGGACTCGAACCGCCCGCCCCAGAGCCTGAATGAAGCACCGGGCCTGATTGAAGCACCGGGCCTGATTGAAGCACCAGACCTGATCGCAGCACCGGCTTCGTTGTCGGACACGGCGCTCCCTCCACGTTCATGGTCGTGGCTGATCGGCAGTGCCGGGAGCATACCTGGCCTAGCCGGCCGCCTTGCGGTCCCGGCCGGCTGCGATCTTGCTCGGCAGCCCCCAGAGCTCGACGAAGCCCTTGGCGAGATTCTGGTCGAACTCGTCGCCGGTGTCATAGGTGGCCAGCCCGTAGTCATAGAGCCCGGCCGGGCTGCGGCGGCCGGTGACGACCGCCTGGCCGCCATGCAGGCGGAGCCGGACGTCGCCGGTGACATTGCGGGACGCCTCGTGCATGAACGCCTCAAGCGCCCGGCGCAGCGGGGAGAACCACAGCCCGTCGTAGACCAGCTCGGTCCAGCGCTGCTCGGCCTGCCGCTTGAACCGGGCCAGATCGCGTTCCAGGCAGACACTCTCCAGCTCAGAATGCGCGGTGATCAGCGCGATGGCGCCAGGTGCCTCGTAGATCTCCCTGCTCTTGATCCCGACGAGCCTGTCCTCGACCATGTCGATCCGGCCGACCCCGTGTGCCCCGGCGCGCTCGTTCAGCTCGGCGATGATCTCCAGCGGGGTGAGCTTGCGCTCGTCGATCGCCACCGGGGTGCCGTCGGCGAAGCTGATGATGACCTCGTCCGGCTCGCGGGGCAGCGCCGGGTCGCTGGAGTACCCGTAGACGTCGTCGTGCGGCGCCTCCCAGATGTCCTCCAGGTGGCCGGTCTCGCAGCTGCGGCCCCAGAGATTCTGGTCGATGGAGTATGGCGACCGGGACGTGACGCTGATCTGCAGGTCCTTCTCGGCCGCGAACGCGATCGCCTTGTCCCTGGTCATGCCGGAGTCCCGGACCGGGGCGATGACCGTGACCTCCGGCGCCAGGCAGGCCAGGCCGACCTCGAACCTGACCTGGTCGTTGCCCTTGCCGGTGCAGCCGTGCGCGACCATGCTCGCGCCATAGTCCCTGGCCACCGTGGCAAGGTGGGCGACGATCAGCGGCCTGGACAGCGCCGACACCAGCGGGTAGCGGTCCATGTACAGGGCGTTCGCGCGCAGGGCGGGCATGCAGAAGTCGTTGGCGAACTCCGACCTGGCATCGGCGACGAATGACTCGGCGGCGCCGCAGGCCAGCGCCCGCTGCCTGATCGTCTCCAGGTCCTCGCCGCCCTGCCCGACGTCAATGGCCAGGGCGATGACATCGGCGCCGGTCCGCTCGGCGATCCACCCGATGGCCACCGACGTGTCCAGGCCGCCGGAGTAGGCGAGCACAATTCGTTCGGTCATGCGAATCCTCCTGGCTGGTGCGGCGGCCCCGGGTTGCGGGCGCCGCGGTTCTTGGCCGTACGGCCGCTGGCTAGTTCCGCCGCTCCGCGAGCCGGAGCAGCGACTGGGCGAGTTCTTCCCCGCCTGCCGGATCCCGCGCGATGACGAGCACGGTGTCGTCCCCGGCCACCGTGCCGAGGATGGACGGCCATCTCGCGTGGTCGATGACGGAGGCGAGGAACTGCGCGGCGCCTGCTGGCGTGCGCAAGATGACCAGGTTGGCGCTGGCCTCGGCGGAAACAAGCAGCTCGGCTGCGGCGCGGGCGAGCCGGGCTGGCGGCTCCGCGGCGAGCCCGGCCGGCTGCGGGCCGCCCGGCGTCCGGCTGGCCGCGCCGCGCTGGCCGCCGGGACTGCCGGAGCCGCGGGGACTGCCGGAGCCGCCGGGACTGCCGGAGCCGCCGGGACTGCCAGTGCCGCCGGGACTGCCGGAGCCGCCGGGACTGCCAGTGCCGCTGGGACTGCCGGAGCCGCCGGTCCGGCCGGTGAGGCTCTCCGCGAGGCCGCCCGGCCGGGACCCGGGTCCGCCCGGCTCGCCCGGCAGCGCGTAGATGAGCGCCCCGTCCGGGCCGCGCAGCCGGACCGCGCCGAGTTCCTCCAGGTCGCGGGAGAGCGTGGTCTGGGTGACCCGCACCCCGCGGTTGGCCAGCCAGTCGGCTAGCTCTTCCTGGGACCGCACCGCGGTCTGTTCCAGGATGCTGACTATCTGCGCATGCCTGGCGGCCTTGGTGGCCGGGCTTACCGGGCTCATGCCCGGTTCCCAGCCGGCCCGGGCGGGCCCGGCGGTGCGGGCGGACCCTGCGGCGCGGGCGGCACGGACGGCATGCTCACTCCCCCGCCGGGACGGCGGCGCTGGCGTCGTCGAGGATGCCGGGCAGCGCGGCCGTGAACGAGTCCGCCTGCGCGGCGGTCAGGATCAGCGGCGGCGCCAGCCGGATCGCGTCCGGCTGCACCGCGTTGACCAGGTAGCCCGCTCGCCGGCCGGCGGCCTCGACGGCGACGGCAACAGGCCCGGCCAGCGCGATAGCGAGCCACAGGCCCCGGCCGCGCAGGCCGGCCACCAGCGGGTGGCGGGCCGCGGTGATTCCCGCGGTGAGCCGGGCGCCGGTCTCGGCAGCCCGGGCGAGCAGCCCGTCGGCCTCGATCGTGTCCAGCACGGCCAGCGCCGCCGCGCACGCAACCGGGTTCCCGCCGAACGTGCTGCCGTGGTCTCCCTTGCCCAGCGCCGCGCCGCACTCGCCGAGGCCGATGCACGCGCCGATCGGCAGCCCGCCGCCGAGCCCCTTGGCCAGCGTGATCACGTCGGGCGTGATCCCCTCCCGCTGGTGCGCGAACCAGGCGCCGGTCCGCCCGATCCCGCTCTGGATCTCGTCGAGCACGAGCAGCGCGCCGGCCTCGTCGCAGGCCGCGCGCGCCGCGCGCAGGTAGCCGGCCGGCGCGGGAACCACGCCTGCCTCGCCCTGGCAGGGCTCAAGGAACACGGCGGCGCAGTCCGGCCGCACGGCCGCGCGCAGCGCATGCTCATCGCCGAAGGGCACAAACCTGACGTCAACCCCGAAGGGCTGAAACGGGTCTCTGATTGAGCTCTTGCCGGTCAGCGCCAGTGCCGCCGAGGTCCGTCCATGGAAGCTGTTTTCTGCCGCGACGATGACCGTCCGGCCGGTGCCCTGGCGGCGCCGGACCACCTTCACCGCGGCCTCGTTTGCCTCGGTGCCCGAGTTCGCGAGGAAGACCCGGCCATCGGCCGGGGCGCCGGTCGCGGCGAGCAGGCCGAGCAGCCGCTCGGCCAGCGCGATCTCGCCCTCATGCAGGAACAGGTTGGACGTGTGCGCGATGCTGTTCACCTGGCGGGTGACCGCCTCGGTGATCGCGGGGTGCGCGTGCCCGAGTGAGCTCACCGCGATGCCGGCGATCAGGTCGGTGTACTCCCGGCCGTCGGCGTCCCAGACCAGGCAGCCCTTGCCGCGGGCCAGGGCCAACGGCGGGGTGCCGTAATTCCCCATCAGCGCACGGGCGAAGCGGTCCTGCAACTGCTCGGTATGGCTTATCGTGCTGCGGCTCATTCCGTGGTCCCGTGCATTTCCGCGGCCCCGTGCATTTCCGCGGTCCCGTGCATTTCCGCGGTCCCGTGCATTTCCGCGGCCCCGTGCACTACCGGCGCCGAGTCGGGCAGCACCATGGTGCCGATGCCCGAGTCGGTGAAGATCTCCAGCAGGATCGCGTGCGGCAGCCGCCCGTCGAGCACATGAGCCCGCGGGATGCCCCCGCGCACCGCCAGCAGGCACGCCTCCATCTTCGGGATCATGCCCTCGCCCAGCCCGGGCAGCATCGCCGCCAGGCGGTCCGCGGTGAGCTGGCTGATCACTTCGCCGGCCGCCGCGTCCGCGGTGTCCGGCCAGTCCGCGTACAGGCCCTCCACGTCGGTGAGCACGATCAGTTTCGCGGCGTCCAGCGCGACCGCGACCGCTGCCGCCGCGGTGTCGGCGTTGACGTTGTAGACCTCGCCGGTTTCGCTGCGCGCGACACTGGAGATGACCGGTACCCGGCCGTCGTCGAGCAGGGCCTGTACCGCGCCAGGATTGACCGCGTCGATCTTGCCGACCATGCCGATGTCGACCGGTTCGCCGTCCACAAGCACGTGCCGCCGGGTGGCGGTGAGCAGGTTGGCGTCCTCGCCGGACATGCCGACGGCGAACGGCCCGTGCCGGTTGATCAGCCCGACTACGTCCCTGTTGACCTGCCCGGTGAGCACCATCCGGACGACGTCCATGGTTTCCGGAGTAGTGACGCGGAGCCCGGCGGTGAAGCTGGTGGCCACGCCGAGCCGGTCGAGCTGTGCGCTGATCTGCGGGCCGCCGCCGTGCACCACGACCGGGCGGAGCCCGGCATAGCGCAGGAACACGACATCCTGCGCGAAAGCAAGCCGCAGCGCCTCGTCGGCCATCGCGTGCCCGCCGAACTTGATTACCACGGTCCGGCCATGGAACGCATCCAGCCACGGCAGCGCCTCGATCAGCGTCGCCGCCTTGGCCAGCGCCTCGGCCCGGCCCGGCGGGCGGTCCGTGATCTTGCCCAGCGTCGCGGTCACGTCGAGTACGCCGAGTTCTCGTGCACGTAGGCGGTGGTCAGGTCGGTGGTGCGGATGGTGGCCGCATGCGGGCCAGCCGCCAGGTCGATCGTGATCGTGACATCCCTGCTGGTCAGGTCCACGCCAGACCGGTCAGCCGCGGCGAACCCGTTCCGGCACACCCAGACGCCGTTGATGGCGACGTTCAGCTGGCCGGGGTCGAACACCGCGTCGGTGGTGCCGACCGCGGCGAGCACCCGGCCCCAGTTGGCGTCCTGGCCGGCGATGGCGCACTTCAGCAGGTTGCAGCGGGCAACCGCACGGCCGGCCGCGATGGCGTCCTGCTCGCTGGCTGCGCCGGTCACCTCGATGTCGATTGCCTTGGTCGCGCCCTCCGCGTCCAGTCGTGGACATGCAGCCGTCCGTGTCGAGCCTGCTGAAGGTCTCCCCGGTTGCCCTGCGCAGCGCGGCGTCCAGGCTGGCGGCGTCCAGGTCGGCATCGGTGGTGATCACGCTGAGCATCGTCGCCAGGGCGGGAGCCAGCATGGCCGCGCCCTTCGCCATCCCGCCGATGGCGTATGACTGGCCGTGCCGGACGGCCTCCTTCGGCACGGTGTCCGTGGTCCTGATGGCGTCTGCGGCCGCGGCGCCCCCGGCGTTGTCCGCTGCCGCGGCTGCCTTGTCCACGGCTGGCAGCAGCAGGTCCATCGGCAGCCGCTGCCCGATCAGGCCGGTCGAGCAGACCGCGATCTCGGCGGCCGGCCAGCCTGCCGGGCCGGCCAGCCGCTGCGCGGTCAGCTGGGTGTCGGCGTAGCCGGCCGGCCCGGTGCAGGCGTTCGCGCCGCCCGAGTTCAGCACGACCCCGCGCAGCCGGCCGCCGGCTACCGCCTGCCGCGTCCAGCGCACCGGGGCCGCCGACATCCCGGTCGCCGGAAGCCTTCAGCCCGGCGGCGACGCCCGCCGCGCGGAAGCCGAGCGGCACTGTGACACTCATGGCGCTACTCCATAGGTCGTGAGGCCGGCGGTTTCCGGCAGTCCGAGCATGAGGTTGCCGTTCTGGATGGCCTGGCCTGCCGCGCCCTTGCCGAGGTTGTCGATGGCGGCTACCACCACGGCGCGGCCGGCATGGGTGTCGGCAGCCACCTGGAGGTGCACGGCATTCGAGCCGATAACGGCCGCCGTGGCCGGCCAGCGGCCCTCCGGCAGCAGGCAGCTGAATGGCTCGCCCGCGTAGGCGGCGCACATCGCGTCCCGCAGCATGGCCGTGGCCGCGTCCTGTCGGCCGGGCATCGCGGCGTGCCGGGCCGATGCCGTGGCATGCCGGGCTGCGCCCGCGGCCTGCCGGGCTGATGCCGCGGCCTGCCGGGCTGATGCCGCGGCCTGCCGGGCTGATGCCGCGGTGTGCCGGGCTGCGGCCCCGGCTAGCCGGGCTGTGCAGGTGGCCAGGATGCCGCGCGGCATCGGCACCAGCAGCGGGGTGAAGGAGATCGTGACCCGCGGCGCCCCGCTGGCTAGGGGCGATGCTGTATCGCCAGCCCCGGCGGCCCCGGCGGCCTCGCCGAGCGCCTGCTCGATTTCTGGCGTATGCCGGTGCAGGCCGGCTACCTGATAGGCAGCGACGGAGCCCATCAGCTCGCTGCCGAGTAGCTCCGGTCTCGCCGTCCGCCCGGCGCCTGAGCTGCCGGACGCGGCGACAATCGCCACGTCAGCCGGCTCGGCCAGGCCCGCGGCGAGCAGCGGCGCGAGCGCGACGATGGCGGCCGTGGCGTAGCAGCCGGGCGCCGCGACCCTGGCCGACGACCTGATCCTGGCCCGAGCGCCGGGCAGCTCGGGCAGGCCGTAGGTCCAGCGGCCCGCGTGCGCGGTGCCGTAGTACCTAGCCCAGTCCGCCGGGTCGGCAAGCCTGAAGTCTGCGCCCAGATCGACAATCTTGGTTGCCTGCGGCAGCCGGGTGGCCAGCGCTGCCGACTGCCCGTGCGGCAGGGCTAGGAAGGCCAGGTCGCAGTCGGCGATGAGGTCGGGATCGGTAGCGTCGAATCGCCGGTCCGCGAGGCCGGGAGCCCCGGCCAGGTGCGGATGAACGATGCCTACCGGCTGGCCGGCCTTGCTGTCCGCGGTGACCGCGGCGAGTTCCAGGTGCGGATGGCCAGCCAACAGCCGGAGCAGCTCGCCCCCGGCGTAGCCGCTTGCGCCAGCCACCGCCACCCGCGCTCCCATGCATCCTCCTCAGTCCGGCAGCCGGCGGCTCTCCCGGCCAGCCGGCGGCTTTCCCCGGCAGGCCGGCGGCTCTTCCCTGGCAGGCTTGTGAATTATTATGCAGAACGATGCCTTCTTATGCAAACACTCTCTGGCAGCTCATCCGGAAGCGGAGGTCCTCGGGGATGGCGTCGCCGGTGCCTCGCGGGCAGACTGGCTTGGCAACGAAACAGCATCGGCTAGCGTCATACCGGAGCAAGCGTCCCACCCGGGGCCAGCGTCCCACCCGGGGCCAGCGTCCCACCCGGGGCCAGCGTCATACCGGAGAGCCGGCGTGGCGAGATCAGATGGCGGACGGCATGATGAGAGGCGCCGAAAGGAGACGCCAGATGGCCGGTGGCCGACTGCGCATCCCGGTGTGCCGCACGCTGATCGGCGTTGCCGTGGTAGCCGCCGCGGCCGCGGGCTGCTCGGCCGGGGCCCATCCGGCCAGCACGGCCTCAGCCTCGCGTGTTCGCACCGATAAGGCAGTCACCTCGTGCGGGACCACCAAGACGGCAGCCAACGTGCCGGTCCGCATCCATGTGCAGCATGGCCGGGTGAGCTGCAAGACCGCAATGAGCATCGAGCGTGACTATGCCAGCGCGATCTCGGCGGGCCGGGAGCCAGGCAACGGCGGCGGCGGCCCGGTCAGCGTGCACGGCTGGACCTGCCAGGGTTTCGCCACGCCGGTCGTGCTGCGCACCGGGAATGCCTCCAAGTGCATGAAGGGCAGCGCGGAGATCCTGGCCATCCTGCCAGCGCCCGCCTGACGCACCACCCGGTCACCCGCCCGCCTAGGGACTTCATTACTACGGAAGATTTGCGGGGGTCCAGCGCGCGAAACTTCCGTGATCATGAAGTGCGGTCAGGATCCTCCGCGCAGGACGGCGCCGGTGCGCCGGGCAGCCTCGGCGACCGCCGCTTCGCGGGCGGCGCTGGCCTCCTCCGCGGTGAGCGTGCGGTCCGGTGCGCGGAACCGCAGCGTGTACGCCAGCGACTTACGCCCCTCCCCCGCCTGCTCGCCGGTGTAGACGTCGAAGAGGCGGATGGACTCAAGGAACACCCCGGTACCAGCCGCCCCCGCGCCAGCCGCTGCCGCCGCGCCAGCCGTCCCCGCCGCGCCAGCCGCCCCCGCCGCGGCAGCGGCGCCGGCCACCAGCGCGGCCTCGACATCCGCGGCGGGCACCGCGGCAGGCACGGTTAGCGCCACGTCCTGAGTGGCCACCGGATACGCCGAGATGACCTGCCCCTGGACCGGCCCGAGCGCGATCGCGGCGGTCTCGATCACCGACATGTCCAGCTCCATCGCGCACGTACGCGGCGGCAGCCCGAACTCCTGCACCGCCCGCGGATGCAGCTCGCCCGCGTGCCCGGCGAGCCACTCCTGTCCCTCGCCCGCCTGCACGTACAGGGCGGCGCAGCG
>WNGK01012928.1_pt1 | contig 11450 bp, 16 predicted proteins | sample 5400601 | NCBI WGS metagenome assembly WNGK01 (sample SAMN13153376, study PRJNA577476) | soil metagenome | isolation source: 60 cm soil or saprolite under Garry oak tree replicate 1 | place: USA:California | collected 2016-06-15
AGGCGTGGGCCCTTGTGCACGATGCGCGTGTAGCCGCCCGGACGCTCGGACAGTCGCGGGATGAGGTTCGAGAACAACCTCTCGACCACCTCAGGCTTGGACACCTCTGCGCTGACGCGCCGGCGCGCGGCGATGTCCTGGGCCTTGGCGGTGGTGATGAGACGCTCGACCCACCGCCGAAGCTCTTTGGCGCGAGCTTCGGTGGTGGTGATACGCCCGCTCTCGAGCAGCGACGTGCACAGGTTGCGCATGAGCGCCTTGCGCGCATCGGTGTCGCGGTTGAAGTGGCGGCCGCTCTTCTGGTGACGCATTAGAGAAAGTGGGTTAGCCCCGCAGGACCGTCCCCATCTCCTCCGGCTTGATGAAGCCCTTCTCGACCAGCTTCTCCTTGATCTCGTCGAGCGACTTACGCCCGAAGTTCCGCAGCGCGAGCAGCTCCTCTTCCTTCTTCTGGAGCAGCTGGCCGACGGTCTGGATCTCGTTCGCCTTCAGGCAGTTGAAAGCCCTCACCGACAGGTCGAGCTCCTCGATGGGCGTGTCCATCAGGCGGTTCTGGCCGGTTTTTTCGGTGTCAGCGCTTGGCTTCTGGATCGACTCGCCGAAGTGGACGAACAGGTCCAGGTGCTTGGTGAACAGCTCGGCCGCGTGGCTGACGGCCTCCTCGGGCGACATCGTGCCGTCGGTCCAGACCTCGATGATCAAGCGGTCGAAGTCGGTCGACTGGCCGACACGCGTCTTCTCCACGGTGAAGTTCGCCTTCTCGACAGGCGTGAAGATCGCGTCGATCGGGATGACGCCGATGGGCTGGCCCTCGCGCTTGTTGCGCTCCGCCGGGACGTAGCCCTTGCCGCGCTCGACGTTGAGCTCCATGCGCAGGTGACCCTTGGCGGCGAGCGTGCAGATGTAGAGGTCGGGGTTGACGATCTCGACGTCCGAGGTCGCCTGGATGTGCGAGGCGCGAACCTCAGTCGGGCCCTTGACGTCCAGCAGCAGCGTGATGGGGTCCTCGGTAAAGCTCTTCAGGCACAGCTTCTTGAGGTTGAGGATGACCTCGGTCACGTCCTCCTTGACGTGCGGGATGGCGGTGAACTCGTGGGCCACGCCGTCGATCTGGATCGACGTCACGGCCGCGCCCCACAGCGAAGAAAGCAGCACGCGGCGCAGCGTGTTGCCGAGCGTGGTGCCGAAGCCAGGCTCGAGCGGCTCGATGTCGAACTTGCCGTAGTTGGCGGTCGCCTCGAGCTTGCGAACCTGCGGCGTAACGGTCATCTGGGTGTCGATTGCCAAGAGTCTCCTTAAACCTCCGTTTCCCGCTTCAGCGGGAGTAGAACTCGACGATAAGTTGTTCTTCCACCCCTGACTCCATCTCATGCCTGTCGGGCCGAGCCAGGATCTTCGCCGTCTTGTCCTCGCCGTTGAACGACAGCCAGGACGGGACGGGGCGGACTTTCGACGCCTCCAGGGCCACGTCGATGACCCCGTTGGCGGGCTTCACCTTGAGCACATCGCCCGGCTTGAGCTCGTAAGACGGGATGTTCACCGTCTTGCCGTTGATCTCGAAGTGCCGGTGCGTGACGAGCTGGCGCGCTTGCTTGCGCGACGCGCCCAAGCCGAGCCGGTAGATGACGTTGTCCATGCGCAGCTCGAGGTGGCGGAGCAAGTTCAGGCCGGTGACGCCCGGTTCGCTCGTCGCCTCGTCGAAATAGTTGCGGAACTGCTTCTCGAGCAGCCCGTAGATGCGCCGCGCCTTCTGCTTGGCGCGCAGCTGCAAGCCGTAGTCGGACGTCTTGCGCTTGCGGGCCTGGCCGTGCATGCCGGGCGCGAACGCGCGGCGCTCGATGGCGCACTTGGGCGTGTAGCAGCGCTCGCCCTTCAAGTACAGCTTGGCGCCCTCGCGGCGGCAGAAGCGGCAGACCGGCCCGGAGTAGTTCGCCACTAGACTCGCCTCCGCTTCGGTGGCCGGCACCCGTTGTGCGGGATGGGCGTGACGTCGGTGATGGCGCTGACCTCGAGGCCTGTGGCCTGCAGCGAGCGGATCGCGGCCTCGCGGCCGGCGCCCGGCCCGCGCACGAACACCTCGATCGAGCGCATGCCGTGCTCCAGCGCCCTCTTGGCGGTCGCCTCGGCGGTCTGCTGCGCGGCAAAGGGCGTCGACTTGCGGCTGCCCTTGAAGCCCTGCGCTCCGGCCGACCCCCAGGAGATGACGTTGCCGTCGATGTCGGTGATGGAGATGATCGTGTTGTTGAACGTGCTCTGGATGTGAGCCTGCCCCTGGACCACGTTCTTGCGCTCGCGCCGGCGCGTGCGAACGACCTTCTTCTTGGCCACTACTTGCCCGCCTTCACCTTCTTCTTGCCGGCGACCGCGCGCTTGGGTCCACGGCGGCTGCGGGCGTTGGTGCGGGTGCGCTGGCCGCGCACGGGGAGACCGCGGCGGTGCCGCATGCCGCGGTACGAGCCGATCTCGGTCAGGCGCTTGATGTTGTTGGCCACCTCGCGGCGCAGGTCACCTTCGATGAGGAGCTCCTTGGCCCCCGCCATCCTGTCGATGATCTGGCGCAGGCGCGTGACCTCTTCGTCGCTGAGGTCCTTCACGCGCGTGTCCGGGTTGACGCCGGCCGTCTTCACGAGCTTCTGAGCCGTGGTGTTGCCGATGCCGGTGATGTAGGTCAGGGAGATGACAACGCGCTTCTGCGGCGGTATGTCTACGCCCGCGATTCTTGCCATCTAGCTCCTTACCCCTGTCTCTGGTCCACGAAGCGCGGACGCTTCGCGCCTCGCTTCGAGGAGCCTAAGGAAGGTTCTTTGCTCGCGGATTGCTTCTTTCATTCCTCAGCCTTGTCTCTGCTTATGTTTGGGCGTCTTCGAGCAGATCACGCGGACAACCCCGTTCCGCTTGATCACCTTGCAGCTCGGACACATCTTCTTGACCGACGGACGAACCTTCATCTCCAGATCTCTCTAATCCGCCCCCGCGATCGATCGGTCTCCGCCAGCTCGACCCCGACTTTGTCACCGGCGAGAAGCCGCGTGAAGTGGGTGCCGGCGCGATCGGCAACGTGGGCCAGGACCTTGGCCCCGTTCTCGAGCTCAACCCGGTATACACCGTTGGGAAGAGGCTCCAGGACGACCCCCTTGACGAGTGAGGGACGCCGGGGCACGAACGGCGATTGTACCAAAGCTGAGGCAGCTGCCCTCAAACGGCCCTCACCCTAACCCTCTCCCGCAGTGCGGGAGAGGGAAAACTCGGGCTGAGCGGTCAGGATGAGTGGCCCTGCGTCGGTGATCGCCACCGTGTGCTCGAAGTAGGCCGAAAGCGAGCCGTCGGCGGTGCAGATCGTCCAGCCGTCGGGCTTCATGAACACCTCGTACGAGCCGGCGTTGACCATGGGCTCGATGGCCAGGGTCATGCCGGGCTTCAGGCGCGGCGGGGTCCCCGGCTGGCCGAAGTTGGGCACCTGCGGGTCCTCGTGCATCTGCCGGCCGATCCCGTGGCCGACGAACTGGCGGATGACCGAGAAGCCGGCCGCCTCGACGTGGTGCTGGATGGCGCTCGAAACATCGCCCAGCCAGCCGCCCGGCTGGGCCCTGGCGATGCCGGCGTACAGGGCCTCCTCGGTCACCTTGATCAGCCGCCTGGCTTCCGGCGTGACGTCGCCGACGCCCACCGTGATGCCGACGTCGGCCCAGAAGCCCTCAAGCACCAGGCCGAGGTCGAGGCTGACCAGGTCGCCGCTTGCGATCTTGCGGTTGCCGGGGATGCCGTGCACCGCCTCGTTGTTGATGGACACGCAGATCGAGCGCGGAAACCCGTGGTAGCCGAGAAAGCCGGGCGTGGCGCCACCGGCGCGGATGAGCTTGTCGGCGATCTCGTCCAGGTCGATGGTCCTGGTGCCCGGCTCGCAGGCCGCCGCCAGCGGCGGCAGCACCGAGGCCAGCAGCTGCCCGGCACGGGCCATGAGGTCGATCTCGTGCTTGGTCTTGAGGTTGATCATGACTCGGCCACTTCCGCGCTCTGGCCAAGGGCCGCCAGCACGCGCTTGTGGATCTCCAGGATTGTGCCCACCCCATCGATCTCGGAAACCAGGCCCTGGCCCTGGTAGTAGTCGAGCAGGGGCAGCGTCTTCTCGAGGTAAACCTCGATGCGCTTCTTCACCGCCTCCGGCTTGTCATCCTCGCGCTGGATAAGCCTGGCACCGTCGATCGGGCACCTCTCGGTCCCGGGCGGGTACGTCTTCTGATCGGCCGGGCAGGTCATGCGGCCGGACAGCCGGCGCACGAGCTCAGGGGTCTCCACGTTCAGGTAGATGGCGCGGTCGAAGCGACGACCCAGCTCTTCATTGAGCAGGCTGTCCAGCGCCTCCGCCTGCGGGATGGTGCGCGGGAAGCCGTCGATGACGAAGCCTTTCGCGCTGTCGCCCTGCTGCAGGCGGTTGCGGATGATGCCGATCATGATGTCGTCCGGCACGTAGCCGCCCGCGGCCATGATCGGCTGTGCTTTGAGGCCAAGTTCCGTGCCGGCCGCGACCTCGCCCCGCAGGATGTCCCCGGTCGAGATATGCGGGATGTCGAAGGTCTGGTGCAGCAGCTCCGCCTGCGTGCCTTTGCCGCTGCCTGGCGGGCCATAGATGAGGAGGTTCATTCGTCGACGGCCCTCACCCTAACCCTCTCCCGCACGCGGGAGAGGGGAACCCTCACCCTGGCCCTCTCCCGCACGCGGGAGAGGGGACCGGGCGTCATGTTATGAAGCCGCGGTACTGGCGCATTACCAGCTGCGTCTGCAGCTGTTTCATGGTGTCCAGCGCTACGCCGACCACGATCAGGATCGCGGTCCCTCCGAGATACATCTGCTGATGCGGGATGCCTGAGATCTTCGCCGTCGCGATGGGCAGGATGACGGTGATGAAGCCAAGGAAGCACGCGCCCGCGAATGTGACGCGATTCATCACGGCCGCGAGGTAGTCGGCCGTCGGTTTGCCCGGACGTATGCCGGGGATGAAGCTTGAATAGCGTTTGAGGTTCTCGGCTACGTCGTTCACCTCGAATGTGATGGCCGTGTAGAAGTACGTGAAAGCGAACGTGAACAGGAAATAGAGCCCGTTGTACGTGATCGCCATCGCCACATTGGACGTGCTTGGATCCCAGTTGCCTCGCAACCAAGCGGCCGCTTTGTAGTACCAGGTGTCCGGTGGCGCGCCGGTGAAGTAGTTGGCGAGGATCGTCGGCAGGAACATGACCGAGATCGCAAAGATGATCGGGATGACGCCGGCGTGGTTCACGCGTAGCGGCAGGAAGCTGGCCCTCCGCCCCACCTCGCGTCCGCCCGCCACGCGCTGGGCCGACTGGATCGGGATCTTCCTGACGGCCTGCTGCACCTCGATGATGACCGCGGTCATAAGCAGCGCGATGCCGCCGAACACAATGAACGGGATGTAGTCGGCGAGGCCGCCGCCAGTCGTGTGCGCCGCGAAGACCGCGGCAACGCCCTGCGGACCGCGGCCGATGATGCCGGCGAAGATAATCAGCGAGACTCCGTTGCCAATGCCGTACTCGGTGATGAGCTCGCCGAACCACATCAGCGTGACGGTGCCGGCGGTCAGGACGATGACGATCTCGAGGCGCTGGAACCAGTCGAGCACCGGGAGGATGGCAGGGCTCGTGTTCTGGAACAGAACGGTGAAGCCGTAGGCCTGGCCCGCGCCGAGCGCGACGGTGAGGTACCGGCTCCAGCGCTGGATGCGGCGGCGCCCCGTCTCGCCTTCTTTCTGGATCTCCTTGATGCGCTCGGAGATCACGGTCATCAGCTGCATGATGATCGTGGCGTTGATGTAGGGATTCATGCCCATCGCCACGACGCTGAACCGCGACAGGCCACCACCGGAGAACAGGTCGAGCAGTCCGAGCAGCGCCTGCTGGTTGAACAGTGTGTTGAGGGCTGACTGCTTCGCGCCCGGCACAGCCACGTTGGCGAAGAGCCGGAAGATGATCAGGATGCCACCCGTGAACAGGATCTTGTTGCGGAGCTCAGGCAGCCGGATCGCATTGACGAGCGCCTGGATCAGGTTCATGGGTTAAGCCTCTGCGGGAGGGGTGCTCTCCTCGGTCACGGCCGTCGGCCGGCTCCCCTTCTTAACAGACCGCTTCGGGCCGCGCTGCCGCGGCTTACCGAGAACTCTGACGCTGCCGCCTTTTGCCTCGATAGCCTCGCGCGCGCTGTTGCTGAAGGCGTGCGCCTCGACGGTGAGCTTGCGCCGCAGATCGCCTGTGCCGAGCACTTTGATCTCCAAGCCGGGCCGCGCAAGGCCTGCGTCGATCAGCACCTCGGCGTCGACGGTCGTCCCGTCCTCGAAGCGATGCAGCTTGGAGATGTTGACGACCTCATAAACCTTCTTGAACGGGTTCTTGAAGCCGGGCAGCTTCGGTATGCGCTGGGCGAGCGGCATCTGGCCGCCCTCGAAGCCCAGGCGGAAGCCCTCGCTTCTCGCGTTCTGGCCTTTCTGGCCGCGACCCGACGTCTTGCCGCGACCCGAGCCGGTGCCGCGTCCGATGCGCTGGCGGCGCTTGCGTGACCCGGCCGGCGGAGTCAGCTCGTGCAGGCGCATCGCCCTAGTGACCCCTCTGATGCTTTTTGTCTGACCGCTTACGCCAGATCTTGTACTGGCTGCGCTTCGGCCGCACGTAGGGAGTGCCTTCGACGGCGACCAGGAAGTTGACGGCCTTGAGCATGCCGCGCACCGCGTCGTTGTCAGGCAGCTCGCGCGTCTGATTCAGCCGGCGGAAACCGAGCGACTGCACGGTCGCGCGGATCGCCGGAGACGCGCCGATAGCGCTCTTCATAAGCGTCGCCTTCAGCATCTTGCTGTCCGACTTCTTAACGGTCACTTGACCTCCGCGGTGGCCGCGGCCGCTGCTGCGGGCTCTACGCCGTCAGACCGCCGGTATGCATTCGCCAGGCGGCGGCCGACGATCTGCTCGACCTCCTTGCTGCGGAGGTCGGCGACCTGCTGCGCGGTGCGCAGCTGCTGCAGTGCGGCCAGCGTCGCGCGGACCGTGTTGATGGGGTTGTTGGTGCCGTGCGACTTGGTGAGGATGTCTTTGATGCCCGCCGACTCGATGACTGCGCGCATCGCGCCACCGGAGATGACGCCGGTGCCCGGCGCGGCAGGCTTGAGCATGATCCTCGCCGAACCCAACTTGAGGCGCACCTCGTGCGGGATGGTCGTACCGACCATCGGCACTGTGATCATGTTCCGCTTCGCGACCTCCATTCCTTTGCGGATGGCCTCGGTCACCTCGCGCGCCTTGCCGATGCCGGCGCCGACGCGGCCGTTCATGTCGCCGACGACGATGAGCGCGCTGAAGGAGAACTTGCGTCCTCCCTTCACCACCTTGGCCACGCGGTTGACGCGCACGACGCGCTCCGCAAGGTCGGATCGCTCACCGCTCGAGTACGGCCGCTGCGCGTAACGAGATCCCATCAGCTCTCCTTAGAACTCCAGGCCCGCTTCGCGGGCGGCGTCCGCCAGAGCCTTGATCTTGCCGTGGTAGAGGAATCCGCCGCGGTCGAACACAACCCGACTGACGCCCGCGGCCTTCGCCTTCTGGGCGATCGCGTTGCCGACGTTGGTGGCCTCCTCCATGCTTTTGACGGTCCCCTTCTGGCCAACCGTCGACACGGACGCGAGCGTGCGTCCGGCCACGTCGTCGATGACCTGTGCATAGATGTGGTTGAGGCTGCGGAACACGGCCAGCCGAGGCCGCTCCGCGGTGCCGGAGAGGCGCACGCGAACGCGCCTGTGGCGACGCAGCCGATTGATCTTGCGGTCCTGGGTCTTGATCATGCCCCCGCCTTCGCGCCCTTGCCGGCCTTGCCGGCCTTGCGCCTGACCTTCTCGCCGCGGTACATCACGCCCTTGCCCTTGTACGGCTCGGGCGGCCTCATCCCGCGCAGGTTGGCGGCCACCTGACCGACGTCCTCGATGGAGATGCCGGACACCGAGAACTTTGTCGGGTCCTGCACGTCGATCGAGATGCCCTCCGGTGGTTTGAAACGGATGGGGTGCGAGTAGCCGAGGCTGAGCACCACCTCGTCGCCCTGCTTGGCCACGCGGTAGCCCACACCGACGAGCTCGAGATGCTTCGTGAAGCCGGTGTTGACCCCGGTCACCATGTTGGCGACCAGGCTGCGCACGAGGCCGTGCAGAGCGCGGTGCTTGTAGTCATCGGACGGGCGTTCGAAAACCAGCTGGCCATCGGCCTGCTTGACGGTGATCTCCGCCGGCAGGGTGCGCTCGAGCTGGCCCTTTGGCCCTTCGACCTTCACGCGGCCCGGACCGACGGTCACCGTGACCTTGTCGGGCACCGTAAGGGGCAGCTTTCCAATCCGCGACAACTCTTTCCTTCTATCTCCTGTTACCAGACGTACGCAAGCACTTCGCCGCCCAGGCCCTGGCGCAGCGCCTGCCGCCCGCTCATGCAAGCACTTCGCCGCCCAGGCCCTGGCGCAGCGCCTGCCGCCCGCTCATGACGCCTTCGCTCGTGCTCAGGATTACTATCCCCAGTCCACCGAGGACTCGGGGGATCTCCGTCTTGCGCGCGTAGACGCGCAGGCCGGGGCGGCTGATCCGCTTGATGCCCGAGATCACGCGGGTGCGGTCCGGCCGAACCTTGAAGATGATACGCATCGTCTGAGTGGCGCCGTCCGCATCGACCTCGTAGCCGGCCACGTACCCCTCGTCCTTGAGGACGCGCGCGATCTCCAGCTTGAGCCTCGAGGCGGGCACTCGCACCTCGGGGTGCCGGGCGCCGCTGGCGTTGCGAATGCGCGTGAGCATGTCCGCGATCGGGTCGCTGACGACGCCTGTCGCCGCTTTGCGCGGAGCCTTGGCCGGCGTCTTGACTGCCGTCGCCATCACCAGCTCGACTTCGTCACGCCGGGGATGCGACCCTCGGCGGCAAGCGTGCGAAAGCAGATGCGGCACATGCCGAACTTGCGCAGGTATGCGCGCGGCCGGCCGCAGATGCGGCATCGGTTATGCAGGCGCACCTTGAACTTCGGGTGCGCCTGGTCCCTCTTCCAGCGCTCAAGTGAAGACTTCTTCGCCAAAACTCTCCCTTACCTCTTTCTAAATGGCATTCCGAGCCGTGTGAGCAGGCTGCGGGCCTCGTCGTCTGAGCGGGCTGTGGTCACGATCGACACTTCCAGCCCGCGGAGTTTGTCGATCTTGTCGTAGTCGATCTCGGGGAACACGACCTGCTCGCGCAGGCCGAGCGAGTAGTTGCCTCGACCGTCGAAACCGTCGGGGTTGACACCGCGGAAGTCGCGAATGCGGGGTAGTGCGACGTTGACGAGCTTGTCGAGGAAGTACCACATGCGCCGGCCACGCAGCGTCGTCTTGATGCCGATCGTCTGGCCCTCGCGCAGCTTGAAGTTCGCGACCGACTTGCGCGCCTTGATGAGCGCCGGCTTCTGGCCAGTGATCGTGGTCACGTCGCCGACCGCCGCGTCGAGCGCCTTGTCGTTGTCCTTCGCCTCGCCGATGCCGATGTTCACCACGACCTTGGCGACGCGCGGCACCTGCATGACGTTGGCGTAGTCGAACTCCTTGGTCAGCTGCGGCACGACACCGTCGCGGTAGGCCGTAAGCATGCGCGGCGGCGCCTCCGAGCGGGTGCCTGGCTCCTTTGGCTTATCGTCCTTCTTGGCGCCCTGTTGGGGCCGCTGACGTGTCTTCTGTTTGGTCACTGGTTCTCCGTCTTGCGCACGCGCTCGTACGGCTCGCCGCAGTGGCGGCAGATCACGGCCCGCGCACCCGACTCCAGGACGGTGTGCTTGACGCGGGTCGGCCGGCTGCACGACGGGCAGACGAGCATGACGTTCGAGTAGTCGAGCGGCGCCTCGAAGTCGACCACGCCGCCCTGCGCGACGCTGACGCCCGCGCGCGAGCGGCCGGCCTTCGTGTGGCGCTTCAGGATGTTGACGCCCTTGACCACGATCTTATGCTTGTCGGGGAGGGTGCGAAGCACCTCGCCCTGCTTGCCCTTGTCCTTGCCCGCGACCACGATCACGGGATCGCCGGGCGCGAGGTCGAGCCAGCGGCGCTTCGGCTGCAGCTTGTTGCGAAGCATCTAGAGGACCTCCGGAGCGAGCGAAATGATCTTCATGAAGTTGCGCTCGCGCAGCTCGCGGGCCACGGGCCCGAAGATTCGCGTGCCGCGCGGGTTGTTGGCAGTTGCCAGCAGCACCGCCGCGTTCTCGTCGAAGCGGATGAGCGACCCGTCGGGGCGCCGGTATTCCTTGTTGACGCGGACCACGACCGCCTTGACGACCTCGCCCTTCTTGACCTGGCCGCCCGGCTGCGCCGACTTGACGGTGGCGGTGATGATGTCGCCCACCGACGCGTAGCGGCGGTAGTGGCCTCCCGCCACGCGGATGCACAGGATTTCCTTCGCTCCTGAGTTGTCCGCGACACGGAGGCGCGTTTCCTGCTGGATCACCTGGCCTTCTCCACGATCTCAAGTACGCGCCAGCGCTTCTCCTTCGAAATCGGCCGCGTCTCGGTGATGCGCACGAGGTCTCCGACCCCGCACTCGTTCTTCTCGTCGTGGACCTTGAAACGCGTGCGCTGCTGCAGCGTCTTCTTGTACAGGCGGTGCGCGCGCGACGTGCCCACCTGGACGATGACCGTCTTGTTCATCTTGTCGGCGATCACGGTGCCCAGGCGGACCTTGCGCTGGCCGCGCACTTCGGTCGTAGCCATCGGGGTCTGCGTCTGCGCCGTCATGCCTTCTCCTCTTTCGACTTCCGGCCGCGCTTGGGTTTGGCGGGCTCCTCGACCGGTGCCTGTTCCATCACGGGCTCGGCAGCCTCAGCCTCGGCGGCAGGCTCCTCGCTCTCGCCTTCCTCGTCGACGAACTCGACCTTCTTCGTCTTCTTCGCAGGCGCGGGAAGCTCTTCCGGAGCCTCGGTCACGACCTCGATCCCGAGCTCACGCTCGGTGAGCACGGTCATGATCCGCGCGATGTCGTGGCGGACCTTGCCGATCTGGCTCCAGTTCTCGAGCTGCCCGACGGCGTGCTTGAACCGGAGCTCGTACAGCTCCCGGCGCGCGGTCCGCAGGCGGCCGGTCAACTCATCCTTCTCGAGCACCCTCAGCTCGGCGACCTTCACCGGCCACCTCCGGCGCTGTCGGCGCTCACGAAACGCGTCTTGATCGGCAGCTTCGAGGCGGCCAGCTTCATGGCTTCCTTCGCCACCTGTTGCGTGACGCCGCCCATCTCGAACAGCACCCGGCCGGGCTTCACGACCGCGACCCAGCCTTCGGGGTTGCCCTTGCCCGAGCCCATTCGGGTCTCGGCCGGCTTCTTGGTGATCGACTTGTCGGGGAAGACGCGGATCCAGATCTGGCCGCCGCGCTTGACGTGCCTGGTCATGGCCCGGCGGGCGGCCTC
>WNGK01019665.1_pt1 | contig 11450 bp, 12 predicted proteins | sample 5400601 | NCBI WGS metagenome assembly WNGK01 (sample SAMN13153376, study PRJNA577476) | soil metagenome | isolation source: 60 cm soil or saprolite under Garry oak tree replicate 1 | place: USA:California | collected 2016-06-15
CAGCAAGGGCAACAGGGTCAGCAAGGGCAACAGGGTCAGCAAGGGCAACAGGGTCAGCAAGGGCAACAAGGCCAGCAAGGGCAACAGGGCCAGCAAGGGCAACAGGGCCAGCAAGGGAATCCGCAAGGTGGAGTTCCGGGCGGCCCCATATATAACAGCGGCGACGCCACTGGTCCGGGTTCTTACGATCCGCGGCAGTGGCAGCGCGAATTCCAGGAGCGGCTGAACGAAATTCGCGAAATCCAAAACGGTCTGGGCCGAAACGACCCGATTGCAAGGGAGCTTGAGCAGGTGGTGGGCGCTCTCCTGGGTCTCGCCCGCGACGCCAGGGCGGGCAATCCTCAAGCTATCGAGAAGATGGCGCAACAGATTCTTGACCCTCTGCGCGGAATCGAACTGGAGTTGAGCCGCAGCCTGCAGCTTCTGCTCGCGAAAGAGAACATTCGGTCGGCGCAGGAAGACGAAATTCCTCAGGGCTACCAGAAACTCGTCGAGGAGTATTACAAGAAGCTGTCGAACCCGAATTCGAAACAGTAGGATTAGCCACAAAGAGGCACAAAATTCACAAAAGTTAGTTCTTTTTGTGGATTTTGTGCCTTTGTGGCTAATACAACAGGAATCGTTCGCACAACGTTTCTACTTCCCGCCGCACCCGCTTCTGGACGGTCTCGTCGCCGATATGATCCAGCACATCGGCAATCCAATCGCCGATAGCTTCCATTTCCGGTTCTTTCATTCCACGCGTCGTTAGAGCCGGCGTCCCGAGGCGGATGCCGCTGGGCGTAAGCGGCGGATTTTGATCGAAAGGAATGGTGTTTTTGTTGACGGTGATGCCGGCTCTCTCCAGGGCCTGCTCGGCTTGTTGGCCGTTAATCCCTTTCGAAAATACGTCGACGAGCATCAGGTGCGTGTCCGTGCCGCCGGAGACGATGCGGAAATTTCGTGACGCGATCCTGGACGCGAGAGTCTTGGCATTCCGCACCACTTGACGCATATACTTTCCGAATTCCTCTGTCGCCGCTTCTTTGAAACATACAGCCTTGGCGGCAATCACGTGTACCAGAGGACCGCCCTGCATTTCAGGAAACACTGCCCGATTCAGATCCCTCGCGAACTGCTCGCGGCACATGACGAGGCCGCTCCGTGGTCCGCGCAGAGTTTTGTGGGTCGTGCTCGTCACAAATTCGGCGTGAGGCACCGGTGATGGATGTATGCCGGCAGCGACAAGGCCGGCGATATGCGCGATATCCACCATTATCAGCGCGCCGCTTTCCTTTGCCGCTTTGGAGATGCGATCAAACTCGATCGTGCGCGGATAGGCGCTTGCGCCCACAATGATCAATTTCGGTTTGTGTTCGCGAGCGAGGCGGGCGAGCTCGTCATAATCGATGACTTCAGAATCCTTGCGCACTCCATACGGCACGATGCGATAGTACTTGCCGGAGAAATTGAGCGGATGACCGTGCGTGAGGTGGCCTCCGTGCGAAAGGTTCATGCCGAGGACGGTGTCGCCAGGTTTCAAGACCGTCAAATACACCGCCATGTTTGCCTGGCTGCCCGAATGCGGTTGGACATTGACGTGTTCGGCGCCAAAGAGTTTTTTGGCACGGTCGATTGCGAGGTTTTCGACGACATCGACGAACTCGCACCCACCATAGTACCGGCGCCCGGGGTATCCTTCGGCGTACTTGTTCGTGAATACGGATCCTGTTGCTTCGAGCACTGCGCGATACGTGAAATTTTCCGACGCGATCAGCTCCAGTCCCATAGACTGGCGCCGTTGCTCGTTCTTGATAGCAGCATGGATTTGAGGATCAAGTTCCTCGAGAGAAGTATGAATGCGGTTCACACGGACCTCACTTTCATTTTGGTATAATTCTGCATCATGTTTGGCCTAAGCGGCAGACAGATCTTCATTTTGTTGGTCTTGGTGGCCGTTCTTTTCGCAGGAGCACAATATGTCCCCGCCTACTTCGCTGCGTTCCAATTCAACGATTATATCCGGCAGGAAGTAAAGTACTCCGTAACCAACAGGAAAACGCCCGAGATGTTGCGGACCAACATCGTTCAAAAGGCCAACGAATTCGGTATTATGGTTCAACCGCGAGACATCCATATCACACGGCGTGGCCCCGCATTCACGTTGGAGCTGGACTATCACTGGCCGATCAACATGAGGCTCTACCGTCACGAGCTCATCTTTCACACCTCCGAATCTGGAGAAGCCTTCGAGAATGCTTCCGATTGAGCGCGGACTGGAAATCGTGATGTCCGTCGCGAAGTCCCAGGAGCGTCCCGATAGGATGCCGGTAGAATCTGTGCCGCTCCGGGATTCGGTGCGCCGAATTCTTCGCGACGACGTTCTCTCGGACGCCGACTCGCCGCCCTTCGATAAGGCCATCCGCGACGGCTTTGCCGTCCGAGTTGAAGATTTAGACTCGATTCCTGTCGTTCTCTCCGTAGTCGGAGAATCGCGGGCCGGCCTGGCAGCCAATGTGACTGTCGAGCGCGGTCAATGTTGCGAAATCATGACCGGCGCGCCGTTGCCGGCGGGCTCGAATGCTGTCGTGATGGTGGAAAACACCGAACGAGTTTCGCCCAATTCCGTTCGTATTTTGAGAGGGGTCCGCGAAAACGAAGGTTTGTTGCGCCGCGGCGCTGAAGCGCGTCAGGGCGAACTGATTCTGCGATCGGGCCGGCGCATTGGGCTGGCTGATCTCGGTCTGCTGGCGGGAAACGGCAAATCGACGGTCTCGGTTTCCGCAAAACCAAGTGTCGCTGTGATTGCGACGGGTGACGAATTGGTCGAAGTCGAGGAGACTCCCAAGCCCGACCAGATCCGGAACAGCAACAGCTACACGATTTGCGCGCAGGTCGAGGAGGCTGGCGCCCGACCCACCGCGCTGGGAATTGCGCGAGATGATCTCGACGATCTGCGCCGTAAGATTTGCCAGGGTCTGGAACAGGACATTTTGATTGTGTCCGGCGGCGTGTCGGTGGGGAAATACGATCTCGTCGAAAAGGTTTTTGCGGAGTTTGGTGTGGAAGTTTTATTCGACAAAATCGCGATGAAACCCGGAAAGCCGACAGTATTCGGCCATCGCGGGCAAACCTATGTGTTTGGCTTGCCTGGGAATCCCATCTCCACGATGGTTGCATTTCACATGTTCGTCCGTCCGTTGATACTGTTTTTGCTCAAAGCGGAGAACACCGCTCCAAAGGTTCTCGAAGCGAAGTTGGAAGCTCCTGCAAAATGTGATCCAGAACGGGCTGCTCTTGTTCCGGCATTGGTGAGATTCGATGGTGGCCAGTATTGGATCCGCCCTGCTCCGTGGAAAGGATCGTCGGATCTAGTCGGGCTTTCCCGGGCGAATGCATTGATCATGATTCCCCGCCGGTCGGGAACTCTGGAAAGCGGCCAGAACGCACAATTCCTGTTGATGGAGTAAGCATGGCCTCTCGAAAATTAACTCACATCGATAAAGAAGGCCGTGCCCGTATGGTCGACGTGACCGAGAAGAGCGAAACGTTCCGAGACATTTCGATTGAAGTGATTGATTCGGGCGCGCGAATTGAAGCCACAGCCAGGACAAAGGCTGAAACCGGCGTGGAAATGGAAGCCATGACGGCCGTATCGGTGTCTGCTCTCACGTTGTACGATATGTGCAAAGCAGTGGAGAAGGGCATTTCGATTGGTCCTTTGCGACTCCTGGAAAAGAGTGGTGGGAAAAGCGGACACTGGGTTCGCCATATCTGATATTGTGGATAGTATGCTGGGGCGAGCATTAGTCCTTACGATCAGCGACACGGCCGCGGCTGGAAAGCGGGAAGATCTTTCCGGACCAGAAGCCAGGCGGATCTTGAGCGAAGCCGGATTCGAGGTTGCCGCAATCGAGATCTTGCCCGACGAGCGCAGCGCAATAGAATGGCGGCTCCGGCGCGCGAGCGAGGAAGATTTCCGGCTCGTCGTTACTTCCGGCGGCACCGGGCTTTCCCCGCGCGACGTAACGCCGGAAGCGACCCTTGCGGTCATTGACAGAAACGTTCCCGGAATTGCGGAGATGATGCGGCTGGAGAGCTTGAAAGCCACGCCGCGAGCGGCGCTATCGAGGGCGGTTTCGGGAATTCGGCAGTCCACACTGATAATCAATTTACCTGGAAGTGTCAAAGGCGTGCGAGAATGTCTGACGGCGGTGCGGCCAATTCTGTCCCATGCGATGGACGTGTTGGGTCAATCATCGTTGGGGTGTGGCGAGACCTGATACTCTGGAGCGCTAGATGAATTCGTTGGTTGGATACATACCGATTTTCCTGTTTATTGCGCTGGCGTTCGCCTTCCCGATCGTGACGCTGCTCGTTGCTAAATTAGTTCGGCCCCAGACCGGTGGCCGCGGAAAACTCATGCCGTACGAATGCGGTGTTGATCCGGACTCCGATGCGCGCCAGAGGTACGCCATCCGGTATTACGTTGTCGCGATTCTGTTCGTCATCTTCGATGTGGAAACCATTTTTCTTTTTCCGTGGGCGATCATCTATAGGCAACTGGCTCTGTTCGGACTTGTCGAGATGCTGATATTTCTCGCTATTCTAATCGTTGGGTACGTCTGGATCATTAAGAAGGGCGCCCTGGATTGGGCGTAGGCCTGGGGGACGCTAGGAGAATTCATGCCTGCATGGATTGAAGATCGTTTTGAAAAAAACATCATCACAACAACCGTCGATTTTGTTTTCAATTGGGCGCGAAAGTCGGCGATATGGCCAATGACGTTTGGTTTGGCCTGCTGCGCCATCGAGATGATGGCAACCGGCGCTTCGCGCTTTGACATGGACCCATGGACCGGTTCGGCGCCGGCATCTTTCGCCCGAGCCCCCGCCAGTCGGATCTTATGATTGTTGCGGGCACCGTAACGTTAAAGATGGCGCCGATCGTTCGTCGCGTTTACGACCAGATGCCGGATCCCAAGTGGGTAATCTCCATGGGCGCCTGTTCGAACGTAGGCGGGCCGTTCGATACATATTCGGTTCTTCAAGGTGTCGATCACGTCGTTCCTGTCGATGTTTACGTTCCGGGATGTCCGCCCCGTCCGGAAGCCCTGCTCTACGGCTTAATGCGCCTTCAGGACAAGATCGATCGCATGACAATCGCCAAGAAACCGACCGAAGTCCGGCTCGATGACGTGAAAAACGATCTGCGCATTTCCCAAGCGGCGCGAGACGAAATGGAACGGATCGGAATGAAGATCTAATTGCCAGATATCGTCAGCGACCTTCGAAAACGTATCCGAAAAGAAGGACCTCTTTCATTCAGAGATTACATGGAAGAGGTCCTTCGCTTTTATTACGCCTCTCGGCGAAATCCAATCGGGATGGGCGGTGACTTTTATACTTCAGCCGATCTGGATCCGATCTTCGGACAACTTCTCGCCAGGCAGTTTGCAGAATGGGCAGCAGAGTTTGCTTCCTTCACCATCGTGGAATTGGGCGCGGGCAAAGGTTTGCTCGCCCGCAACATCCTCAAACACTGCCGGTTCCCGTACGTGATTTTGGAGCGTAGTCCCGCCATGCGCTCCCGGCAGGAACAACTGCTGAAAGGCTATAACGTCGAGTGGATTGACGAGCTTCCGACTGGACTTACCGGCTGCATCTTCTCGAACGAGTTCTTTGATGCATTACCCGTACATCGAGTGGTGCATCGCGATGGTGTGTTGAAAGAGATTTACCTGAATGAGAATTTCGAAGAAGTAGAAGGCGAGCTGCAAGAACCGATTGACGCGCCGCTCGAGGAGGGTCAAATCGCGGATATCAATTTGGAAGCGCGTCATTGGATCCGGCGAATTGCGGCCTCCCTCGAGCACGGCTACCATGTAGCGATCGATTACGGCTATCTCCGCGATGAGTTTTACGCTCAGCCGCGTGGCACGCTGATGTGCTATTGGCATCACCAAGCAGTAGAGAATCCCTATATCCGGATCGGGGATCAGGATATGACGGCACACGTCAACTTTTCCGACCTGATCGATGAAGGCATTGAGGCTTCGCTCGAAGCGGTCCGCTTCACGACTCAAATGGATTACCTCGTTGGTCTTGGCATCCTTGACGAAATCGCCAAGCTCGCGAATGCCGGTGACGCCACATCCATGGAGCGCCTCGTCAAGATCAAAAGACTCATCCTTCCCGGAAACATGGGCGAACGGTTCAAAGTTTTGGTGCAGACTAAAAGATGACATGCATCGATTCGCCGAAACCGCCGAAGCCATCGGCGGCACCAGCTCGAAACTGAAGAAAATCGCCTTTCTGGCCGATTACCTTCGCACGCTCAGCGAAGACAACCTCCGCGCCGCCGCTGTTTTCTTCACTGGCCGTCCGTTTGCCCTGACCGATGCGCGGACGCTCAATGTAGGCTGGTCCGCACTCGTCAACGCCGTGCAGGACCTCTCCGGCGCTTCCGATGAAAATATTCACCAGATCTACCTCGATCGCGGCGATCTCGGTGAGATGGCCGAACGTTTGTTACCCTCTCCCTCTGAGAGAGGGCGCGAAGCGCGAGCCCGTCAGGGCGAAGCCTCAGGAAAAGGTGAGGGTCCCAATCCCGCCGCCATTCAGTCCAAATTCTCCGACCTCGTCAAACTCTCGGGCGCTTCCAACAAAATGCCTGCGGTGCTCGATCTTCTCCGCTCCCTTGCTCCCGTCGAAGTGAAATACGTCATCAAAATCATCACCGGCGACCTCCGCATCGGTCTCAAAGAGAACACGGTCGAGGAAGCCATCGCGCGCGCCTTTGATCGCCCGATCGATGCGGTGCGGCGCGCCAATATGGTTCTTGGCGACATTGGCGAGACCGCGGTACTGGCCAAACGGGGCGAGCTCGACAAAATTGCTCTTGGGCTTTTCCGGCCGGTGAAATTCATGCTCGCAACTCCGGCCGATACGGAAGACGAGATCTTCGCCACATTCCACGGCGCGTTCTATGTGGAAGACAAATACGACGGCATCCGAGGTCAGCTCCACCTGAGCGACGACCGCGCAGCTCTGTATTCGCGGACCCTCGATGACGTGTCTCACCAATTCCCGGAGATTGTCGAAGCCGCTCCGGCTCTCCATCGAGCGTCGCTCATCGTCGACGGCGAGGTCGTGGCCTTTAAAGACGATCAGGTTCTGCCGTTTGCGATGCTTCAAAAACGCCTGGGCCGCAAGCAGCCTCCTGCGGACCTGATTCGGGAGATTCCCGTTTCATTGATGCTTTTCGACATCCTGACGTTGGATGGCCGCAATCTGATGGACGAGCCGCTCCTGGAACGAAAGACCGTTATCGAAAAAATCGAATGGCCACCCCCGCTCCGCATTGCGCCGTTTCTACTTCTTGAAGGACGCACCGAACTGGAGCCCTTCTTTCAACAGGCAGTCCTCCGCCGTAACGAAGGCCTGATGTTGAAGGACGCGGGTTCTCTGTATCTACCCGGCAAGCGGGGCATGAGTTGGTTGAAATGGAAGAAGGCGCTCGCAACCCTCGACGTTGTTGTCACTGGCGTGGAATTTGGGCACGGCCGGCGCCGAGATGTGCTTTCCGATTACACGTTCGCGGTCCACCACGACGGGAGGTTGCTGAATATCGGCAAGGCCTACTCCGGCTTGACGGATCGCGAGATCGAGGATATGACCGAGTTTTTCAAGCAGCACACCGTCCAGGATTACGGCCGCTTCCGCGTCGTGGAACCCAACGTCATTCTCGAGGTCGCCTTTAATGGGATTCAAAAAAGCGACCGCCATGACAGCGGCTACGCATTGCGCTTTCCTCGGATCGTCCGGATCCGCTGCGATAAGACGCTTTCCGAAATCGACACGCTTGAAACCGTCGAAAAACTCTATAACCGGCATCTGGGAAATTCGGGGTCAGACGGGTGAATTCCCTATTTTCGATTCAAGCACAGTCTGAAAGGAAAATAGGGAATTCACCCGTCTGACCCCGAATTTCCCGCCGCGCGTGCTACTATCTTCTGTTACACGGTGGGCGTTGACACTCGTTCTATCGATGTGGTTGAATCCACGTCTTTGCGTGAGAGCGTCCTGTCGAAACGGATAGTCCTTCCGAGAGTTTAGATGGCAGACGAACAGAAAGACAGCCAGCAGCCTGAAAAACCGGCTGAACAACCGAAGCCTGGGGCACCCGCTGGAGAAGGCAAGGCCGCCGTCCCCAAACCGCCGCCGCCCCCGCCGGGTGCGAAGCCGGCAGCCCCGGCCGCTTCCCCGAAGCCGAAAGGTCCGCAGCAGGAGCCATGGTCGAGCCCGTTAGTGGATGCGATCAAAGAGAAGTTTGGCGGCGAATTTATAAAGTCCTATAGTTTCCTGGGTCAGAATCAAATCGAGGTGAAGAAGGATCGGATCGCGGAGATCATGACGTTCCTACGCGACAACGATATTGTTCCTTTCAACTACCTCGTGGATGAGACTGCGGTTCACTGGCCAAAAACGGAAGAATTCGAAATCGTCTACATCCTTTATTCTCACACGAAGAATGAGCGCGTTCGCGTGAAGGCGCGAATCAAGGAATGGGAACCGATCGAAAGCGTGTCGGGCGTCTGGACTACGGCCGACTGGCTGGAGCGCGAGGTCTTCGACATGTTCGGCGTCCAATACCTGAATCATCCGAACCTGAAGCGGATCTTGCTTCCCGAGGATTGGGTGGGTTATCCGCTACGCAAGGATTACAACATCCGGCTTCAGGACGTCGAGTGGGTTCGAAAGCATCTGGGCATTGATTCGGGGCAGAAGTATTACGTTGGTGAAGCACGGCACGAGGACGCGGGCTACGTCACGCCTAGCGACTGAAAATAGTTATGGAACTTTATGTCGACGAAGGAAGAACAAACATTATTTGATGCAAGCGAAATAACCGTCAGCATGGGTCCCCAGCACCCGTCTACACATGGCGTGCTTCAAGTGAAACTGAAGCTCGATGGTGAACGGGTCATTGATGCCGAGTGTGTCATCGGGTACTTGCACCGGGGCGTGGAAAAGCTCGGGGAAGCCCAGACGTACGGCCAATTCGTTCCCACTCTCGACCGCATGGATTACATCGCAGCGGTTTCCAATTGCCTTGGCTATTGCGAAGCCGTAGAGAAACTGCTGAACGTCACGGCGCCGCCTCGCGCACAGTACATTCGCGTGATCATGACAGAGCTGAATCGCATTACGAGTCATCTGCTTTGGCTCGGCACTCATGCCATTGATCTCGGAGCAGTCACGGTGTTCCTCTATTGCTTCCGCGAGCGGGAGGAAATCCTGAAGATTTTCGAGAACTACTGCGGAGCGCGGCTCACGACGCACATGTTTCGCATCGGCGGCACGCAATATGAGATCTACGACGGATTTCAAGATCAGGTGCGGGTTTTCTTCAAAGGCTTTCCCAAGAAGGTAGACGAGTACGAGACGCTGCTCACGGAAAACCGCATATGGATCGGCCGTACGCGAGGCGTTGGAGTCATCTCGGCGAAGGACGCAATCGATATGGGCCTGACTGGACCTTCGCTCCGCGGCTCGGGTGTCGAATGGGATATTCGCAAAGCGAAACCCTACGCCGCGTATTCGGATTTCGAATTCGATATTCCGGTCGGCGAGCAGGGCGACACCTACGACCGATATATGGTCCGGCTCGAGGAGATGCGGCAATCGGCTCGAATCGTCAGTCAGGCGGTGGAAAAAATTCCTGACGGACCGCTGATGGCGAAGATGTCGAAAATCATCAAGCCGCCGATCGGCGACATCTATCATTCCATTGAATCGCCCAAGGGCGAACTGGGGTACTACATCGTGAGCGACGGCAGCACCCAGGCATATCGGGCGCGTGTGCGGCCGCCGTCATTTGTGAATCTGCAGTCGCTGAAAAGGATGGTGGCCAGGCATATGGTTGCAGATGTCGTCGCGATCATTGGCACCCTCGATATCGTGCTGGGTGAGATAGACAGATAATGGACTTTGCCATCGATTACATCCTCATTCCGTTCATCAAGATATTCATCGTCTTTAACGTTGTCGCTGGTGTTGTTGCGCTGCTGACCTTAGCAGAGCGAAAGGTGGCAGCCTGGATTCAGGTCCGGCTTGGTCCGATGCGGGTTGGTCCCTACGGCATCTTGCAGCCGCTTGCCGATGGCCTGAAGCTCATGTTGAAGGAGGACATCGTTCCGGCCGGAGCCGATAAATGGATCTTTACGTTAGCGCCGGTCATTTCGCTGGTTCCGGCGTTCATCGTATTCGCCGTCATTCCGTTCGGGCCGGCCGACGGCTTCACCATCCTGGGTCACAAGATCAGCTACTTCATCACTGACCTGAATATCGGCGTTTTGTACGTGCTCTCGATATCTTCGGTCGGCATCATCGGAATCATCCTCGGAGGGTGGGCCTCGAACAGCAAATATCCTCTGCTGGGAGCCTTGCGATCGGCGGCACAGATGGTGAGCTACGAAGTGGCGCTCGGCTTTTCGATCATCGGTGTTTTGATCCTGGCCGGCAGTTTGAGTTTGGTGAAGATCGTTGAGGCCCAGAAAGCTGCGGGTTTTTGGTACGTATTTCTGCAGCCCGTAGGCTTCATTCTGTTCTTTGCATGCGGGATTGCGGAAACAAACCGCGCGCCTTTCGACTTACCGGAGGCCGAATCGGAATTGGTCGCCGGTTTTCATACCGAATACAGCGGATTCCGGTTTTCGCTATATTTCCTGGCCGAATACGCCAGTATGATCGTGGTGTCGTGCATGGCCGTGACGCTGTTTTGGGGAGGCTGGCTGCGGCCCTTTCCGAATGTGCATGCGTTCGACTTCCTGGATGCGTTTCCGCTCGCTCCTCTGGTCTGGTTTGCCGCTAAAGTGGTCGTTTTTATTTATGCGTATCTGTGGTTCCGCTGGACCTGGCCTCGATATCGGTATGACCAGTTAATGAGAGTGGGCTGGCAATGGCTTCTGCCCTTGGCCATGGCCAACGTCATCGTCACGGCGGTGCTGGTACTATTGTTGAAGGGGTGATCCGATGAAAGTCCGACGGCCGAATTTAACTCTTCTTAAAAAGATCTTTTTGGTCGACCTGATCCGAGGGTTGTTCCTGACGTTTTCGTATCAGCGCCCTTCCTTGAATTACACCGAGCAATATCCCAAGGTGCGGCCGAAGGTCGCCGAGCGATTCCGTGGCGCCCCGCAATTGAACAATGATCCAGAAACGGGTGAGACGCTTTGTATCGCGTGCAATCTTTGCGCTCTGGCTTGCCCGGAACATTGCATCGAAGTCGGCTGGGAGCGGGATGCGCAAGGGAAGAAGGCGTTGACGACCTATACGTTCGATATTTCCCGTTGCATGTTTTGCGGGCTCTGCGAAGATGCTTGTCCGACCCCGGCACTGGAGCTGACGCAGGATTTCGAACTGAGCCTGTATGATCGGCGCGATATGAAATGGGACCGGCAGAAGCT
>WNGK01007468.1_pt1 | contig 11449 bp, 8 predicted proteins | sample 5400601 | NCBI WGS metagenome assembly WNGK01 (sample SAMN13153376, study PRJNA577476) | soil metagenome | isolation source: 60 cm soil or saprolite under Garry oak tree replicate 1 | place: USA:California | collected 2016-06-15
CACAGGAGATAGCCGTGTCGCGCGAGCGCGGCATCGCCGTCCGGCCTGGCGACGATCAGGAGGCCGTTCGGATCTCCCGGCAGATGCTGCGGTTCGCGCTCGGCGCGCACCTCGGCACGGCCCTGGCGGCTGCGGCGGTCGCATTGCTGTCCGGGAACAAGGCCGGCTACTACATCGCCGGGATCTCCCTGCTCTCGACCGCCTTCCGGCCGACTGCGGCATACTTCGGGCACCTGCGTGAGCGGATCAAGGTGCTCACCCGCGAGAGCACGCATCCGCGCGATGACGTGGCGACGCTGCGGCACAAGACGGACATGATGAAGCAGTCCGCCGACGAGCTGCGCCTTCACCTGCGGAACGCGAACGAGGATCTCCGCCGGACCGAGTCCGCGCTCACGGACGCAATCGCGCACGCGCGGCAGGTCCTGGCCGACGACCTGAACCGGCTGCAGGATACGCAGGCGGCCGACCGGGCAGCGGCCCGTTCCCGTGATGAAGACCTCGGACGCCAGATCGGTCAGATGGTGCGCAAGATCGAGGCGACCCTGGACGGGATCAGCGATCACCAGGAGCTGCTGGCCGGCCTGCGCGCGCTCGTGCGGATGGTCAGGTCCGATCCGGTGTAACGGCCGCGGGCTGCCTGCACGTCACGCGGCGCCGGCCGATCCGGTCAGGAATCGAGAAGCGTCACGGTGTGGCCGGGCCTAGCCTTTCGGTGGAAGGCCGACATGACACCGAGCCCCTGAGCGTCAAGAAAGGCAGCCCGACAATGCCCGCGAAGAATGCCAAGACCGAGTCCGGTAACTTCAGCGCCGAGGAACGTGCCGCGATGAAGAAGCGCGCCGCCGAGTTGCGCGCCGAGGGCAAGAAGGGCGCCAAGAAGGCCGACGGCCTGCAGGCGGTCCTCGACAGCATCGCGGAGATGGCACCGGAGGATCGTGCGCTAGCCGAGCGCGTGCATGTGACGGTGACCGCGGCCGCCCCCGGGTTGTCGCCGAAGACCTGGTACGGGATGCCCGCTTACGCGAACGCGGACGGCAAGGTCGTCGCCTTCTTCCAGAACGCGGGCAAGTTCAGCTACCGCTACTCGACCGTGGGCTTCCAGGACGCGGCGAACCTCGATGACGGCGACATGTGGCCGGTGTCGTACGCGCTTAAGAAGTGGAGCCCCATAGTGGAGAAGAAGGTCGCCGAGCTGGTGAAGGCCGCGATCTCCTGACCGGTGCCGCAACCGCCGCGGAGCGCCCGCATCGTCCTCGGGTACAGCGGCTTCGGACGGCTCCGCCTCAGCCTCGCTGTCACGACCTACCGCGCCACAGCTTTGAGCGTACTCTCGCATCCAGTCACGGCGGAAAGACCGCACCGACCTAGGCACGAGCAGACGTTACGCGTCCCGCGCGCACAGCGGCAGAAGCGGACGACCGCCCTCATGACGGCGATGTATGAATATTCAAGTCGGCTGACCATGCGTTGAGACCGCAACCGAGCTGCCAGGCGACCAACGCCGGGTAGATAACCGCGCGCCGACCGCCGTTCTGTACGTCAGCGCTGGCCTGGTGGGCCGCCGTCAGTGCCGCGCCCTACAGGTCGTTATGCATCTGGGGTCGCTGGCTTGTCGTCGTGTCCCCTGCGCTGGTTATCGCCACCAGATGGCTTAGGCGTGGCTACTTATCAGGAACTGGGCCGCCCAGGCGGGCGGGTTGCGGCTTGGTTCGGCAAGATCGCCGCGTCGGGGCGCCGCAACCGGCGCTTCCAGCCTCATGACCGGCTGCGGAGCTGGCCGGTCTGGGCGCTCACGACGACATTTGCGAGGTCGTCCTCGGGGATCCAGCGGACGTACGCCGCGATCAGCCCGAGAGCCTCATCCGCCCCCGCTGACGCGGCGGCGACCAGCCATTCTGCCCAGGTCAGGACCGCTTGATCGGGTGGGAGCAGCTCAAGGAGGGCCTGGCAGAGCCGTCTGAACGGGCCGAGCTCCCCTCGTCGGGCCAGAGTGAACGCCGGCTCGGCAGCTGTCGTGAGCTGCTCAGCGGCGGCGTCCTTGGCCCCTCCGCGGTGCAACCCGATTGCGATGCACGCCCCGACTTCAGACTGTTCGGCGAGGGCGAGAGCCGGCCAGCTAGACGAGGCCTCGAGGATGGCATTCGCGGCGGCACCGGCTGCAAGGAGGTCGCCGCGATCGGCGGCGTCCACGGCGATGAGCGCGTGCAGGCCGGCGCGGACGGCGTCGATCAGCTCAAACCGTTCCGAAGGGTCCGTGGTGATCATCTGCGGAAGCCCGGCGAACGGGTCGCTCAGCTTTCCGATGGCACGCGTGGCATAGAGGGAAGCCTGTGTGGACCGGCCACGTTCCAGCAGAAGCCAGGCGATCTGGAGCATCTGCCCGGGGTCATCTGCGACTTCGGTATCTTTAAGCTCGGCACGGGCGGCGGCGAGGTACTTGCCGACAGCCCCAGCAACATTCAGGTTCGGGGCCATCCGCTCGGCCTGGCCTGCCAGCGCCTGAGCCCGATGCAGCCACTCCTGGCCCCCGTCCCCGTGACCGTTGCGGCTGCTCACCAGGACCATGCTCGCGGCGGAGACCGCGCGGGCCGCAGCCGCAGCCGCGATCTCTTGCTCCGACGGCTCACCCTCCCACCTGATCTCCTTGCCCTGCAGGAACTCCTCGGCCAGCGCCGCCGCGCGGCCGTCGGCAACGCTGCGCGCGAAGGAGACGGCGGCTTCGTACCCCCAGTTCCTGGCGGTAAGGTCGGTGACCTCAAAGACGACGTCGAGCGCGCCGACGGCCACCCGGACGTCCGACAGCAGCGCCGCCGCCGCGTCAAGCTCGTCGCTGGCTGATCTACGGCTGGCCGCGACCGCCGCTAGGACCATCGCCCGGGCACGGGCGCCGGCCTCTGACAGCGGCCGTGCGACCAGCAGCTGCCGGACCAGGGAGCGGACCTGGTCCACCTCCCCGGCGCCGGCCCGGTCGAGCGCCCAGATGCCAACCGCGGACCATAGGCCCGGGCGCGGCACTAGCTTCTCGGCTAGCCGGGCGGCCTCCTCGTGCAGCCCACGAGATGTGAGTGTGCGCATGGCCGCGCCGAGGGCGCTATTGACCAAGGGATTGGGCCCGATGCCATCGACGGCATCGGTGAGGCCGCTGGCGGCATCCCTGAGTGCTTCTTCGGGTATCGACGGCCCGGCAGTGGCCAGCGCGGCCGCCAGGGCCAGGCCCCTTCCAAAGGGGAGGCTGGTCACCTCGGCTAGCTCGCGCGCCTCGGTGAACCGGCCGCCTATCACCAGTTCGATGATCAGAGCCTGTTTGAACGGCGGCAGTTCGCCGACCTGCGCCTCATACACCAACGCCAGCGGCGTGACCGTGTCTGGAAGTGGTTCGCCGGTCCCCGCGACGAGGAGGCGCAGGGCGCTGCCGAGATTCGCTAGCCGCGGCTCGGCGCTCAGGGTCTCCGGTGCAAACCACTGCGGGCCGAGCAGCCGCTCGGCCGCGGGGACGAGTTGTCGCACGATCCTGGCGGCCTCATCCCTCCTGCCAGCCACCTGCAGGATCTGGCCGAGGCGGACACCGGTACCAAGGCGCAGATCGTCGCTCGGTGCCCGGTCCAGCAGATCAAGGCCCATGGCCGGGTCACCGCTGGCGGCCAGAAGCCATGCACCGGCAACGATCCAGTCCCGCTTGAACGCCAACGCTGCGACGCGCCGACAGTCCTCGGGCTGGGCGCGTTCGATGGTGGTCTGCACTAGGTTCTCTACGGCCTGGTCGGCGACCGTCTCGTCATCGATCAGACCGATGACTTCGATCGCGCCGTCGACCCGGCCGACGGCGGCGAGGTGGCGAGCCAGCCCTCGGTAGCCCACCGGGTGGTAATACGCCGACAGCGCATCGACGGCGGCGCGGGCCTCCTCGAACCGCCCAAGCGCGGCCGACGCGACCGCTCGCCGGTAGCGGGCGGCGTTGGCCGGGTCTTCGCTGCCCTGCTCGGCGGCGCGCTGGTCCAGCAGCGCGGCAGCCACGTCCAGCTGGCCATCGTCGGCGAGCCGTTCCACGGCGACCAGCGGGATCAGGTACCCGTACAGCTCCCAGAACGGATGACTGACGTTGGTTAGCTCCCCGATGGCGCCAGCCCGTGCGGCGAGTGGGGCAAGCCGGACGAGCGCGTCGAGCGGGAGGCGTGCCATCGCGATGAGCTCGTCGTTGGTGCCCTCCCACTCATCGGGAGCCGGGAAGTCCACCAGAGCGTGCACGGCGTTCAATGCGGTCAGCCCGGACAACAGCCCGGTTTCGACGATGCCGCCGAGGCGGGCGATGGTAGTGGCAGCCGCCCGGACCACGCCACGGGCGCGGGTAAGCTCACCGCGGTCCAGCAGCACTTCCAGCACCGCGACGAGGGCGTCGAAACGCTTATTAGGATCCGGGTGATCGGCCGACCACCGCAAGGCCTGGTCGACATCGCCCACCGTGGCCACGGCGCCGACGAGGTACGCCGGGGCTTCACGCAACGTAGCAGCCACCTGGCCAGACAGCACGCTCAGCCTTCCAATGGACGCCAGGTCCAGCGGAGGCACGGCGGCCGCGTCAAGCGCGACCCGGACGTCGTCGAGAGCTTGGCCCAGATCGCCCCGGCGCAGCAGCTGCCGGTGCACCCACGCGGCATTCACGGCACCGATCAGCTCGGCGGTGTCGCCCAGCGATGCGAGGTGGGCGACGAGGTGATCGTAGACGTATCCGTCGTCCGGCAGAACCGACCAGTCTCCGGCTCCCTTCTCGGCCCGGTAGCTGGTCACAAGCGCGGCCTCCAGCTCGGCCGTGTTCGGGGACTGGAGCCTGACGAAGTCCTCGTGGAGGCTGTGCAGGACAAAGCGATCGGCATCGGGCCCATCCCGGCGCTGCAGGAGCAGCCGCCGCTCTAGGACGGGCAAGACCAGATGCGCTTCGAGCGGCGGCAAGCGGCCAGGCCTGGACCACATGCGGACCATGACGCCCTCGGTCAGGGCGGCGCCGGGCCGGAAGGCGGCCAGCTCGAGGTAACACGCCGCCGCGCGCGGGTCGTCGAGGGCGAGCGCATCGTACGACGCAGCCAGCGCGCGCAGCACGTTCGGGTGCGGGTAGCCGGGGAAGCGGGCTGCGAGGAGGTCCAGCCTTCGTGCCTCCAGCGCCTCGGCTACGCGGCTCCACGGAACCCGGTTGCGGACCATCGCGCCGACGATCGCCAGCGCGAACGGCAGGCCGTCGCAAGCGTCCACCACGGCATCCGCTTCGGATGGGAGCGGCCCACCAGCCCAGCTCTCCAAAAAAAGCCGCGCCGAGGCGCCATCGAGCTGGTCGACAGCAATGTCGACCGCGCCCACGGCGGTGGCGACCGCCTGATCAAGCGTGGTCAGCAAGGCCCGGCCGCCGGGACCGAGCGCGCCCACGAACGGCATAGCGGCATCCGGGTCGCGCACGTCGTCCAAGACGAGGAGGACCTCACGGCCGGCAAGCCCCTCGGTGAGCGCGGGAGCGAGCTCGGCCGTGGTGTCCGGCGGCCTCGCGCCGATCGCCACCCGCTCCAGCACAGCGCGAGCGCCAGCGAGTGGCTGAAACGACGGCCCGCACGCCAGCCACACGACGCCGTCGGCAAAGGACCGACGGGTGCGAATCGAGCGCGCGAAAGAAGCGGCGACCGTGCTCTTGCCGACGCCCGAGGTGCCGTACAACGCCGCACTACGCGCTGCCCGGCCTGCCTCCTCGGGCCGTTGCCTGTCCACTCCAAGAGCCAAAGACACCCGCTCGGCGAGTTTCCGCCGGGCGAACGCATGCGGCACCAAGAGTGGAACCCCATGGCAGACGCCGAGTGGCGGCACTGGCTCGGACAGCAGCCGGACGAGGCTGGTGATGACGGCGTCCACATCCAACGGGGGCTGGGCCGGCACCGACTGGTAGCCGCGCAGCCGCTCGGGCAGGTCCGCGAAGCTGCCGGCACGCAAGACCGGAACCACCGGGATGCCGAGGTCGTCGGCGAAGCCCCACTCCTGGCCGACATACTCGCGGCTCAGCGCGCTAGGGCCAACGACGAGCACCAGCCGCGCGCTCGCCTCGATCGCGCGCCGGATCTCCTGGTCGAATGTGGTGCCGCGGCTGGGAAGCGAGTCACGATCAAACCAGGCCCGCATGCCCGCCCGCCCAAGGCCAGCCACCAACGCGTCGAGAAACCCGGGGTCGTCAGCCCTGGCATAGGACAGGAACGCATCAAAGCCCGAGCCAACCATCGCCGCCGGAGCTTCGTTCACCCAGGAATTGTCTCACGTCAGCAAGGAAGATATTTTCTGGCCGAACGACGGCGTCCGGTTGGTAGATGCGGCCGTGACCGACAGAAACCAAGGTCCTTCAGCTGAGAAAGCAGACCTCTCGCGAGGAGACCAGTGAAGACGCCTTGCCGCAGCTATTTAGGGTCCGCTGACATCGCAGCTGAGCCAGACGGTGTACAGACAACGCACAATAATGAATGATCTGTGCTTGGTTTTGCCAGTCGATCGGTGGCCCCTATCGGCACGCCGAGTCGGCGCTCTGGACTCTTTGAGCATGCACGACAACGATGGGCGGAGCGCGCCAAGGCGCAGCTAGGCGAACTGAAATCACGAATGAGTATGCCAAAAGCTGCATAGTTATCCGAATGGCCAACGTCCGCTATTCGGCACGAGCGGTCGTTGACGTCGCGTTGGCGAGAACGCGGCACGCCAGATCAGCCCGTTCTGCACTGTTCAGTTGCTTGTCGCCAGCGATGCTGCAGCCTCCCATATCGGTGGCTATCTGCCGCCGCAACGGTTCGGCTTACCACGTTCTGCAATCAGCGTCCGGCCAGATGACGGGTATCGGGCTGATCTTGGGCACTGGTTTGTCAACTATCTCGGACCGGGCTAGGTTCAGCTTCGCAGTGCACGTTCCGGCTATCCTGGGTCGTCTCTGCCGCGATTGTCGCCGTGCGTGCTAGTTTGTGGTTGGTCTTGGGTGGGGTACTGCCGAGGGGGGTAGTCCGTGACCGGCTCTGCTGAGCTGTATCCGTTTCCGCTGGCCGGAAATCCCGGTGATGGGATGCGGGCTGGCCGCCTGGGCATAAGGAAGAGACTGCTGGCGGGTCCTTTGACGGGCCAGACGCGTTCGCTGGCTCGTGTGACTGCTCAGGATGGCGCGGAACCAGGCATGCTGGGACGCGCTCGTGACATCGCCAGGGTCAAGTGGATTTGCCGCTGTCCTTGCCTGACGTTGGCCGGCGGTGAAGGGGTGTTGGGGTCTTGATGGGTGATGAGGTGCCTGGATCGGGGCTTCCGGCGGGTTTCTCTACCGGTTCACGGATTGCCGGGTACCGGCTGGAGGAGCAGATCGGCCGGGGTGGGATGGCAGTGGTGTTCCGGGCACTGGATGAGCGGCTCGGGCGGCAGGTAGCGCTGAAGGTCCTCGCGCCGGCGCTGGCGGCAGACGAGGCGTTCCGGCACCGTTTCATCCGGGAGTCCCGGTCCGCGGCAGCGGTAGATCATCCGCACATTGTCCCGGTGTTCGAGGCCGGCGAGGCGGACGGGGTGCTGTTCCTCGCCATGCGGTATGTGCCTGGCGGCGACGTGGGGACGCTGGTAAGGCGGCTGGGCCCGCTGCCTCCTGCGCACGCGGCCGCGCTCATCTCCGCGGTGGCCTCGGCGCTGGATGCCGCCCATGCCGCCGGGCTGGTCCACCGTGATGTCAAACCTGCCAATATGCTCGTGGACGCGCGCCCAGGGTGGCCCGATCATGTGTACCTGTCCGATTTCGGGCTGACCAAGGGTTCGCTTTCGTCAGCCAGCCTGACCGGGACAGGCCAGTTCATGGGGACGCTGGATTACTGCGCTCCCGAGCAGATTCAGGGCGGGCGAGTCGACGCGCGGACCGATGAGTACGCGCTGGCGTGTGCAGCGTTCGAGTTGCTGTCCGGGCAACCGCCATTCCCCCGGGATGAGGGAATGGCTGTGCTGTACGCGCAGCTATCAGCCGCGCCGCCGCTGCTGACATCGCGGCGGCCCGGCCTGTCGCCGCCAGTAGATGATGTATTGCTGCGTGCCTTGGCGAAAGCTCCTGAAGATCGCTTTGCCAGTTGCGGGGAGTTCGCCGCCGCGCTGGGGACGGCGCTGGCGTTCCAGCAGCATGGCCGCGACTATGGGCTGAGCCCGTCGCCGGGTCACCCGCCTGCAGAGGAGGCGTGGACCGGTAGTCGAGGCGATCGGTATTCCCGGCCGACCGAGGATGCCGCCCCGCGGCAGGCACGCCCAGTCGTGCTGGGTACCGCTGGCAGAGAGGCGGCGGACACGGACGGTCCGCGCTCGCCAAGCCCGGCTGCGGCCGCCATCGGGCGGCCAGCGCGTACCGGACGGCTCCGCCGCAGCGTGCTCGCCGTGGCGGGCATTGCGGCGCTGGCAGCGGGTGGCGCCGCCGCAGTCGTCTTCACCAGTGGCACCGCCAAAGGGCCCGGTCATCCCGTAAGTCCCGGGATAACCCGCTCGGCGAGCTCCGCGGCAGGCGTTGTTCCTGCCGCGTCGAGTCACGCCACGGCCACGCCTGAAGGCGTATCCACCCCCCCTCCTGATGTATGGATAGCGCAGCTGGCATCGGTCCCTGCAACCGCGGGACGCGCGCAGCTTCAACGTATGCTCGCCGAGATAAGGATCGAGATACCCGGCGCCCAGTACCTAGACAGCTCAAATTATGCATCGCTGAATCCGGGGTACTGGGTGGTGTACTACAGGGGAGCATTTAACGATGGTAATCAAGCGCTTCATTATTGCGCGGCCCACGGCCGGTCAACGCGCAATCAGTGTGTCGGCCGGTTCCTCAGCCAGGATATACGAGATAAACCGTACATATGCTTCCCTCCTGCGGATAGCCAGACAGCAGGCTGCTTCCGGCCCGGCACGACTGCATTTCGAACTAGCCCCGACATTACTCGGATAGCGAAAATAACGTGACACCTGCGCTCACATCGATCACAGCATATCAGCCAGATGAGTGGCCTCGCGGGTCGTGAACGTCTCAGCCCTGGCCGGTAGCTGCCTTGAACTTGGCCACTAGGTCAGCGGGCACCCGGCCGCGGTCTTTTACCTCGATGCCCTGCGCCCTAGCCCATTCGCGAACCTCGGTGGCGTTCAGGCCGCCCGCATGGCCGCGGCGGCTGTCGCGGGCTGGCTTGCGGGCGCTGCCGCCGGCCCGGCGCGCAGCATCCACGTACCGGGCCAGCGCATCCCGCAATTCCTCGGCGTGCCCGGCGTTCAGGTCGATCTCATACTCGGCGCCGTCCAGCCCGAAGCGGACGGTACCCTCGGCGGCGCTGCCGTCGAGGTCATCGATGAACAAGGTCTGTATCTTCTGAGCCACGGCCGCCCGGGTCCTCTCACTAGTCGTTAGCGCATTAGTGTATACAGTTTAGGCTAGACAAGCGCAAAGCCCCGCCAGTACGCCGAGCCGCTTCATTCAGATCTGCAAGACCCCGGCGCCGCGGCGCCGGGCGGCCGGGCAGGGCCAGATCGGCACGCAGTCCTTACGCTTCCGGCATAGCCGGGCCAGGCCGGACACGGATGGCCGCGCACACTGGCTTGTACCACGCCACTCGTAACGCACCGCCATCTTTTATCAAGTTCATATTTAGATGCATTGAACAGATCGATCGCCGACTCTGTGCCGCAGGCCTGTCATTGGAAAATGTCAGACACGGCGCTCATATCAGCCATTCCGGTCCGGCATCTGCCTCACGAACGGCGGATCATGGTCCGGTAGGCCGCCTGCGCCTGCGGCGGTGTCCCCTGCGAAACTTCCGGTACTCCGTCCCAGGGGCTTGTCATTGCTCGTGTCGCATATCGTCCGGCGTTAGCTTTCGGGTGTATCCCGGGACGCGCAGGGCCAGCGGCGTGCTGACGGCTCTGCCTGGCCGCGGAAGTGTCCTGCCCGGCTCGCCGGGCGCCCGGTGCTCCGGCTTCTGCTATGACGTCGCGGCCCTGGCCGTGAGAGACTTGCGTGAGATACGGGGGTGTCGCCTTAGGGGCCGCACATGGCGAGGGATCGACGAGCACGAGGGGATCGCCTCCGGCTGAGCGGTTTCGCTGGTCGCCGGGGACGAGCCGTCCAGCACCGCGAAACGCCGGATTCCCGGACGATGCCGGGCGGGGCCAGCGGGCGGGGACAGGTCAGCGAGGAGCTGGCCGACCTCAACCGCGACATCAGACTCCGCCCCGCCGACGCCTGGGCCATCAGCTCCCGCGGCCAGACCTATCTCGGGCTGGGACGGTATGACGAGGCCCTGGCCGACCTCGACCGCGCCATCGAACTCGACCCCGCCGGGGCCTGGGCCATCAGCTCCCGCGGCCAGGTCCTGGGGAAAATGGGGCGCTATGAGGAGGCCCTGGCTGACCTGGACCGCGCCATCGAACTCGACCCCGGCGATCCGCTGGTCCTGTGCGCCCGCGGCGAGACTTACCAGCTGATGGACCGTTACGGCGAGGCCCTGGCCGACCTCGACCACGCCATCGACCTGTATCCCGCCTACAGCTGGGCGATCTGCCGCCGCGGCGAGATCCACATGAATATGGGGCGCTACGACGAGGCCCTGGCCGACCTCGACCGCGCCATCGAACTCGCCCCCGACGGCGATGCCTGGGCCGTCGGGTTCCGTGGTGAGACTTATCGACTGATGGGCCGTCTCAGCGAGGCGCTGGCCGACTTCAACCGCGCCATCGAACTCGACCCCGCCGGGGCCTGGGCCATCGGCAGCCGCGGCCAGGCCTATCTCACGCTGAAACGCTACGACCAGGCCCTGGCCGACCTCAACCGCGCCATCGAACTCGACCCCGCCGAGGCCTGGGCCATCGCCGCCCGCGGCCAGGCCTATCTCGCACTAGGACGTTACGATCTGGCCCTAGCCGACCTGGACCGCGCCATCGAACTCGACCCCGACGACGCCGAGACCGTCGGCAACCGCGGCCAGGCCTACCGGCTGCTGGGACGCGAGGAGGAAGCCCGGGCAGACTTCGCGCGCGCCACCGAACTCGACCCCGGCTCCAAACCTGCCGGGGACTAAGCGCGTCATCCAGCCCGATCCGCGCATCTGCAGGCTCACGACGCCGCCCGAAACCGCTGGCAGGCTGTCGCCGCACAGATGAGCGTCCCACCGGCGCGAGCCGAGATCGGCACTGGGCCAAGTCGAACAGATCGTCGAATACGCGCTGCCTGTTGATGCCGGGTCCGTCATGAGCGAGCGGTACAGAACGACCGGTTCTAGTCTCCCAGCGGCCGCGAAATCGGCCAGCGTACCGAGCATGGAAGGCCTCATGACTCGTACGCTGAGGGTGTGAGACTGGGGCCGCGGTGAGCCAGCCGGCGCCGCGCCGCCGTTGGGCGCGGGCCGGGAATGTGCTGCTGGTCGTGCTGGTCACGGCGCTGCAGCTGGCAGCC
>WNGK01009557.1_pt1 | contig 11447 bp, 12 predicted proteins | sample 5400601 | NCBI WGS metagenome assembly WNGK01 (sample SAMN13153376, study PRJNA577476) | soil metagenome | isolation source: 60 cm soil or saprolite under Garry oak tree replicate 1 | place: USA:California | collected 2016-06-15
GCTCTCGCAGGCGTTCTGGTTCTACCCCATCTGCCCCAATACGGATACGAGTACGTACACTCAACGGCCCGGCTGGGATGGCATCATCCATCCCCAGTAACCCCCGGTCATCTGACTCGCTATCCACCGTCACTTCCAGCGTGGTGAGTGTCACACCTAATTGGGCCGCCCGCATGGCAATAACGGTCGCATCACAGTTGGCAAGGGCGGCGCGCGACAGCCAGCCGGGTGAAGGTGCTGACCCCCCACCGCCAATAGCTTTGGGCATATCACTGACTAGCACAGCCCCGTGTGGCCCTTCTGCTCGAAAGCGCAGTCCTTCTTCCACAACTGCGGTGGCGGCTGAATCGGTATAACGGCACTCCTCAGCTCGACTTTGTACAATTTTGGGAAAGGCATAGGGGATGAAACCCTCTTGGAGTAAGATAGAAGCTGATCAAAGCACTCTGTTACTCAGGAGAAGATTCATGCCCCTTCCCGCCCCAATTATAGAGGTTTTGGCCGCCTTTCGGCCATTGTTTACCGCTCCAACGTGGAGGAAACTGATGACCTTGTTGACAGGGACGCTGTTGGCTCATGGACGCCGCACCGTTGCGGCCGCTCTGCGCCACACCGGCAATGAGATGGAGACGAGCTTCAGTCCGTTCCACCAAGTACTTAACCGAGCGCGCTGGTCTCCTCTGGCGGTGAGTCGCCAGTTGCTTCGCCTGATCGTGGAAACCTTTGTTGAGGCAGGCGGCTGCCTGGAACTGGTGATCGACGAGACGCTGGAACGGCGCTGGGGACCCAAGATCAGCAAACGCGGACACTATCGCGATAGCGCTCTCTCCAGCCTGAAGCGATCGGTGAGCAGCCCTGGGTTGCGTTGGATCGTGATGGCTGCAGTCGTTACCCTGCCCTGGACTAAGCAACGGTGCGCCTTGCCCTTTTTGTGTGTGCTGGCCACGACCCCAGCGGTGAGCGCGACCTTGGGCAAACGCCACAAGACGGTCGGGATGTGGGCGCGTCAAATGGTGAAGCTGGTGCGCCGCTGGTTTCCCACCCTGCCGATCACCCTGCTGGGCGATACCGCCTACAGCATCCTGGAACTGGGCCTGTCCTGTCACGAGCAGCAGGTGACCCTCATCACCCCGTTTCATCTGGATGCGGCCCTGCATGAACCACCGCCGGAACGCGACGCGCACACGATCGGTCGTCCGCGGGTGGTTGGCCTTCGCCTCCCCTCGCTCGAACAGGTCTTGTCTGATGCAAACACAACGTGGCAGCGCCTCACCCTGGACTGGTATGGGCAAGGAGAACGCACCCTGGAGATTTGCACAGGGACCGCTTGGTGGTATCGCGCGGGCTTTGACCCCTTGCCCATCCGCTGGGTTCTCACTCGTGATCCGCAAGGGAAACGGCCACCGAAAGCGCTGTTTTCGACGAGCCAAACGCAGACTGCGGAGGAGATTGTGCGAACGTTCATGAAACGCTGGAGTCTGGAAACGACTTTCGAGGACGGCCGGGCCCATCTGGGGATCGAGACTCAACGCCAGTGGTCTGATCTGGCCATCGACCGCACCACGCCCATGCTTTTTGGTCTGTATAGCCTGGTCGCGCTCTTTGGGCACGCACTTCATCCTGATGGGTGCATCCCTGTCTCTCAAGCGGCCTGGTATCACAAACACACGGCGACCTTTCATGATGTCCTGGCAGCAGTCCGACGACACTTCTGGGGGAACTTCTCTTTTTCAACAGCACCCACTGATCCGGCCATGGTTTTAGTCCCCCGTGGTACCCTCGACCGCCTTACCAAGGCTGTCTGTTACTGATGAAACAATGTACAAAGTCGAGCTCAGGGTGTTCGGATAAATAGTTGGTGACGTTCTCGATAGACTGTTGGATGTGAGTGACGGACATGGTGACCTCCTTTCTGAACAGCTTGTATGCTATTCGCTATTAACTTAATCCACTATGCAGACGATGCTGGTCTGCACTTTTCAGCTACCAATTGCCAGGGCAAGATACTAGCTGGCTTGTCCTGGCATAGGGACAACACCGAGTTGTTGTAACACGCCGAGACTATCTCCCTGGGTCCAGACTTCGACGGCCTTTCCGCCAGCAAAGCGAACGATGGAGATTGTCGTCATGGTGATCGGCTTGCCAGTTGCGGGGATAGGCATCGGCGCCACGATATCACCGGTGTTGGTGCCACCAAAGGTCCCGCGCATCACTACCTTGTCCCCTTCGGCGACCAGGTCTTCAATCGTCAAATGGAGGTCGGGGAAATCGCGGCGGGTCTCAGTGGCAAATCGTTTGTAGTCTGCGAGGGTGCGAACATCGGGGCTCCCAGGTTCATGATAGACCCAGTTAGGGGCACATAGCTCATCAAAGACAGCTACATTCCCCTGATTCCAACCCTCCTCAATGGCACGACGTACGGTTGCCGCCTTGTTGTCTTCGGTGGACATGGAACATGCTCCTTTCTATGTGTTGCTTCCTTATGCGCTTTGGTGTTTTGCTCCTTGCATGAGAGTAACACTTCCAACTCGTCCTCCGCACCATTTGAAATCGTTCAAGACGCGGCTCCGGCTGCGGGGCGAGACAAGAGCCCAAGTTGTTCCAGTATACTCAGGCGGTCGCAGGACTGGCCCCGACCTCCTTGAGCCCAGAGCCGGCCTTCACGATCAGCACGATGCTCAGCACCAAAGTGCCGAGCAGGAATCCTACAAAGGCCAGGAAGGCGAACGGTCCCCCCACGGCGAAAAAGCCGGAGGTAGCCACCAGGCTGAGACTCCCCAGCAATTGCAACACGGCACCCCCCAGTGCGAACATCCCGAACCAGCGAGGCAGCACGGCCGTCCGCAGCACCAGAAGCGAGACCGTACCAACAAGCAGAAAATCTGGAAGGAACGTAATGCTGATCCCAAAGTTCACCACATTCGACAACGCTTTGATCACTCCGAGGTCCGCCGCCTGTTCAGGAAGTGCCAGACCCATTCCCCAGAAGACCATGCCGATCACGACGGCTGCTACCCCTGAGCCAAAGAAGAGAGTCGAGAGGTGGTGGGTCTCCCCCTCGGCTCGCGCAAAGACCGTACGAACGTAGCCAATGAACCACAGGGAGAACAGGAGTCCTAGCAAAAAGAGGTAATCGGTGACCTTGGCTGCACCACTGTGGGCGGTATAATACGACGCAATTTCGTTGGCAGATGCGCCCGGTGCCGGACGGGGCGGCAGCGCGAACAGTGCGATGAGGCTCAACAGCACAAAGACCAGGCCTGTTGCGGCTTGAAGCCGATCCCATACTGATTTTCCCATGTTGATCTCCTTTCCTGATGCTGTCGGTGAAGTGAACCGGGAGTTGACAGAAGCACAACCAAGATGTTGAGGGAGAGCGGACTTCTCCCTCAACCTACTGGGCCTTGCGGAACCGCACCTCGCCTACTGCCACGATCTCGTGTGGTCCTGCAGCAAGTGGTGCCAAGTTCTGTTTAACCCACTCGGCAGCCCTTCTGGTTGACTCTTCGGCCTGTTCTTGGGTCTCAAAGAGACTGATGGTTAAACCCTCGTCCTCTCCAACTTCCACCCCGACATACTCGACAAAACCTGGTACACTGCTGACAATAGGCACGAACCCGTTTTCAATTCGCTGTACCGCCTCATCGATTAATCCAGGTTTCATCTTCAACCGCCGGATAGCTACATACATCGCTTGACTCCTTTCTTTGGATGGTCACCCAGGAGAAGCGTTTCTTCCCCTGTTTGAAGTGGCCGATGCTCCATACTAGCCACTCTGAAAACAATATGAGACTCCATTTTTTAGCTCCGTTTGTCTGGGGCAGGGTACTCGCCTACGTCCTAGCAACATAGGCTCTTTAGCTCACGGACGCTATGGAAGTGAGATGTCTGACCAGCTGCTGGGGTGCTGAGAAGAAGGGCGAGTGGCTGGTCTGCATCGACAGGATGATTTGACACGGTGTTGCCGTGTACATCCTTTTCTGAAGAGCTGGGGGGATCGCCCGGTCACGCAGACACTCAATGTAGACCCTGGGCACCCGACCAAAGCGTTCTGCGGTAATGCTGACGGGAGTCCCACCGGGAGCCAGTGGCTGGGGAACCAGCAGTGATATGGCACGGGCTACATCCTCCTGGGAACAATCGCCATAGAAAATGTCCTTGAGAGGGGCTCCCTCTTTGAACGTCTGGTACCCTTGTTCCCTATTGACCACCAGGTTTGGCACGAGCAGGGAATCACTCTCCATTTGGGCGAACTGGCGGGCAGTCTCGCCATTCTGTGGGAGAAGAGCCGTGAGGTAAACTAGCCTTTGAATCTTCGCGGGCCGCTCCTCGGCAACCTGCGTGATGACAATCCCTCCCAGGCTGTGGCCCACCAGAATGACCGGCTCAGCGTGAGCATCGAGGGTCTCACACACGCGGTTCGTATAGGCCGCCAGGGTGATCTCACGGATCAGAGTCTTATCCTGACCGTGTCCTGGCAGGTCAAGGGCTTCCACCTGATGTCCTGCCTGCTCAAGCAGAGGGACAACCTTGTCCCAGCACCAACTGCCATGCCATGCACCGTGGACGAGGACATACGTACTCATAGCTCTCTCCTTTCTTTCGCTGGTCACGCACCAGCAGACTGTCTGCTCCTGGTCGCATGAAGTCGCCACTCCATCTACTCTGCAAACGATGTGGGACTCCATTTTTTAGCTACCACTTGCCAGGGCAAGGGACTAGCTGGCTCGCCCTGGTGCAGGATTCAGGCCAAGTTGTTGGAACATGCCAAGCCAGTCTACCTGGTGCCAGATTTCCGCGAACTGGCCGTTGGCGAAGCGGGCGATGGCGATTCCTGTGACGGTGACATGCTTGCCCGTCGCGGGGTGAGGCTCTGGAGCCCCGATATCACCAGTGTTGGTGCCACGAGCTGTCAAGCGCACCACCACCTGGTCCCCTTCAGCGATCAAGTCATCAATCGTGATATGAAAGTCAGGGAAGGCTTTGAGGATCCCGGCGATCCACTGTTTATCTTCTTCGCGGGTGCGAACATGGGGAAGGCCAGGATCATGGAAGATGAAGTCGGGGGCATAGAGCTCATCAAAGACGGCAAGATGGCCCTGATTCCAGACCTCCTCAATGAGACGATGAACGAGTGCCTTGTTGTCTTCGGTGGACATAGAGCTGTTCCTTTCTTTGATCATGTGCTCATGCTCTTCTCTTCCCAGCGCTTGCCGGATCAGGCAAGATGGGAAGGAGAAGCGATAAGCATAATTCCGGTCTGCGAGGGATGCGTCCCAGCGATGCTGGCGAGCAACAGGAGAACACCCAGCAGAAGGGCAACACACAGGAGAGCTCCAAGGATGCTTACCACGACGGCCTGCCGGATCACTATTCTATTCATATTGTTTTCCTCCTATTGCTGTTGGCTTCTCAATGCTCTAACGTGACTTTTCCTGGCCCGACATGCTTCTTTCTCACGTTCTATGGGAGGACCGGTGTCCCACCGATTACTGGATTCGGCGCCGGTACAGGCGAGCCAGTCAAAGGCTGGCCGAGGACGATACCCCAGATCAGCAAGATGAGGCACACAACGAGGAGTAGCCATAAATAGATGAACCTAAAAGGATCATCCCGCAGCCGCGCTCTCAAGGTAGCGCGTACGAGTCCAATGAGTACGCCCACCGCACCGATGCCGCCGATAAGAGTAAAAGCCACATCTAAAGCCATAGCTAGTCTTTGACCCCCGATTGCTTTTGCGTAGACGCCTGAGAAGCCAGCGAGCATGCTTGCACTGATTTTCTGTTCGCCTTGCTGTGTTGGGAGGGTGTCTGCCTGAGCAAATCCCTCCTGGTCTGACTCTTCTCATACGAGGTTGCGTACTCAGATGCCATCTTTGCGTGACTGTCGCGGTTCCTCTCGAGTACGACCTAGGGGTGCAGTTCGCCCCGCTGCACCCTGGCCAGGAGGGTCATCCAGGCGAGGACTTGCGGCAAAGAGAGTGGCAAGCTGAAGCTGTGGGGGAGATCGTGATCACCACCAGGTCCGCTTTCTAGCTCTTGCCGTCGCCTCTCTAGAGCACTCATGCCCCTGCTCTCCGGGACGCTTCCTTCCCCGCCACGCTCGTTCACTGCTGGTTGGCTGATCACCGCAATGGCTCCCCTCTGAAGCTCCGTTCCTCCCTCACGTTCGGATATGCTCCGCACCACCGTCGGTGGGCGGAGCATGCGCTCACGGAGAAATTGTGCTGCCGTCACCGAAGTGGATGCCAGCCCTTTGTTCTCCTGCTCGAACTGCTCTGCCAGGCCCACGCGTTCGGAGGAGGAGAAGACCCGCAGCTGATCGTGCGGAAGGGCACGAAAGAGCCGCAGGAAGTGAAACAGGGCATCCAGCGAGCTGAGGACCGTCGATTTCCACTGCCAGGTCGGCGCTGCATCCACCTGGATTGCGACACGATAATACATCTGCTGCATCCTTCCCTTTGGTACGCTCAACACCCATCCACCAGGCCAGGATCGTCTCTCTGTGAGCAACTTCCTATTACTTCACGAGCAAAACCTTCTGCTCCAAGTCTACTGTGTGGAAGGCAAAAGCACACCTGTAGAATCACCTGTTGTCGCTACCGGTCTTTGAGGGAGCAGAAGAGGGTGATCGCGAGGGATACCCGTAGAATTACCGGGGTGGTGCTCACAAGGAACGGTGATCGAGCTTCAAGCTCAAGCGTATGGAGGTCTGTCAGAGGATCAGCAGAAGAACAGAGGTCTCTTCACACCAATGCGTGATCAAGGGCATAGCGAGTCGCCGCACTGCGCGAGGAGACCCCGAGCTTGCTGTAGATCGCAGTCAGGTGCCAGTTGACCGTGCGTGGGCTGATGACGAGTTGCTCGGCGATCTGGGCATCGGTCTTGCCTTGTGCGACCAGGCGCAGCACCTCCATCTCGCGTGCGGTCAGGCCGGCAGGATAGGAGGAATGCCGTGTGGGAGGGGTCGGAGCAGATTCCGGCGCTGCCTGGGCTTGCTGCGGGACCTGTGGCACGAATGCCTCATGCGAGGCGAGCGCCTGTGCGGGGGTCATGGTGCGGCCCCTGGCTCTGGCCTCTTCGAAGGCTGGCTCGCCCAGCTGACTGCGCACGACGGCCACCATGTGTTCATAGAGCGCCTGCGGTATGGCGACGCTGCGGGACTCGCGTAGGGGCTCGGCTGTTCCCCAGAGCATGGCGGCCCAGGTAGGCAACCCCTGTGCCGCGGCCACACAACCCAGCCCTTTTAGCCCGGAGGCGATGTAGTTCGTGTGCTCGATATCCAGGGCGATAGCGAGCCCCTCTGCATACCGCTGGCGGGCCGCCGTATAGTCCCCTCGCAGCGCGGCCAGCCCTGCCAGCTGCAAGCGTGACTGCGCTACGGTTCGTCGATCGCCAACCTCGGAAGCCAACCGGGCACTGTCGGTCAGGAATGCCTCCGCCTGGCTGAGCTTCCCCTGCTGGAAGGCCAGCCGTCCTAGCAGGCTGAGGACCAGGGTGATCCCAAAGGCATGGCCGAGCGCTCGATAGGTGGCCAGACTCTCCTCCAGCAGGATCTGAGCGCGTGCTTCATGATCCTGACTCATCTCGGCACGAGCGAGCAGGACAAGGACGACACTCATCAACGCCTTCTCACCCACCGCTCTGCACTGGATCAGGCACTCCTCGAAACAGGCACTCGCCCGCGGAGCGTCTTGCTGGTACAACGCCAGGCGGCCAAGGCTCGTGAGCGCATAGACGATGGTAAAGCGGTCCCCGAGGACACGGGCAGAGGCCAGGGCCTCCTCCAGGCACGCCTGCGCCTGGGCGTAGTCGCGCCTTTCCTGCATCAGGGCTACTCCGCGCAGGATCAGAGCGACGGTCATCTGCCAGTGATCTCCCTGCTTCCGCGCCAGCGCCAGGGCTTCGTCGGCGACCGGCTCTAACCCATGCACGTCATTCTGGCCCCACATGATCAGACCGACCGTGATGAGCGCTTTGAGGTGGAGAGGGGAGATGATCGTCCCAGCTTGTGCTAGGAGGCGCTCCAGCACGCCACGTCCTTCGCGTAGATATCCCCGTCCGGCCCAAAAAAACTGCAAAGCACTCGCCAGGCACAGGGCTAACTCCACCTCCTCCGCCCCCCCTGCCATGGCCGCATGGAGGATGACCAGCAGGTTGTCCAGGTCCCGTTCCAACCGATCAAACCACAGCAACTGTTCGGGACCAAAGAGGTGTGGCTCGGCTTGCTCTGCGAACTCCAGGAAGTAGTCTGCGTGCGCTCGCCGTGCGGCTTCCAGCTCTCCCTGCCGCTCGAGGCATGCCAACCCGAACTCGCGGATCGTCTCCAGCATGGCGAGCCGGGGTTCGCCACCTTCTTGCTCCGTTTGCTGCACCAGGCTCTTGTCGAGCAGCGATGCGATTCCATCAAGCACAGAGGAGCCCTGGTCGCCACCCCCCTGACCTCCCTGGCACACCGCTTCGGCAGCCTCAAGCGTGCAGCCGCCGACGAAGATGGAGAACCAGCGGAAAAGGCGCTGGTCCTCTGCTGTCAGCAGGTCGTAGCTCCACTGCAGGGTGTTGTGCAGCGTCTGCTGGCGGGTGGGCAGGTCACGTGCTCCCCCCGTCAAGAGCTCGAGCCGGTGGGAGAGCCGCCTCAGCAGCGCCTGGGGTGGCAGGAGCTTGCTGCGAGCAGCGGCCAGTTCGATGGCCAGCGGCAGCCCGTCCAGGTGCGCGCAGATCTCGGCGATGGCGCGGGCATTGGCTGGGGTCACACCAAAGGCGGGCTGGATGGCCTGCGTGCGCAACAGAAAGAGACGCACCGCGGCTTGTTGCGTGAGGGCCTCGGGTTCTGGAAGGTGCGTGAGATCGGGCACCGCGAGCGGAGAGAGAGGAAATTCGTGCTCGCCGGAGAGGTGGAGGGCAGCCCGGCTGGTGACGAGCATGCGCAGGCGAGGACAGGAGGCGAGCAGAGAGGCGAGCTGAGGGGCCGCCTGGACCACCTGCTCGAAGTTGTCCAGCAGCAAGAGCAGGTGCCGCTCGCGCAGGGCGGCATGTACCTGTTCCTCCACAGGGAGATCTCCTGCTTCCCACAGGCCGAGTGCCTGGGCCATGGCCGCCAAGACGCGGGTGGGGTCGCGGACCGGGGCGAGCGGCACGAAGCAGACGCCATCGGCGAACTCGGCGCGCACCACGCGCGCCACCTCCAGGGCCAGGCGCGTTTTGCCAACGCCACCGGTGCCGGTGATGGTGAGCAGGCGCACCTCTGGACGCGAGAGCAGGTCGCAGATCGCCTGCACCTCCTGTTCGCGCCCGATCAAGGCCGAGAGTGGCACCGGGAAGCTGGAAAGCCATGGTGTCGAGCGGGCCGTTTCGTGTGATCCCTGTGCTCCGGTGGCTCGCCGCCGATGCGTCCTCGCTCGGGAAGAGGCCTCAGACGACGGTCTCGTTTCTCCTTCCCGACTAGGCACGTCGAGCGAGTTATCCCCCTCTCCCTTGTTTGCCAGCATCACTGCCACCGACTGCAGCCGCTCGAGCGTGAGTCCTTCCGACTGACCCAGATAGGCCCGGTGCAGCTTGCCTTGCCACGTGCGATAGGCGCGCCAGTATGCTCCCCCGCGCCGGTTGCCTGCATGCTCTTTGTGTGCGGTGAAGCTACCATGCTCACCGCGAAAGGTGAAGATCGAGGCTGTCTGGAGCCAAGCATACCAGTCGGAGGAGTCCACCACGATCTGTACGGGAAACCTATCCCGCAGGTCGGTGAGGATGCCATCCTGGATGATCGGAGAGACCTGAACCATCGCTGCCTCCCTTGACTGCCATCTGCACCCGAACAGGGATTCCCGAACAGTATAGCACATGTTCGGGAATCCCTTCCAGAAGCGTTATACACCCAGGTAGCGGCTAGGAATGAAAACAGAAGATTCTACCTACACTCTTCATCCTCGCAGCTACACGTTTCCCCCGTGCGGGCCTCGTGTAGAGCTTCGCGGCCCTCGACAAGCACAAGCGCAGCCAGCGGGTCGGCCCACCACCAGCCGAAGAGCCTGTTGAGTAGAAGGCCAGCGAGGAGCGTAAAGGACATATAGGCACAGGTAGCACTGCACGCGGCATCTGCCTTAAGAGCTGCGCTCCCAATGCGCCTGGCTACACGCAGCTTGCCCTGCCAGAGCACGGGCATGAAGATCGCCGCTGCTATCGCCAGACCTATGCCCCACCACGACGCCTCCGGTCGGCTCTGTATGATCAAGGCAAACGCGCTATCGCCCACAATGTAGATAGCAAGAGCGAAAAGGCTTAATGCAGTAACCCAGGCCGCGCGCCGCTCAGCCTGCTCAATTGCATCGGTTGTACCTCCCCGCTGCTCGACCAGCAAGCGCCACAACAAAACACCCCCTGCAATGAGTTCGATCACGCTGTCGATCCCAAAACCTTGCAGGGAAACGCTGCGTGTCATATAGCCAATGATAATAGCTATACTCGCCTCGAAAGTCATCCAGGCAATAGTAACAACTTCGATCCAGATACCAAGGCGTACCTGGCCAGCGCTGTCGCGCGTGAAGAGTTGCTCTTGTACCTGCCTGACCTGCGCCATCAACGCGCCTCTTTCTGTTTTCTGGGAGGTGAAATTTGATCTGCCACACCCGGTGGCAAAGTACAGGCTTCGTGAGTATGGCCGTTATGTTCTGATTCTACCGTCTTCATCTGGCAATAGAGCCCATCCATGCAGGTTCCTTGATGGGGATCGCTCTCGAACTGGATGGCGGTATGACCAATGCTATATTTCTCGCTGAGCATAGCGGTGAGCGATTGTAAGATGGGTGCGCTCTGGCTCGGTGGCAGATTGTCGATCAGTACATGGCACGAGAGCGCATTCATATGGCTGGTGATACACCAGACGTGAAGATCATGCACGTCCTGGACACCATTGATCTTCCTCATGTCCTCCACGAGCTGTGGCAGAGAGATGTTTTTCGGGGTGCTTTCAAGTAGGATGTCGGTCGTTTCACGCAAGATATGCCAGGCGCCCAGCGCGATAAGCGCGGCTATAGCGACGGAGAGCAGGGGATCGGCGATGGTCCAGCCCGTGGTGAGAATGATGATACCGGCAATTACTACACCTATCGACGCGCCGACATCGCCGAAGACATGGAGAGCCGCTGCACGCACGTTCAGGTTACTGCTCTCTCGCCGCAGGCCGAAACCTATGAAGAGATTGACAACAATACCTACACCTGCCGAGAGAAACATCACCAGTGGCTGTACCGCTTCGGGATGTTGAAAGCGCTGGGCTGCCTCGAAGAGGATGGCCAGGGCAATGAGAATCAGTGTTACTGCATTGACCAGCGCTGCCAGGATACCTACGCGGTGATAACCAAAGGTTCTGCGAGCATTGGATGGTCGCTCCGCTTGTAGCGTGGCAAACCATGCCAGTCCAAGCGCGAAGATATCCGTCACAACATGGCCCGC
>WNGK01026459.1_pt1 | contig 11446 bp, 12 predicted proteins | sample 5400601 | NCBI WGS metagenome assembly WNGK01 (sample SAMN13153376, study PRJNA577476) | soil metagenome | isolation source: 60 cm soil or saprolite under Garry oak tree replicate 1 | place: USA:California | collected 2016-06-15
CCCGGCTCGCCGCCGCGCGCGGCCCGTACAGGCGGGCGCACAGCGAGGTGAGGATCTCGGTCACGTCGCGCACCAGGTCATCGTCCACCTCGGCGGCGTCCACGACGACAAGCCTGCGGCCCTGCGCCGACAGCGCGGCCGCCACGTACTCGGCACCGAACCGGGCGAACCTGTCCCGGTGCTCCACCACGATCACGGTCACCGACTGGTCCTGGAGCAGGGCGATGAACTTGCGCCGCTTCCCGTTCAGCGCGGGCCCGGTCTCGGTCACCACGCGCCCCACTGCCAGTCCTTCGCCGACGGCCCACGCCGTCACCCGGGCCACCTGCCGGTCAAGATCAGGTCGCTGGGCAGCCGAGGACACGCGGGCGTACACGGCCACCGTGCCGGCGGGCTCGGGCACTGCTGGCTCGCCGACCAGGATCAGGCCGCCCACCCGCCGCGCAGGCACCGGCAGCTTGCCCGCGGCGAACCAGCGGCGCGCCGTCGTATACGACACGCCCTGCCGTTCAGCCCACTGCTTCAAGTGCACGCGACCACTATAGGACGCTGCCGGGCGCTAAAGAACGCGACACGCTCAACAGTTGGAGCCCCCTTGGCGAGCTGAGTCCCGCCTGCGTCGTTCCCGGCGATAGGAGGTAATTGCCGTTGCCCAGACCGCCGCGAGCAATGACAGCCAGGCCACGCCCATCAGGGCCATCAGCCATCCTGGTCCGGCACCAGTGAAGGTCAAGACCAGGTAGAGCGCGAGGATAATAAAGACGGTGGCGCGCCACCACCGCCGCTGCGAGGCGTCCGTAATTGCGTTCCACAAGCGGCGCCACTCAGCCATAACCGTCAGCTGCCCGGCGGGCGCGTGCGCAAACGGGACGGGCCTGCTCGCAGCGGCACGTTGGGCACGGTCCGCCCCTTCCAGCTCGCAGCCCACGCCACGCACGGGCGCTTGAAAATCGGCGTGCCAGCGGTTCGGCGCCCTCAGCGTTACCTCATCCCGCTGACTCTGAGCACCATGCGGCTCTACCTGTTCAGCCGCATCGCTTGCTCCAGCCGATGGCGCAAGAGCTTGGGGCGGATGAGCCCCGCGGTCAGCGGCAGGGCGCCGAAGATTGCCGCTGGGAGGAGCCACGGCACGACATGCCCCACGACCAGGCGGACCGCAAACGCGAAGATCACTGCGGAGCCGCCCGCAGCCGCCAGGGCCCACCCTGACCAGCCTCCGATATCAGATCTGACCCGTCCCGCCAGCAGCTCGGACGCCAGCTCGCCAGCGACGGGGCGCAAGGACTCGTCGTTAGCGGCTCTGCCGCCGAGCACGGCCTGCCGGACACTCCATCGCCGCAGTGCCGGGAGGTCTGTGTGATCAGCGAGCCAAACGTCGATGGCGTCCATCGGGGCACCGAACGCATCCATCCGGCGGCCGGAGTACGGGGGCTTCGCCGCTGCCATCCGGCGTGTGAGCCACCATGCGGACACCGGGAGTCCCACGCCGATCACTGCTACGATCACCAGGCCTAGCCACACGCGCCTGGTACTGCCCGCGGGGACACCCTTCATGCGGTCAGCCTGAGTGGTGCAAGCAACCGCCGTCTGCCCCTCGCGCGGGACGCACGCCGGGCGAGCTTGGCGGCGGGGCCGCGCCCTGCCGTACTGTTTGGCGGTCAGGCGACTGCACGTGGTCGGCAGCCCTGGCGGTGAGAGTCCAGCCATGCCTGCCCGGCTCCGAGCGCCAGACCAACGGCGAGTCCGGCAGAAGTACCTTGCGGCAGGACATCCCATGACCGCCAATGCGTAATCGGCGCGCAACGGGGTAGCGGCAGACGCTATCCGGCGGCCGGAGAAGCGAGAAACGATCATGAGCTGGCTCACGCGATTGGCGGGCCTGGCTGCTGCGTGCGTATGGCTGTCGTCATGCACGAACCTGGGAACCGCAGCGCCCCAGGCACCACCGGTGTCGGTGTCGCGCGGGTGCGCGCACTTCCAGCGGCACCAGTACGAAGTCTGCTACGCCTACGTGGTGAACGATACCTTCCTCGCCCGCGTGCCCTATTACGCGCTTGGCCGCGATCCCACCCTGGGGCCGTCGGCCCTGACCCGGCTAAAGAGCCGCTTCTACGGCCCGGCAGCGCGGTCCATAATCCTGCAAGCGAGAGGCTGGCCGCGGCACGTCGACGTGCCGGCTCCGCACATTCGCATCATCGGCCGGGTCGTCGTCTCGGCGAACCTGGCCACGGCCACCTTGCACACCGTCGAGACATGGCTCGTGCGCGCAGAGTCAGGCACCGGCGGAAAACCAGGCAGGGTGCTGTTTGCCGAGAAGGACGCGCACCTCACGATCACGCTCCACCGGACGCCGACGATGCTCTGCCTGGCCGGCCACTGTCTGCACAAGTGGGTAGTCGTTCGCATTCGCTGAGCTTGCTTAGCCGCTCCGGGGCTCGTTAACACCGGGGGTGCTAGATGTGCGACGGCCAGCGGACAAAAGGTGCGAATGTTCTCGGTCCCGACCACGGTGAAATATGAGTTCCTCGTCGGCAGTGGCGAGCCTGTGGCGCACCGGGATGCTGACGGGTCGCTGCCGAGCGACAAGGTGATCGCTGCCCGGTACGGTCGGCACGAGCGGTGGGGCCGACTGGGAACGCGCGGGCGCTGCCGGGCAGTAGGCATCCGCGCTGAGCCGACGGGATGACCTTCCGAGACCAGGGAGCACCCGGCGACCGTGCGCCTCGGCGCCCCACCGGACAGCAGCCGGGGCGCCCGGGTCCAGCCGATCAGGCCACCCGGTCGCCGCTGGGCCACTCACCGCGCACCCGTTCAGGAACCGGCACAACGCCCTCGCCCTCGCCGTCAGCCCGAAGTGAGCTGTCGAGCTCCCTGACCAGGGAGTCTAGCCGCTCGGCGGTGTCGGACCAGTGCGTTTGCTCCTCTCCGAGCTGGTACGCCGCGGCGCGGATCTGCTGGATCGCGCCGTCCACCTGATCAGCGGCAGACTTCTGCTGCTGGGTGGCGAGTACGGAGAGTTCCAGCATCGTCGCCGTCGAGGCCATCAGCTCGGCCACTTCACGGGCGCGCAGAGTTCCCTCCTCGGTCGCGATGATCGTCGCGTTCGCCTCGCCCTGCACCCCGGTGATGATCACCCTGATCGAGTCGGTGGAGTGGATCGAGCGTTCGGCGAGCTTGCGCACCTCGGCGGCTACCACGGCGAAGCCCTTTCCTGCATCCCCAGCTCTCGCTGCCTCGATCGAGGCGTTCAGGGCGAGCAGGTTCGTCTGCTCAGCGATGTCATTGATCATCTGGAGGATCTCGCCGATCTGCTGCGTACGTTGACCGAGCGACCGCGCCCGCTCGGCGATCGCCTCGGCCTGCTTTTGCATGTCAAGCATCGTGTCCCCGGCTCGCTCGGCGACCTCAGCCACTGCCTGCACGTTGCTCGCTATCGAGCCAGCGGTGGCCGCCAGCTCCTCGATGGCCGCCGAGGTCTGTACGACCGCCGAGGACTGCTGACTGCCCACCGAGGCCGCCTTCCGCGCCGCCAAATCCAGCTCAGCGGCGACCCCGCCGAGAACCGCCGAGGTGGAGCGGAGCTGGGCCAGCAGTCTGTCCCGGTCGCTCAGCCGCCGCAGCGCCGACAACAGGTGCTGCGCGCGCCTGAAGGCCCGGCCAAGCAGGCGAAGTACGAATGAACCGAGCGCGTTGCCGATCGCGATGATGGCCAGGACAGTGCCTATTCCGATCGCGCGCGACCGCCGCGCCGCGGAAGCGGCTGCCGCCTGCGCCGCTATCGCGCGCAGCGTGACGAAGCGGCCGAGTGCGTCCAGAGGTGGCACAACCCGGCCCGCGGCCGCTGCCAGCTGAGCGGCCGCCGCGCGCTCGCGCGCCATGGTCGTGCCTGCTGCGCCGCGGACCTGCATGAAGACGGCATAGTAGTGGGCATACGCCGTCACGGCCTCTGCCCGTGATGGCGCGCCCGCGCCCAGGCTGGCCCCTGCGAGCTGTGCGGTCAGCCGCTGGAAATGATCGTGCTGCGCGGTCACGGCGCTCAGAGCCACTGCGCTCGAGGAGGTGACGTAGTCGTTGATCGCCTGGCGTTCGTGCCAGAAAACGGCGGTGAGCGCGGTCGCTGCCGTCACGTTCGCGCGCTCGCTGAGCGCCAGGCTGGCCTTTGAAAGGGCCACTTCGTAACGCCAGGTCGAAAACCCGATCACGGCGATGGCCATCGTGCCCACAAGGGCGATGAGACATGCTGACCGCGTCAGCCCACTCTTTTCCATCGCTTTGCTCTTTCTGGCCAACATGTCGCGAAGGCCGCGTACGGCGCCCGTCATCTCGGGCTACCTAGAAATCACGCTGAATAGTCAGGAGCGCGGTGCGGGGAGCTCGCCATATTCGCGGGTGAGGCGCTCGATGAGTTCGTTTTCCTTGCGGATCTCCGCGTCGGTCGGCGACAGCGAGATGGCCGCGGTCAGCACCATCGTCAGGATGGTGATGCCGAAGATGAGCGGCACCAGGAATGACCCTGCGCTCGCGCCGGTCTGCACAACCGTCGGGCCACGGGCCACCGCGGCTGCGGACACGTGCAAGGCCGCCATGCCCGTGTAGTGCATTCCGCTGATCGCCACGCCCATGATCAGGCATGCCCCGACCGCCGACCACGCTGTGTCGAGCCGCAGTGCCGCCAGAAGCGCAACAGTCCCGGTGACGACGGCGATGATCACCGACAGCATTACCAGGCCGACGTTGTAGTGCATCGTCTCCGGCATCCGCATCGCCGACATGCCGATGTAGTGCATGCTCGCCACGCCGATCCCGATGATCAGGCCGCCAGCCAGTAGCGGGCCAAGCCTGTCCCCGCCGAACCCGACGATGAACAGGCCAATGCTTACCACCGCGACCGCGATCAGCATGCTGACGATCGTGACCGGCACGCTGTACCGGATGGTTGTGCCCGGGATGCTGAAGCCGAGCATCGCAACGAAATGCATGCCCCAGATCCCCGCGACCCCTATAGAAAGCGCCGCCAGTATCAGCCAGCGAGCGCGGACAGATCCTTGCGCGGCCCGTGCCCGCGTGGTGCAGCGCAATCCGAGAAAACAGCCCAGGCACGATATGGCGTAAGCCAGGGCAGGGGACAGCAACCCATAAGAAAAGTTATGAACCTCCATCAGCCCAAGCCCCCCGGGGTCACTTCTATTGGAGGTAGCGTGAATCCCCGCGATCACTTCTACCCTAAACACGGAAAGCCTCACCCGTCACGCCCGTCGCAGCCGTCCGTCTGATACCAGCGCAGCAATCTGGCCTGACTACAAGCAGTGCTTAACTTACAACTTAGAGTAGCTAAGCATGGGTTCTTCGGGGGGATCGCAGCCACCCAGGATGGGTGACGAGCATGACCGGCGGCGGGCGCCGGATAACCGCCGGTGGCTACAACTGGCGTTGGCGGCACTGTGGCTGCTGGATGCGGCGCTGCAGTTTCAGCCTTTCATGTTCACCAAGGGCTTCGCCGGGATGCTCGCCGCCACGGCCGCGGGAAACCCGCCCGTGGTGGCCGGGCCGGTCCGGTGGGCCGCACATCTGACCGGGCAGCATCCGGGCGCGGCCAACATCGCCTTCGCCACGGCGCAGTTGCTCATCGCGCTGGGTATCGCCATGCGTCGCACGGTCAAGATCGGATTGGCCACCTCGATCATCTGGTCGCTTGTGGTGTGGTGGCTCGGCGAAGGGCTCGGCGGGGGATCCCGGGTTCGCAGCCGCCCGGTCGGTGAGCGATGTGCGGCCTCGGCTGGTGTGGCTGACGCTGTGGGAGTGCCTGGCTTATCTCATGCTGGAATCGGCAACCGCGCAGCGCCTGCATGACCAGGTGACGGCGATGACGGCTGCGCAGCCCGGCTGGCTCGCCGCCATGGACCGCGCTGTCGCGGGCGCGCTTGCCGGTCGGGGCGTCCAGGTCTCCGTTGCACTGGCCGCCGTGTTTGTGGTGATCGCCGTTGGGGTGTATCTTCCCGCCCCTGCAGCCCGCGGCGTCCTGACTGTGGCGGTAGCCGTGGCCGCGCTGATGTGGGCCGTGGGGCAGGACTTTGGCGGCATCTTCACCGGGGTCGGCACCGACCCCAACACCGGGCCGCTGCTGGCTCTGCTCGCCGCCGTCTACTGGCCGCGCCCGGCCTCGATGCGCCAGCTACTGTAGATGCTGCCAGCGGATTCGAGGTTTCCCGGCTGGCGGCCGCAGCGATCCTGACTTCCGCGATAGCCATGCCAATCTAGTTACGTGGTTACTCGAACTGGGCATACTGGACAGATCGTATCGAGAACCTCAGCCAAGAACGCCTCAATAGGTCTGAAAATCTGGTCTTTCCAAGACTGTTGGCCGTCGCGATTTCCTTCTTGACCCCAGGTGCCCGGCGCGTTTTGGGGCCAAGCATGACAATGAACTTGTCGGCACGCCTAATAGCGGCGCGAGCTTTGCGCTCCCAATCCTTCTGCGGCGCTGCTTCCTTCAGGCTGTGAACTGATACTTGGAAAGGTGAGTCAGCAAGCTTCGCTTGCCCGATAATGAAATCTCTCAGTACCCTATCATTGTCGAAGTCAAGCTAACAATCACTTTAGTCTTGGCCATTGCCACGTTCCTTATTATGGGAGGGCTTGCATAATGTAGTTAGTTCCTTACTGCGAGGACCTGCGCGGCCACTAGCTGAGACAGGAGCGGCGGCACGGCGTTGCCGAGCTGGGCCTGGATGCTGGCCCTTGTCCCCACTAGCTCGAACTCGTCGGGGAAGGTGAACAGCCTCTTGATCTCGCCCACGCGGAGGCGGCGGTTCTCCCAGTGGAAGGGCCCGACGTTCGGGCCTGGCTGAGCCTGGATAGTAGGAGAGGGTCGCTCGGGATCGAGCTTCAGGAGGAACGACCAGTAGCGACTGCGCCACTTGAACAGCGCCTCGGAGTGGCCGCGCTCGGCCGTGTAGTGAAGATAGTTCTCACCTGGCGGGATCTCAGGTAGCAGATGAGCGTACTGGCCGCGGAGTATCTCGCCGGGCTCCGACTCACACTCGAGGCCAGCAAGAGCCTCACCCGCCGTCATGTGCGGCGTGGTGCCGCTGCCGGACATCCGGCGCTCCCACATCCCGGTGTGATTCGGCTCGGGCAGTTCGGGAAGCGTACATCCCTTGGGCACGCCTACGATAAACAGCCGTGGCCTGACCTGGGGCACGCCGTAGTCGGCGGCGTTGAGGACCTTGGCGTCGAAGTCATAGCCAGCGTCAGCGATCTCACGCAGCAACCGCAAATAGGCCGGTCGGCTAGCCCGGTTCTTGTAGGTGAGCGCGTAGACGTTCTCCAGAATGAAGGCTCGTGGCTTGGCTTCGGCCAGGACACGGGTGTAAGTCTGCAACAGGCTCGCGCTGGGATCGAGCCCGGCACGCTTCCACTCGAGCCAGAATCCGGACTTAGAAAACGGCGTGCATGGCGGCCCGCCGACGAGCAGGTCAGGACGTTCCCCAGCCTTTAGCCCAGCTCGTTCCAAAATCTCGTCCGTCGGCGTCTGGAGGATGTCCCTACGTATGACCGGCGAGACCAGGTGGTGAAAGTTCTTCTCCATGGTCAGCGCCGCGTCAGCGTCATGCTCCACTGCAGCCGCCACCCGATACCCGGCTGCCTCGACGCCAAGGTCAAGCCCGCCTGCCCCTGAGAAGAGGGAGATCGCCACCGGTTGGTCTGCCATGCCAGCCAGGATCGCACGCCCCAGTGACAGTAGGGCCGTGACGCACCGAGCGGGACAAAGGTGGCCGTCTAGTCCCGCGCGGGCGTCTGGGTCTGCTGGGCCAGGAGCTTGTTGAGCTGGTTGCGGACGGTGCCGCCGATGCGGAAGTTGTAGGCACGCCAGAACTTGTAGAACTCAGCCGCTGTCTTGAACTCGCCCCGGCCCTGGCGAAGATCTTCCAGGTCCAGCACCGCACCGAGGTACTCACGAGTGGTCGACGAACGCTTGCGGCTTCCGATTCGCCACGGCTCCTGGACGATGAGCTCCAGGTTATCGACGCGAGATGCGCTATCACGGTTCAGCGTGTAGATCCCGATGACGTCCAAGTGCTGGGCATAGTCAGCGAAGGGCCGGAACGTGCCAGGCCAGTGCAACGTCGGGTAGGCGAAGTAGGTGTTGCCGGTGTAGAGCGTGATCCGGCTCTGAGTCTGGGTGGGCGGAGCCTTCTTGGTGACCTTGCGCTGTGCGATCTTGATATCGACAGCGTAGAAGTCGCCGCCGATCCCCGGCCCCGAGACTTCAAGATCCGGATAGAAGCGCTCGCCGCCCCTGGTCGCGGTGAGCGCGCCGTCCGAGGCAGCGATCCGATCGAGCAGGAAGTCAACGATGCTCACCTCAAGCACGTTGGCCAGAGCTGCAGGCTCTTTGGGCAGGGGCAGCAGGTGCCCGTGATCGTGAAGCTGCGCTTCGAGGTCAGCCGCATGCCTTGCCGACAGGGGCCAATGCGTACTGCCGGCGATGCGGAAGACGCCACGCAGGTCGTACACGTATTTCTGGCACTGCGTGCGCAGCCATTGTTGGAGGTTGAGGGCGGTCACCCGCCCCATCTTGGCATCTGGCTGCCGACATTTCGCGCGCTGCGTGCCGTAGTCCGTCATGAGACAAACGGCATCTCGCGACAGCCAGCGCGCAGCGGGCCAAGAGTCGGGCAGGTCTGGCCACCCTGGACGGAGGCGAGACAGGTGCCGACAGCATGAAGCCGCAGCTCAGGTGAGGCAATAGGTTACTGCGATTGCTCGATTAGCGCCCAGACGACCTTGCCACTTGAGTGCTCCGGCAGGTACGAGCCCCAGTCTTCGCTCAGGCACTCAACCAGTAGCAGCCTGTGGCCACCCTCGCCATCTAGCTCTGCATCCTGCAACTTCGGCAGGGGCCGGCGTCGGGTGACGGGCCTCTTAGCCGGACACCGAATCCGCTGCCGCGAGGCATCTTGACCGAAGATTATATATGACGCACAATCCAGGGTCATGCGCGGAGAAACCGGTACAGGGGTCGAGCCCGCCGGCTCGCCAGGATCGCATCTGAGGCGGCGGGAGATCCTCGTTCCCGGTGGGTACGGCACGGCGTTCGCCGCCTGGGCAGGCCAGCTGGTGGAGATAGTTGACCTCGAAGGGCAGCAGGTCGCCGACTTCGTTGCCTTCGCGGAGCGCAACCGTACCGAGTGGCTGTCGACCACCCATATCCGTTCGGCACTGCTGCGGCTGACCGTTCATGTCGGCGACCGGCTGGAGAGCAACTGGCGGCGCCCGATGTTCGAGATCATCAGGGATGATGTGGGCCGGAACGACATCATCACGTCGATGTGCGATGACCGGCGCTACCGCCTCGATTATGGCGTCGATGGCGCTACCGCCTCGATTATGGCGTCGATGGCCACCGCAGCTGCCGGACGAACCTCACCGAGGCGCTCCAGCCATGGGGTATCGCCGAATGGCAGATCCCGGACCCGATCAACTTCTTCCAGAACGCTCCCATCCATGAGGACCGGACGTTCGGCAACGAGATCCCGACGGGCCGGGCCGGCGACACGCTGGTGCTGCGGACCCTGATGGACTCGATCGTGGCGGTGTCGTCCTGCCCGCAGGACCTCAATCCCTGCAACGGCTTCCATCCGAGCCCGCTGATGATCCGGGTACTTGATCCGGCGCCGGACGCCCCGTGAAGCGTATCCGGTTGGAGGGGCAACTGGCGGAGCCGATCAGCCACTACACCGACGCGGTGGCGGCCGACCGCTTCCTCTTCATCTCCGGCATGCTGCCGGTCGACGGGAACGGCGAGCTCGTCGGGGCCGGCGACGTGGTCAGGCAGGCGGAGCAGGTACTGGACAACGTGGCCGCCGTCTTGCGTGCCACCGGTGCCAGCTTCGACGACGTGGTACGGGTCGGGGTCTACCTGACCAACATGGCCGACCGGGAACTCATCAGCGCAGTGCGCCGCCGCTACTTCGGCGACGCCCGGCCGGCGAGCACGCTGGTGGAGGTCAGCAAACTCGCCGCCCCAGACGCCTTGGTAGAGATCGAGGCCGTCGCCCTGCTGCCCCGCCGGAACGGTCCAGACGCCTGACGTGCGCCGCACCGCCGACGGCACGTGATACCGAGAGGTGGGCTATGAAACTCGCCGCGACGACGTTCCGAGCAGCACTGGGGGCAGTACTCGCATTGACGATGGTCAGCGCCTGCGCAGGGAGCGGCAGCAGCGGCTCGTCGCATGCGACGCTGGTGGTCGGGGAGTTCAACCCGTTCAGCGGGCCGGACGCGGCATTCGGGCCGGAGATGGTCGGTGGCTGTGTTCCGGCCATCCGGCTGATCAATGCCAATGGCGGTGTGCTCGGGCACAAGCTGAGCTGCGTCCAGGAGGACACCAGGGGCGATCCGGCGGACGCGGTGCCGGCCGCGCAGAAGATGATGGCGACCGAGACGAACCTAAGCGGGGTGCTCGGGCCCAGTTCCGACGAGGCCCTGGCCACCGTCCCGCTGCTGAACCAGGGCCACGTGCCGATGTTCGCCGACACCGGCCAGGCGGCCTTCGACCACAGCAAGTACCCCTACTTCTGGCGGATCACGCCCGCTGACGATGTCAAGGGCTATGCCCTGGCGCTGTGGGCGCACAAGGCCGGCTACACCAGGGCGGCCGCGGTGTTCGGTAACGACGCAGGCGCCCAGTCGGACGTTCCCACGCTGGTCCAGGCATTCACCAAGCTCGGCGGGACGATCGTCTACAACAAGCCGGTCGCGCTCGATCAGAGTTCCTACCGCACTGAAATCGAGAACATGCTCGCGAGCCATCCGCAGGTGATCTTCACCGAGGTCGACCCGCAGACGGGGGCCACCTTCCTGTCCGAACTGCAGCAGTTGCACGGGCTGATGCCAGTGGTCGGAACCGAGGTCACCCTGCAGGCGCCCTGGCTCCAGGCCGTCAACAAGGCGATCGGCTCAGCTGAGGCGGCCAAGTACTTCGAAGGGATGCAGCCATACGCGCCGCCCAGCGGCCCGGCGTGGCAGGCATATAGCCGGTCACTGCTGGCATCCGCGTCGCAGGTGCCCAAGCCCGCCCAGTGGAGCACGGACCCGTACTCGATGACCTACTACGATGCCGTCAACGTGATGGCATTGGGCATGATCGCGGCCAAGAGCACCAGCCCGACCGTGTTCAACAAGTCCATCATGCGGGTCACCGAGCCAGGGCCGGGCAAGACGGTGGTTTACACATTCGCCGCGGGAAAGGCCGCGCTGCAGGCCGGTAAGCAGATCCAGTACGTCGGCGCGGGCGGCCCAATCGCGTTCAACCGATGGCACAACTCCACCGGCGCGTTCGAGGCCGCGAAGTACGTGAACGGCAAGATCGTGCTAGTCGGCTCGGTATCGGCGGCGCAGATCGCGGCGCTCAGCCGGTGACCGCCAGCGCAAACGCGGCGGT
>WNGK01007474.1_pt1 | contig 11444 bp, 9 predicted proteins | sample 5400601 | NCBI WGS metagenome assembly WNGK01 (sample SAMN13153376, study PRJNA577476) | soil metagenome | isolation source: 60 cm soil or saprolite under Garry oak tree replicate 1 | place: USA:California | collected 2016-06-15
GGAATATTTTCCGCGCGGTAACCTTGATGAAGTTTGATGCCCTGGTCTTCGAGAAAGATCGACATCGGCGGATAAACACTTTCGTCCGACCCGCTGATCTTGAATCTGCGCTCCTGCAACGCCGCCGCCACCGAACCCATCGCCGTGCCGCAAATCCCGATGAAATGAAATTTTTGCAGCGCGCTCTTCGTCACGCGCATTCTTTACGCCGCGCCAGCTATTTTGGCTACTGAAAGCAGATTACCAGGCCCGCGAATCACGCGAACTATACGAATTTTGGAAAATCGGATTTTGAAAACTTCCGGCCCAGCATTCGCGTCTATTCGGTGATTAGCGGGCAGTTCTACTTCTTCTTAAACACTTCGACCGCGTTCCAAGCTTCGTCCGGCGGCGATTGCTCGTATTCTAACGCGCTCACGAGATACATTTTCCCCAGCGCGTCGTTCGGATAAAATTCGAGAAACTGTGAAAATAGAATCTTAGCGCCTTTGAAGTCACGTTTTCGGAACTTGACGATCGCCTCTTCGTAAGCTTGCAGCCATTTCAAAAACTCTGGGTCGACATCGTCGTTGTGCGCGCCTATCAGCGTGAAAACCTCCACCGGCTCCGTCTTTCCTTTCACCTGAACGCGCGCCACCGAGCGTAAATAAAAATCATCGCGGACAAGGTCGGCCGCGCTTCGGCCCACCAGAATATCAACCGCATAAACGCGCGTGAGCGCTTCTAATCGGGAAGCCAGATTGACTGCGTCACCGATCACCGTCGGGTCGAGCCGTTCGTGCGGCTCGTAGGAACCGATGTTGCCGACAACGGCCTCGCCGTGGTTGATGCCAATGCCGCACGCGAGCGGTTTTGCTCCTTCGGCGGTCCAGGTCTCGTTCAGTTTCGCGAGCTCGCGTCGCATCCCGAGCGCCGCTCGCACCGCAGCCTTCGCATCTTCCGCCACGCCGTGGCTGCTCACGTTTCCCCAGACCGCCATAATCGCGTCACCGATAAATTTATCGAGTGTGCCGCCGTTATCAAACACCATCGGGACCATCGCGCTGAGATATCGATTCAACAGCGACACGAGCGTGACCGGGTCCGCCTTTTCCGACAGACTGGTGAAGCCGACAAGGTCCGAAAACAGTACCGTGACGGGTTTGCGCGAACCGAGCATCGTACTGTAAAAGCCGCCTGGGTTGTCGAGAATTTCTTTGACGATATTTTTCGAGACGTAGCGTTCGAGCGTGCGACGAATGCGCAGTTTCTCGATTCTCTCCAGTGCGTATTCAAAACCGAGCCCCGAAAGTCCGCTCACTAGGAACACGCTGAGCGGTGGAATCACGAGCACAAAAAAACCGAAACGGTCGTAAACGACGCGAACGGCGCCCAGATAAGCCGTCGCCAGCGCGACCAATGTTACAAAACAGAGAAACGGACGCCGAATAAAAGCGACCACGATCCACGACAGAATTCCGCCCCCGATGATCGTTATGAAACCAACCGTGAGTGGAGCGGTGTAAACAAATTCATGCGCCATGGCAGCGGCAAGCGTATGCAAATGCAAAATCGGGCCAGGCGTTTCCGGACTAAGTGGGGTATCGAAGACGTCATGCTGAACTTGGGCAGACATTCCAATAACGATCACCTTGTCCCTGAAAACCGCACCGTCGTGGAAATTGAAGTGCCACATCTTGTCATCCAGGATTTCCCACAATTTCTTTGGCTGGTAGGCGTCCAGATCGCTGAATCGCAACATGTGCGATTTCAAATCGTGCGGAACGTCTTGCGAGTGCCCCAGCTTCTCCAGAGCGCGTGCGCTTAGCGCTTCAAATTCCGGTTCGCCTGCGAATGGTGCTTTAAGAGCAAGTTGCCGTTCCGTGATGGTATAGCGAATCGATCGGATCTTTTGATCGAGCTGGTCCGGAAAGAAAACGACGTAACCAACGCGATCGTCTTTTTGCGGCTCCGGAACCAGTGACGAGCTCGGCCAAACAGTTTTTGGGCCGATGCCGTGCTCTCCCAACGTCGAAAATTCGACATTTGCGCCGATGACAACTTTGTCGCGATAACGGTCGAGCGCGGCCCGAAATGGTGGATCGCCGTCGTTTGTTGCACTAAAAATGATGTCGAACATCACCAGCCGGGCACCTGCACTGAATAGTCGATCGAGTACCAGCGCCCAAACTTCGCGTGACCACGGATACGGATGCGCCGCCATCAATTGTAATGCGCGATTATTGGCGACTTGGTCTTGATTGAATGGCTGAAATTCGAGTGACTCCTGGTCAATACCGATAAACATAAAATCCGGGCGGGTCGCAGTTTTCCGGCCTTCGCGTCGAAGCAAATCCTGGACGTTTTGGTCGCTCCGCCAGATGTCCGACAAATATGGAACATCCGGCAAGAAATGCGCCGCGACCACGACCAGAGTGACAAAAGCGGATATGGCGGCCAGGATCAGTAACCGATGGCGATGCAGCCAATGCACGGCGGAATTATATCAGAAAATGTCGAAGCCGCGTAAACATATGCTCGCTGCCTGCCCTTTACGGCGGACTTATATGCGGCGAAGCCCGAATCCCGAATGGTGAAAGGATGCAACGTTTTTCAGTTGTTATTTACCATCGGCCGCCTAACTTCTCCGCCACGACCGAAAACGCGTCGGCTCATCTTTCCGCCTGTCCCGCGCTGCGGGACTAATCAGCGAGCGAGGTCGGAAAGAACCAAATTAAAGAACAGCGCGCTGAACGAGGAGCCCCGGAGTGATTCGGGGCACAACAACAATGCCAAGAGCCAGTAATGCGCCGGCCAGCCGTGCGCGCCGCAAACGCGTCCTGAAAAAAGCCAAAGGCTACCGCGGTCGCCGTTCCAAGCTTTTCCGTTACGCCAAAGACGCGACCATGAAAGCCCAGTACTGGGCCTATCGCGATCGCAAGACCCGCAAACGTACTTTTCGATACTTGTGGATCCAGCGGCTCAACGCCGCCGCTCGCGCTAACGGAATGACTTACAGCCGGTTCGCGGAAGGATTGAAAGCAGCCGGCATCGGTCTTGACCGCAAAGTCCTGGCCGATCTCGCCGTGAGCGACGAGAACGCGTTCAAATCGATTGTCGATGAAGCGAAGAGCGCGCTGGAAGACAAGTCGAAATCGAAAAAGAAAGCGGCGTAGACCTGCGGTTACAAAGTTAAAAAGTTACAACGTTACAATGGTCGCTTTGCCGTTGTAACCATGTAACTCTTGTAACATTTTTAACCCGCTTTCATGCACCCACTGGAACAACTGCGTGACGACGCGCTTCGCGAGATCGAAGCCGCCGGCGAGGAGCAAGAGCTCGAAACCGCACGGGTGAAATATCTCGGCCGCAGCGGCAGCGTTTCGGCCTGGGGCGAGCAAATGAAAACGCTCGCCAAAGAAGAAAAGCCGGTCGTCGGCAAACTGCTCAACGAAGTTCGCAATGCTGTCACCGCCGCGATCGAAACGCGTGCGCAACAATTCCACTCGCAAAAAGAATCGGACGCGCTCACTAAGATCGACATCTCACTGCCCGGAACACCGCACGAAATCGGCGCGCTCCATCCGCTCACCCAGATGCTCGAGCGGTCGATCCAAATTTTTCGGCGAATGGGCTTCGCGCTGGCGGACGGACCGGACGTTGAAAAGGAATGGTATTGTTTCGACGCCCTCAACACGCCTCCCGAACATCCAGCACGCAACGAACAGGACACATTTTATCTGCCCGATGGTCGCTTACTGCGAACTCACACCTCCACTGTTCAAATCCACACGATGCAAGCGGCGCCGCCGCCGATCCGCGTAATCGCGCCTGGTGCAGCCTATCGTCGCGATGAGGTGGACGCGACCCATAGCGCACAATTTCACCAGATCGAGGGCCTTTATGTCGACGAAGGCGTGAGCGTTGCCGATTTGAAAGGCGCGCTCGAATTTTTCATGCACGAACTCTTCGGCGCCGGAACGGAAGTTGAATTTCGGCCGCATTATTTCCCGTTCACCGAACCGAGCCTTGAAGTTTATGTAAAATCGAAAGCGCTCAAAGGCGGCGAACAATGGATTGAAGTCGCCGGATCAGGCGTGGTGCATCCTGCCGTCTTCGAAGCAGTCAACAAAGCGCGCGGCGACAAAGCCTACGATCCAGAGAAGTGGAGCGGCTATGCGTTCGGTCTCGGAATGGATCGCCTCGCCATGATCTTGTTCGACATTCCCGACATTCGCTTGTTCTCGCAAAACGATCTGCGGTTTTTACGGCAATTCGCGTGAGCATCTCTTTTGTCATGTCGAGCGAAGCCGAGACATCTCTAGATATTTCGGATTCAGAAATAGTAAGAGATGCCTCGACTCCGCTCGGAATGACAGATTCCTAGACAAGATGAAATTTTCCGCTAACTGGCTGCGCGAATTTGTCGAACTTCCAAAAGATTCGGAAGACATCGCAAATTTGCTGACGCGCGCGGGTGTCGAGACCAAAAACATCGAAACGCACGGCGCGAAGATCGACAAGGTGATCGTCTCGCAAATCACCGCGTCATCGCGCCATCCCAACGCCGATCGCCTGACTGTTTGCGAGGTCGACGATGGCAGTGGAACTAAACGTCAGATTGTTTGCGGTGCGACTAATTATAAAGTCGGTGACAAAATTCCGCTCGCATTACCGGGCACAAAATTGCCCAACGGAACCGAGATTCGAAAAAGCAAACTCCGCGGGGTCGAAAGCGAAGGAATGTTGTGTAGCGCGATCGAGCTCGGCCTCGGGTCGGACGCGGCCGGTCTTTTGATTTTGTCGCCTGGCGCAAAAATTGGCGCGCCAATCTCAGATTTATTTCCGAGCGATACGATTCTCGACGTCGAGATCACGCCCAACCGCGGCGATTTACTCAGCCATTTCGGACTCGCGCGCGAAATCGCGGCGCTGACAAACAAAAGAATTGTAGGGCAAGCGCATCGCCTGCCAGCTGGAAAAACGGCAGGCGGAGCGCCCGCCCTACAAAAGAAGGGCGTAACAATTACCTCAACCCGTGAATGCCCATTCTTCTCCGCGCGCAAGATCGACAACGTGAAAGTCGGTCCCAGTCCGCAATGGTTGCGGTCAAAGATCGAGAGCGTTGGGATTCGTTCGATCAACAACATCGTCGATATTTCAAACTTTGTGATGCTCGAGCTCGGCCAGCCGACCCACGCGTTCGACGCCGACAAACTGAAAGGCGACATCAATGTGCGGCTCGCGCGCGACGGAGAGAAATTTCTCGCCCTCGATGGAAAGACTTATTCGCTGAAACCGGACAATTGCGTCGTAGCCGATCAGGAACGCGCTGTTGGAATCGGCGGGGTGATGGGCGGAGAAGAAACTGGCGTCACCGAATTGACCAGGGATGTCTTGCTGGAGGCCGCTTACTTTTTGCCGTCGAGCGTTCGTCACACGGCGCGCGAATTAAATCTTCCGAGCGACGCGAGTTATCGGTTCGAACGCGGAGTCGATCCGGAAATGGTTTTGCGCGCATCGCAACGCGCGACTGAGCTGATCCAGGAGGTCGCAGGCGGGACACCGGCAAGGGAAATCAACATCGCCGGTAAAGTTCCCCCAAATCCGGCGGATGTTTCTCTAAGTTACGAAAAATGTAATCGCGTTGTTGGCATCGCGATCAAACCGAGAACAGTCGACGAGATTCTGGAAGGATTCGGCCTGAAGAAAATCAGTGCTGCCAAAATCATGAAGTGGAAGATCCCGAGTTACCGCCGGGATTTGCAGCGCGATGTCGATCTGATCGAAGAAGTGGTGCGCGCTTACGGGGCAGACCAAATCCCTGGCTCGGAGCGGGGTCGCTATTCAGCTTCGAGCGCCGCCGATCACGCGCACGATCTGGAATCAGCGATACGCGAGAAGCTAGCAGCGAGCGGTCTTTATGAAGTGCGCACTTCAAAGTTGTTGCCACGGGAGCGATTCGCATTCGGCGAAAGCGCGATTGAGCTACGGAACCCACTCAGTGAAGATCATGTCGCGCTTCGGGCAAGTTTGCTCACGGGATTGATAGGAGTACTCGACCGCAACATCCGGGCAGGAGCAGAACGCGTTTCAATCTTTGAGATAGGGCGCGTATTTGAAGGTACAAACGCCGTAGAGAAAAAGCGCGTATCTATTCTTCTTTGGGGTACGGTCGGGAAGAACCAAAAGAAAGAGTTCAACTTCTCTGATCTCAAAGGTGCGATCGAAATGACGAGGAGCGATCTATCTTTTCACCGCGTTCAGAGTCCCAATTTTGCGCTCGCTGTGGAAATCACACGAGGCAAGCAATTAATTGGCATCGCGGGCCAACTCTCGAACTCGGTCGCTTCGAAACTGGATGCGCGCGGCGCAGTTTTTGTTGCAGAAGTTTCGCTCGATTTTCCCATCAGCGGCCAAGGATCGCGGGCAACGTTCCGTGAATTTGGAAAATTTCCTGCCATCACACGCGACATTGCAATGATTGTTCCTGAAGATTTGACTCATGAAAAAATCTTGGAAGTCATCGTTCATCCAAAAGAGCCGCTATTGGAACGAGTTGAATTTTTCGATGAACTCGTTGGCGAAGAGGCGGTGCGACGATTCGGTCCGAACAAAAAGTCGCTCGCATATCGATTGACATATCGAGACCGGAGTCGCACACTGACGAGTGAGGAAGTGAGTGCGGTGCACGCGAAAATTCGCAAGCGCTTGCAGCGCGACCTCGGCGCGGAATTGCGCGAGTAGTTCTTTGAGAGTGAGAGCCGCTCGTTGAGGGTTGGGAAGGAAACCAGTGCTTTCCACTCAACTCTCAACCAGCGGTTTTCAAATTTACCCTGCGATGTTCGAGATTGAGGTGACGTCCCCGAACCGATAGTTGATTAAACAAGGAGGCTTGGTTGATGCGGAGAATGGCAGGCCTTGATTGGAAGTCAGATTCCGCAGCGACGGTCATCCGCCCTTCACAAAAGGGAACGGGAGATTCATCTGAACGGCACCAGCGGGGTAAAATTTTCTGAATGCCCGGATCGAGTTTTTCGATTCGGGCATTTTTCTGTCGCCGCAATTTGAAATTCACCCGTTAAGATCGACAATCATCCGCGATGCACGCCTTGCTCGCTCTTGAGGATGGAAAATATTTCGAGGGCGAATCATTTGGCGCAACCGGAACCCGCGTCGGCGAGATCTGTTTCAATACCGCCATGACCGGGTACCAGGAGGTCCTGACCGATCCTTCGTATCGCGGCCAGATCGTGGCCATGACTTATCCGTTGATCGGCAATTACGGAATCAATTCACTCGATCAGGAGAGCCGTTCGCCGCACGTCCGCGGATTTGTCATCGAAGAGTTGAGCGAAGCGCCGAGCAACTGGCGCTCGGAAATGTCGCTCGATGACTATTTGCGCAAGTGGGATATTCCCGGCGTCCAGGGAATCGACACCCGCGCCCTCACGCGACATCTCCGCACGCGCGGCGCGATGAAGGCTTGCCTCACGACCGAGAAGATGTCGATACAACAAACGGTGCAGCGCGCAGTCGATGGCGAAGGCGTGATCGGAATGGATTACGTGCGCGAAGTTTCGACACCGGAAATTTACCAATGGGACCCGGACGATAAATTGAGTCAGCCGTGGTCGATCACGAATGGTAATGGCGACAGCAAACCGAAATTGCCCCTAATCCGGTATCGCATTGTTGCGTACGATTACGGCATCAAACAAAATATTCTGCGCCTGCTCCGGCAGAAAGGTTTTGGCGTCACGGTCGTACCAGCATCGACCACTGCTGAACAAGCCCTTGCCCAAAATGCGGACGGAATTTTTCTCTCGAACGGCCCCGGCGATCCGTCAGCGTTGCCTTACGCGCACAAAACCGTTGCGGATTTGATGGGCAAGAAGCCGATTTTTGGAATTTGTCTCGGCCATCAGATCCTCGGCTTCGCGTTCGGTGGATCAACATTCAAACTGAAATTCGGCCATCGCGGCGCCAATCAACCGGTCAAAGATTTGCACAGCGGCAAAGTCGCAATCACCGCACAAAATCATGGTTTCGCGGTCGATCCCGAATCGCTGCCTAAGAACGTCGAGGTCAGCCACATCAATTTAAACGACAACACGGTCGAAGGAATGCGGCATAAAGAATTGCCGATCTTCAGCGTCCAATATCACCCCGAAGCCGCGCCCGGTCCGCACGACGCGTCCTACTTCTTTTCGCAATTTGCGGATTTGATCGAGGGCAAGAAGAGCGCAAAGTGACTCATGTTTAGTTCAAACTCGAATACTCCAAGCGTTTTAAAAATGGCGGTCAGCGCAATGTTCATCGCCGGGCTCGCGATTTCTCCATTGGCTCTTGCGCAAGAACATCAGCACGGAAAAGAAAAATCAGATGCAGCTGCTGAAAAATCTCTGACCGGCGAAATCGTCGACATGATGTGCTACGTCGATCACAACGCGGTCGGCGAAAGTCATGGTCAATCCTGCGGCGCGAAGTGCATCAAAGGTGGCGGCCCGGTCGGAATCGTCAGTGATGGCAAAGCCTATCTCGTCGTTGGCGAACACAAGCCAATGAACGACCAACTCGCTGAGTACTGCGGCAAAACGGTGACACTAAAAGGCAAATTGGCCGACCGCGGTGGTATCGCGCTGCTCGAAAACGCCGAGATCATTAAGCAGTAATCACGACGATAACCGCAGCGCGATCACTTCGCGCAACATGCGGAGGCTGTCGTGAATCACATGGACCTTACTGCCTTCGGCGTGGTTCCAGCGCACGGGAATTTCACGAAGCCGCAGTCCGGCCCGATACGCAAGAAAAAGAAGTTCGACATCGAACGCGAACCCGATCGTGCGCGCTTTTTCAAGTATTGGTCGGCAGACGTCGAGCCGGAATGCTTTGAAACCGCACTGCGTGTCCCAGAACGGCATTCCGGTCGCGAGCCGCACGATCAAATTGAAAACGCGACCGGCCTGCTCGCGTCTCCAAGGTTGTCGAATACCAATCAATTGGCGATCAAGTGCCCGCGAACCAAACGCAAGATCGACATCTCCGTTTGCGGCCGGCTCGATTACTTTCGGAATCTCGCTCAGCGGGGTCGAAAGATCCGCGTCGAAGAACAATCCGATTGGTTTTGTCGCGGCGAGCAATCCAGTCCGCACCGCCGCGCCTTTTCCGCGGTTCGGAAAATTTTCGAGCAATCGTGTTTGGATTTTTGCGCCCCTTAGAGCTTCGCGAATAATCGTTGGCGTCGCGTCCGTCGAACCGTCATTGACGACGATTAATTCGGCGTCCGGGCTTTGCGCCGAAAGATAATCGAGAGTTGCGCGCACGGTTTCCCCGATCCGCGCAGCTTCGTTAAAGCACGGGATGGCAACGGAGAACGGCGGTAACATCGTATTGGAATCGCGAATCGTGATTCGCGCTGACTTAACGATTCACGATGGAACGCTTCGCGAGCTCACCTGTAAATCTCAGTGACGAACTTGCCGTTTGGATCGACATACCCGCGATACATCCCCGAAGTGTTGAACGGGAGCGCGATCCTGCCGTTCTTGTCGATCGCGATCATGCCGCCGGTGCCGCCGAGTTTTGCGATTTTGTCGATCACAGCCAGACTGGCTTCCTCGACGGTTTTACGCCGATATTCCATTAGCGCTGAAACATCGTGCGCGGCGGTGGCCATGATGAAAAATTCGCCGTCGCCGGTGCCAGAGACGGCGCAAGTGGCGTTGTTCGCGTAAGTCCCCCCGCCAATGATCGGCGTATCGCCGACGCGTCCGCTCAGTTTGTTTGTTTTCCCCCCGGTCGAAGTTGCTGCAGCCAAATTGCCATTTCGATCCCGTGCGACGGCGCCGACTGTTCCATGGAGGTCTTGGTCGGTAATGATGAACTTTTTGTCACCAGTTCCGCCACTCTTCTCAGCCGCCTTTGTTTTCTGAAGCGCGTCCCAGCGCTCCTGGGTAAAAAAATATTTTTGATCGACGAGCTCGACGCCGTGTTCTTTGGCAAAGTTTTCCGCGCCTTCGCCACTCATGAAGACGTGCGGCGATTTCTCCATCACCATCCGCGCGAGACTGATCGGGTTCTTGACGTGCTGGACAACACCAGCAGCACCGGCTTTGAGCGTCTTACCATCCATGATTGCGGCGTCCATTTCGTTGGTGCCGGCGGCAGTGAACACCGAGCCTTTGCCGGCGTTGAAAAGCGAATCGTCTTCGAGGACGCGCACCGCCGCTTCAGTCGCGTCCAGACTCGAACCGCCATGCTGTAAAATTTCCCAGCCGGCCCGAAGCGCGTTTTCAATACCGGCGCGATATTGGTGCTCGCGCTCCGGCGTCATTTTGTCGCGCTCCATCGTTCCGGCGCCGCCGTGAACAGCCAATCCAATTTTATTTTCTTTCATCGAGCTCATCCTGCCGAACTGTTGCGCATCAGCTAATGCCGCGAGAGCGACCAGTCCGCAAATTAGAAAACATCGTCCGACCATAATGTTTACGCTTCGAATAAGTAGTCCGCGGGTCGGCGGTGCGCCAGCGAGAAGAAATCGCTTTTTCGGTTTCCTGAACTGGGCCAGTTTCCCCGTTGGAAATGGCTGAGCAAAAACAAAACTCGACCGAAGAAGTACTGATCGCGGCGCCGGTGCTCGCTTTGCAGGAGATCGGCGGGATTGGTCGCAACTTCCTGCGGGAAGTGGGCAGCATGTTTTGGTTCATCGCGCACACGTTTGAAGAGACATTCGAACGTTTGCGCGATGGGCGAGTGCCCTTTCGGGCCGCCAGTTTTTTTCGGCACGCTGAGCGAGCGGGAGTCGAGTCGGTCCCCCTCGTCGGGCTGGTTTCGTTTTTTCTCGGTCTGACCATGGCTCTGCTGACCGGCTACCAATTGCAGCGTTTCGGCACTGAGCGATTGATCCCCGGTTTAGTCGCGATCGGTTTTACGCGCGAACTCGGACCATTGATCACCGGAATCATGCTGGCGGCGCGGATCGGCGCCGCCTTCACTGCCGAACTCGGCACGATGCAGGTCTCAGAGGAAGTCGAAGCGATTGAAGCGATGGGCATCGGACCGCTGCGCTTTCTGGTCGCGCCGCGCATGCTGGCGCTCTTTTTCCTGATGCCGTGTCTTACTACTATTTCGAATATCTCAGCGATCTTCGCCAGCAGTTTAGTCTGCAAAGCGTACTTCAGCATCGCCTTCCCCTACTTTGTCGATCTTGTCCGAGACGCGTTGTTGATTCGCGACATCGTCACCGGCGTATTCAAGAGTTTCATGTTTGGGTTGCTCATCGCGGCGATCGCCTGCTATCGCGGTCTGGCCGTGAGAGGCGGCGCCGCCGGCGTCGGCACCGCGACAACCTCGAGCGTGGTCACTGCCATCAGCGTTGTGATTGGGGTCGATACGCTCTACAACATCGTCTACGTCGTTTTTTTCCCGACATGAGCGCCAAGAACTCGCACATGGTCGAATTG